>Ga0265797_10006242_pt1 | contig 16952 bp, 13 predicted proteins | sample P2T30metagenome_FD_192433 | JGI IMG/M metagenome (GOLD analysis project Ga0265797, IMG submission 192433) | Plant litter microbial communities from East Loma Ridge, Irvine, California - P2 T30 | ecosystem: Environmental > Terrestrial > Plant litter > Unclassified | place: USA: California...
AGCTCATTCTTCAGCAAATAGTTCAAGGTGTAGCTGTTCTGGCAGCCATAGCTGTTGTTGATCCTGTATGGGTGAAGTGGTCAGCGATAGCTCAAAGCATGTTCCACGCAGTTCTTCCAACTCACTGATTGTAGCTGCACATGACCGAGGCTGTACCAGCCCTGACGGCATCGGCAAATGGCCATAAATACAGTTCATGCATCGTGACGTCGTCCAGGTTCGCGGAGATGGAGGCAGTAAGGTTGGCCGGAGGCGCACCTTGGCGGAAGTGTTCCTGTTCGTTCATAATAAAATGCTTCGTACATGCCATGACGCCGGCAGCTTGGATGCCCTTGACAGTCTCACCAACCGCAATACCAGAAAGGACTGGATCAGGCGAAAAGCCTTCCCAGTTGCGACCTGCTTCAGGTGCGCGACCAAGTGGCCCCACGACAGGTCCAAGTTGAACATCAACGCCCTTGAGCTTATGTTCTGTGCCCATATCGAAGCCTCTTTGGTAGAAGAGAGCGCGATCCCATGTCGCTGCGATTGTCACTCCAGCCCTGCAACAGTCAGTCACTGACGCATATCGACAAGTTCTGCCACTTACTGGAAAGCCGAGTTGTAGTCGGTATCTCTCACACCAAGAGGCGAATCCTGCATGCACAGCGCCTTGAACCCAAGTCTTGGAATAGAGCCAACATTGCCCACGCACTTCTGGCTTTCCCAGCCCGTGCCTGTTGTAAGATTGACCTTTTCGGTCAATGTCAAGCCGGATACGAAAGCTTGAGCTTTGGCATATGCCTCTGCCCAGTCACCAAGCCCTTCACCCCATGGTGATGGGTATTCTGGAGGAGATGTTTGGTATGATTCGGCTCCGGTCGTGACGTGTGTTGCGTTGGGATAGACGACATTTGGGTAGGGCGCGGCTGATGATCCAATGCCACCAACTTGAGCTGCGGTGAAAGGCAACAGTGCCAACAGTAGCTTAGATGTAGCCATTCCGGCTGTCGTGGTTCTGTGTCGGGCTGGACGACTGCGAAAGAGTGCGGGTCTGGAAAGATATAGCGACAGGGCCGGGAGGGGCAGTGACGGTCCGGTTCACCGCAAGGAATTCGGATGGAACGACAGGCGTGGTCGAATACAAGGCGAGCGCCACAGATGTAACCATTGCAGCAGAAGTACGCGCAGCACTTTCATATTGCTGCACTCAAAAGGCTAAGTTACGCCTTCGCGGCATTCTTCATCCGAGGTGACGTGAGTTTGTTTGGTCTTCAAGAGGGGTATGGCCGCTACGGCAGAAAGTGAGCTTCCAAATGCACATTAGGCTGCAACATGTCGAAGCATCCGAGGTTGGGACCTGCATTGGTGACAGCTCGGGCTCATGTTTCTGAAGATCTTAGATCTTTCGCCTTATAGCACTCAAGCTTTCACCAAGCACTTGCAAGCTTCTGGGAGTGAGGGAAACGCCCCGCAGTGCCATGTTCTCGACGCGTCATGAGCGGCTGATAAGCGTCCAGGTGTCTCGTCTCGTGATCGATGGCACGGCTATCACGGCTTGTGTCCTAGACCACTTCTGGGAAGTAGTAGGAGGGAGCGAACATCTCGCAAGTCAGCGATGCAAAAGTCCCAAAAGACAAAGAAACATAGTATCAAAAGACAACAGATATTCTTTCTGTCTGCTAATTCGGAGCCCGCCGATGGTGATAGCCTATCAGAATGACATTAAGTTCACATACTCCCTTTGTTCTATATCACGTAGACGAACATACTGATCAAAAGATACACATCAAGCTTCAAGATACCTGGACCTCGGTTTTCCACTCATCTCTTCGAAAATGGACCAACACCCCGCAGAAGACCTGGTCTCCAAGCTCCTAAACGTGACCGAGTCATCCATCATCCCACTCACACGCACAAAAGTATCCCAAGGCTGTAAACTCTTCGGCGCCGCAATCCTATCCAAATCAACCCTCGAACCCGTCACAATAGCCACCAACGACGAGCGCACATCACCTCTCCTTCACGGCGAGATAAACTGCATCCAAGCCTACGCCGCAAGCCCGCAAGAATCGCGACCGAATGCGAAAGACTGCGTCTTCTTCGCGACACACGAGCCCTGCAGTCTCTGCCTGAGCGGCATTACCTGGAGCGGTTTTAACGAAATCGTCTACCTTTTCACGTACGAGGATAGCAGGGACTTGTTCGCTATTCCGTACGATATCGATATTCTGCAGTCGGTTTTCCAGGTGGCCTCTCCTGAAGATACACCCGAGACTCTTGCTGCGAAACCGCTATACAATCGAACGAACAAGTTCTTCAGAGCTCGGTCAGTCGCAGAATTAGTAGGCGCTATTGAGGACGACGCAGAGAGGATGAAGTGGGAGGCAGAGGTCGAGCGCATCAAATCGCTCTATTCGGGACTGTCGGATGCGTACCAGGAAGGCAAAGCAACAGGGCAAGAGAGCTCTAGTTTCTTCAAGTGAGATGTCAGTTACAGCTGTACATAATGTGAACATTCTGTAGCTGAATCGATTGATGTTGGCATTTCTCCCGCTCGACCTCCCAGCTGAACATTTGGCTTATAAATGCTCCCCGGATGTAAGCGAAAACGCGAAATTCCGGAGGAACAATACATCGAGTGGCTGATAAAGCACACCAGGACTTTGATGTCTACAAACAATGCCGTTGCCGTTTACTAGGCATCGCACCAGATCAGGATGGCAGGGAGGACGTGTACGATCACTAATCGCGGAATATGTGCGCGGTATACAGTCCAAAAGCGATCGAACATACATTACGTTGAATGCCATTGGAAATGATGTCTCGAAGCATTCCCAGAAGCCGTCTCATTCTACACTGAAGTTTCAATTGAAATAATAGCTACGGCTCAAGCCCAGCCTTATCGATCGCCATGTCGAAACTACTCGTTGTCGGAGGCGCCACAGGCGCTCAAGGCCGTGCAGCCGTCAAGTACTTCCAACAACACGAGCCATCGTGGCACATTCGAGGCCTCACTAGGACGCCTAAGTCAGATGCAGCACTTGCACTTGCCGATTCTGGCGTCGAGATCGCCGCAGCCGACCTGAACGATGTTGACTCACTCAAATCTGCTTTCAAGGGTGCCAACTACATCTTTGCTTACACTGACTTCTCCGGAATCGTGAGAGGACCTGAAGTGATGGGAAAGTTCCAAGCCGGCGAGTTAGCAGCGCCTATCGGCTCGGAGAGCTACAGAATCGAGCTTCAGCAGGGCAAGAACATCGCCGATGCTGCTGCGACTGTACCGGAGCTGGAGCGCTTGGTATACAGTGCGCTGCCTGGTGTGAAGCAGCTGAGCGGTGGCAAGTATTTGCAAGTCTTCCACTTCGATGCGAAGGCGGAAGCTTTCGAGTATATGCTCGGACTCCCAGCGTTGGAGGGCAAGGCCAGCGCAGTGCACATGAGCGCCTTCGTGACCAACGCTGTTAACGGGCTTGACTTGTTCAAGCTTTGGAAGGTATGACTGAGAAAACATGAGCCGCTGGACACCTACTGATATGTCGTAGCAAGAGGATGGCACCATCTTATGGAAGCCTATATTCCCTGTCGATGTTCTTATGCCATACATTGACGTCGAGAAGGACACTGGAAGCTACATTCACGCCTTGATCAAGGCGCCTGCGCCAACGCAAGTCCTTGCCGTCAGCGAATGGGCGACACCTCAACAGTGGCTGGAGCAGTGGTCTGAAGCCACTGGCGTAGCGAGTCGCATCGAGCGGACTGGCCTTGAGCAATTCAAAGGCGATGACCCAACTGGTTTTATGGGCATGATGATTGAGACAAGCGGCTTCATCGAGGAGCTGGGTTTTGCAGGAGGTGACAAGAGAATCTTGATGCCTGAGGAGGTAAGTTGTATCGAGTCTTATCGGCGGAGAGCGAACAACACTGACTGCCTTACCAGTTGGAAAAACAACACGGCGTCTCCGTCAGTTACACCAAGCTGACTGACTATCTCTCACGTGAAGACTGGTCGCCAGTCACCAATTAAGTTTTGCAGCATTGCCGTCTTGTCTTGTCGAAAGCTGGCGTCAGTCTGTTAGGACATTCGGACGAGGCTCCTTCGTCGTTTTGCAAAATTCCATAATTCCAGAATGAAGACATCATGTCTCTTTACCATGGAGAAGTTCATTGTGAATGGCTTCTTCGGGCCTCCTAAACTCCCTTTATGACCGGACTATGGCAAAATCGTCTGCACATGTATTCATGAGGTCGGTGCTTGTAAGATGTCGGAGATCCGACGGCGATTAAGTGGGCCTGACGTTGAGACTCTCGATACCTTCTTGTAGCTGGACCATGGTGTTTCTGTCGTTATGCCGAACAGATTGTGAGGGCGTAGCATAAACTGTGAAGACATGATCCGCGTGTACACACTCGATCTAAGGGATAACGGAAAGAGGAGAAAGAAATTGTTCCGTTGGCCCTCGCCCTCACGCAAACGAGATTTAATCCCTGCATTCGATCGTCCAACAAAACCGCCGCCTCCCCTCCCCCTCCCCCGCGTTGACACTTCTCCACAGCTGACGCTGACATGCGTGAACGGCGCAGGTTGGAGTTCGGAGCTCATCACAACTGCAATGCACACCACCCAACCGGCATATCAAGTGCCCGCCATGGCCTGCACAAGCATCCTCTCCCTGCTGTACCCCTCTCGTCCCCTCTCTGACCATCCGAATGCCAATGCCGGCGGCTTGAAACCACCATAGTCTTCAATACTTGTAGACCAGCATCCAGCACTCCCACAGCTATAGCTCTCCATCACCACCACCACCACAAAAATGGCCACAACCAACCCAGCCAACCTCCCCGGCGTCCCCGTCAACCCCTCCGAAGCCCAAGGCGCCCAAATCCCCCTCCAGTCCTTCACCCTCCCCGACTTCCCACCCGCCGCCCGCGGCCTCAAAGCCCTGACCCTCACCTGCGACATCAAAGTCGACGAGTACCAAGAAATCCTCTCCAAACCCTACGCGATCCCAGACTCGATCCCGTTCGCAATCGAAAGCCTGACCCTCGAGCTCTTCAGCCTCGGCTACCCGCCAGGCTTCCTCAACCGCCTGGCCGAGCGCCTGCCGAACCTTAAGAGCGTGGTCGTGTACAGCCAGCTTTTCGGCGGGATCAGCAAAGAGAGCCAGGAAGATGCTGTGGCGTTTTTCAAGAAGCTGCCGAACCTGAGGGCGTTGCATCTGCTCGATGTGTTTGCGAAGCCTGGGTTTTTCGAGCAGATTGCGCCGTGGTTGAAGTATAGCGCTTCGGAGGATGCTGGCGAGGCGAGGCGAGGGTTGATGTTCTTGGAAGTGAACTACACGTTCCGGCACGAGGACGAGGATTTCATGGCGCAGATTCCGGCTACGGAGCTGGCGTCGTTGATCGGGCCTGGGCTGATCAGTTGCTCGTTCAACGTTTCTGCGCCGGAAGACGCGAGCGAGGACGAGCAGGATCCAAGCAATATTCAGAATGCTGCGACTAAGGAAGGTGTCATGGCTTTCAACAAGACGCTCTCTACAAGCATTGTGGATGCGTTGACCACAAATGAAAGCCATCCACGAGGATTGAGGGCGCTCAACACGACTCTTTTCACGTTCACGCTTGAGCAATTCCAGAAAGTGCTCGCGACGCAGAAGAACGTGATGGTGCTGAACACGACATTAGAAGTCGAGCCGGGCGAGAAGTGTAAGAAGGAGTTGCTCAAGGGACTCGAGGTGTGCACGCAGCTGGAGCAGGTAGAGATTGTCGCAAACCCTAGCCTACAGTTCTTCATGGAGGTGAGTTGTTCATACCGCCCTGGACTACTGTGCACGAGCTAACTCAAGCAACAGGTGCAGAACCCACGATCAGGCGTTGTTGGAAAGACATTCCCTTCTGCTACAGATATGGACGCGCTATCGAAGAAGTGTGATAAACTGACTGCATTAAAAGCTAATATTCTACGGACTACCAGCTTTGGTACTGTTGCATGGGAACGCAAAGACAGCAAATGGACTGGTGGTGTGAAGGAAGGGGTAGCAAAATGAAGGTAGCTCAGAGAACAAGGCGCACTTTACTCCGTAGCTACTAGCTGTCGGAGTCCAAGTCATCTTCCACACGGCCATCCCAGTCACGACGAAGACCATCGCTCGCTGGTTTCTTGCCATCGACCAGAACCCACTTGTTCTTCGAGTTATAGACAGCAATCTCTTTGCGCGCCATCAAGAAATCCTTCTTCAAAGTCTCGAAGTTTGCGAGTTTGATCTTCGCCACGCATTCTCTGAGGTCCTCCAGCTGTCGACGTGTATTGGCTTCGGTCGCGGCATCGCCGAAAGGGTTGTAGTCCTCGTCCATCTCCTCGAAGTAGCCCAACTCTGCGATCATGAGCTCAACGTCTTGAAGAAGATGGCCGCCGTGGTAATCTGGAACCTCATGTCCATAGTTGTACGGGTTGAGCGTGTTGCACATTTTTGCGTAGGCCTTGGCTGCCTTCATCAGGTTGTTGAAGTGTACCAGTGTGTTGAAGACTGCCTTGGGTGTTGTCTGCATCTTGTCGATGGTAGCTTTGGTGATGGGCTTGCTTAAGCCGGTGATCTCGACATGCTCAACACCATGAAGACGGCAGAGAGGGTAGGCTATGGTATCAAGGCCACCTGCAATGTCTTGGTAGTCGTATTCACTATCAATGGAGTCTTCTTCGTCATTCGATACGTCTGAGATGTGTATTTCGAGTTTCTTCAGGCAATGCCCATCCATTAGGAACGAGGCGAGGTTGAGCAGGCAAGTCTGGAGCCTGAAGCCTGCGTTCTCGATGGAACCACCGCAAAAGTGCAGCTCGACTTTCAGAAGCTGGATGCGACGAAACCAGTCGGGAATCTCAGACATGCCGTGGAAGACGCGGTCCATACTCTTTCCGTGGCCCTGAGTCTCTTTGACATGGATCCAGGAGAAGAAATTCTTGGGATCTCCGTCGTAGCCGGACGCTCTGAACATACAGCGGATTTGGTTGTCGCCATACAGAATGTCCAGGGCTTCTTTGGACACGTTCTTGCTGGTACGCAGGATCCCAGTGTGGCAAACATCATGAATTCTGGGGCAATGAGTGCAGCGGACGAAGACGAGCAGCTCACGGTAGATCGCATTCCTCATCTCGCCAGGGAGATCGAGAAACTGAAACGACGTGGTTTGGTCGGCTTGGTCCAGAAGTTGGAGGTAACAGTACTTGAGCGTGAGACCCCCTGGATATGGGTCGACAAGGTTGCGTTGCTTGACGAATTGGCGAAGCTCGGCGGGCGAGCTTTGGCTGTACGTGTATCTCGGGCTGTAAGGACCACGTCGCGCCCACGCTTTCTGAGTGTATCCGGAGTCGTGAAAGTGCCATGCGACAGTCCCATCCTTGTAAATCTTGCATAGCCGGTTCTTACGGTCGATCCGACGTTCGATCGGGTCGATCTCCTCCTCGTCGGAATCGTGGCTAGAGTCGGTCTCACTCGCGGAGTCAGAGTCAGAGTCCTGATCGTTGCTGCCATCTTCTTCCTTGTCCGAGCCATCCGGGTCTTGTGAAGAAGACGAGACACTGTCGTCGTCGGAAGCTTCAGCGATGCCTTTGCCACGAAAGATCGGCCACAACTTTTGCGGACGAGCTTGGAGGGGATTGTTGATCGAGCGTTTCTCACTGGTCTTGGGCGCCATGTTGAATAGTGTGTTGCGGACTTGTGTGTTGTGGACTTGAGTGTCGCGGTCATGGGAGACATGTGCGCGAGCGAGCTTTAGAGCAGGCGAGGAAAGCAAGAGCAGCGCTTCAGCAGGCAGCCAACTCCAGCGCGTCGACCTTCAACGCGAAAGTGAAGCGGTCACGGGATCATTGCTCCCGGACTTGAAGAAAAAGGCATTCAATACTTCGTCGAGGCAGCAAGCTTATCCTATTCACTTTCCAACCTCCTGCACGAACTTGCTCCAGACCTCATCCTTGTTAACAAAAGCTTCCTCCTCTCCATCGATACCAAGGCTCACATCACATCCACCACCATCCACCTTCGCACCCACTAAGCCGACACTTCTGATCCCACCCATCACGCCCTCATCAGACGTGCCAAAGTGCTTCACCCTTCCAAGACTCTCACCAAAGTCCACCCCAAACAGCTCGGAGTGATAGAGACTGGTCATCATCAGAATCCACGGCTCGTTGACCTCGAACAATGGCCACCACGTGATGTCGTACGAGCATGGTTTCCGCAACTCCATGATACCGCCGACAACGTCTTTGTTCACAGCATTGAGCCCAGCTCTGATGGCCGCAGCGAGGACGGGCAGGCTGTTGGGTTCGAGGATCTGGGAGACGGGCAAGGAGGCGCTGACAAAGTAGCAGCAGTTGCCCACCCAGTCTTTCGGAAGCCCAACGTGGCGGCGCGAGTTGTGTGGAAAAGTATAGGTGCTGGTCTTATCCACGCTGAGGCGACCTGCCTTATAGCGAGAGACAGTCAATGTACGCCACATGAGAGCAGCGATAGCATCGTGAGTTGAGACGCGACCTTGCGCGCTGGCGATCTCTTTGAGTGCTGCAGCTTTGGCCGTAGAGATCCGGTAAGTGTGCACCTGGGGTGGTGGCGGAGTAGCAGCGGCCTGCTTCTCGGGCTCATCCTCCATTATGACGGAGTCCTTTAGTGGCTCTTTCGTTCCGTTCTCGTCATGCGTTGGAGCCTCTTCTGTTCCAATCTTCGGCTTGAAAGCACCCTCGACGCGGCCATAAGCAGGATGGTCGCTCAACTCCTTCTTGTTGCCTGTCAGCTCCACCATCACCTTTCGGTCCATGTTCATCGCTCGCGGCTTCAACGCTCCCTCCACCTGCGCAGCAAGCTTGCACTGCTCGGCCAAAGCAATCGTGATAGCGTTCATCCCATTGCCATCAGTGAGACTGTGGCACAAACAAACGGTAAGCAACAAGCCGCCCTCAATCAAACTGGCCTGCAAAATCATCACCGCGTTAGGCTCAGGCTGGTACATAACAGCAACCGGCACAAGCAAGTCATCCTTGAAAGCAGCGACGGGGAAGCCCTTGCTCTCCAACTCTTTGTAGCTGGGAATCTCGCTCTTAAGATCCTTGATCCTGAACTCGATGCCTTTGTAAGGCTTGATGGCTTTCCACGGCACATCTTCCTTGTTCGCCTTATCTTCGACGGGCAAGGCGACGACCAGCCCGCCAAGCTCCGGCGTTCCATCGACAAGGGATTGCAGGCCTCTCTGTGGGCAGTCAAGCGCTCTCTCATGAGTGGAGTTGTCGGGAAGCTCGAGGGAGAGAATGCGACGAGAGTAGATACCCGGGAGCCAGACATCGCTGTAGACTGGATCCAGCTTCGGTGTGGGGCCGGAGATAAAGCGTATCTCTGAAAGGGCCATGGTGTCTATATTGGCAGAGTTGTTTAAGAATCAAGATCCGGTCAAATGTGCAAGCGATGATGGCAGCTCTTTATCTCTTCGCATTGCCAATTGATGTTCATCGTATTTGTATTTCGAGGGTGGGGGTTTCATGGTATAGCTTTAAGGCTCCTGTGGGATGTATACTGTACTTCGAAGTCAGCCGTATGTTGCAGTGCGGCTGAACGATCGGCACGTCAGCTTCAGCTCGAACTTCGTATAAAGTATGCACGATAGATGATCGTTCATTGGATGAGCAACGCGGTCACTATCTGCTGAGGAGTGCATACTACAAACGATGTCGTGAAACGTCGGTCTCTTTGTGACCTACAGATCGCCGGGTTTGACCAACCTTCCGGCCCTGAGTAGTCGTTGTCGGCAGCCAAATTGGTCACGGGGCATTGCAATGAGTTATAGCCATAGATAACGTGTAAGAATGCAGGTATTTTACACAGCTGCTGTGTAAAATACCTGCATCACTGTCGGCTCCGCTGTCAGGTGGGTGTTTAATCTGGGTTTTCGTGCAACCCAATCAGTCGAGTAGCCAAGAGGAAAAGATTAGTCCGAGGGTTTGAAGGATCTTCGATCATCAATGTGAGTGGCGCATCGATGTCGAAGTGATGGTGAAACCTGATCACGTGCGGGATGTGATATGTGACGATCAAGTTCAGTTCAATCAAGTGTAACGATGTTCTACTGAAGTATCTGGTGTGTATCACATGTCAGTGAATGTACTCATCAATATCAATAAACGTCCGCACCTATGTCAATCAACCGCCTCAATTGAACGAACGCCTTTGAACACTCACTATTTTCAATAAATCATCGTGCATATATTGCTCCTCCGGCGCCGTTGCACAGATTGATCCTCTCTCCAATCACATCACACTCAAGCATAATTACACTCTTGCACAACCCGACACAACAACTAACAATGCCACCCTCGTCCAAACAGCCCAAATTCAACACCCTCACAACAGCCAGCCGCATAGCAAAAGCAGCCCACGACCAAGAACAAGCCGCCACAAAATCCACAGCAACCTCTCCACCACCAGACTCCATGCCTCCCAAGAAGAAAGCCGCAAGATCCCCGTCCTCGCTCCACCAGCCGAGCTCGAGGCCGAAGCACTTCGTCGCGCGGAAGCAAAGAAGAAACCGAAGCCGAAGCCTAAAAAGGCGCCCTTGACGACGAAAGACAAGATTGCTGCCAGCAAGAAGAAGAAACCCTTCATACCGGTTGAGGAGGACAATGATGAGAAGGGCTTCAGAGCTGGCCGTGGTAGAGAAGCGAAGGTGAAAGGAGAGAAGCCGAGAAACCTGATGGATATCATGCGTGACCTTGGGCAGATGGGCTCAGCGGCACCAGTTTTGGCGAGCTCGACTGTTGCTGGGAAAGTCCAGACGGTTGCCAGCAGTGGTCCCAAAAGCCGTGCGAAGGGTAAGGCGAGGGAGAGAGAGAGCGTGCTCGTAAGACCTACGGAGCGTACGAGGAGAATGCAGCAGAGTCGTCAACGCCTGGGTACACTAGCTGCATCCTCCGACATCATCAAGCGCGAAGACGGCAATGGACCCTCATCCAATCCTCGAGCAAGCCTCATGAGCCTCCCACTCGAGCTCCAACAACGGATCTGGCGCCTGGTAGTCGTGGAGACGCAGTTCTTCGTCTACCCAGCCATCAACCAGGAGCAACCAGATCTCGCGATGACGAGCCGGAAAATCCGGAACGACGTTCTGCCATTGTACTACGGGGAAAACACATTTGCCATTGAGATCCCTGCTTCTGTCGAGGGCAAGAGGAAGTCCAAAGATCCCGAAAGGACGTCGCTGCTGCTGGTGAGGAAGTGGATGGCAGCACTAGAGGGTCGAGAGTACTTCGGGACAATCAAGAAGTGGGCGCTCTCGTGGGCACCGCCTCCCATCAGAGATGTCCGGGTTGGAGGACCTGAGCATGCTGGAAACCGGGAGGTAATTGTCAGTATCTGCTACCCTAAGCCTGGATCAGCAAACGCACAGGCGATACGACCTGATATCGAAATTCATCGGCAGGCATTTTGCTTGCTCAAGAGCCACGAGCTGTTTCAGCCTTGCGTTTGCATGTGCTATCCTGCATGGTTGGACAACGCAGTGGCTGCAGCTGTCCTGGCTGGAGGACAGGATCGTGGAAAGCAGATATTGATGATTGCGAAGGATGCCGAGAAGAGAGGTGGTGAGTTGGTGGGGAGTCGATGCGAGGACGATACTGTGGAGCTCGAATGAGTTTGCGAAATGACTTCGGGCTGGGTTGCAGTCTGGGAGATGCTGCTATGCTTCAAAAGAGTTTCTTGTTCTCCGAGCTATCGCACAGCACGCGAGAGGTCTGGCATGAATACACCTGCCACTGAGATGGTGCTGTTGCTTCGAACCCAACTCTTGTGCTCCAAGCTACCACACAGCAAGCCAGGGGTCTGTGATAGGGCACCCGCCACCGAGAAACAACTTTGCTCTCCGCCGCATCGGCGCAAACATAACAACAACCAGTCCGAATACGGTGATGAGACCCATTGATATACAGATGAGGAGACGCTCGCCAACGACTATCGCCAGGTGGTCGCCTATGGGGGCGAAGACTACAGTCTCGAGCTCATGGATGCGATTGCAGGCCGCTGCATACCCCTCTCGAGCACCAGACGACCATTGAGATGATCGAAGGGTATGTAGTTCACATCCTTCATCAGTGAAAATTGAAAACCTTAAAGGTACTTATGAACGAGTGATTATTCCAGTAGTACGCGCGATATGATTGAAAGGGTGGAGAGTGTGTAAAATAGTGGATGCGGCGGTCCATGTAGTGTAGGATCCTGGAGTCTAGAACTCTTCTCATAAGTCTATGTCGCATTAACACGCTCTCGTGCCGATACATGCTGGCTGATGTGTTGACCGCCACCGTCGCTCGATTCTCTTTCCTTCTCGGGAGCGGCGTCCTGTGCGATCATGCTTCTCCAGCAATGTCCGCTTTATTATGGTTCAAAGTCGTGGCCGGGCGCTTCTGCTGGATGTTGCAAACCACCGGCATTTACCAGGCGGGCATGTTGCAATATGCGAAATTTTCCTGATCTCACGCATTTTCGCCACAAGATCCGGTCAAAAGGTGTCTCTTCAATCGCCAAAGATTGATGCCTTCTTCAGCTCATGTCCTTGAGCGCTTTCTTGAGAGCCTTCTCCTGATCCTCCTCGCCCCAAGCCTTCTCATCGCTATCCGTCAATAGCTTTCCAATGCTTGCGGTAGTCCTCACGTTTCCGCTGTCCACCCAGACCCTGCCGTTGCGTCCCACCGCGACCTCAAAGCGAATCTTCTCACCCACACCTTCCAAAATCTTGATTCCACCCTTCTTACCCATCATCAATCTGCGCGCAAAAGCCGGTGAAACATCGAAGACCATGCCACCCTTGAGCTGACCCATACCCTCACTCTTGCCTGTTGCTGAGTTGTAACCTTCAATCTCGACATCCTCGCCCTTGACCGCACGGGAGACACGTCCATACACGAGATCTCCCGGCGACAGTTGAGGACGGCTCTTCTTGCTTGCGCCTTCGAATGCGAGCTGTCCAAGCAGCGCGTAGGGTGTCTGCGGGGTGAGAGCGCAATGGTATGTGTCGGTGGAGCCGTGGTGGACCTGCGCAATCACGAGGTCGCCGGTAGAGGGCTGGTAGCGGCCATTGGTGCTCTCGAGCCAGACGGCGGACTTCTTGTTGTCGACTGCGACGGAGCCAAGAGTGGTGGCAGTGATAGAGGTGGGAGGAATGTGACGTAGGCCAGGACCGAGTGTGAGGGTGCCTTTTTTGCTCTTGGGCAGAGAGTCGGCGGGCACTGCCTCGCCGGGGAGGAGAATGGTAGATGACATTTTTTTCCTTTTTGTGTTGTGTTGTTGTTGCGATCAATTGATTTGGCCTTGCTGGTGCTGCTGTATGCGGCGGGCGATTGGACTTGGGCTCTCTAAACTTCGCAGCAGACCCTTGCCGCCCTCCGAACTTTTCCAGAACAATTATCGATAGAAGACATTAATTATTCCCTCGACACCACCCCAGCGACACCACCTCCCACCACCAATTCTCCTCCACCACCACCACCACCGCCGCCACCGCTCCACCCTCACCACCACACACACACATACCTCAGTCACAATGAGCGCCGCCGAGGCTACCCCCGAGACGCCCAGCCGCACCACCATCGGCCTCACCTTCGGCAACTCCAACAGCAGCATCGCCTACACTGGCTCTGATGGCGTCGCCAACGTGATCGCCAACGAGGAGGGTGACCGTCAGATCCCCACCATCCTGTCCTATGTCGCCGGCGAGGAGTACGAGGGCACCCAGGCCAAGGCACAGCTCGTCCGCAACCCGCGCAACACCGTCGCCTACTTCAGAGACTTCCTGGGCAAGGAGTTCAAGGATGTCGACCCCCGCGCCTGCCACCAGAGCGCCCGTCCGGAGCCCGTGGATGGCGGCAAGACCGCTGCTTTCCAGGTGCAGGAGGGTGAGGGCGAGGAGAAGAGCAGCTTGAACGTCGAGGAGATCGCCGTCAGGTACATCACAAGGCTGAGGCAGAGTGCCAGCGACTACCTCGGACGTGAGGTCAACAGCGCCGTTCTCACCATTCCCTCCGACTCCACCGATGCCCAGAAGGCCGCTGTCTGCGCCGTGGCCAAGAAGGCCGGCATCGAGATCATCCAGACCATCTCCGAGCCCATCTCTGCCCTTCTCGCACACGACGCAAAGCAGCAGCTCAGCGGCGAATCTGAGCCTGCCAGCCAGGACAACATTGTTCTCGTCGCCGACCTTGGTGGCACCCGCTCCGATGTTGCCGTTGTCGCCAGCCGCGGTGGCATGTACACCACTCTCGCTACCGCACACGACTACGAGCTCGGTGGCAAGGCCCTCGACGCCGTTCTCATCGAGTACGCCGCCAAGGAGTTCCTCAAGAAGAACAAGACCGCCGCCGACCCTCGCACCAACGACCGCTCTCTCGCCAAGTTGACCCTCGAGGCCGAGGCTGTCAAGAAGTCCCTCTCCCTTGGCCAGTCTGCATCTTTCAGCATTGAGTCCCTTGTCGACGGCATCGACTTCAGCCTTACCGTCAACCGCACCCGCTACGAGCTTCTCGCCAACAAGGTCTTCATGTCCTTCACCCGCCTGATCGAGGCTGCTGTCAAGAAGGCCGAGCTTGACATCCTTGACATCGACCACATCCTCCTTTCCGGCGGCACCTCCCACACACCTAAGATCGCTTCCAACCTCCGCTCGCACTTCCCCGAGTCGACCACCGTCACCTCTCCCTCCACCAGCGCCACCGCCGTCAACCCCTCCGAGCTTTCTGCCCGTGGTGCCGCCATCCAGGCTTCTCTCGTCTCCGAGTTCGAGCAGGCCGACATCGAGTCCAGCATCGAGCCCGTCGTCACCGTCGCTCCTCACACTCCCCACCCCATCGGCCTCGCCACCGCCGACAACGTTTTCATCCCCATCATTCCCGCCGACACCCCCGTCCCCGCCCGCCGCACAGCACAGATCGCCGTCGCCGAGGGCGGTGATGTCCTTCTCCGTCTCGCCGAGGGTGAGCGTGAGATCAAGGTCTCCACCGTTGAGGCCAACGGCAACGCTGAGGACAGCGACGAGGACAGCGATGACGAGCCCGAGGAGGTCCGCGAGAAGGTCTTCAAGGCCGGCAAGACTCTTGCTGAGGCTGCCGTCCGTGACGTCAAGAAGGGCGGCAAGGTCGAGGTCCAGGTCAACATTGGCGCTGACCTGACCATCACTCTCGTCGCACGCGAGGTTGGTGGCAAGGGTGGTGTCAGGGGCACTGTTTCCGCATAAACGTAACGCGGGAGAAATAAGCTGTTGATGTCGTTGATGTTGTTGGAAAAAGCATGAGCGTTGTCCTTTTTTTGGGTTTTCTAGACTTCCTGGTTAGGGATAGATATACAGCTACATCTGTGTAAGAGAATTTTTCATGTTTACCGTTAATACATGGGCCCTTCCTCTGTATGGTCTACTTTGATCATTTGTGGTGATATGTGTGTATATGATTGGTTACGTATGCATGAGTTTGTTTATAGTCCACGATATCATCCCCGGCATCTTCACTTTTCCCGTACGACCGTACCAGAGCCTGTAAACACGCAAATGAGCGTGTCAGCCGTTGAGATACTGCCAATAGTGTCTGTAGACCTCAAGGGCAAGTGTGCTAGTATCATCAAGCACAACGACCAGGTAACCTTGCTCGCCACTGAGATATCTGCTCTTTCCACACTTGAGGGGAACAACTATTATTGTACTCGCTAACACGACGTTTCAAAAGATTGTAAAATTAGGACTGATAACAACAACACGCTTCGCCAACAGCTACGAACAAAGCAGGGCATTTCACGCATCAAACTCATCCTCTTCGTAATTTCGTGCCGGATCATCAGCTGGTCGATCCTCGTCAGGAATCTCAGGTGCCACATAACCCTCACTTTTCGGCTCCCAACGCGGTTCCAGCAGATTGCGGTCCCCTGAAATTACACGGCCCCAAGTTTTGCCACCCATAAGGATGAAATTCTCGATAGCATCACGCGCAGGACAGAACAAGTCCTCTTCCGTCGTTCCAGACGTCTGCGGCACACACCAGTTCATCACCAACTCCTTTCTCTCGAAAAAGAAGCCTCGGACCGTGACTTTGTGGAGCTTTGGCAGACGTCCAGCGATTCGGATGAAGAAGTCTGGCCAGGATTGCGCGTGATAGCTGTGCTGGAACGCGCCCAGCAACATGTTCTGGAGCGAGAGGCGGCGCAGAGTCTGCTTGTGACGGAGGATGAAGTCGGTTAACGTGGCTCCGCACACACTGCAATTGGCGAGAGATAATTCGTAGAGGTGGGGATAGGTCATTCTACGGAAGACGTGGTTCAGAGCTATACGCCCTTCCGAGACCGCCTCAAGAACCCGATCCGAACCTGTTCTCTCGCTTGGTCGCTGCTGGCAGTCTAGAATTCGGTCTGGAAGTCGGATTTTCAGCACGCGTAATTCTGGCGCTTCTGTGAAGACTGACGTTTTCGGTGACGCATCGAAATGTATCCCGTTCTTCCGGTGTGCCAGTTGTATGAAGACTCGCAGGCGTCGTAAAGGATTAACGAGGGCTTTGAGCTGGAACCTTTCGGTGAAATCTGCACACAGAGCTTTGTAGTCAATGTTGACTAGAGTCAAGCTGACGAGTGGCCTTCCACTATCTCGTAACGCCTGGGCAAGGCCTATCAGGTGGACTTGGCCGACTTGGGCGATGCGGGTATCGCCATGTGCGACTGTCATTGCTTCAGCAAACGCAGTGCGTGAGGCCTTGAGCCGCCGCTGTGGACCTCCATCATCTGACTGGAAAGCAAGTGTGACCTCACGGAGGCTCGGACATCCTTCGAACATGATCCTGAGGCAGCTGGTGTCCAGCTTCTCTTCGAGAATATTGACTTGATCAATACAGAGCTTTTTGAAATGCCCAAAAGTAGCGGCTTCGGCGGTTGTGAAAGATTCACCCAGGCTAGTGGCGAAAAGGC
>Ga0265797_10006243_pt1 | contig 16949 bp, 19 predicted proteins | sample P2T30metagenome_FD_192433 | JGI IMG/M metagenome (GOLD analysis project Ga0265797, IMG submission 192433) | Plant litter microbial communities from East Loma Ridge, Irvine, California - P2 T30 | ecosystem: Environmental > Terrestrial > Plant litter > Unclassified | place: USA: California...
TAACAAGTCAGTATCCAGTGAGGCTGAGGTTCCACAGCCAAGAAGGCTGAAGCGGGGGGGAGCAGCATCCAAGACAATCACATCATCGGGCTGAGTAAAGTTACACAATTGTGGCAGGGCATGAAGGCTGTGGCGGTGATAGCAAGATAACGTACCTCCGGGGCATAGTTGTACAACAGGACATGTTGCCGCTTAGCCTATGGCTACAAGCACGATATTCAGCGCTAGGATGGTGTAATCAAGCCACAGTGTGGAGGACTAACATCTTTATTCACAAAACCGTTCAAATTTAATTCATCTTCCTATGTATACTTCGTAACAGTCTGGTAAGTCAAAGCTAGAGCTAGAACCACGGATATGGTCTCCAAGATTGTCATCGTCCGGCATGCCGAATCCGTCCACAATGTCACCAAAGATTTCTCCCAGCTCGACCCGCCCTTGACCTCTCTGGGTGTCGAACAGGCTTCAACAATCTCACAACAACTACCTTCGACTGGAGATATAGCGACAGTCATCAGTTCGCCCCTGCGACGTGCGCTCCAGACCACTCTCGCTGGCTTCTCGACAATCTTGGACAAGCAATACTTCGACAAGAGCTCTGGACAAGGAATTGACGGAGGAGCAACACTATCCCTAGACCCAGACCTTCAAGAGCGCAGCGACCTTCCCTGCGACACGGGATCATCTGCTTCGGAACTAGCCAAAGCTTTCCCGAGCTTATCTTTTGATGGTTTGGGCGAGGAATGGCTGAAGAAAACCGATCGCTACGCTCCTGACGACGATGCTGTACGGGAACGTGCAGAGCGAGTGAGAAAAAGTCTGCTCGAGATAGCAGAAAGCCTCGAGGATGACGAACGGAAGAATATCGTTGTTGTCACTCATGGTGTTTTCATGAAATTCCTGACAGGCGACCCGGACATTGACTTGCCAAAGGCTGGGTGGAGAATCTATACGATTGAGAAGCAAAGCACAGAAAAGTATGTTCTGGTCCCAGAGGACGATTGATTCTAGTGTTCATTCATCATGTCTGAGCTCTAGCTTGAGCTGTCCTTGAGGAAAAATTGATATGATCTCTTGAGAGATAGACAACATATCAACATTCTCGCAAACACGAGACCGATCCCATCCCATCTTCGAAACCTTAGATAGGCTTCGGCACACCACGCTTGACACCAGGCTCTCCAAGCCCAGGAATAACGAGCGGCGCACGCTTCTCCTGTGCAGTTCTGCCGATCGGGAAGAACTTCGTAATGAAATGTCCAGGGCCATACGCCTCCTCAACCAAATATACAGTGACCCTCCACCAAGCGCAGAGCGCAGAGAACATCCAGAAGTACGAAGCCGCCTTGATACCCATAGTCACACCGCCGACTTCTCCATCGCCTGAGCCAGAAGTCTCAGAGGTGCCGCCGTTGTAGGAGAACAAGCAGCAGGCGATGGTTGACCCGATGGCAAGGGAGGTCAAGCAAGCTGTGAGGACCAAGTCACGGGCAGTAGCAGCCAGTGCGGAGGACCAAGTAAAGACGGTGAGGACGACGAACCAGGAAGCTAGTTCTGGGAAGTGCGTGTGCACTGAGTGCGGCTCGAGAGCACCGGCGGCCTAGGAGAGAAGCATTAGCAGATGCATCGAAGGATGCGATCAATCAGACTTACCGTAAAAGCATAAAGAATTCCAATGGCCAACCAGAAACTCCCCCACATCGTATTGATAACCGTCACCAGCGTATCTCGAGCCTCAAACCCTTTGATACCCGCAATAAACTGCGCAAGACCTATTCCCCAACAGTCAGCGATCCATAACATGATTCCAACCAACAAAACTGCGGTGTAAATGTGGTATACGAACCTCCAAACATAGCCACAAACGGGAAGAAGATCGTGGGGCTCTCGCTCGAGCCCCACCACATCGCGATATGGCTGGCGGTAATCCATGTCGAGCCCGCGAACCCAGCCAGGCCAAGAGCAGCAGGGGGTGCGATGGGTCTCAGGAAGATCTGGACGCTGGGCGCTTTTTCCAGGACTTCGTTCCGTTTGTCTTCGTGACCGGCGTGGCTTTCGACGGACATTTTGGACTTGTTTTAGGTTGTGTGATGAGAGTATATGGAGTCGGTCTTTGTAGGGTTCTTTAGCAGGCGTTCGAACAGAGGATTGGAAACAAAAGGTGGCGATGCTTTGAACATAATAAGCCTTGAGGATCTCGCATGATCAACACCAGGTTTGTCTAGCAACGGTTGCTCTTGCCCGGTGACATCAACATCGACACTGATCGACGAGACGGCCGCTCACAAGACCGCAGACCATTGGCGCTTCGTGAACACGGCTCCATTTGCCCATCTCCATGGAGGTGTGGGACCGTCCCTTGAACGTCAAAGTCCCCCAAATCACATGAAGTAGTGACGATGGACATCGTAATCGGTCTTCTTATCGATAAGGTCTCACTGTTGTCTCTCTGTCGTCCCGCACATCTGGGAGATGAATACTTCGCGTGATTGCGCACAGAAGCTGACAATATGATCGACCACATTGACAGCTAGGTTGTTCTGAATAAATAGTAAGCAACAGCCTTCCAAGCCGTGAACGACTTCAGATCGCGAACCGCCGAGATCAAACATCGGAGCTCGCTCCTGCCTCTCCGACGCACAAGCCTTCGCCCAAGAAAAGCCGGATCCATTCTCACAAAAGTTTCAGCGAGTCACGGGCCTCGCAGCCTTGTAGCCGTTGTAAAAAGTCGCTTCTAGCGGTAGGGATGTAATCCTGCACTACCGGAAAGTTGAGTAAAACCGTTTCGTCGGGTCGATGCTAGACATCAGAGGGTATCAGTACCGCCCTGCAGTCACCGTCCTTATCATATGTTTTGATCGATGTCACCAAAAAAGCGATGCGATATTTTTATGATGTTCATATCTTTCGTTGAAATTGGTAGGGCATGTCTATATATCACCAAGCCTGGAAGAGGCAGATGGTGCGCTTGAGGGTCTTGTGGGCTTGAAGCGAATGAAAGGTTGTACCATAAATGGCACAGAAGAAATGAAAAAGTGAGAGATGGCATCTAGCAAATGCAACAGTGTGACCAGAAGATCGTGATCCCGAGATCTTGTTTTCCGTGTCCATATCCAAACCTCCCAGAGTCGTAATGTGGTCGAGTCATGGGTCTGTTGTTCCCTTTGCTTTTTCGAATGATTGATAAGGAAACAGCGTCGTCTCTACCCGTCTTGCCATGCGTGCAATCTAAGACGAGGAGGCGAAGACCTTGCCAATGGTGGACTGCTCGCTACCGGAGACGAGCTTGCCCTCGCCAGCCATGAAGTAAGCGTAACCACCGACATCGTCGTTGCTGTCCATCCAGGGCATGACATCCTCGAGGAAAGTGGAGATCTGGTCATCGGAGCCAGTGGCGGCGAACTCGCTGACGAAGATCTGCTTGCCAGGGGCGGTGTCGGCAGCGTCGCTGACGTGCTTCTTGAAGTACTCAGAGTTCTCGGCGCTGTCGTACCAGTGAATGTTGATGCAGTCAATGGTGCAGTCAGAGCAGGACTCGAGGAAGGAAGAGAGCCAGCTCAGACCCATGGAGCCGCCGCCGTTGGTGACGGAGGGAGCGCAGAGCTTGGCCTTGCCAGCGAAAGGCTCCATGTACTCCTTGTAGGCGGCAGCAGCCTCAGAGGGGCTCAAGTTGGCCTGCTCGCCGAGATCGGGCTCGTTGAAAGAGAAGAGGTGAGTGGAGCCAGAGTCAATGGCGCTCTGGGCGTTCTTGGACCAGTCGTTGGTGAACTCGGACTTAGGACCCCAAAGAGTGGGGATGAACTTGACAGAGTCAGAGAGGCCGGAGCTGGAAGAGCCCCAGTTGTAACCCCAAGAGACAGCAGGGCTCGAGACGAGGCAGTCGGTCAGCTTGGCATCGTTGTAAGCAACACCACGCTTGCCGCTCTTGCCGGAGGAAGAGCTGCCAGTGGAAGAAGGAGCAGCGCTGGAAGAGCTAGAGGAGCCATAGCCAATGTTGAAGCCAACGTTTCCCTTGCCGGCAGCAGAGTAAGTCATGGTGGGAGAGGCAGCGGAGGAGCTCTCCTCGACATATGAAGAGGCAGAGCTGGAGGGAGCGGGCGAAGAGTAAGCGGCAGGGGCAGACTCAGATGCCTGGGTCACGGCCTCAGCCTTGGTGCTGTAGGAAGTGGGAGCTCCAGAGTAGGCCGGGGCGGAAGACTCAACGGGAGCAGCTTCGGAAGAGGAAGCAGCAGAGTATGCCGGGGCGGAAGATTCAATAGAAGACTCAGCGGGAGCAGCCTCGGAAGAGCTAGAGCTGGCAATCTCAGAGGAAGAGGCAGCGCCGGGGGTCACAGTGACGGTCTTCTGGACAGTAGTGGTGACCGTGACATCGCTGGTGCAAGTGGAAGTTGCATCGGCGTAAGTTGCGGCAACCTCAGTGGTGGTCTCGTATTCAGAAACAACGTCAGAAACGACGACAGTCTCGCTAGCGGGAGCAATGACAGCGCCAGTTGCAAGGCCAGTACCAGTAGGGTAGAGACCAGTACCGTTGGCGCTGGGGTAAGGGTAGGCAGAGAAGCCAGACGGCTTGTTGTTGTGGTACTTGGCGTGACCGTGACCGTGACCTGCGAAAGGAACGGCGAAGGCAGCGGTGGCGAAAGCCAGAACGCTCATGGTGTTGATGGGGGCCATTGTGATGGTATTGTTTGGTAAGACCGGCTTATTGGTGATGGGATATGAGTTGCTGGATGTCAAAAAGCTGCTGCTAGAGCGCTAGAGATGCTGAGCCAACCAGGGCAATTGCTTGTGAAAGAATGTGATAGCTCTCGAAAGAACTAAGGGAATGCAATGAGCGAATGCTCGTAGGGAAAGGCAGCAACTGTCCGTGGAGTGTGATAGCGTGAGGAGGAGAAAGAGATGCACGAAACGAGGAGGGAGGTTGGTTTTGTCAAAACTGCAGGCCGCATGTGCGATCGGAGGTTGCACACGCGGCGGATTCTCCGTCAACTCACATGCGTTCGTCTCCACCGTAACAACGGGTACCTGAGCCAGCAGAGTCTGGCCACGATCTTGGTGGGCGGTTACGCTGGACATGTGGGTGACGTGCCGTTAGCAGCGGTGCATAGGTCTAGCGCCCGACGTTGAACGCGCAAGCATTCTGCCCTACCAGCTGCACGGCTGGGGAGGTGAGCACAGCACATGCCACTATAGGCCGTAGATGGGCCATGATTCAACGAAGAACCGGCAGAAAGAGGCCGAAGAGTGACATGATTTGGCGCAGGAGGTCGAGGAAACATCTCTGCAGGGGCGCCATCCCCTCGGCACGCGAGACGGATGGCTGCGGTTGGCGGTTCACTGACACTCGGTGGGCGTTGTGCGCGGGTGCAAAATACAAAGAGTCGCCGTATCTGGTCGAGAAGATGCGCCTATTCGCTGGAAGCTCGAGAGGCTCGAAATTAAGCCGACCCACAGTATAGACGGGTAAATGCGTTAGCGGTCGCACCAGCGGACGGGGAGAAGGGTTCCTGCAGAAGATCTTCACGCTCTCGAACTCTTCTGCGAAAGTCCGAAAGCCACGATTCTTATCCGCGCGGTGGAGATGCCCTTGCTCCCTCGTGCGTTCAACGATTTTTGCAAAGCAAAGATTGCCGAAGCACTGCCTTGAGCGATGCGCTGGATGGCTGAAAATCTGTAAGGAATAATGCCACAGGCCTTCTGTCTCATCACGCGGAATTTGTCAATGTTGCTACTGTAGATGGCCGAATGTGGAAGGTCACGATGATGCTTCATCGTGGTGTGTTTCGGTACCGCTCCTATAAGGCTTCGAGGGCTTCTACCACGCGAAGGAACGGTGGTTCGCATGTTTCACTATTCATGCGGCCCTGGACCACGGCGCGTATAGCTGCAGGCAACGTCACCAACTCAAATCACGAGCTGTGCTCGTTGTGCTGACACGAGGTGTGGAGATCTTTCTCCTTGGCCACCTGTCCGGGGTTGCACTTTTGCAGACCGAAGAAGACGTGTCCTCGGGTCGATCAGGTCTGTTCGTAAAGTATAGAAGAGCGCCGATTCCCGACCAGGGGAGACAGCAATATCGACTACCGCGAGCGCCTACGTCAGCAGTGTTGGGGCTGTGAACGCGATGACAGTACATTGACCGTAGCACACCCCGGACCTCAAGGCGGTCCAAGACAGACACGACAGACTGCCATGGCGGAGCATGTTTGCTGTCAGTCCTACATATCGTTGTCTAGCCGACAGCAATTTGACGTGTCTGACAGTGTTACGCTGTCGAGGCTGTGTGCTGTCGTGTCGGACTGAGATCTCCAATTAGCTGAGGTCTCATTTGACACCATCCGGCACACTAAACCTGATGACCTTGTTTTATGTTTCGCTGTCACATACATGCGGATGCATGTGGCTGTCACGGCAAGTCGAAGGCCTTGTTGGAAGAAAGGGTGCATACATGTAATGTCCAAGGTCGCGATATCACGCAGTACGTGCAAGGAGATGTTCCAGAACAAAGCGAGGGAGGCTACGTATATGCAACCTGTGCAGCACCAAGTCGAACATATGCAGCTGCAACTTTGGGAACCACGGCATAACCAAATGCCGCTATCAAGGCGTCACATCAATGAGAACAGCCTCTGTGGTTTCACGCTGGAAGTGGTTCTCTAATGACTGAAGAGACAGTATGTCCTTCAGTGTGAAATGCCAGTTATGAGATACATGTAGTCTTTCCTTTGTTTCATGAGTCTGATTGCCGCTTTAGACCTTGCACGGGGACTCGTACTTTGGCCAGTGTTGCAAACACTAGAATTCTATCAATGACATTAATGGACTTCTTGCATGTGTCGTGAACTGCTGCCAGCTTCAAGTTGAGGTGTTCGTAACCTGAAGTCTTCAGTGACGTGCTTCCGTCGCGTCGCTACAGCTGGGCTGAACGCAAAGCTGCAGGGCCCAAGCTGACGATCAGGATAGCTTGCCAATCCCGACTTGGACAACTACTCACCTACACCCGTGCCATTACCTGCAACCACACACACATACCGGGAAACTTGCTCTTGATTGCGCCGCAGAGATGCGATCGCACGAGCTACCGGCCTCGCTGGCGTTGCTGCTACTCAGCTCCCGCCTGGCGCAAGGCTTCTACCTACCCGGCATCACCCCTACCAACTATCGCATTGGCGACCTGGTGCCTCTAAACGTCAACAAACTCACGCCCTCGCAATCCGAGCGCGACACACAGACCCGCTCTGTCTTCTCCTTCGACTACTACTATCCCGCCTTCCACTTCTGCCAGCCAGAGGATGGCGCCGAGTACATCTCCGAGTCGCTAGGCAGCATTCTGTTTGGCGACAGGATCTTGACGTCGCCCTTCGAACTACATCTGGGAAAGAACGAGACTTGCAAAGCAGTCTGTGATGAGCAGGAGCTGGAGCCGCGGGACGCGAAGTTTGTGAACAAGAGGATATGGCAGAACTACAACCTGAACTGGCTCGTGGACGGCCTTCCAGCTGGCCAGCCGTACTTGGACCCGACAACCAACACGGAGTACTACCAGCCTGGTTTCGCTTTGGGAGAGATCAAGAATGAGATACCGCAACTGAATAACCACCACGACATCTACATCGATTACCATCAGGCGAGTGCCGACCAATACCGCGTTGTTGGCATCCTGGTGGAGCCAAAGTCGTCTGCTGGTTCAAGGCGGGTAGGATCAGGAGATGATTTCAGCGCCGATGGCTGTGACTCTGGAAAGCCCGTGGTGCTGTCAGAGAAAGGAAACACAAAGGTTACATACACCTACAGCATCTACTGGCGGCCTTCGAAGACGCCATTCGCGACAAGATGGGACAAATACCTGCACGTGTACGATGCGAAGATCCACTGGTTCTCACTCATCAACAGTGCTGTCATTGTCATGTTCCTGATCGGTATGGTTGGCACAGTACTGGGACGTACTCTCCGGAAGGACATCGCACGCTACAACCGCCTCGACCAGCTGGGTCTCGATGACCTCAACGGTACCAGCGTCGAAGATGGCATTCAAGAGGACAGTGGGTGGAAACTTGTGCATGGCGATGTCTTCAGGCCGCCGAAGAACCCACTTGTTCTTTCTGTCCTTGTTGGCAACGGCGCGCAGCTGTTCATGATGGCAGGCTTCACCATCGCATTCGCTGTTGTCGGCTTCCTCTCGCCCTCCAACCGCGGTAGCCTTGCCACTGTGATGATCTTGCTTTACACTGTCTTCGGCTTCGTCGGCGGCTACGCCAGCGCGCGTGTATACAAGTCGTTCCGTGGCGAGAAGTGGAAGCAGCTCTTCGTGTACACCCCAAGTGCCCTCCCGGCCCTCGTTTTCGGCACCTTCTTCCTGCTCAACCTTTTGGTCTGGGCTCGACAGTCGTCAGGCGCAGTTCCCTTCACGACCATGCTCGTAATTGTGGGCATCTGGTTCATTATCTCTGTTCCACTTTCCATCCTGGGCTCTTGGTTCGGCTTCCGTCAAGCACAGGCAGACCCGCCTGTTCGGACGAACCAAATCCCTCGCCAAATCCCCCAAGCCTCTGGATACCTGCGCCCGCTGCCCAGTATGCTGCTCGTTGGTGTGCTGCCCTTCGGTGCCATCTTCGTTGAGCTATACTTCATCATGTCTTCGCTCTGGAGCAGCCGGATTTATTACATGTTTGGTTTCCTGTTCTTGTGCTACGGCCTTATGATTGTCACTTCTGCTGCTTGCGCGATCTTGATGATTTACTTCGTGCTTTGTGCAGAGAACTACCACTGGCAATGGCGTGCTTTCGGCTCTAGCGGAGCGAGCGCGGGCTACGTCTTCGCGTACAGTCTGCTCTACTGGGCTAGAATGCTGAGCTTCAGCTCATGGACAGGCGGCATGCTCTACTTGGGCTATTCGGCGCTTCTGAGCTTCATGTGGTTCGTGATGAGTGGTAAGTTTGAGGTTTCGTCATTCTACACAGCGCCAGACGCTAACGATATGTTCAGGAACCATTGGCTTTGTGGCCTGCTGGATATTTGTGCACCGTATCTACGGCTCGCTCAAGGTCGATTAAGATCCGTCACGTTCCTGTATCTTTTTGCGGTGCTTGCTACTACTACTACCATGGCGAATCTCGATGTCGTTGATCGACGGGCGTGATGTATATTTATGATACCTTTCAAGAATGCCTCAATTTGGGCAATTCCAAACTATCTGTCCACACTCGAGACAATTACTTCAATCCGGACACCAAGATCATTGAACAAATCATCTGAGCGGCAATTGCCTGTGCTGGTGCATCGGAAGATGCACTCTGATGTGATCGGGCGGTCCGAGCACAGACCCACCAAGATGAGATCCATGATGACGTTGTAGTGGGGGTCTTGCATCAAACGACAACATTGAACAACCGCGAGCAGCTCCCTCTGAACCATTCTTCTTCCTCCTCACATTCAACTCCTTCTACATCGAACGATTTACGCTTTCACGACTGGTATGTTGGCCTCGTTCTCTAGATATGCCTCCATGCGTGGCTGGTTAGTGGCAATCTCTCCACCACTGCTATTGCCGACGTCATTCGAAGCGTGTCAACGATGCCTCAACAGACACATTGCTGACTGACCTCCTCACAGCATTGCCCGTCCTTTAATTCCAACCCTTTCAACTATCAACAAACAAGCTTTCAAAATGTCTTCCTTCTCCAACGCAGACACCGGCAGCAAGCCCGCCGACCCTTACACCGCAAAGAACCTCCAGGAGCCCTCCCTCAAGGAGAAGGTCGAGGACCTCCAGAGCTTTGTCGACAAGAGCAAGTTCTGCATGATGACCACCAAGACCCAGGATGGTCTCCTTGCCAGCAGGTGCATGGCTGTCGCCGCCAGGGTGAGTTACACGGCGCCGCATAAACTACCGTGCCTGACTAACACACCACCGCAGGAGGACAACGGCATCGACTTCATCTTCCACACCAACACCGAGTCCGGCAAGACCGACGACCTCCAGGAGAACTCCGACATCAACCTCGCCTTCCTCAACAACTCCGGCGAGTGGGCCAGCATCTCCGGCACCGCCTCCATCGAGACCGACCGCGCCCGCGTCGAGAAGTACTACTCTCCCTCCCTCAAGGCCTGGCTCGGCGACCTCGGTGACGGCAAGCACGACGGCGGTCCCCAGGACCCTCGCATCGGCCTCATCAAGGTCACCAGCAAGACTGCGCAGTACGCCGTCAGCAGGCGCACTGCCATTGGCGGCGCTGTGGAGTTTGCCAAGGGCGTTGTCACTGGCGAGACTGCTCAGGTCAACAAGCTTAGGCACATCGAGGCGAAGGAGGTCGAGCAATGTAAGTTTCGTTGGTGTCAGGACCTACATTTTTGTGGTACAGTATACTGACGATGTCAATAGGGCGCTCTGGCTCCGCGTAAAGCGTGAGCGTATCTTGAACTGAAAGCGTGCGGATATGAATTCTGCCAATGAACCATAATACCCTAGCTAATGGAAATGAAATTACTCCAACTTGATATCATCGCTATCACTATGTCATTCGTGTGGTCTCTGCTCGTACTGGCACATTCGTTAAGTGCAATAATCCATAACAGCGCATCGTTAGAGATCCGTTCCATCCGCTCAGCTGAAGGAAACGTGAAGCTACCGATTGATTCTCAACCGGATCCTCATGATCATCGGTACCCGATTCAACGTTGACATGGAGACTTCCTGGTACAATCTCGTTGAGGGTTATAGATTAATAAAGTATGTTCTTTGACAGAGACTTTTCGTATCGCGCTCTCGCGGCCACAAGCCCCTTACGAGATCGTGCAGATCAGCTTTCCCTTAGTTTGATTGCTCTCCAGCTGCGCATGCGCCTCCTGGATCTTCTCCCACGGATAAACCTTCTCAACAAACACCTTGAAGCACCCATCCTTGAACTTCGGCAGCGCGTGCTCGACAAGCTGATCCCTCAGCTTACCCTGATACTCCTCATCGCGGCTCCTCAGCCCACTGCCCTCAAACCTAATCCTCTTCGCGAAGAAAAGAATCATATTCGGCATCTCCATCTCAGGCGTCATCACCGCGCCCCCAAGCGTCGCCAGACTCACAATCGTGCCGTCCTTCGCCACAGCCCGCAAATTGCTCGCGAAAGCTGACGGGCCGATGAAGTCGACGATGACGTCGACGCCCTTGCCGTCGGTCGCTTTGAGGACTTCGTCGACCCAGTCGGTCTTCTTGGTGTTGAAAGCGCCCGTCGCGCCGAGCTGCTCTTTGCAGAAAGTGGCTTTGTCGTCGGAGCGCACGGTGGCGAAGACGGCGGCTGCGTTGTCGCCGCGGCTGAGCTGGATGCCGGAGATGGAGACGGAGCTGGCGCCTGCGTGCCACAGAATGGTTTTGCCGGGGGCGAAGCGGCCGATGAGGTACATTGCTTGGGTGGCGGTGATCCAGGTCTGAGGGTGAGGGTTAGACAACAAATTAGGACTTGAGAACTCTCGAGGGTTCCTTCGTGGGAACTATTGGGCGAACATACCTCAGGAATACCAGCACACTCCTCCCAGCTCAGCTCCTCAGGCTTGTGAACGAGCATGTGCGTCGAAACAGCAATGTACTCGGCGTAAGCGCCGCCGTACGCAAGGCCAAAGACGGCATCGCCTTTCTTGAAATCGCACTCGCTGCCTTCGGCCAGCTCCTCGATCGTGCCGGAGAACTCGACACCCATCGTAGCCGGGGCTTGAGGTGGTAGAGGGTAGTGGCCCTCACGCTGCATGAGATCCATGCGGTTGAGGCCGAAGGCTTTCACTTTGACGAGAGCTTGGGCGCCGGTGATTTTGGGCCTGGGGATGTCGTTGATGAACATGTTTTCGATGGGGCCTTTGCCACCTTTGATGTCTGTGGTTTCGAGTTAGATCGATTGTTATGGTAGCTGTGATGTTGGTTTGCGTTTCTTTGGTTGAGTACGCACCAATAGCTCTCATGGTGGCCATCTTGAGTCGAAGCTGTTTGTTGAGTTCAAGGTGATGTTGAGAAAATGTTGCTAGACTGAAGGTTCAATATATCGTTTTGAAAGCAGTTCGCCCAAACAGATGCAATGGTTCGTTGGTGGGGTGTATAGGTAGCTACCACTGAGGTTGTTATCTAAATGAATATTAAAGGCCTCGGCTCAAGGCGGGGCCCATGATGACGCGAGTGGAGCAGGATTTCGCGGCCCTTGTGCGGACCGACAATGCTTACAAACATCACGGAAGCGCTTATAACGCTGAAACTACTGAGGTTGAGTTCCTGAATACGACCTCTAAGCTGACTCGATTACAAAGTTTGGCTGACAGAACCATGTCACACCGCGTGAGCATTGCATCTCGAAGAACGTTGTAAAGTACCACGGAAGTCGTCGGAATCCTTCATGCTGAAGATTAAGAGAATTGACGTGCTTTCGAAGCAAGACAATGGCAACGCGATGATCGATATTCCGATTCTCAAGCCTTCGCCTGATCTACGGACGACGTCTAAACATCTCAATACAGATCATACTCTATGAACCAATTCTGATCCTTGATCGTATTGTCAGCGCCCCTTCCAGCCCGCACCGTCTCCAACTTGCATCCAGACTCCAGCTCGACGCCATCGAAGCGGTCAGAAATCCAGTTTATCCACTCATTGTGAGCCGCAAACATGATCGGCGCGTGCGTAACGCCCTCGTACATGGAGTACTGCAGCTTGCTTTGCGGGAACATCTCGCAGGTCTTCTTCACGGCAGCAGTGGTGACTTTCTCGATGGCATTGCCATCCTTATCTCCCTGAAGAACCAGCATAGGTCCAGCGAAAGGACGCTTTCCGTTGGAAGTTATGTTGTTCCACCACGTTGCCGACTCTGTCTTGTTCCAGCCTGGCTTGAGGAATTGGATGCCTTCGGTCGGACTGAACAGACGCCCGGCTACAGATCCGCACGCCTGGAGCTCTAGCATCAGCTTTGTCCTCGCGACACCAGCATCAGTCAGCCATTCTGACAGCGTGAAATTGTCTCGGACACCCTTGAACCCCTGCGCGATGCCTGCGACTCTGGCGTTCACCTGACCAGAATTTTGCCCAGCAATGTCCACAAGCACATCCGTGAAAGGTGACGCGGCAACAGTGCCAAGATAGCCGTCAACAGGCCTCTGTGCCTGCCTCTGAGCGCCGGCCCATGTTGTTCCACCACCTTGGCTTTGGCCCATGAGAACAAATTCCTTGCTAAGCTGAGTTGACCAGTGTTTCTGTGCAGCGGCAACAGCGTGAAAAACATCATTGGCTTGTGACGGCAACACGAAGTAAGGTGAGTCGATGTGAGGGATACCAAGGCCAGCATAATCAGTGGCGACAACAGCGAAACCAGCTAGGGCTGCTGCGAACGGCCCGTGGAAGTTGTCCCAGAGGTCACGGAGGCCAGATGGAGCGCATGCTGTTGCTTGACCAGATGTTCCATGTGCTTGGCCGATTGTCTCGTACACGTTAGGAGAGGTAGAGTTCGACTTGCGGTTTCTGCGAGGTGTGAATGGCCAGAGAACGTATGCGGAGGCCGGTACTTTCGAGCCATTGAGAGTTTCGGATACATATAGGAAGCGCGAGAGCGACAAGGTTGGAGGAATAGTGTAGAGCGAATTGTTGGAGTGTTCCTCGACTTTGAGAATGGAACCCGAAGGTGGAAGATCCGAGAACGAGAGATTTGCTGCGAGTATGTAGAAAGGATCATCCTGAGTCAGGTAGCCTGCATTGTTAGTCCTCTCGATCCGGAGGGCGATCTCAACATCGTGAGCAGTGGCAGACGAGAGGTTGGCTGCTTCGATCTGTGCGGCGGTGAGCGTGAAGGTGGAGTTGAAGGTGTTGTTCTGCGTCTGTAATTGAGCATGCGCACAAGCCGCGACGCAGGTGAACGAGGTCAAGACCTTCATACTGAGCTCGTACGCTTGCCGAAAACTTTTGTAGTGGAAAATGTATTCTTCATGTCCCGGGCTCCATAGGAGGACTTTTATGTACTGCCACATGGTTACAGCACCAGGGGCCTCCCACGCGACACAAGATTTAGCCTCAAAACGGCGGAGGCGATACACATCGACTTTCCACAAACGGCGAGCGCAAGCCTTGTCATGGGATCGCACACTGCAAGGCGGACCTAGTATTGTCGATTGATGGCTTTTGCAGAGCGGGGTCAAGGTTGAAGCAGGAGATGCCTCTGCAGGGCTCAGAGATCGCGTGCCGAGACCCGAAGATCTGATGCTTGTTTCTCGCGAAGCTGAACCCTATCTCTGTGTATGTGAAGGTCAAAGATGTATATCGTGGAAAAGATACTCCGATCACACGTTTAGTGACGGTGCTGTTGAGACCCGGTCGCTTCGGTGTAGCGTGATTTACTCCGTCGAAGCACTTGACAGCGACAACGTTGCGGGAGCCTGCAAGCATCCATATGCATGATTTACCCGACGAACACGTATTCATTGTGTCGGTGCGAGGCACGCTTCTCATTGGCTTCGCAAAAGCCAGTGCCAGCTCTCGCAAGCATAACAGGATCACTGTCAACACCTCAAACCTCGCTCTTCCTCCGACCATTCCTTAGCCTCGCTTTCTTCGTCGCCTCATCAAGCTTCTCTTGCCGCCAACTGCAACCTTCAGCGAAATCACAAATCCTACACTTCGAAGCATCCTCGATATCAACGCCCTTAGTGGGTCTCTCGCCTCGCCACCAGCTAATCTCATCGTTGGTATATGCATCTAGCACCACATCGTCGTGCACAAAAGCCTTCTTGCCGATCAATGCGCCTGTGCCTCCGCTCCGGTACTCGGCGACCAAGAGTTTCGAGATTGAAGAGCGGACGTTTGGCGACGGAGGGATTGGTATAGAGATCGTGCGCGCAAATTCCGCTATCATGAACGACCAGAGGCTGGAGAGCGAGTTGTGCGCGAGCAAGTCTGTCACCGCGTCTTGGTTGCTCTCGAACATACTTCGCCTTTCGTCTTCTGGTGAAGACTCGTTATCTGTGAAGTTGAAGTCGAGCTGGCTCATCTCAGCAATGAACGTGTCGCTGAAGATGGCGTGTGGGTCCAACTTATACCGCTCGAAGACCTTGTCGGCTGGCGTCTCATTCGCAGCGAGCGAGGCAAAGAGACGGCGGTAGAGCATCAGCTGCATGTAGACGGGTTTTGATGGGCTGCCATTGGGCGGCAGAGTCTTTGATTGCCGGGTTTTGACATCGGAGAGGTAATATGTGCGAGCGGCCTCGTCGTGACTTGATGTTGGAGCACTTCGAAAATGCTCCTCGAGAATGTGTGCATTCTGTGAACTCTGGAGGAAGCCAGCAAGTGTCTTCTGGCCAGCTTCCAATGGCTTGCTCTTGGATGTGCTGTCCTTCGCGGCCTCTTCTTTCTGCAGCATGGCTTCCTCAGCCTCCTCATCAGGACAAGCCATATTGATCTCGTCGATGATTCCGTTGACCACCTCTCCATTGAGCACGCCCCAGACTTCCATTTCTCGCGTCATGCCAGTGGCTCTCAGCGTTCTCAACCCTTGGATCACATTCCAGATTCGTAGCCCAAACATGTCTTCCCTCGTCTGAACATCGATCTTGACCTCTTTATGCACTTGCTCTTCCAGCACCTTATGTACCGAACTCCCTTGCTTCATCGCTTTCGTCCTCCTCACGCGCCCAAACCGCGTAAGGCTGTACCAGTACTGTTGCTCGCACCAAGCCGGCGAGACCAGGTCCGTCACGCTGAGCGGTTTCTTCGCGCGAAAGCGCTCAATCGGCGCGCGAGGGTCTTCGCCCGGCTGTTCTGGCGCTGTGGGAGTCGCATCGCGAGCTGGACTTGCTGCCGCTTCATTTGTGCTTGGTTCTGCTGCAGAGCGCTGGGTGTCAGCCGCGTCAGCCTACATTGATAGCGCGGGAGCAAGGAGACACGTACGAGAGAACGTCGAGCGGTTAGCTTCGGAGTACTCGACCTCGATCTTTGGCCCGCGAAGCGATTCGCTTGGAGTGATGGTAGTAAGGTCGCCTTCGCTCTGCTCGATGGACCGCTTAAGCAGGACCGTACGCTGTAGCGCAGGAGGCGCATCTTGAACGACCGGGTCTTGCTCTAGCTCTTGATTCAGGAGGACCGTAGGCTGGGTGAGATATTCGGCTTGCGACAACAGTTCGTTCGCGGTTTCGTCGTCGAGGTCGGAACCGTAGTCGCTTGATGGTGCTGCTACCGGGCCAGTAGCCTTCTGAGGAATCCTAAGGCCCACCATACTGCCATGTTTGCATGGCTGAAAAGGTATTCTCGGTCGGTGGCGATCCTGGGGTGGACGTCATGGACTATGGTTAGAGTCCGTGTTATCGCTGTAGGCGGCGGTAGTGCGGTCATCAAACGCGTGGACTTAACTCGTTATATACGCGCGATCACGTGCCCAATGGACGGAAAGATGTAACATCCACCAGGATCTATATTGCGAAGATTGGAGAGCTGAGATGTTCCCGAGCTTTCCTGGATCGTAACAGGCCGCAGTCATGCGGTCTTTGTCGACATCCTTGCACGATGCAAGCCCGACGCAATCGAAAACATTAGTTGGGGTAGGAAGGGTTAGGACTTCGGTCTTTAGGATAGCATTTCTCGCCACACTGTGATGCTGGTGAGCTGAAATATTATCAGGGTGATCTTCCATTTAGTGGGATATATATAGTATATCAAATGATGTTACATCTATAGTTTTATTCGGGTCTGCTATGAGGTATGGTTGATTTGGTATCCCGCTTGTGAGTTGATGTCGAGGGGATGTCATATCTGGACTCAAGAACGAAAGAATCAATAACATCAGCGCCGATACGTATAGAAACGGAAGGCAAAGTAGGAGTACATGTAGTCTGACCATGTATGCAAATGCGTGTATATGTATCTAAGCTTATAAATTTCCCTTTCAGAAACGAAATGGGTATCTTCAAAATGCGCTGCCGTCCCTAACGCCTTTATATGCGAAATG
>Ga0265797_10006244_pt1 | contig 16949 bp, 11 predicted proteins | sample P2T30metagenome_FD_192433 | JGI IMG/M metagenome (GOLD analysis project Ga0265797, IMG submission 192433) | Plant litter microbial communities from East Loma Ridge, Irvine, California - P2 T30 | ecosystem: Environmental > Terrestrial > Plant litter > Unclassified | place: USA: California...
GTCTGTTGTCTGGACGCGTCTGAACTGTCCTGGCGGCACGGCAACGCGACTCTTGTGCATGTGCGTGTATCTATGCGTGCAAAAGCAATGCAGCGCTTCTGCAGATGCACCGACGACGCCGCCAGCCTACCTGTGCATAACGCTGTGCAACGTCCGCGGACATCGTTTGGAAGCAGAGCAGCAGCGTGCCCGCCGAGCGAGTGGAGATTAGCAATGAGGAATCAAAACCCCGCCCTCATATTCTGTGCTAAGGGCCCCTAACGGCGAGGGAGCGAGGAGCTTGGGCAGAGAGGCTGTTTTAGCGACTGTGGCTGTGGGCCTATGAATCTGCCTGCTTGCCTTTGGCGAGCGTGTGAGTTGTGGCGCGAGGCGTGCAAGGCAAGCAAGCAAGCAACAAGCTACTGTACCGTACATGCACAGGCGTACGTGCAGGAAACGCAAGTCGTAAGATCGTGGGCTATCGAAATGCAAAAGCTCAAGCTGCAACTGGTCTGTCGTGTTGCGACTCGTGCGAGACGCTGTACCGAACCATCGCACCGGCATGAGCGGAGGCGTTTGTCTGGACCGGGCTCGCCGGATGTGATGGGGAGTGAGACTGTGAGAGGTATTCGTTGTGTGTACTCATTGCACTCTATCATCAAACAGCGACATGTGATTTACAGTGCTCATATGCCTTGAGGTATAGTCTACAGATAACACATCGAGGCCAGCGTCATGCCGGGCAGCCGTGGTGGAGGAGTAAATCTAACAATGCTATACTACTGCACTTGGCTCTGGCAGTTCGGCATCGGCGTGCACTAGGAGGTAGACTACAGCTTCTTTTCTACTCCATACGGTCACCACTACGTCGTCGAGGCACGTGTACGGTATGAAGCGATGTAAGCGATACACGAATAGCTCGGGTAGAGTGGCTGAGGCGGTCCTATAGTGAGGCGAGTGAGGGTCCGTTGGTGGTAGGGCTCGCGGATATGATGATTGTGGCAGGGAAAGCAATACCAGCAGCGCACTGGGCAACGCGATTATTTGCCAATGCCAACCGTCGTCAGCCTCGTTCTCACGCCAAATGGGAGGCGCCTACGCTATTTCGACTGTTGTGGAACCAAGCTAGCGCATGCTAATCTCGGCCACAGCTGGGATGTTCCCTGTTCTTGCTTCCGTGCGCCGGATCCATCCTTAGCTTCCTCGTCCTGCGTCCCTCCCAACACCAAGATCCATTCTTCGTCGTGTTGCCTACGCCGTGCTATCGTTAACCCGCCTCCGCCTCCACTACCACCACCGCCCTCCGCCCTCATCACCGCCGCTGCAACATCCAGGCAGCTCTAGTCGCTGCTGTCCGTTCATTCCCTCTTGCCTGTTGTTTTTGCTTAGAGCCTGCATTCACACACCCTTTCGTCCGCCGCCGCCTGTGCTCTACGCTCTGTGAGTGAGCGACCACGACCACCCCGGTAACAAGGCTCCCTCTCAATTCAGCGCCCGCCCTCTATCTCCGACGCTTCGACCTTCTACTGCTTGTGCTGGCCTCATCTCCCTGCCACCATACTCCTCTACTTGCCGCCTATTTGCATGTTTTGAAGCGTTCTTGTCCCGCGTTTCCAGCGAGCCGTATCAGTCCCACGTGCAGAGATCCACCACCCGACTTCACTCCTCACTTCGACAACACCCTGGACTCGGACCAACACGCCTATACTTTCAACAGTACTCACACGCGCTCGCAATATCAGGTCTTTGGGAGGCGCTTTTGACTTTCCGGCTTCTTTCTCTCGATACCCTCTTGTAGCTCCGAGCTAGGCTCACCGCCGCGACCATGGCCGAGGTCGTCATTCCTGGACGATCGCGCCACCACAGACAAGCCAGCAGCATCTCAAATATTATGTCTGGACATGTCGCCCATACTGAGCCCAAGTTCGAGATGGTGCCCAATCCCACCTTCTCATTCCCGATGCAGCCTCGGACGCCCAGCCCTTCGAACCTTCAGATCGGGCCAGCGCCTGCACGGCGGCGACCAATGTCGATGCATCTGGGTGTGCCCGGTGCGCAGCCAGTTAGCAACAACACCAGCAGCATCAACTCCCACAGAAGGACTACTTCGGCGCTTCCGAGTTTTTCATTCAACGCCGACAACACATCAGGCCTGCAAGAGCCATCAATAGATTCAGCGACAGACGCGCCACCACAATTGACACCGAGAAGAGGACACAAGAGAGGGACAAGTGAATTTGTGGGCGGTGACTCGAGGTTTGGCTTTTCCAACGCACTCAGCACAAGCCCGACACGATCGACCGCATTGGAAGTTCCGGAACCCAGCAATGCTCTGCCCGTGCCTGGACACAGTGGAAGACGAGGACATGCGCACCGCCGTTCGGCAGCGCTTTCAAGTCACGATATCAGCAGCATAATGGTCCCCTCGGAAGAGCCCTTGCCCAGGCTCAGCACAAGTTTACCCAGTACACCATTGGGACACCCGGCAGAGGAGCCGGCCGCTGCAACGCCACTTGATCGCTCAGCCTCAGGACTGGATACAGAGACAAGTTCTCGCGAATCTTCTCCCATCAGACCAGGATCGCGCCGCTGCGTTGGTTTCTCTGAGAATGTGGAGATCATCCCCAGACCACTCTCTGTAATTTCATCCGAAGGATCATTCAATACCAGCAGGAGCCATTCTGTGAATAACAGCATTTCTTCGGTGATCAGTATGGGCTCGCCTCCAGTGCGAACCTCGCAGCGCTCACTGAGTGCGGGCAACATGGCTGCCATCGTAGAGCAGGCGCCGAAGAAGCGATCTTCCATTGAGATCGGCAAACGTGTCGAAAGGGAGGGTGCCTGGTTGAAGAGCTCACATTCCTCTCCAGAAATATCCGCCTCATCTCCCACGCTGTCATTCGCAGATGATGAGTCGCAAGTGCAGCCGAGAGCGAATCGCAAATCCAGAAATTCCCTTGGACGTAACTTTGGGTTCGACAGGAGAAAGAGTGAACCTTCAATTTCGACATGTGCCAACGAGCCGTCCAGGCTATCGGCAATCTCGCTACAGGATGATGAAGCAGGCACTGGTGAACAACTTCAAGGCCGGGATTCGCACGTCGACCGCAGATCCTCATCCAAGAGGATCAAAGAGTGGGCAACTTCAAAGCTGCATCGCAAATCGAGGGATTTCAACAAGGCCTATCCAACTGCAACACCCGTTGCCCGGACCACGAATATCAGACCTAAGAGCGAAGGATATTTCGATGTTCCTGCCAAGGTGCCCGCGGCAGAGCCAGCGCGATTAGTACCTGCAGCCGCAGAAACGGATTTGGACGCTGTCTTTGGTGGACTTGGAGATTCTGGTGATGGAGACAGCGAACAAGTGTCTACCCCAAGAGTGCAATTCAACACCCCTACCTTCACGCAACCCAGTACATTCCGCCCAGCAGACGACGACGCTCAACTTGTGGATCTTGACGACGCGATCAGTTTGTCAACGCCACCACTGGGCTCGACCTACAGGAAACAACTTCACAGCGCTGCAAGATCCAGCAATGCGCCGAACGCGTACATGCACAGGCGGACAGAAAGCGCACCGGTCATGATGCCTTTTGACTTCTCACGTACAGGAACGCCGCAGTCTTCGATGGCGGACGTCTTCGAGGAAGAGGAAGAAGATGAAATGTTGAGCCCGAAGACTGTTCGCCCTCACACGAGCCATGGTCCAGCGCGTGATGAGACCGCCGGCATTGGAATCTCAATCGTGGACGCCGACAGCCCTGCTTTGAACTTTGGTGCTGATGACGTATCGCACACCAGACGTAATGAGTGGGAGCCTGAACGTCCCACGAGCTCTTACGGCCCGACGAGCATGGGCTCTCGTCTGAGTACTCCTCTCGCCGAGAGACGTGGCTCATACATCATGGAGGAGACCATCATGGAAGAAGTGAGCCCTGTCGAGGCTCCGGTTGGTGTCGAGATCGTGTCAGACTATGAAGAGCCAAGAGCGCCATCTCTTACGAAGTCGTCTGACTCAAGCGACACTCCTACCCTGCTCGCCTCACAGCGTGAGGGCATGTTCTACCCGGAAATGGCACCGCCCATGATGACGCCTGAGACCTATCAGACCTCGACATTCTCATCATCCTCTCCTGGCCGACCTCGTTCATTCGACACGCCTCGTCTCGGAACGTCAGCCTCTTCATTCAATGACAACCGTACAGTGTCGTCCAGCACTACTGGCGAACAGCCTCCCGATGTCCGCATATCCGTCGACGACGTGCCCTCGCTGACCAGCAGCCGCTCGACCATGTTCAGCACCGCCCACGCCAACAACTCCCACCGTGACTTCAGCGGTGCCAGCAGCGGCTACGTCGGTCAACGCAACTCCTCCGGCGCCTCCAGCACCCTCGACCCAAACATGGTGGCCGAGCAGCGCCGCAAGCGATCCAGCATCCAGAGCTTGTCCCAGCTCATGGGCACCTCCTTCGGACCAAAGGCCAAAGCCAGCGAAGAGTTCCGTCCTCAGACAGCTTCTGCGGCTACCGGCTCTTCTTCCGCCAAGCCCAAGAAAGAGCACAGGCTGAAGAAACTCATGTTCTGGCGCTCCAAGCAGTCCGACGCACGAACCTCCTGGGGCGCGCAGCAAAATGGAGAGCGAAGCGGCTGAACCACCACTTGAAAAAAAAATACACGAACCACGCAGGACCCACATTGGGACTTACGAACACAACTCTACTCTTCTTCTTTATCGTTCTCGCGCGGATTTTCTTGAATCATGCAACCAACCATTATTACCAGGGACGGATAACTCCCCTTTTTGGATCGTTTTTGCTTTTGTTGCCAAATCAGCGAAAAAAGACGGAACTTTTATTTTTATGCGGGCGAGAGCAAGCAAAGCCTGCCTGCTTTTTGGGAGCAACACCGGCGTTTTTGATTTTCCGAACCAATTTTTTTAATGATCAACAAGGGAAAGAAAGCATTTTTTGCATTGCGAGAGGAGGTTGGGGTTTGACGGTGAATGAGCGGAAATCTTTTGCTGTTGTTGTTATTTTGCTTTGCGTTGGTTTTCCTTTTTTTGCATTGGGATTGGTTGGGTTGGGATGGCTCGCCGGAATATGGCGATTTGCCTTGAATGGAATACGGACATTGGGATTGGGTTTTTGGGGTTGAGGGTTGGGATTGGGATTGATTGGGAGGGTAAAGGGGTATGGGTTATCGTAGATAGGAACAGAACTATGTATGAGGACACTTTTTGAAACCAAGAACCCGACGAAATGAGTGCCCTGGAAGTTGCTGCTCTTCTTGGTGAAGGTGTTTGGGTATGGCTAGTAAGGTCAGTACGAACATTCCTTTGGTGTTTGACTTCTTGCCTTTTCCCTTGAGATTGACGGAAGGCTGATGGCGTGCGAGCTGCATACTAATACTACTACGAACCTGGTCTTTGTCACAACCTGAACTGATATTACGCTGACAAGACATCCAATTACGACACTGTGGTTGTCCTGGTAGTTGCCTTCTCCCGGCAAGAAGATACATTCATACCCGTTGCTCAGCAGCAGGTAGCATGACGAACAATCTGGAGCCAATTAGCTACATGCATGTCGCGTGGCATGAGCTGGGCAGAGGTGCATGGAGGCGTTGGGGAAGGTGGCCTTCGTGCATCTCGCCTTGAAGAGGACGAGGCTGTGTCCTCAGCTCTCCGCTCAACTTCTTTGGCTTCTTTCTGCACCTCCAGCTCTTCACGTTCAACTCGTATGTTCCGGATACCTAACCAAAGGAGGCCATTCTAGCAACACAGAAACAATGGACCGTTCAAGTTCGCCACCAGTCACAGAAAAAGCGAAGCTCGAACAAGCCATCATATCACACTTATGTACTGCCAAAGATGCAACCCTACGAGCGGAGATAAACAAAATTGTTGACCTGCTCGAGGCGTCTAGCATTGACGAAGAAGTCAGTACAGTCGACAAGTCATTGTTCGAGGTCGTCAGGAAGTGCACATCAAGTGATTCTCCGCTAAGATCCCTCCTCGACAATCATTCTCGGTCTACCACTAGACCGAGACTCATGTCAAATGGCTATGTCTCCCACGCCATCGGTGCGCCTGTAGATGTTTGGAACGCTGTGAACGACACAGAAACACAAAGGGATTACGTGCTGGTGTTGCGCGACATCAACAGCGACTGGTGTGAAGCCCTTTGCACCAGGTATCCTGACACAATAGATCGAAAGTTTCTTTTGGAGCACATACTGGGTCTTGAGCTACAGCTGGTTGGCGAATACCTTTATCAAACTTCTTACAACTCCCACAAACCACTCAAAGAAGACACAAATGGAGTCCACCCAGCCACAATGCCTTTCATGCAATTGGACATGTTATCACAAAAAATCATGCTCATCTTCTTGATGACCAAACTGAACTTCCATGAGGCACAGATCGGCTCTAAGACCGAAGGCAGTTCGAAAAGACTCGCAGTTGATCCCACGCTATGTGCGAATGGCGCAGGACCTGGCGATTTATCAGGTCGTTCCCAGGAGTGGGATAAGACAATGAAACTCCTAGCCAACTCGGGCGGGGACACTTCCATCGGCGGCAGACACATGGACAAGTTGCTACATGATTATCTGCTCGAAATGGCTACTCGGATGGATAGCCAGACGAAGAAAGCACGTGGCATACATGTCAATTGTTGGCGTGCGCTGCTATCAGGGGACCGCGGATACCGTTCACCCGACACCCTTGAGGAGTTTAAGAGAACCAAAAATGGCACTTATGAGGAGTTCAAAAGGACCAAAGATGGCTGGGCTAAGCCTAACGCCTTCGTGTCTTGTTGCCGGCTTGCGAGTAATCTTTGTGAGTTAAAGTCGCCATAACTCGTTCTGCTGATGAATACTAAGATTGTCTGAACAGATCTTGTGCTCACACCGACGACGCTATCTCAGCGAAACGATGCCGAGAACATGGGTAAAGATCGAACGATATGTATAGCACCAAGCTTTGGATCGCGTGTGATTGTGTCCATGCCGGATCACGACCGCGAAGAAATCATCGACGAAGCCGTCGTGGAATTGATTCAGCAAAACTGGCCCGTGTTTGAGTGGACCCATACACAGGGACCAGAGCTTTCCGCGTGGGCACAGTCCCAAGCTGATGGCTTTGTCTTCGCATCATTACTGAAGGAGACCGTTCTCCGGATGTGCGTAGAGAGAGAAGAACTTGAGATGAGAGATCTCGCATACGTCGCTGATACCGGCGAGGGCGCGGAGCATTTCGAACGGCTCACAAACTTCCGTCGCGTTCTTGCGCGCCTCCATCAGTCCACGGGCGAAGCGCAAGACGCGATTAAGATCTCAGCGAAAGCGGAGCTGCATGAACGTGGACTCGTCTTGCTTCGCGAGCCCACCAAGAGATCCAAACGACCTGCTGCTCTCGAGCCTGAAGGCGAAACGAAAGAGCCGACCAGACCACAGCGGCCGGCCGACTTCACCAAGTTGCACATGGAGTCTCTGCAGGGACTACGGGAAAGGTTGGACGCCATCAAGGAAGACTTGAACGAAGAAATCCAACTAGCAATCGGGTCGGTCCAGGTACACGATGCGCAGACCATGAAGAAGCAGACAACTTGGACCGTGGTGTTAACTGTGCTGGCTGCAATATATCTACCTATGACACTGGTTACTGGAATCTTCGGCATGAACATTACAGAAATCAGTACGGATGCTACAACCCCAAATGCATGGTGGGCATTCGGGACATGGGCAGTGGTGTTCGCTGTTACGCTAGGTGGGATCTTGGTGTATGTGGCAACGAGAAAATGGAAAGCCAGGGAAAAGAGGAAGAGAAAAGCGGATCTTGAAGCAGGTCGCATGAGCAATACACTCGCGGGCAGGGCAAAGAAAAGGGCAGGTGGTGTATCAGGCAAAGGAGTAAAGAATTGGGCTTGGAACCTAAGGCAAAAGACGAGGAAGACTTGGACGTCCAAACGCGAGTGATCTCCTTGACATGGCAACTCATATTTGTGCGTACTTTGGAACAGGTAGCCTTCCTCTGCCCTTCAATCAATCTTCCAGAATCATCTCATCAACCAACGAACGCACATAGCAGTGTACAGTGCTTGCGCATGAATCTGCGTGCAGTTTCATTAGCCGTATCTCAATGGTGAACCCTGTAAACCGAGCAGCTCCATCTGTCAATATCAAGTTCAGATGAGCCAAACTGGTAGATCATGCTTTGTGATGTAAGCGGTCGCGATGCAAGCGACCGACCGACCATTGCGGGTAGTCTTACAACTACAAACGGTGCCGACTAGGTATGTGGTGTGCCGAGATGCACGCATGCAAACACCAGCGATGGGTTCCCCCCGTGTTTTGCGCTCAACGTTCTTTCGTCTGTTCCTCTCTTCGATGCGTTGTATTCTTGTTCGCTCACTCACCAATTTTTCGCAACAGTTGCAAACATGTCGATCGAATTGGACACTCTAGGCGACGGGGTAGCGAAGTCTCAGCTTGAATCGCCAGCTGTTCCTGGTATAGAGAATGCCATACCCGTCTCGAGAATCTCAACACCGCTGTCCAGAAGCCAGGCTCCGCCTCAGACCCAGCCAGAGGAGATTGAAGCCCAAGCCTCCGTAAAAGCTGCGAACGAAGACGTCGATGAATCCAACATTGCACACAGACCAATCATCGAAGCTCTGAAGGAGCTCGTACCGAAAGGTTCCACGTCCGTCCTCGAAAGCCAGATCCACAGCCGGCGAACGCAGGCGGAGGCCAAACTAAAATGTGATGGCGACCACATGATGCCTGGCAACTGGACGCCTGCAGCAGTCTGGGAGCATATTGGCAAGATGAAATCCTCAGACCACGGTGTCCTCGTTATCAACGACGTAGACGATGAGTGGTGTGAGGCGTTGTGCACCAAGTTTCCGCACGCGATAAATCGGAAGTTTCTTCTGGAGCATATACTTGGGCTCGAAAACGTAAGACGGACCCAGGATGTTCACGATCAGCTGTCTCTTGAGCGTCAGCTCGAGCTGAGCGAAGTAGTAGACCTGGAACCTCTGGATCGGATGTTTCCTTGCCTTATGAACGTTGAAAAAGAACGTTTCGGTGATCATATCGACTGCTGGCTTGAACCTGGACTCTCGGAAGCTCGGACCTACATGTACGAGGGCTGCAAACTCCGTCGTGACCCGTCTGGGTGGACTAAGATCAACCGGTTTGTGTCCTTCTGTCAACTAGACGAGAATTTCTGTAAGTTGACTTACCTGATGTCCAATAGCTCTTGATTCCGAGTCTGATTGACAGACCTCATTCTCACTGCCTCCTTTGCCCTGAGCCCCGCCACTTGTACCTCAAGCCTCGTGGACAACAAGACACTGTGCTTGGATTTATGATGGAGAGCGGAGTGTGTACAGCGTGTGGCATGGCACGGGATTACCATGACCTTGTTTGTGTACAAAGTTCTTGGGGTTCATTGGCCCTTCTTTACCTGCAAAGTCAGCAGCAACAAAACCTCGCCAGTACAGAAGCTCGTCGATGGTTTCGTGTTGGCAGCGTGGATTTTGGAAACAGCTACGGAATGGAAGATACACGGAGCGGAGCAGCAGATGAGGTCTCTTGCATACACGCCTATCGAAGATGACCAAGAGCGTTTCACACAGCTCATCGGCTTCCGACGTGATGTTGCCGATTGTTACAACGACCTGAAACAATCGCACATGGTAGTGCAGACTTATCTGGAGCTTTCAGAATCCCGAACCAAGTATCGCGAAGAGTTTTATCAGGTGGCTCGCGTACACAACCACTGGCCGAACTAGAGCGAGAGAATGTCAAACGGCCACTTCGTAGCCAGTTGGCCACACTGGAGGCGCGACTTGACACTGTCAAAGAGGGCCTCAATGAAGAGATCCAAGTCGCGATTGGGACCGTTCAGGTGCGCGAGGCTCAGCTCACGAGAGAACAGACAAGGATAACGGCACGCCAAACAACTTGGACGGTGGCACTCACCGTGCTCGCAGCAGTGTACTTGCCGATGACTCTCGTCACAGGAATCTTTGGCATGAACATCACCGAGATCAGCTCGGAAGCAACTGCACCGAATGCATGGTGGGCTGTCGGCGTATGGGTGGTGGTGGTGGCTCTCACGGTGTCTGGTATCTTGTTATACGTGGCGATCACCAAGCTGAGGACCAGAAAGATGAAGTCAGACCTGGAGGCAAACAACGAGGGCGAGCAAAGAGATGGCAAGGGGAAGTTCGAAGCAAGCAAGTGGTTTGGTAAGACCAGTAAGGACTGTATTCGGTGGCTGAGGCAGAAGGTGAAGATGGCTTGGACTCCCAAACAAGAGTGATGGTCTCCAACGCTTCGAAAGAAGATTTCGGTGTCTACACGCGATGTAGACTGACGTCCAGAGAAAGTCCGGTCTGCCAATTGTGCCAATAATTAGTGTGCTTGTCGATTTCTCTTGACTGAGAGCCAAGATGTAAGGCTGAGCTTGACACAGCCGCTGGGAGGAGTCCTCTCACTCCTTCTTTTCTTCTTCCTCTTTCCTCTTGTTGTCACCTATCGCTGTGCTTGATGTCGACGGCAGCATCCTACCTAGGCAGCTTGATTGCGATGTTCTGCATGTCATCATCAATGTCTTGCCCAACGGATGGAGTCCACTACTGGGCAGATCGTGGGGTGGTGGGCCGGCTCAGGGGACGTGCTTTCCCACGCCGCGCGTTCACAGGAGGCTTCGCCCTCTTCGCTCAACCGTCGCGAGACTTGGCCGGGGATTCAAGCAATATTGCGACTGCTTATGCCGAGATGCACGTGAAGATCGCTAAATCGAAATGTAATCATCAAATGTCGGTTGATGCGAAAGTACATGCATGTGTGCAAGCTACTGTACAGCTACAGCTACGCGCGGCTTGATATCATGAAAGATATCGACATGAGCGAAGACAGACAGACAGACGCTTTGCCCAGCATTCCTTGCAGAGTGAGTGGATGTAGCATGTTTGATCTACGAGGCAATGCGCACATCGCTATTTGGGAGAGTCGCTGGTCTGGCACGTTGTTTGGACTGCGGTTCGATGGATGGTTTCAGAGTGGCACCGCTAGATTTGCACGGGCGGGCGCCGCAGAGGGCCTGTCTCGTACTGTGATGAGAAGAGTGGGCCTTGGCCTGCAAGTCGCGTGTCTAATTGGCGGGCGATTGATATGGCTGCAGCAGTGGCTGATCGGAAAAGGAGCCTGGGGTTGGAGTGTTGAACGGACACGGCATGGCATGCGCGAGCGACACTCTAGATTTGTCCCACGCCTCCTGCCACACTTCTTCTCTCCTTCTTCCAACCTTCTTGCCTTTTGCGCAGTCACCACCTTCGTTGTTACCTTCAATTACTTTCTTCTAATCACAGCTTCATCGTCACTCTCTCACCACTTTCGCTTTTTGATACGCCAATCCACAACAACAAACCCGCCATCCAGGAGATTCTTCATTTGCCTGGCCTTTTTTCCCACTTCAATCGCCAACAGAGCACCCATATTCTCACTTTCCACAACCATGAAGAGCGCTATTGCTATCGCCGCGGCTTCTGCTGCCCTCGCCAACGCCGCCGCCACCCCTGTCCAGGTCGCGGCCAGAGCTGAGACCAGCTCCGCCACCAGCTCCGGCAGCGTCCCTCAGGTCTCCGTCAAGGGCAATGGTACGTGATTTGCGCTCAATGACAATTTGAATCAATCAGTCGTGCTAACTTACAATCACAGCCTTCTGGGCCGGTGACAAGCGTTTCTACATCCGTGGTGTTGACTACCAGCCCGGCGGCGCCTCTGATGCTAAGGACCCCATTGCCGACGTCGATGGCTGCAAGCGCGATGTTGAGGAGTTCAAGAAGTTGGGCATCAACACCGTTCGCGTGTACACCGTCGACAACACCGCCGACCACGACGAGTGCATGGGCCTGCTCGCCGACGCCGGCATCTACCTCGCCCTCGACGTGAACACCCCCAAGTACTCCATCAACCGCGGCGACCCCGCCCCTTCATACAACAAGGTCTACCTCCAGAGCTTGTTCGCCACCGTCGACGCCTTCGCCAACTACGACAACACCCTCCTCTTCTTTTCCGGCAACGAGGTCATTAACGATGACAAGACCAGCAACTGCGCGCCCTACGTCAAGGCCGTCACCCGTGACTTGAGGCAGTACATCGGCAGCCGCGGCTACCGCAAGATCCCCGTCGGTTACTCCGCCGCCGATGTCGAGAGCAACCGTTTCGAGATGGCCCAGTACATGAACTGCGGTACCGACGACCAGCGCAGCGACTTCTACGCTTTCAACGACTACTCTTGGTGTGACCCGTCTTCCTTCCAGAAGTCCGGCTGGGACCAGAAGGTCAAGCAGTACGGCGACTACAGCATTCCCCTCTTGTAAGTTGAAACCAAATCCACTCATACACCACGACCTCAAACTAACATCAACCCCCAGCCTCTCCGAATACGGCTGCAACACCAACACCCGCACCTTCGGCGCCGTCAAGTCCCTCTACGACTCCGACATGACCTCCGTCTACTCCGGCGGCCTGGTCTACGAGTACTCGCAAGAAGAATCCAAGTACGGCCTCGGCACGATCGACGGCAACACCTACACCGAAAACGACGACTTCAAGAACCTGATGCAGCAATTCTCCGACAACCCCGCCCCGGAAGGCGACGGCGGCTACAAATCCGACGGCCAAGCCAGCGAGTGCCCCGCCACCAGCGACTCCTGGAACGTCAAGGACTTCAAGGCCGGCGAGCTCCCTGCCATCCCCGACGGTGCCGACGAGTACATGAAGGATGGCGCCGGCAAGGGCCCTGGTCTTAAGGGCGATGGCAGCCAGAACGCTGGTGGCGAGTCTACTTCTACTGCTCAGGCTGGTTCTGGCAGTGTGACTGCTGTTGCTTCTAACGCTTCGAGCGGTGCTTCCCAGACTGGTGCCGCTTCTGCTGCTTCTTCCAGCGCTGCTGCCAATGCCCTTCTTGTTGGTGATATGGGCAAGGCTCCTTTCTTCTGCGCTGCTGCTGTGGTCATTAGCACCATTTTCGGTGCTAGCCTTTTGTAGAGGGTTGATGATGTAGAAGGGGGAGAAGAAGGAGAGTGAAAGAAGAGGTGGAATAGAAATCATTGTAACGCTTGTTTTTATTTTCCTTTTTGTAGAGATATGCATTTCAGGAGTTTGATCCTCTTTTATCCTATATTCAATTCTTCCAGTTGGCCGGCCCGTCAGTTCAGTGGGGTTGTTTGATATTGAGAGATTGAATATCAAAGAATTGGTACAAAGTGAATTACCCGTTGTTGCTTCTCAGATGGAGTTTGTTTGTCAAGAATTACCCTTAATGCTTGATGCATAGCAACGCAGGGATTGAAAGTATTATTGTGTGACATGTTAGTGGAATGCCCTCCTTACAGCTTACATGCTTGTCTCCTAATTCTGCCTCGAGGTTTCGGCTGTGACTACCTTCACGCTCCATGGGTCGGTCCCCATCGCCCTCGTTCCCACGATACCTCCATCCTCCGGTAATTCTTTCATCCACGAACGCGATGTATCGCGCTGAATGGCCTGCCTACTAGCGGAATAAATCCATTGCTGCTGCTTCGCTCTCAATCGATCAATCGCCAGCAGGATTAGTGGATGAGTCTTGGTTCGCCTCCAGTTCATGCCTCTCATGGTAAAGGATACCACTTGGGAGCTAATTTCAATGTGTGGCACTGGTATAGCCTGGAGACCGGGTTCCAATCTGCAGGTTGGTGGCTGCAAGATCACTGTAGGTCCATCTTTGTCATCCTTTCCAGTCAAGCCAGTCCTGATCCGCTCCTGTGCACACAACTTTGTGGATTGGCTGGCCGTGCTTCGTAGCCCAGAGCCATTAGAGATCCAGATCTAGATACACGCATTATGCGCCCATCCTGTATGACTGGTTCCTAGCGATTGATCGCAATTCCGAGCCTCAACAGAGTTCCTCTAGACCCAGATCCCCAGCCTTGTAAACATCATAGTTCGATCTCCATCCAATCGTATGTTTCTACCCAGCAATGTTCCTAATATTCGGCGCTTCGTAAACTTCCAACTGCTTCTGGCCTTTACGTAGCAGAAATTCGATTGTGCTGAAGTCCTTTTTGTCGAGTTTGATGTTTCGCGCAAACTCGCGGCGGGTGAAGGCTTCGAAGTTGGGCCGGTTGGCGATTGGTTTGAGGCGGGCGGCGCGTAGACAGCGGCGGTAGAGGGAGAGGACGTCGCGTTGGAGACCGGAGAGGCGGGCCATTTTGGGAGGAGTGGTGGTGGAGAGGCAATGGCTTGATAATTATGGATGTATGATGAGACTAATAAATGTTCAGGAAGCTTCACACTCGCCTCAATCTCGAAAGGTGACGACAACGCTTGGCGAGTCGTGGGACAGCAGCCAGCCAGCCCTCAAGCTTCTCCACAGCGATGCTCCAGGCGGCGACTGCGCAGCAGCTGGACCGACGACGGACTACACTACTCGCCCATGCTGCTGGACTGATAATTGCATACGAAGTTACCACGCTCTTTCTGCCTCCCTCTCTCTCCTCCTTGTCGCCTTCTCCTCACCAACACACACATACGCCATGGCAGAAACGCCCATCGGTACCGTCATCCCCGCCCAATCGCCAATGCCAGCTTGCTAACTCCCCGCCATAGTCCTCGACGGAGGTACCGGTTTCCTCAAGGCTGGTTTCGCCGGCACGGTACGAACACAATAAGAGTACATACACCACTTGCACGCGCACATCGCTAAGACAATCGCCCAGAACTTCCCCGACCACCAATACCCCTCAATAATCGGCCGGCCCATCCTCCGAACAGAAGAGCAGTCGTCTGGCGATGTTGTGCTCAAGGATATCATGTGTGGTGACGAGGCCGCCGCTGCGAGATCGATGCTGCAGATCACCTACCCGGTATGCGACCATAAAATAGATATGCGGGAGGAGACAGCAAGAGCAGCACAGCTAACTTGGAGTCTATGCGAATCTGTAGATGGAGAACGGCATAGTAAAGCGCTGGGACGACATGCAACATCTGTGGGACTACACTTTCTACGAGAAGATGAAAATCGACCCGACCGGCCGCAAGATCCTCCTCACCGAGCCTCCCATGAACCCGCTCAAGAACCGCGAGCACATGTGCGAGGTCATGTTCGAGCGCTACAACTTCGGCGGCGTCTACGTCGCCATCCAGGCCGTGCTTGCCCTCTACGCGCAGGGTCTATCATCCGGTGTCGTCGTCGACTCCGGAGACGGTGTCACTCACATCGTACCCGTGTACGAATCCACCGTCCTGAACCACCTCACCCGACGACTCGACGTCGCCGGCCGCGACGTCACCCGCAACCTGATCTCCCTGCTGCTGCGCCGCGGCTACGCCCTCAACCGCACCGCCGACTTCGAAACCGTGCGCGCCATCAAAGAGAAGCTCTGCTACGTCAGCTACGACCTCGCCCTGGACCAGAAGCTCAGTGAGGACACGACCACGCTCGTCGAAAACTACACCCTCCCCGACGGCCGCGTCATCCGCGTTGGCAGCGAACGCTTCGAAGCCCCAGAGTGCCTCTTCCAACCGCACCTCGTCGACGTCGAGCAGCCCGGCATCGCCGAATTCCTCTTCAACACCATCCAGTCCGCCGACGTCGACATCCGCTCCTCGCTCTACCGCGCCATCGTCCTCTCCGGCGGCAGCAGCATGTACCCCGGTCTGCCCTCGCGCATGGAGAAAGAAATCAAACAGCTCTGGCTGCACAAAGTCCTCGGCGGCAACCCGGAGCGTCTGGAGAAGTTCAAGGTGCGCATCGAGGACCCGCCGCGTCGTCGCCACATGGTTTTCCTTGGAGGTGCTGTGCTTGCGAATATTATGGCTGAGCGCGATAATATGTGGGTTAGTAAGGCGGAGTGGGAAGAGCAAGGTGTGCGCGCGCTGGAGAAGTTGGGCGCGAGGTAAGAAGGCAAGCAAAAAGGGAAGGGAAAGAATTAAAGCCACATATGCAGTCATGAAAGCAAAGATTTGTTTACTCTAGAGTTTCGAGCGGAGGGACTTGTGCGAGGAGCAAGGAAATAGATCATTCGAAATCAAGCCCGCGAAGGGCACTATTCCAACGAAGTGAGTGCCGAGACGAAACAATGGAATGAGGTTAGTGATTCAATATCATCATTTCTTTTCCGAGCAACATGGCCTACAGCAGTTCTACACGATCGGTAGTGCAACTCGGGCGGCGATCGTTTCTCGATACCTCCAGGCTTTGTTGCAGAAAGTAGCTCAGGTGGCGGTTGTGGTAGCTGACTTTGTTTGATGAGTGATGAGCGGCGACTAGCGAGCGGCGCGCGTAATGTTGGACGCAAGTCCAGCTAGCCAGCTAATCAACAGTGGCGGCGCTAGATCTGCTGGTAGTGAGGTGTGAGTGAAGGTGACATCCGTACGCATGAAGTACCAGAAAACTAAGATACATGTGTGCTGAGTGTTGATTGTTGTCTATACTACAGCTTCACTATATTCTCGATCGACTCGATCCTTTCCAGCCGCGAACGACAGCTCTAAATGGAGCGGTCGCTTTAGCATATGGGAATGAGTGCCAAAGTGTAAGTGCAAATCTGAGTCTTGCTTGCTACGTATCCAGTCAGGGGCCGGTGAATACACTGGCTCATGACAACCTGAAGATCTCGGTGCTCGTGGCGGGCTACACTAGATAACGGCAATGTTAGCACTCTGCGTGACCACTATTTCTGATGCGGTTCTTGCAGCGAGAACCAGACACTTACCAATGACGATGAAGAGACGGCATCCTTGCATTCACGCCCAACCAGATCAACGAGGTCTGGCAATCATACATTCCTGCCTGCACGAGAGCGCTCGAGGTCTCGATGGAATTCGTGCATCGCCCCGACGACTTCAGTCTCTATTGAGATGTTCCAGAGCTCGCCACGAGTGAGCCCGTAACCCGTAAAAGGATT
>Ga0265797_10006245_pt1 | contig 16948 bp, 13 predicted proteins | sample P2T30metagenome_FD_192433 | JGI IMG/M metagenome (GOLD analysis project Ga0265797, IMG submission 192433) | Plant litter microbial communities from East Loma Ridge, Irvine, California - P2 T30 | ecosystem: Environmental > Terrestrial > Plant litter > Unclassified | place: USA: California...
GCTGTTGAGAGGATGCAAGGACCACGGCACGCAGCAAATCCTGCGCGAAGCCTTGGATTCTATGGAAGTGAACAAGGCGTACGATGAGGGTGTGCAAGGTTTGATCGCAATGTGGAGGAAAGAGAAGGGCTCCATGAGCAGGCTCCACCAACCGCCCAGGATGAGCCGGGGACCTGGTGGTTACTCAAGCGGACAAGGATACTCGCAGAACAACGAGCGCGCCATACAGCGCAACCAGTTACCTCCTGCGCACGAACTGGCTAGCAGGATCGAGGAAGCGCGCAACACGGCTAAGATCTTGTTGCAGCTGATCCAGCAGTCACCACCAGAGGAGCTCGTCGGCAACGAGCTGGTGAGAGAGTTCAGTGAGCGCTGCCAGGCTGCGCAGAAGAGCATGCAGGTGTACATCAACTGCGACTCGCCGCCGCCGGATGACGACACCATGTTGACGCTCATTGAGACCAACGAGCAGCTCAGCCTGGCTGGAAGCAGGTACCAGCGCGCAGTCCTCACTGCTAGGCGACAGCTGGGCACGGCACCGGCTGCGACGACCACCAGCCCAGAAGCGATGAACGATGGCTATGGAGCATTCACCAGCCCTCCAGCCGCAGGCCAGGCTGAGAGTCTGTTCAGGCCCGCACCGAGTGCAGCACCAGCGAACGACTACGCCGAGGACTCACCAGTTTCTCCCATTCTTCAACAAACTCACTCAAACGGTCACTCCCAATATGCTCCAGGCTCTATCAGCAACGCCTACCAAGTACCATCTGGCCCACCACCACGTCAGGAGCGCCACAAACACACAATTTCGTCAAACTCCTCCCTTTACGTCTCCAATAACCCACAAGAAGCTACGAGCAACCCATTCCTCGACCCGATCGAACACTCGAATAACCCTCCAGCTCTGGCCATGCCGCCTCCACCCAGCCGCAAGCCCGTGACCGAGCCCTCTCCGACAACTTACAGCTACAGCTCCTCGCCTACAACCTCGACTTCTGGATACCCGCCAGAGAAAGGTGCGCCCTCTGTCGAGTCTCACTCGCCGCAACGACCTGGCATCGGTCCATACCATAACTCCGGCATTTCGCCGTCTTACATGGGGAGGCAGGCCAGCGCTTTAAATGGGTTGACCATGCACGGAGCCGACAGCCACGGCCAAGGCAGCTTCACAAACACTGCTGTGGAGATTGACGGGCAGAGCAATGTCGGTCGAAACGGACAAGGCTATGGTGACCACACCGTCAGCCCCGTAGCTGAAGAGAGGACCGACCGCATTGGCAGGCGCATCTCGCGCGTCGATGTAGCTGGTACCGGAGGTCTGAGAGATCCGAGGGTGTGAGGAGTTGATGCTCTCAATCATACTCTTCCCGACCACATCCGAGAGTTTGTGCGTATTGTGACTTGCTGCAGCGCCTGAAGCCCTTTCCTCGGAGGTGTGCTGCATACCGATGGGATCATCTGGGCGTCCCCTTCTGCTACAGCTTTCCTTTCCTTTTCCTTGGTTCTTCTTTTTGTTCTACTCCGGAAGACGGAGGAACATTGCGTGCGATGATACCACTTTCGTTTCCCTCGATTGTTTCGAAACACACGACGGAGGGATATGGCCTCGGTCGACATACCATAGCATAAGTCCATACAGCTTGCATACAAATTGATTTTAATGTTGTAATCGTCAATGAGATGTGTTTCTCCTCAACAACAAGTCGGCAAAGCTTGAATATTGGGATGCTTGTTGTGCATATTCACATATATTTCTTGAACGGAGCGTATATGTTTGTCTGACACATCACATTCAACAAATCTTGGCCGACGTCAAGCACGTGGGCAGAGCCGCATCTCTGAGTCGGCGTGAAGCGTAAAGTTGGGCTAAAACACAAAAGACGCCAACCGGGACAGGCAACTTGGAGGGGCAGGGTGGAAAGTGGGCAGAGTGGCACGGACATTTCTTGAGATAGAGAAGCGAGCCCTGGAAAGTGGTGGTGGAGGAAGCGCGTGTGACACATGTGATGTGTGAGAGAGGCAACGTGGATCCTGCCGCTTTCTGTCTGCCTGCCTGCCCTGTTTCGTGAATAATTATTGAGCGTTCACTCCTGATCTTGACCCTTTTTTGACCTCACCTCTTGGCCCTGTCTATAGTCGTCTCGTCTCGCCTCTCACCCACCAAATTGAGACTCACTCACTCCACCCCACGTGACACGCGTCATTGTCCGTTTCAACCAACAAGCCCAAGCTCTCTCGATCGTGAAAGATACCAAACGCGACCCCTCGACAAAGCCCGACTTGGTCGATACGTTCTACCAAGGCCAAGGATGTCGTCCAATACTGCTGGGACTGCTTCACCGAGGCCTGGTATCTTGAAGCAGGACACGCAGGAGTCTACTCCACAGCAATCATGTGCTTCACCGAGCTCGTACTTGGGTTTGAACTGTTCTCCAAAGGCTGAGCCGAAATGTATGTTTGTGACCTCTCTCCCCTTGGACGCGTCTTTGAAGAAGAGCGAATTGTCCTGCTGGCTGTAGAATGCTTCAAATCTACCATCTCAGACTCATGCTCACGCATTTTCTTCCCTAGCCGTTTCCATTGCACCAAATGCCGAGACCATCTCGCCGCTGGTACTGGGCAGAAACAAGCCCACTGATGATTTCAACCTGGAAGCCGATCGCAACCCTCGCAAACCGAGTGTGAAAGGTCCCAATGCTCACAGACTTGCCGGGCGACCTGCTATCAACCCTTCCCAGTCTTCGACTTCACTGGATACCATCCCACAGAGCGACGACCACTCTCACACTCACTCGAAGCATATCGATCACTTGATTGACGAGGTATCTGCTTGGGTGAGGAATGAGAAGGAGAGACGAGCACGCCGCAAGCAGAAGAGGCATGCCGCCAGGAGTGGCGCTTCCACCACTGATGTCGCGTCCGAGGAGACTTCACGCAGAGGATCCGAATCTGATAGCTCCGACGACTTGACTAGGCTGGAAGACATCCTGAAGCGCACGGCCACACTGGAAGTCTCTCAAAGCAGGAAGCCAAGCCTCAAGCATAAAATCTCCCTCAAGAAGCTTCACAAGCGTAAGCTTTCTACTGCTTCGTCAGACACAGAGTATGTCGACGGCGATGTTCTGGTGCCTTCTTGCGACGTCGTCCTTGATAACTCCAAGACGATCGCTCAGCCGGGTGGTGCATCGGAATCGGAAGCGGAAGATGAATCTACGCAGCTCAAGAACACGCCTTCACGCCGTGATGTCGATGCCTGGACATCTTTCAAGTTTGAGATCGTTCGCCTCACGCATACACTACGACTCAAGGGTTGGCGCAGAGTTCCTATGGATCTTAGCAACAACATTACTGTGGAGAGGTTGAGTGGTGCTCTTACCAACGCAGTCTATGTTGTGACACCTCCTGATGACCTCCCTGAGCGCCCTGTCTCGAAGGAGGGCAAGTCATCTGCGGCTCCAACACACAAACCGCCGCCACCGAAACTCCTTCTCAGAATCTATGGCCCGCAAGTCGAGCATTTGATCGACCGCGACTCCGAGCTCGCCATCTTGAAGCGTCTGGCACGCAAGCGCATTGGTCCCCGTATGCTGGGAACTTTCGCCAACGGACGTTTCGAGGAATACTTCCATGCCATGCCTCTCACTCCGGAAGAGCTCCGCAACCCCGACACGAGCAGACAAATTGCAAAGCGCATGCGTGAGCTGCACGAGGGTATTGAACTCACCGACAAGGAGCGCAACGACGGACCATTCGTATGGCTGAACTGGGACAAGTGGGAGTCTCGCGTTGAACAGGTTGTATCATGGCTTGACCGCGAAGTTAAGAGCGTCCCGTCTGGCACTAAGCCTACTGGCGACGAAGCATGGAAGCGTCGTGGCCTCATCTGCGGAGTTGAATGGTCACACTTCCGCGATGCTGTCAACAAGTACCGCGCATGGCTCGATGAGCAGTATGGCGGTGCTCAGCATGTCATGGAGCAGCTGGTCTTTGCACACAACGACACGCAATACGGCAACATTCTGCGAATGGTCCCAACCGGCGAATCTCCTCTTCTGCTCCCTGCCAACTCTCACAAGCAGCTTGTCGTCATCGATTTCGAATACTCCAATGCCAACTTGCCCGGTCTTGAGTTCGCCAACCACTTCACCGAGTGGTGCTACAACTATCACGACGAAAAGAAACCTTACGCGATCAACATCAAAAACTACCCAACCCTGGAAGAGCAGGACCGATTCGTCCGCGCCTACATCCGCCACAGACCTCAATTTAACGTATCCACACCAAAGATGCGCCCTCAATCCCCGCCTACAACCGAAGAAGCCGCCGCTGGCCCACGCCGCACTACCTCAAGCATCTCCTCCTTCATGCTCGACGCCCGCCAGCCCGGCACCCCGACAACCTCCACCCCAACCGCCACCGACGAGTCCGCCGAAAAATCCTCCGAAGACGCCGAAGTCGCGCGCCTCCTGCACGAAACCCGCCTCTGGCGCCTCGCCAACACGGCGCAGTGGGTCGCCTGGGGCATCGTGCAAGCCAAAGTCCCCGGCATGCCCGAGTTCTCCGGCAGCGACGCCGAGCCCGCCGGCGAGCCGCTGCTCGAAGACGCCGGCCGCGAAATGCTCGGCGAGCGCGCGGAGACGTTCGAGGAGCTGGCGCGCACAGAGACTGCCGCCACCACTACTACTGAAGAAGGCGAGCACGAGGAGGACGAGGAGTTCGATTACTTGGGCTACGCGCAGCACCGTGCGCTGTTCTTCTGGGGCGATATGCTGCAGCTGGGATTGGTGAAGGACGAAGATGTGCCGGAGGAGTTGAGGGCGAAGATCAAAGTTGTGCCTTACTGAGTGACACGTGTGAAGGGGAGAGAGGGTTAGTGAGTAGATGATGCTATAACGACATGAAAATGAAAATGAAAAGAGAGTTGTATTAAATTTCTAAAGCGTCTTCTGCTTGGTTTGTTGTGATGGACGATTGGGCCGATTCACTGATACACCTGGGTTTGTTCATGGTTAAGGGGAAGCGATTGTGTGGCGTTCTACGGCTCTCTCTCAATGCCACCACCATCATCCGAAAACTCGTTGACCAAGGTTTGCGACAGATCTCACCATCAAATTCCAATACCACGGCTCGAAAATACACAGTGCCTACGCTCAAGTCTGTGTACGGTCCATTACAGCTTGACTTCCTATATGCGAGTACCCTCGAGTATAGGTATATCCGGGAATATACCAGCCGTCGAGATACTCCTTATATCTCTAAGATTGAAAAATTCCTCTATACGAGTACCCTCGAGCGTAGGTATATTTGGGAATAATACCAGCCGTCGAGATACTCCTTATATCTCTAAGATTGAAAAATTCCTCTATACAAGTACCCTCGAGTATAGGTATATTCGGAAACACACCAGCCGTCGAGATACTCCCTGCAACACCTTTCAATCTCAAGAAGCTATTATGCTGGTACTACTAGCTACAGAGAGTGAATAGCGTTCCTTACCATTGAGAGTGTGTACACGGTCCATCACAACTTGAATTCCTCTATACGAGTACCCTCGAGTGTGGGTATATTTGCGAATATACCAGCCGTCGAGACACTCCTCATAACGCCTTTCAACCTTAGAAGCTGTTGTGCTGGTACTACTGGCTATGGAGAGTGAATAAGCCTTTCTTACCATTGAGAGTGTGTATAATAACTTGAGCGCAAGGGCTGTACATGCGAACGAGCTGGGAATAATATCACTGAGTAACCGTCAAATTTCATGAAGAGGAGAACTTTGTTTGATACTTGGATCTCGTTATCGACGACGATTTTGACAGAATCATCATCACTTCATTCGTTCATTCCCATCATTTCCCCATGCGCTGTTCGCTATTTTGTTGTTTTCTTCTTCTTTCCAAAAAATGCAAGAAACGCCTGGCCGGGTATCCCAACTCCGAGTCATCATGCTATGCTGTCGTTCATTCGCTGCCGTTGATCTCAAGTTCGTGCAGCTCCCTTGAGAGCAGTTGCACTTCTCAATCAGTTCAGTCAGTCAGTCAGTCAGTGTCAGTTGCCACTTCACGACGACACACTGCCCCTGAACCTCTTCGGCTCCTCCGTGTAGCTGTACGGCGCCGTGGGTTTACTCGCCTTCTTCAGATCGAGCCTCTTCCACATCCCCACGTGATCCATGCCCTCTTCGTCCCAGATGCCCATCCCCTCGTCGACCTCGAAGCCGTAGCGGGCCCAGAACTTCTGCAAGCCGATCTGCGCGTGGATCAGCACGAGGCCGTTCCAGGCGAAGTCCTCGTCGGTTTTGAGTCCGAGGTCGTCGACGTGCAGGTGCGATTTCAGGTCTTCGGCGAAGAGGGCGGTCGGGTGCTCGGAGATGATGTGCGGGTAGTCGTGGGCCATGGTCAGGGCGGAGTCGATCAGGAGCTTGGAGATGCCGAGTTTGCGGAATTCTTTCAGAATGGCGAGGCGGCCGAGGGTGATGTAGGGTTCGCGGCCGTTGTGGGCGAGGGAGGCGACTTTCTTGCCGGTGAAGGGTGTGCCGTCCATGTTGCGGTGGTCGTCGAAGGTGTGGTTGGTGCTGTTGGGTGGCGGGATGAGGCGGATTGTGCCGATGGGGCACTTGGTGCTGGTGCTCTGCTTGCGCAGCGGGTGGCTGCCTTCGGGCACGTGCTTGACGTAGCCGGGGACGGAGGCGTAGGCGGTCCAGGTGTAGCACCTGCGGTCGTCGAAGTCGAGTTCGTTCTCGAGCGGGACGCCTTGCTCGTAGACGAAGACGGACTCGCGGACGGCCATGGCGTCGATCTAGGTAAAACTTGGGTCAGTCACTCCGTCGCCATTTGTGAAGATCACTTCGCTGTTTCGGCAAGAGCTTGATAGCAGCTCGCCGATGCAGTGAAAGAAGAATTCCTGTCGGTATTCTTTCGCAAGTGAGGGGTGAAACATACTGCGAGATTGTTAGCTAATGTCTCACGGCCTTCGGTGTATCTGCCCTAAAACTCACCGAAGCCTTGCGGGATGGCCTTAGCGGGATCGGTTGCGTCGTTCTTCGGCTGGCGACCAGAAGGGCTTGAATTGTCGTAGAGGTTGAGGCGCTCGCGGAGAGGCAGGATGAAGTCGACGAAGTCCGAGTTGGTGGAGATCATGGCGGCGAGGAGATCGGCCTGAGTCGTCGCCGGTGAGGTGTCGCGAGTCGCTTCTGAAATTGTAGGTTAGCAGACAGGCGTTGGTGTGACGGTAGAGCGCGTGCGATAGAATGGCAATGGCAGAGGGCATCGAGAACAGGGATGCAGTGTTTTGGCAGTTTGTGTGGTGTTTAGTCAAGGTGCACTTGAACGCAGGTGGAAGTTCATTGAAGCGCATGTGGAGGTAGAGTGAAGCGTGAGTGGAGGGTGAGTGAAGTGCAGGCAGTAGCATCACTCACTTCACGTGTCAAAACGTCACACATACCTTCCATGTTTGCCGTTTCACTCGTGATCTTGGATGATTTTAGAAAGATGCCTGCAATGTTGCCTTGTTTTCTGAGACACTTTCGTCTTCAGATAATGGTTGGGAATTCTGTTGCAACCTCCTCCTGCTTGTCCTGGTTGTGAAGCGTTAGGATATTGCAAGGTAAATCGCACAAAATTTAAGCTTAAGTTGGATAGATCGCACAAATTCAGAACACAGCTTTTGTTAAATAAAGAAACGAGGAATCACAAGGGCAATGAGACAAGGTGAGGTGCGATAAAATGACTGAGATGGATGTTTAGCGCGTTAGCGCGTGGCGGAGCAAGACCCGGTAGGGTTGCTCAAGGGTTGACGTACTGGAGGGGTCAAATTACTTTATTAATAATGGTGTAATTTGTGACCAGTTACAAACATTTTACTCGCTCCGTGGGATGACATGGATGACATGCTCCTACGTACGAGGCCTTTAGGGTTCTGCAAGGGCGCAAGGGAGCCGAGCGACTGCCGAGACCCTGTTCTGTTTGCCGTGAGCACACAAATAATGCCTCGTACCTCATGCTCGCCGATGTCCGACTGTCCGACTTGCGACCGATCATGTCGACACGTGCAATGTGTGGCGGCTACGCGCTGTTGGAGGACAGCGATGGCTCATGTTTCGAAGATGACACGCCATTGCGACGGCTGAATGGCAGGTCGTCATTGGCTGTCATCCACTCCTTGTGTCCGACAGTCCACGCTACCTAGAGTTTCTAGTGTATGCTGCTGCGTAATTTCTTCCTTTCGACGCAAACCTATATCGTGGCCTCTGGCGACTCTTAATTAGGCATGGATGTGAGCTTCGAGTTTCAAGTCGACTTTCAACGGGCAGGCTCGTCGCGAAGTCTTGACGCGATCACCGCAATCCTTTTGCTGGCCCAAATTTTTCAAGTCGATCTTTGCAAGTGTTCTCGTGCTTCGGCATGTACCGTAAGGAGACGCAGTATCTGCGAAAGAGCGATGGGAATTTAGGTTGTGTCTCAGAGCTCAACGCAGGTCGGGCTCCAGCATCCAGTCCGCCAGTCTGATGTTGTTTCCCTCTTTCTTTGCCGCGGCAGGTGCTTGGGTACGCAGTGGCAGGGCGGTATTCGCACTCCTCGCACTGAGCGCAGCGCCGTTTCCACGTTGTACGCCTGCAGCCTCATCCCTGGCAAAGACTTGCACAGCTCGCAAATGTGTGTCCTTGCCGTTCTGGTGATTTTCCAGAATGCGCACCTGCACCACGAAAGCCCTCAACACCGGCCTCTTGCTCCAATCGACCTCCCTATGCATGTTCTCATCATCATCATCGTTCTCATCTTGTTCCACAGGCCCCACATTGGAAAAGTCAACATCAATCCAGCCTGTAGGTTGCTCGAAGCTCATCTCCGCGAATTCCTGCACGTCGTGCCCGCCCATGCCTGCCAGGAACTGTATTTTGGTGGGAGTGTAGGATTCATCGGATTCGAAGTCGAGGAAGATGCGGATCAGGGAGATCGAGACGAGCTTGAAGAAGTGTAGTGTGAGCAGGTGAGGCTGCGGGCCGTCGGACTGCCAGTAGTGCGCGAGGTCTGGGCTGCGCAGGGCTGCTACGCCGGAGCCGGGTTTGGCGGTCGTCACTGTCCAGGAAGCGAGGGAGGAGATTTCTTTGAGGCCCGGCGGTGGGAACGGCACGGGGTCCTGAGGGTCGTCTTCTAGAAGTAGCTTAGTAAGTGCTGTCAATATTGCAATATCGGTCCATCAGACATACCGTTTGCGCCAAAGTCCTCATTGTGCTCTGCTTCTCCGTCCTCGATTGTCACTTCGTCGTCGAAATCGGGAGCAATGTCGTCGTCATCTTCTTGCCCTCCATGAACGTCTTGGTGATCGTCATCTTCAGCAAGATCAATGCTCAGTGCACCGACGCTCACTTCGCTGTAGCGCTGGCTGCGCGAGGCTGCTTGTCGACGCGTGGAAGTCGGCATTGTGTCGCGAGTCGGCTGGTGTTTGTGCGTGGGTGACGAGGTCCGTCCTCACGCCGGAAATGTATGCCCAAAGCGCATAGCAGCGTCACAACATCTCGTATGGGAGATCCTGCCGGCCGGTGACAGGTGACAGGGCAAATGTTGCAGTCCAAGCGTTGGCATGGTGTAACCCGGTTAGAGGATGGAAACTCAGGCGTCCGCTTTCCCTGTGTCAAGCCCGAGCGTTGAAGACGTCAAAACGCGTCTGAAACGCCACGAACTCTTCTCCCTTCCCCTCCTCGCTGTCTCACCCTCTTTCGTCCGAAGAAAAGCAACGGCGGTCTAGACGGTGCATGATTCTACGTTGGCGATTGCGTTCGTGTGCTCAACGCCCGACATGCTCTTCTGCTGTTTGAGCGCGTCGATTATCTCCGACTATCACATCTTCCATCCTTGTCGAAGAAGGAAGCTCCGGCCACCGCTCGTGCAGAGAACTAGAATAGACCCTCTTCTTGCCAGGGAACGACGTACATCATCTCCGACCTGGCCAACAGATCATGTCCCATCGAGTCATCAGTCGCCGGGAATTGATATCATCGTTCATACAAACTAGGTCCAAGATACACCTTCGCAGCAGAAAGCCACACGGCACGGATCTGAGCAATCCGCAACCCGGGTCCGCAAGAAACGTCGCACCACGAAAGTCTAACTGACTTTGGCTATAAACCGCTGCCTTGGGTTGACGAGAGATCTCCAACGCCCTTGTCGGCAATCGTCCGCTATCACGAAAATCAAGCCAGTCGGTCTCTACGTATCGTCGGACTGCAACGCCCTTTCAGCATGCTAAACAGCAGGGCCTACCAGGTGAGACGCAGCCTCGCTCCATGTAGGGCACTGACCCGCAATGTGCCTGTCTTCAAACATCCCAGTCGCCTGCACGCGCATTGACGACATGTCAAGGTAGGAAGTATGAATAGCCTATTCTGCACGGTCGATTTGGAAATACCTCCAGCCCGGGCATAGCCCTATTTCATGACGGCCTTATGCAGGCTCGGCAGGGCGATCCACGCTGCTGTTGCACCCACCCACACCAGGTTGTCTTTATGAGAAACAGTAGGGCCTTGAGCGCCTGGGGGACCTGCTACTTTACTGGGTGACATGCCCAACCCCTGCTCTATGATCTCCCTCTACTCCTCTGATTTTCCTTCCTTCGTCTTTCGTTAATATATATTGCCAAGGCATATTCGTCGACTAATCAAGACATCCGTACCATTATATCGGTGCAAAGACACTTTCCCTACGCCATAGACTAATCAACAATCACACATCGCTGCCACGCTGCTTACAACTCGAACATCAGACGCACTACCACCTGTTTGGAAACGCATCTCGACTCACACCATTACGGGATACACCGACCCGATGCATACCTCATCCGATGATGCAGCGGCAAACTCTCGCGCAACGCTCATAACAGCCATCACGGCAGTGTTCCTCACGGTAGCATGGTTGTCAGTATTGGCGCGCTCATATGTGCGTGCCATGCTGATCCGTAACTACGGATGGGATGATGCAGTAATGCTGCTTGCCGTGGTATGTCACCTTGTCATGACCAAAAGCTTAGATATATCTTGCTGACGCTTTGTGATTTGCAGATCACATATACACTATACGCTGCTTTCAATTTCCTGCTCGTCTCACGGGGCTTTGGCAATACACATATCACAACGCAGGATCCTGCTTTCATATCGGAATCCGCAACAGTACGTCGTCACCCAATCAGTTATATCATCTCCTTGGCGCTTTCCATCGATCCATATCGGCACCAGTCTGTTTAGCGACGATGAGAACAAGCAGCTAACGAACATTCCAGTACATCTTGGTCACCTTTTCGTTGTACGCAGCCACTATGGTCATACTCAAAATCTCTCTCGGCATTTTCTACCTTCGCATCGTCGTCTCGAGATGGCACAAAATCACTGTATATGCCACCGTCGGCATCGCGGCTATCTACACATGTTACTACTTCTTCGCCATCCTGTTCTCTTGTGGCTTGCCTTCCAACTTCCTAGCCAACGCTCTACAAGGAAAATGTACTGGAACGGTCCACAGTCGCTATGCGGTAAACATGGCAGCCGGCATCATCAACGCTGTCTCAGACTTCGTCCTCGCTATCTTGCCCATCGCTCTCATCAACAAAGCATGCATACCACTTCCAGCAAAGATCAGTGCCAGTATGATCCTGCTTCTCGGCTGCATGGGTAGCGCGGCAAGTGTCGTTCGCCTCTCTTACATCCATGGCCTGAGTTACGACATCAGATTCTTCGAAGTCGGCGTCAACATCACCGTATGGTCCATCATCGAAGTTGGTCTTTGCATCACTGCTGCCTCGCTCGCCACTCTACGTCCACTATTCCACTGCTGCGTCGAAGGGAGGCGATCCGCCATCACCCCAGGCCACTCTGTCAGCGACCTCCACAGCAAACTCCGCCACCACCGCCGTTCATCCCTCCTCAGCTTCCAAGACCGCAGCCCGGCCAGCCACGCAGGCGAAGACTGGCCCCTCCGCAAACCAAAACCCGCCCACTCCACCACCGTCCGCGAACTGGACAATCTGCGCGCACCCTCCCCCGGCTTCTCCGACAACGGCATGACAAGAAAAGCAAGCCTCCACCACGGCAAAGTCCAATGGCTCGAAGCAGCCCCAGCGCCCAAAGTCCCACCGAAGCGCCCGGCCAGACCAGACGCGCCTTGGTCGGAAGAACACCCGGCTTTCAGGCAAAAGCCGGTCATGAGCGCTTCCAATTTCATATACCGCCCGACTGAACTGCTGCGGTCGGCGAGCAAGTCGTCGTTCAAACGTGGCGCTGGACGTCCGCGCACTGCCAATAAAGATGACAGAGCTGCTGGTCAGCCTAGGATGGAGGAGGTTGGTGTGGGCGCGTGGCGGGTTTGTGACGATAAAGCAGATCACAAGAAGTGAGGTGGAGAGTCTGACGAGATCGTCCTGCGAGGCAGGTCGGTATACATTTACGATACTCATGAGCCCCCTTAAAAAGTTGTATTTATTGCGTAATCAGTTTAATGTTGTTGCTTTGTTCGTTCGATCGGTCTTGGTTCTCGTATGGTGATGTTCATTTCATTTGACAAAACTCCAGGCTAACCTGAACCATCCACGACCTCCGAACTACTCTTTGCGGCGCTGCCAGCGCACGTCTGTCCGGCAACAAGCTCCAAAGACCTACCTCTGACAATCAACCGTATTTGATCCTCCCACTCTGCGCGCTGCTGGGCGGAGATCGCAAAAGGCGGGTTGCGCCGGGGATTTAGTCCCGGCTGCATAAGGGCACCCTCTTCCACCCTGACGTCCGCATCCTCCAAGTCCCGCCGCTCCAGCAACCGGATCCAATCGCTGATCATGTGGAATTTCGTTGTCTTCCAATTCCCGTTGCTCAGGGCTTCGAAAGAAAAGGGAGCGATGGCTTCGATGCCGGGCCATATGTCGACGTACAATTCAACGCGTGTCAGCCGGGGCAAAGCGAGGAAACTGTCACGCATCGGTTGGCGCCATGTGAAGAGGCTTTCGGCGTCGGGCGGCGTGGCACGAGAGCGTCTTGTCATTGTTTGGCCCATGTCTGTGGCGAGGACGTCGAAGGCGATGGTCCGGATGGCGTTGCGTTGGGCCGCCGTCATGCGGGTTACGAACTTCTCTAGGTCGTCGCTGAAGAGCTCTAGTTCGAAGACGTGGTTGTGCCACATTATCAAGGCGGCGTCTCCGTGTATCGTTTTACACGTGAGGAGGAGGCTTTGGGGGAGCCGCCTCTTGTGGCCTTTGGCGGAACGGTTTCTCCTTCCGCTGTTCTTCCATTGGCGATGGCAAGGTAGGTGTCTTTCATGATCTGAACGGATTCTGGACTCATCACTCTGGTCATGCGGTGAAGAAGTTGTCTCTTCCAGCGTCTTCTTGCGGTATGTGTGCCCAGAGTCAAGCTCGACCTCGCAATGGGCGAGTCGGACGTGCCATTTCTTGTCATCGCCCTCGATCTTGACGTGGTGGCGCACTGCGCCGAGGACGTACTCGAATATTCGGAGTCTCAACTCTGGTGGCAAACTTAGGAGTCTTGACTTTGCGTTGATTGCCGAGATCGCCCTGTAGTTGTCAGTATGGTATGGAAGGGTGGTGGAACATGACTCTCGTCGCCTACTTCTTGAAGTTTGCGCCCAGCATCGTTCGATCTCGATTTCTGTTGCTTGCAGAAACGAAGGAGGCACTCAAAACTTGAGACGAGAATACTGCAGGTATTTGCATCGCATGCTACAGGTTCTTCGACTTGCAGCTGGGTGCTGCCGTTGCCTGCAGGCGGCTGCAGCGACCGCGGGATCATGAGCCGATCGTCAGGGAGCGCAGTGCACGCAAGGGAGGACCTGCATATCGTTTGCAGAGCTAACCTGCGGCGATAGATGATTGCGAAAATCATAATTCTAGAGCAAGAGCAACCTAACCAGAATGATTAAATAGTTGTTGTTACGGATGACATCCTAAAGATAAAATGTGAAAGTTCCGGAAACCGTCATTGCTTCCGTTCGTCCAGATACAGATGGTTCTATCGAAGTGAGTCCACGCCACAATTGAAATACAATGCGGTAGTGGTATCATCGACTCTAGACCTACTGCAGGAGTACCTCCGTTGGATATGCGGACCAGCCCCGTCATTCGCCTCCCAATTGTGTAAGCTCCCTGTCTTCGTCCCGGTCTTTATTATCCGCTATATATTGCCGCCAGACCTCCGTTAGATCAATGAAAGGGGGGAAACGCAAAGAAACCCTTGGTTTTCCGCAAGCGAGAATGCGAACACCATCCAGATCCATGTTCAGCAAACGTAATGGCATGAGCCGTGGTTTGATCATGTCCCACATCTCTTCTCGCAATCGTTGATTGAGATAGCCCACAACAGGGTTGACGATGAGAGTTTGTAAGCCGGCCATCTCATGTATCCTGTGTAAAGCTACCCGGCTCTCGAAAACAGCGGATCGTGTGAGGGCACGATAATGCACGTGGAGCGTTCTGATTGCGTTGCGTTGCCACTCCGATAGCTGGTTGAGGAACCGTCCAATTTTGTTGGAGTGGAAAGGCGCAATTTGGAAGACGTGATTCTGCCATTTCAGCTTGGCTGCATCTTTGTAGAATTGTCGACAGACAAGCAACAGAGCCATGCCAGCGAAGTCTGGGTCCTTAGTCTGCCTTTCGCAAGCGTTTTCATTGAACGGTTTGAGGCATTGTTGTGTGGGATCCACCTCACCAGACGCATCGCGTAGGTGGCATTCACGAACGTGCACACTGCTTCCCAGGACACGCACGCCGTTGATAGTTGGGATGTCTTCATCACCTTGTACGTGCCACCTCCGAATTCCGATCACCATTTCGAAGATCCTCAGGCGAAGCTCCGTTGGAAGTGTCAGTATGTGGGATCTTGCATTTGCCGGTAATTGGTAGCTGAGATTGAGTCAGTCACGGTGTACATGCCAACAGAGTACTGCCGAGAAAGACTCAGAAAGCGGCTCACTTTGGAGGCAAGGTGACGTCCATAGCCTCCATACTGATTGTGAACTTCCTCAACGAACAGGAGCGTGTCTACCAGATACAAAAAGATTGTCAGATATACTGTAGGATATCAGAGGATGATGCCTAGCTCGCAAGTTCAAATGCTCGGCTGACATTGAGCTGCCAAGCAGTGCGTACCTAAGCGACGGTGCATGTTGCAAATGTGTGTAATGATTCAAATCTCCAGTGGCACTACAATACTGCATACACTCGATATCAATCACTCACTGCGGTTGAGTAGTATAGATGGAACGACTCACATTGGACAGTGATTTCTCATCACAGCGAGAAGATCTACGATACTGTCCAGTTCTTTTCCACTCAAGTTTACGTACAGGCCTAATCAATCTAGGGCCACATCTCGGCAGCAAATAAAGTAGTTACTGTAAGCGTCTCACAGAATCTACCTGCATTTTCTCAGCAATGTTACTGATGCTCAAAGTAATTCCAGTAGTCCTATTCAACTACAAAGGCTCTGGCATTTCTTCATTGTATCTCAACGGCAACGCAATGCTCTTCCGCCAATACTCCGAGTAATCCATATCAATCGCACGCATCCGCGCAAACAGAGGTATTCCCGCCGGCGGGACCGTAGTGGCAAGAACGCGGACCTTGATCAAATCCAAGTCAAGCGATCGCAATGGCATGAGCTGTAGCCCTGCCCTACCTCGTAGGTCGATGCGGTGCATTTGGTCAAGTTCTCCGCGAAGATTGACGAACAGGTTGCGCAAGCCGGTGAGCTCGGAGACCATGTACAAAGGATTGTCTTGTGCCATGATGTAGTAGTCGTCTGAGTTCCACTCTGGGAATTGCAGGCGCAGAGTCTTGATTGCTTTGCGTTTCCGCTGGGACAGCTTGTCGATGAAAGATGTGAGCGTATCGAGAGGTGGTAGGTTGATTTGGAAGATGTGGCTCTGCCATTCGAGCTCCACAGCATCCACGGCATCCTTGAAGAATTGTCGGCATACCAGCAATAGTGCAGTGTTCGTAAGCGATGGCCGCTTATTGACGGGATCCACTGTCTTCTCGCCGCATTGCTTTCCAAGGCATTGACGGGTCGCGTCTGCCGTGGTTTCACATTCTCGCAGGCACACGGGGCCGCTGCTTTCACTCTTGACGACATGCCACCTCCGCGGCTCATCAGCCAGGACCATCTCGAAGATGTTCACGCGGAGCTCAGTCGGCAGGCGTAGGATAGCAGATGTCGCATTTGCCACTGTTCGATCACTACGAGAGTCAGTGATGCTATAAACTCAACGGGGTGGCATCGATACAGCAGCTCACCTCAAGGATGTAATTGTGTCCATCATGTTTGTAGTTTGAGTGTTAGGCGGAAGTGCGTTTGATAAATTGAAAAGAATCAGGAGTCGAACCAATGACAAGAAGGTAGTTTATAGGTCGTGGGTTTGTTGAGAGCTGCGGTTGAGAGCTGCATGTAAGCGCCAGTCGATATTGTGCGACGATCTGCATTGGACTGCGCCTTTGCAGGTATTTGATCTTGCCGGCTCATACAATACCTATCGCATCCATCGCATCTTGTGGCGGTTCAGCAATGCTACTTGCGGAAACTTGCATTATAGCGGTTCATTTGTCGGCTCAGATATCGAGAACAAGTTGCATTTGAGTGCCGTAACCATGCGAACCAAGCATGTTAGTTGGGACATGCCTCGATTTCATTAGTATGTTAGCAGCAAAAGATTACAAGTACAACAATTGATCACACAGCCAGTGAAATGACGCACCAGATTTCGTAACATGTCTTTTCGTGTTTATCTCGTCGCTCGAACGCTGCAAATTTTGTCATGGCATCCTGCCCATTCAGTTCTCTCTACTTCTCTTCTCTCTACTTCTCTTCCTGCGTGACAGCCATATCCAGCACTTCAGCCACCGCGCGGCCCTTCGTCTGTGTGTTGATGAACTCGCCCAGCGTCTTGAAGCTTCCAGGCTC
>Ga0265797_10006246_pt1 | contig 16946 bp, 14 predicted proteins | sample P2T30metagenome_FD_192433 | JGI IMG/M metagenome (GOLD analysis project Ga0265797, IMG submission 192433) | Plant litter microbial communities from East Loma Ridge, Irvine, California - P2 T30 | ecosystem: Environmental > Terrestrial > Plant litter > Unclassified | place: USA: California...
TTGAAGTAACCGAGTGAGTAGCGAACTACTCCGTTTTAATCTTTCCGAAGCGCCCGGTCGGCGATTGGGAGTGCAAAGGTAAGCAAACTTTCGGACTTTCCAAATTAAAAAGGAAGAAAGTTTTTTTTTGGCGTTACCGGCTTTTGCTGGCTGAGCGCTTCCGGTTGAAGCGGGCTGCAAAGGTAAGGAGAACTTTTTGTTATTTCCTAACAGTGCAGTCAATTTATTTGGTGGCGAGCTAGCAAAAAAGCAGATTGTCTTGCAGGAAACTAACTACGCAAGTTGCTAGGCTTCAAGGCTTTCTGCTGTTAATCTTTTCGCCGATTGCGATTGGGAGTGCAAAGGTACGAGAATTTTTTGAATCCCCAAACTTTTACGAAAATTTCTATCAGCTAGTGACTCGCCGGAAGGGTTGGATAAAAAGCCGGTTGCCTCTTGTTCCGTTTTGGGAGTGCAAAGGTACGCTTTTTCTCTGACCCGGCAATAGTAGTCCTCATTTAATGAGAAGACTTGGCTTGTATAGCGCTAGGCTGCCAGCGAAAACCTGTTGCGTAAGGGATGGGTTCAAAAGTCTACATTTTTTCTTGCTGAAGTCTTGCTTAAAGGTGGTTTGTGGCGATGTATGTAATTGATAATAAATACATTATTGGTTATAATGGCTTGCCAGAGAGGAAAGGGCGAACTTTCTATTGGCCTAATGGTGCAACCGCAGTCTTCTTGGGTGGTTAAGTGCGTATGGCGTTGTTAGAATTAAGGGGTATTAGCTTGCAAGAGCATGGAGTGACGGTGTTGGAGCCATTGAGCTTTAGGCAGCTTAAGGGCCAGCGAGTGGCTTTGGTAGGGGAAAGCGGGGCGGGAAAGAGCACTGTACTACAGTTAATTGCAGGTTTGGTGCAGCCTAGCTCCGGGGAGATACTAGTGGAGGGTAGCCGGGTGCGGGGGCCAGCGGTGGCGTTGGTGCCAGGCCACCCGGGGGTGGCGTATTTATCGCAAAAGTCGGACTTGCCAAAGTTTTTGCGAGTGGAACAGGTGCTGCAGTATGCCAGCCGCCGCTCAGTGATGGAAGCACATACCTTATATAAGGTGTGTCGCATTGACCATTTATTGGCGCGGCGCACCGACCAGCTGTCGGGTGGGGAGCAGCAGCGGGTGGCGTTGGCGCGGCTACTATTGGGTGGGCCGCGGCTATTATTGCTTGATGAGCCCTTCTCTAACCTTGACCGGGTGCACAAGCAAGTGCTGCAACGCGTTATTGAGGAGGTGGGGACGCGGCTGGGGATTACCTGCTGGCTGGTATCGCATGATGCGGCGGATGTGCTATCGTGGGCTGATGAAATTTTGGTGCTGCACCGGGGGCGGATAGTGCAGCGGGGAACGCCAGAGCAAGTTTATCGGCAGCCGGTGGATGTGTATACTGCGGGGCTTTTTGGGGATTATAATTTGCTTCATGGAGCTGACCAATTGGCGTTGGTCCCGGGCCCAGCCACCACTGGTGGGTTGCTAGTACGGCCCGAGCAACTCCAGCTTGTGTCATTAGGTATTACCGATTTGCTGGGAATAGTGCAGGCTGTGCGGTTTTTTGGCAGTTATTATGAACTGGAGGTGCAGTTGCCAAGCACTATTATTCGGGTAAAGGCCAGCGAAGCAGGCTTCGCGGTAGGAGAGCAGGTAGGCGTGACAATAGCAGCGCACGGTGGCTGGCTTATGAAGTAGGCACTAGCCTGGAAGTGCGATTCGCCATTGGTGGTGTCATTTTCTTACTTGCCAGATGCTCAAGCCGATTGATTTACTGTTTGCTTATTCTTCGGCGTGCATTATCTGTGGTATGGCATTCTAAGGGCGAACTTGGCGCTGGCGGCCTGCACGCAATCGACGGCTTTGGAAGAAGGGGAGGCGTTGCTTGCTGAGGTACGCTCGGCTGCAAACTAATTAATGGTGACTGCGCCCGCGCGCCCATTTTGTTTCTATAGTGGAACCCTGGTTGGCAAGTTGTGCGCGCACTTATAGTTATTATCGAAGGGGCATGCTTGGCTGTACGGCCAGTATAGCCATGAGATGAGCCACGTCAATTGAACGTAGTGCTGCGCCTAGGCTGGCACCCGCGCCCGGCGGCCAAGAGCCAGTTATCACAAATTTGAGCAGCGATGTTTCATCATTACCGTTACCGATACGGCGGCCATGCAGAGGCTGAGCCAGCAAATGGACGCCATGCTAACCCATGATGAAGGCGACGCAGGCACGCTGAGTGAAGTAGTAGCTTATGCCAGCAGTTGTTTTCTGGGCTTAGATGTGACCAGTGAGGTACAGGATGCCGGTGTAATGCAGGGTAATTAGCGCTACGTGGTGGATTTGCGCACCGGCCTGCCCCTCGCCATCAGTGCCGAGTTGCTGCCCGCCCGGCAGGCGGCGCTACAAGCGAAGGGTAACAAACGGTTGCAGCGTCGTACTGAGAACTTTGTCAACGACTGGAACAGGAGTAATGAGGGCTTCCCGGCCAAAAATGCCGGTGGCTTGCGGGCGTAGCGGCTGCAACTACGTGAGGCGACGAACCCGAGCGCATACTTGGCGGGCGACTCTGTTTACTTTCCAATTGAAGTAGATTGCCCGGCTATGTCGAATCTTCTTTTTAAACATATTACGACAGTTTTGCCCCCGCTTTTCCTTTGATGAAGCGCAGCGCTAGCTGTTGCTGGCTAACATATTGCGTAGGATAGTCAGCCCGCGTGCTACGCATTAGCCTACCAGTTGTGCGTGCAGCCGGGCTAGGGTAGCAGCGGCGTCTTCACACAGACCGGGGTGCACGGGCGAGGTTTGAATAATAGTGCTGCGCTGAGCCGTGAGCCAGCGGAAGCGTGAGGCGATGGCTAGCTGCCCAATGGGCCCACCCGTGGCCCGGCCCTGGCAGATACGGTCGAATGAGCGCAGTCGCTGATGCACATCGGCCAGGTCGAGGCCAGCGCCGGCAAAGGCCAGCAGGCGTGCTTCGTTTAGCTCGCAGGTGACTTGCAGGAAGCCCTGGGCTGAGCAGTAGAGAATAACGCCCACGTTTAGAAACTCTTCGCGCTCTACGCGGGGCACTACCCGGAGTACAGCGTACTCAAACAAGTGCTTGGCGGGCATGGTCGGCTTCGAGGGTAAAGGTGGCGGAAATGGCCAGGCGGGCCTCCAAAAACTGCTGGTAATTGGCGCGCTGCTCAGCGGGCGTGAGGTCGGGCTCCTGGAGCCACTCGTCGGGGACGAGGGCGATGATGCCAGCCAGCACGGCGGGCGTGAGGCGGGCGTGGCCTTCGGCATCGGCGGCGGCCAGGGCGGTGGCCTGGGGCAGTAGCACATGGTCCTTCACGGAGGGAAAGGGCCGGGTGGCCGATTGCACCCACTGCGGGCCGGTGTGATGCACGTAGAGCGCCGCACCGTGGTCGATGAGCCACAACTCCTTGTGCCAAAGCAACATGTTAGTGTTGCGGGCGGTGCGGTCGACGTTGAGCGTCAGGCAGTCGAGCCACACGACCAGCGAGGCCAGGGGTGGCTCCACGGTGGTCACGAGCGGGTCGAAAGTACTGGCACCAGACAAGAAGTGCAGGGCCAGGTTTTGGCCGGTGCTAGCCCGTAGCAGGTCCTGGATTTCCTCGTCGGGCTCAGTGCGGCCGAAGGCTTCGTTAAGCTCGGCAAATACCAACTCGGGGACGCGCAGGCCCAGCACCCGGGCCAACTCGCCCACCAGTAACTCGGCTATCAGTACCTTGATGCCCTGGCCCGCGCCCCGGAATTTGAGCACGTACATAAAGCCATCGTCGGCCTCAACCAGCGCGGGCAGCGAGCCGCCTTCGCGTAGCGGCGTGATGTAGCGCGAGACGTTGACGGTGCGCAGAGTGGGAATTTCGCTCATGGAAGAAGGCAGCAAAATCGTCTGTCAGCCTGACGCAGGAGGCATCTTGTGGCGCCAGAATAAGTCGGGTGAACCTGACAAGGTGCTTCTTGTCGTCAGCCTGACAAACGAGTAATAGGAAGCTAACGGACAGCCAAAGCTACACTAGTTGCCGCAGGGCCATCTCAAACGAGCGCTGGGCGAGGCCGGTGGGCTCGTTGCTCTGGCGGTGGGTGCGGGCCAGCGCGGCTTCGATGATGCGCGAGGTGTCGGAGAAGATGGCCTGGTCAGTGATTTCGGCACCCGTTTCCATGAGGTAGGCGAAAACGCGGGCCATGCCGCAGTTGGCGATGAAATCGGGGATGACGGCGCAGTGCGCGTCGGCCCACTCGCCGGTGGGGCCGAAAAAGATGGCCGGGTCGGCGAAGGGCACGTTGGCCCCACACGAAATCACTTCGAGGCCCGCACTTACGAGGGCTTCGACCTGCGGCTGGGTGACGAGGCGTGAGGCGGCGGCGGGCACGAAAATCTCGGCCCCGGCCGTCCAGATTTGCTTATTAACTTCCTCAAAGGAAAGTAAACCGGGTGCGTGGAGGGCGTTGCCGTCGCGGCTCAGGAACAACTCGCGCACCTCTTCCAAGGTTAGGCCCTGGGGGCGGAGTAGGCCGCCCGCGCGGTCGATAATGCCCACAATGAGCGCGCCCTGGCTAGCCAGGTAGTAGGCGGCGGCGGCGCCCACGTTGCCCCAGCCCTGGATGATGACGCGCTTGCCAGCCACGGCCCAGCCGCCCCACAGGGCATAGTAGTGGCGCACGGCCTCGGCCACGCCGTAGCCGGTGATGAGGTCGGCCACGGTGTATTTGCGGGCCAGGCTGGGGGTGAAAGTGGCGTCTTCGAGCACCTTGACTACGCCTTGGCGGAGCTGGCCGAGCTTCTGGATTTTCTGGGGTTCGGTGGCGCGGTAGTGGCCGTTGACCACGCCTTCCTGGGGGTGCCAGAGGCCGTAGTCTTCGGTAAGGGGAATTACTTCGTGAATTTCATCCACGTTGAGGTCGCCGCCGGTGCCGTAGTAGGCTTTGAGCAAAGGAATTACGGCCTTGTACCAGCGCTCCAGCACGCCGCGCTTGCGAGGGTCCTGCGGGTCGAAGTTGATGCCTGACTTGGCACCGCCGATGGCTGGGCCGGAGACAGTGAACTTCACTTCCATCGTCTTGGCCAGGCTCTCGACCTCGCGCTTGTCGAGGCCCTTGCGCATGCGCGTGCCGCCGCCGGCCGCGCCGCCGCGCAGCGAGTTGATGACTACCCAGCCTTCGGCTTCGGTTTCGGGGTCTTGCCATTCGAAGACGATTTCGGGGCGCTTTTGCTCAAATTGAGCGAGTAAATCTTTCATGTAATCAGGTGCTTACTAAAAAGCGGGCCGGCTGGGTAAGCCGGCCCGCACGCTAGGGGTGGGAGCAGAGTGGAGGTGAGAAAAAAGGCTTTTACTCAGGCCGTTCGAGGCGCTGGTCGTCGGTGGCGGTAGCGGGGCTGGCCGGCTCTAGCCACGACTGGTAGTACACGCCATCATCGAGCCGGAGGGCGGCTTCGGTGAGCATGAGCGGGCGGAAGGTGTCAATCATGACAGCCCACTCGTCGGTGCCGGTTTTGCCGATGCTGCGCTCGTAGGCGCCCGGCGCGGGGCCGTGCGGAATGCCGCCGGGGTGCAGCGTGATGTGGCCCTGCGCGATGTTGTTGCGCGACATAAAATTGCCGTCCACGTAATACAACACCTCGTCGGAGTCGATGTTGGAATGGTGATAGGGCGCCGGAATGGCCTGCGGGTGGTAGTCGAACAGCCGGGGCACGAAGGAGCACACCACAAACGCCTTCGTCTCAAACTGCTGGTGCACGGGCGGTGGCTGATGCACTTTGCCCGTGATGGGCTGGAAGTCGCGGATGTTCATCCCGTACGGGTAGTTGTACCCGTCCCAGCCCACCACGTCGAACGGGTGGCTGGGATATACTAACTCGTGCAGTACGCCCTGCTTCTTGATTTTAACCGTAAAGTCGCCTAGCTCGTCGTGCGTTTCCAACTCCTCGGGCAGCTTGTAGTCGCGCTCCGAGTAGGGGGCGTGCTCCAGCAACTGGCCGAAGTGGTTGCGGTAGCGCTTGGGCGTATAGATGGGGTGAAACGACTCGGTAATAAGCAACCGGTTATCTTCCGTGTCGAACTCGATTTGGTAGATGATGCCGCGCGGTACCAGCAGGTAGTCGCCCGGCTCGAAGCGGATGTTGCCGAGCTGCGTGCGCAGTTTGCCGGTGCCCTTGTGGATGAACAGTAGCTCGTCGGCGTCGGCGTTTTTATAGAAATACGCCGTGAGCGAGTGGCGGGGTGCAGCCAGCACGATGTGCACGTCGCTATTTACCAGCACCGGCGTGCGGCTAGCCAGGTAGTCGTACTGCTGCGGCACCTCGAAGCCTTTCAGCAACCGCGCCTTAATGCCTTTCTCTACCGCGATTTTGGGCGTTAGGTCGGTTTCGCCCACAATTTCCTTCACCGTAGTGGGCCGGCGCAGGTGGTACATAAGCGACGACATGCCCTCAAAGCCGATGGTGCCGAACAGCTGCTCGTAGTAGAGCCCGCCTTCGGGTTTCTCAAATACCGTGTGGCGCGTGTGGGGCAGCCGGCCGAGCTTGTGGTAAATGGGCATTGGGGTGGGAAAGAGGATTGAAGTATATTGGGCAAGCGCCTCCTAAAACGTCTGTCATGCTGAGCTTGCGAAGTATCTTATTAGGTTCGAACGACTGGTTCTGGCGTGATATGATGCTTCGCAAGCTCAGCATGACAAATGGAAAAGGAGAGGCTTTTACAGGTTGCCACGGCGGTCCTGCTCGCGCTCCAAGCTCTCAAACAGGGCTTTGAAGTTGCCCGCGCCGAAGCTCTTGGCCCCCTTGCGCTGGATGATTTCGAAGAACACCGTGGGGCGGTCCTCCACGGGCTTGGTGAAAATCTGGAGCAGGTAGCCTTCCTCGTCGCGGTCGGCCATGATGCGCAGGGCGCGCAGGGCTTCCACATCCTCGTCGATGTTGCCGACGTGGGCGCGCAGGTTGTCGTAGTACGAATCGGGCGTGTTGAGAAACTCCACGCCGCGCGCCTTCAGCTCGCGCACCGTGCTGATAATGTCGCCGGTGGCTACTGCAATGTGCTGCACGCCCTCGCCCTCGTAGAAGGTCAGATACTCCTCAATCTGCGACTTTTTCTTGCCTTCGGCCGGCTCGTTGATGGGGAATTTGACGTAGCCGTTGCCCGTGCTCATCACCTTGCTCATCAGGGCCGAGTACTCGGTGGTAATCTGCTTATCGTCAAAGCTCAGGATGTTGGCGAAGCCCATCACGTCCTCGTACCACTTCACGGTTTCGTTCATGCGGTTCCAGCCCACGTTGCCCACGCAGTGGTCCACGTAAAGTAGGCCGGCTTCGCTGGGGTTGAAGCTCGACTCCTGGGCCACGTAGCCGGGCAGGAACGCGCCGTGGTAGTTCTTGCGCTCGATAAACATGTGCACCGTTTCGCCATAGGTGTAGATGCCGGCCGTGCGCACCTCACCAAACTCGTCGGTGAGCACCTTGGGCTCCTGGTAGGAGCGGGCACCGCGGCTCATGGTTTTTTCGTAGCTCTCGAAGGCGTCATCTACCCACAGGGCCAGGATTTTAACGCCGTCGCCGTGTTGGCGCACGTGCTGCGAAATCTCGTGGTCGGAGTGCATGGCGGTGGTGAGCACCAGCCGGATTTTACCCTGCTGCACCACGTAGCTGGCGCGGTCGCGCACGCCGGTTTCGGGGCCGGCGTAGGCTACGGTCTGGAAGCCGAAAGCTGCCTTGTAGTAGTAGGCCGCCTGCTTGGCATTGCCGACGTAGAACTCGAGGTAGTCCGTGCCGAGTAGCGGCAGGAAATCGGTGGTAGCGCGCTGCTGAAGCTCCTGGGCGACGAGGGTTTCCATAAAGATGGGGTGGGATAGTGCTTGGTTACAACGCAATACTAACGGTTGGTAGTTTAGATGTCCAATATCCGTTGCTTATGAGGGTGATAAGAAATTCTTATTGAAATTTGCCGCATGGAACTCCGCCAGCTACGCTACTTTACTGAAGTGGCCACGGCCCTGCACTACGGCCGGGCCGCCGAGAAGCTCTGTGTATCGCAGCCCGCCCTGAGCCAGCAGATTCAACTGCTGGAAAGTGAGCTAGGCGTCGAGCTGTTCGACCATGCGCAGCGCACGCGGCAACGCCGGGTGGTGCTTACTGAGGCCGGCGCGGTTTTCCTGGCCGAGGCTCAGCACCTGCTGCACCTCAGCCGCCAAGCCATTGAGAACGTGCGCCGCGTGGGCTCCCAGCAAAAAACGGTGGAACTGGGCTACTACCAACTCCTGCGGCCCGACCGGCTGGTGGGCATCGTGCAACGCTTCAACGAAAGCTTCCCCGACGTGCAGTTTCACTTGCACGAGCTGCCCACGTTCCGGGCGGTGCAGGAGGCGCTGGTGGCGGGCCGCATTGAGCTGGGCCTGACGATGCTGCCGCTGCTGCACCCCGAACTGGCGGCGCGGCCCTTCGGCCAGGGCGGGCTAGCGGTGGCGCTGCCCACGGCCCACCCGCTGGCTGGCCTACCCGAAGTGCCGCTGGAAGCCCTAGCTCACGAAAAATGGGTGGAAATCAGCCGCCCGCTGCATCCGGTGTACGAAGAAATTGAGCACCTCTGCCAGCAGGCTGGCTTCAGTCGGCGCGGGGCCATCATGCAGGAAGTTTCTTCGTTGGAACTGCTCAGCAACCTTGTGCGGCTGGGGCTGGGTGTAGCTTTTGTGCCCTCATTTTTCGATTTGAGCGCGGTGCCCGGCGTGGTGGCTAGGCCATTGCGTGTGGCCGGTGGCGAAAGTGTGCTGCTCACGCAGTGCGTGGCCTACCTGGCCGAGCGGCCCGCGCCGCTGCTGCAAGCGCTGGTGGCCTTGGTATAAAGGGAGTTATGAGGTAAAAATTATGCGTTATGAGTTGCATTATTCTCAACTCATAACGCATAATTTTCACCTCATAATTAACTCGGCTACCTGGCGGCCGGTGCCCAGCGCGGCATTGAGCGAAGGGTAGCTTACCCAGTCGCCGCAGCGAAACAACGTATCGCCGAGGCGTAGCTCCTGCTGCACGGGCTGGCCGGGGCCGTAGATGGGGAGCGCCTGCTCGATTTGGTAAGTGCGCAGGTGCCGCCACATATTGGCCACCGGCCCAAACCAGGCCGCCAGCTCGGTGCGCAAGCGCGCTGTTAACTCTTCTTCTGAAAGACCGTGCTCACCGTGGGTGCTCACCGATACCAGGCCCTGGCCGGGCGGCGCTACCGCCGGGCTCACCTCGGCCGGAAACGCTACGTTGTGGACCAGTGCGCCGGGCTGGGCATTGAGATGCAGCAGCCGATAGCCGTGGCTAGGGGCTGCCCCAGCAGTAGCGAAATAGGTGCAGGTGGTCCTGCGGGCCACGGGGCTAGCCGGGGCAAGCAGGTCGGCCCCGAGCAGGCGGGCAGCAGCCGGGCCATCAGTAGCGAGGACTACGGCGGCGGCCCTCAGCGTTTCGCCATTGGCTAGATATACCAGGCGGCCGTCTTCGGCCACGGCGCTTACGAGCGTGTTCAGACGGATGGCGCCACTGGGCAGGCGGCCAGCCAGCTGCTCGGGCAACTGCTGGATACCTAGCGCGGGTACCGTGGCTGCGCCTTGCATAAACTGCTGAAAAACAAACTCGAAGAAGTTGCTGGCCGTGCTCAGCTCCCGGTCGAGGTACACGCCGCCAAAGAAAGGCTTGAAAAAGCAGTCGATAATCTGCTCACTCCAGCCAAAGTTGCGCAGGTATTCCAGCGTAGTGGTGCTAGGCCGGGCCAGTAGCTGCTGGGGTGCCCGGCCAGCCAACTGGGCCACCAGCTTCATAATAAGTGCCTTGTCCTTGGCCGTGCCGATGGGCGAAGCCAGAGCCGCGAAGGCCATCATGGGCGCGTGCAGCGGGTTTTCGAGGGTCGTTTCCTGGCCGTTGGGCAGCTGGATGAGGGCACCCGAGCGGTACTGCTTGAGGTTGAGGGCGCCGTAGTCGAACATGCGCCGGGCCTCGGGGTAGTTGTTCAGTAAAATCTGGAAGCCCCGGTCGAGCCGAAAGCCATCGGGCGTGATATCAGTACGCACGCGGCCACCCACGCCGTCGGCGGCTTCGAGCACGAGTACGGGGCGGCCGGCCCGGTGCAGCCAGGTGGCGCAGGCCAGCCCGGCCATGCCCGCGCCGATAATGATAATGGGGTCGATAGAGCTAGTCATTAGGTAGAGTAGAAGCGATAAAGGAGGCTGTACGTGCAAACGGCAGTGCCCAGCCTAATTGCTTAGGTGTAAAGTGACACGCCCAGCTCATCCTTAAGCTGTTGCAGCTGCTCATAAGTGGGTTCTGTCAGCAGCAAAACCGTGCGGTTGCCCCGGCGGTATTCCCGGAGGCCGACTTTGCGCAGATACCAATGCCGCAGCTCCTTCGTTAAGGTATGTTGAGTGGCTTCGTTGGCCACCACAAAAGCGTACTTGGGGCCGTTGTTGACCTGAATAAAGTTGGCGTAGCCACTGGCGTAGGCTTTGCTCCCAAGGCGCTCATTGGCGTAGCCCTGGTAGTTGATGGTAATGGTGGTTGCCGATGACAGGGGAATTGTTGCCTGCTGCGCGCCAGCCTGTACCACCAGCCTATCAGAATAGAATAACAAGCGCCCCGTCGGGGCAGCTTTAGTAGTAGGCCATTTGAAGCCCGCAAAGGCAATGCTTGCCAAGGCCACAATAAGCGCAAGGGCAGGTATTTGCAAAAGCATCAGCACAACAGCTACCAGCATCCCGCCGGCCACGACGAAGAAACCCGCCTTGGATGAGGCGGTGGTGGGAGCGACCAACTCCAAGTAAAAACGGGATTTTTCGGAGCCTAGAATAGCTTGGGCATCTTGTGCTCCTTCCACTTCTTGCGCGTTTTCAGGGTATAAAACTCGGCCACGCCGCTACGCTCCAGCGTGAGCTGCCAGGCCCCGAGCACCTGGCCAGGCTGCCGGCCCATGGCTTGCAGGCCGGGGTGCTGCTGCCGCAGCAGGCTGGCCTCGGCGGCCGTGAGGTCGCGGCCCGGCTGGCCGTGGCAGCGCAGGCACAGGCGGTTAGCCAGCGTGATGGGGCGCTGGTAGTAGAATGTATCGGCGGCCGGGCGGCCGATGAGGCGCATGGTATCGGGGCGCAGGCCGGCGGCGGCTACGGCGGCGCTGGCGGGGGGCGTTTGCCACTCCACGCGTCGTGGGGTGGCGTGCCATTTAGCAGCCATCGAGTCTACTTGCGGGTAGCTCTGGGGGCGGCAAAAAGTAGCGGCCCGGGCGAGGTTGCCCTTGGCTAGCTCGCGGGCCAGGGTGCGGCGCAGCAGCGTGTCGGCGTAGGCGGTGAGCGAGTCGCCGGCCCAGCGCGTGGCGTGCAGCAGGTCATCGGGCATGATGCGCTTGACCTCCCAGTTGGCGGTTTCCTCGGCGATTTGCTTGGTGCCGGGCAGGTGCTTTACCTGGTCGGGCCGGCAAGCGGCCAGCGTGAGCAGCAGGGGGAGAAGGAACTTGATTTTCGACAAAACCATACTGCGGCAACTGCTAAAGCCGGGCGAAGGTTACAACGGCTCTTGGAGGGGTGGCGGCCGTGTGGGTCGCCCTTGCCAGGGTTGTTGGGATGGTTGGAAGGATTAAGCCAGCCGCTACAACGGCTATTTGGATGCTTGCAACGGTTAAATCAGCCCTTACAACGGTCGTTTGGCTGGTTACAAGGATTGAATTAACCCTTACAACGGCCGTTTAGATGGTTGCAACCATCCAAACGGCCGTTGTAAAGGAGGGACCGCCTTGTGACCAGCCCTCGCAGCAAGGCCCTGCGGCTTCCTTTGGCAAGCCGTTGCTTAGCAAGTGCTAGCTACCGGCCAAGCAGAAGCCCAGGTGGCTACTGCAAGAGCCACCCGCGCAGTGCCTCGTAGCTGGGGGCCAGCGGCACGCTCTGCTTGGGCTTTTCTAATAAGTAATGCAGGGCAGCCGGCAACTCAATCTTTCGGCCAATGAGCGGCTCCACCACCTCCGGGAATTTCACCGGGTGGGCCGTAGCCAACAGGAAGCCCGCGGCGGCTGGATAGGCAGCTAGGTAGCTTTCCAAGGCAAAAAAGGCCACCGCGCCGTGCGGGTCGAGCAGGTAGCCGCGCTCGGCCTCCACGCGCCGGATGGTGGCGCTGGTGTCGGCGTCGCTCACGGTGTAGCCGCTCAGCAACTGGCTGATGGTGGCGTGCTCGTGCTTGAACAGCTCCAGGATGCGCACAAAGTTGCTGGGGTGGCCCACGTCCATGGCGTTGGAGATGGTCGCCACGGCCGTTTTGGGGCTGAAAATGGCGGTGCGCAGGTACTCGGCCCCGGCGTCGTTGGCGTTGCAGGCGGCGACGAAGTGGCCCACCGGCAGGCCCGAGGCGTGGGCCAGCAGCCCGGCGCAGAGGTTGCCGAAGTTGCCGCTGGGCACCGCGATAATCGGCGGCGCGGCGGGTGCCCACTGTTGCAGGGCAAACAGGTAGTAGAGTTGCTGCGGCAGCCAGCGCGCCACGTTGATGCTATTGGCCGAGGTGAGCGTGCGGCGACTAGTCAGCTCTTCATCTAAAAACGCTTGTTTCACGAGACGCTGGCAGTCATCGAAATTACCAGCTACCTCCAGCGCCGTAATGTTCTGGCCCAGCGTGGTGAGCTGCAACTCTTGCAGCGGGCTCACTTTGCCCGAAGGGTAGAGGATGACGACCTCCACGCCCGGCACGCCCAAAAAGCCGTGTGCCACGGCCCCACCCGTATCACCGGAAGTGGCTACCAGCACCGTCACCGGCTGGCTTTCGCCCCGCGAAAAATAGCCCAGGCAGCGGCTCATAAAGCGCGCCCCCACGTCCTTAAATGCCAGCGTAGGCCCGTGAAACAGCTCTAATGACCCAATCTGCCCGGTGATGGGCACCAGCGGAAACGGAAAATCTACCGTTTCGGCGCAGATGCGGCGCAGGTCGGCCTCCGGGATGGTGTCGCCCACGTAGGGCTGCATCACGACGTAGGCAATGTCGGCGGGCGAGAGGGTAGGCAGGTTTTTTAGAAACTCAGCCGAAAACTGCGGAATGGTTTCGGGGAAGTACAGGCCGCCGTCGGGCGCCTGCCCGGCGATGGTGGCGGCGCGAAAATCAACGGGCGGCGACTGGCGGTTGAGGCTGTAGTAGAGCATAAAATGTGGGCTAGGCTACTTAAAAAGGCGCTCGCCATGACGGGCAGAAAAAAGAGACTATTATGCCGTTGCCACCACGCGGGCGCCCTGGCTGGCAATCGGCCCCACATGCAGGTGAAAATCGATGCCCATCTTGCGGTACACGCTGCCCAGCGCCTCGGCGGCGGCGTGGGCCGTAGCCTCGTCCTTATTAAGCATGAAGATGGAAGGCCCCGAGCCCGAAATGCCGCCGCCCAGCGCGCCAGCCGCCAGGGCCAGCCGCTTGGCTTCGCCCAGGCCGGGGATGAGCGAGGCGCGGGCCGGCTCCACGATGTAGTCTTCGAGCGCGCGGGCAATCAGCTCGTGGTCGTGGGTGAGGAAGCCGGCAACCAGCCCGCCCACGTTGGCCCACTGCCGCACGGCCAGCGAGAGCGGCACAGCGGTGGGCAGCACGGCGCGGGCCTCCTTGGTTTTCACCTCAAACTGCGGGTGCACTACCGCCACCCACAGCGGCGGGGCCGGCAAGGCCACCACATCGAGCGCAGGCGTCACGGCCCGCACCAGCGTGAAACCCCCGCAGATGGCGGGCGCGATGTTGTCGGCGTGGCGCACGCCCGAGGCCACGGCCTCGCCGTACATGGCCATGTCAATTAGCTCCATGTGGGTGAAGCGGTTGCCCAGCAGCGCATTGGCGGCTACCACGGCGCCGGCCGCGCTGGCGGCGCTGCTGCCGATGCCGCTGCCCGGCCGGATGCCCTTCGTTATCTCCACCTCGAAGCCCAGCGGCTCGGGCACGGCCCGCAGCAGGGCCAGCAGGGCCGCGCCGGCCACGTTGCGGTTGGGGTCGGTGGGCAGGTCGTAGTCGTCGAGGTGCCGGATGACGAGGCCGGGCTGGTCGCGGCGCGTGAGGCGTACGGTGTCGTAGGGCGCAGTGAGGCACAGGCCCAGCACGTCGAAGCCGCAGCCGACGTTGGCGATGGTCGCCGGCGCGTGCACCGTGACGGAGGAGGGGAGAGGCATTGCTACCGAATACTAAAAATCGTTGTCAGGCGGAGCTTGCCGAAGCATCGCGCTCGCATTGTGGAACGATTGGCGTTGGTGCTGCCCGCGAGATGCTTCGGCAAGCTCCGCCTGACAACGATTTTTAATTGATTGACTTACAGCCGGGCGGCGCGGATTATATCGGCAAAGACGCCGCTGGCCGTGACCTCGGCCCCAGCGCCGGCGCCTTTCACCACGAGCGGCTGCTCGGGGTAGCGGTCGGTGTAGAACAGCACCACGTTGTCCTTGCCGCGCAGCTCGTAGAGGTCGTGGCCTGCCGCGATTTGCTGAAGGCCTACCGAAGCTTGGCCGTCAGCATATTGAGCCACGAATTTGAGGCGCTTGCCCTGGCTGGCCGCCGCGTCGTAGAGGGCGCGGAAGTGCGGCTCGTGCACGGCGAGTTGCTCGTAGAAGGCAGCCACGTCGCCGTCGAGGCAGCTGGCGGGCAGGAAGCTTTCGTTGGCGACATCGCTCATTTCGAGCGGCTGGCCGGCCTCGCGGGCCAGGATGAGGATTTTGCGGGCCACGTCCGAGCCGTTGAGGTCGAGGCGCGGGTCGGGCTCGGTGTAGCCTTCGGCCTGGGCCTGGGCCACTACCTCGGCGAAGGGCCGGGTGCCGTCGTAGTTGTTGAACACGAAGTTGAGCGTGCCCGAGAGTACGGCTTGCATCCGGCGCACCACGTCGCCGCTGCGCGTGAGGTCGCCGAGCGTGCCGATGACGGGCAGGGCCGCGCCCACATTGGTTTCGAAGAGGTACTTCGTGTTGAAATCCTGCGCTAGCTGCTTGAGCTGGCGGTAGCTGGCGTAGGCGGCCGAGGCGGCAATTTTGTTGCAGGCCACCACGGCCACGCTCTTGGCGAGCAGCGGGGCGTACTGGCCGGCGGCGGCGGGGTTGGCCGTCACGTCCACGAAGATGGAGTTGCGCAGGTTCTTGCTGATGATGAGCTGGGTAAGCTCGTCGAGCGAGAGCTGCGGGGCGGCGTCCAGGTCGGCGGGCCAGGTGCGCAGGTCGAGGCCGCCCTCGTCACTCACCAGGCAGTGGCGGCTGTTGGCGATGGCAATCACGCGCAGGTCGAGGCCGAGCTTTTCGCGCAGGTACTCCTGCTGCTGGGCTAGCTGGCCCAGCAGCTTGCCGCCCACGTTGCCGGGGCCGAGGAGGAAGAGGTTTACCTGCTTATAAGTAGCTTCAAAAAATTCCTCGTGCAGCACGTTGATGGCCTTGCGCACGTCGTCGGCCCGGATGACGGTCGAGATGTTGCGCTCGCTCGCGCCCTGCGCAATGGCCCGGATGTTCACCCCATTGTGCCCCAGCGCGCTAAACAAGCGTCCGCTGATGCCGGGGTGGTTTTTCATATTCTCGCCCACCAGCGCCACGATGGCTAGCCCCGTTTCGGGCCGCAGTGGCTCCAGTCGGCCAGCCGAGATTTCGGCGGCAAACTCTTCATTTACTACGCCTTGCGCGGCGGGCACGTCGCCTTCGTTCACGCCCACGCAGATGGAGTGCTCCGACGAGCTTTGGGTGATGAGCACCACGTTGATGCGCGCCCTAGCCAGCGCCGCGAACAGCCGCGCCGAAAAGCCCGGCACGCCCACCATGCCGCTGCCTTCGAGGTTGAGCAAAGCCAGGTTGCCGATGCTCGACAGGCCGCGCACCACGGCCGGGCTGGGCGGCGGGGCTACCTCCACCAGCGTGCCGTAGTCGGCGGGGGCGAAGGTGTTTTTAATCCACATCGGGATGCCGCGCCGGCGCACGGGCTGCACCGTGGGCGCGTACAGTACCTTGGCCCCGAAGTGCGACAGCTCCATCGCCTCCTCGTAGCTGATGCGCGGGATGGGCCGCGCCGAGCGCACTAGGCGCGGGTCGGCGGTGAGCATGCCGCTCACGTCGGTCCAGATTTCGAGCTTCTCGGCCTCCAGCGCGGCGGCCAGGATTGCGGCCGTGTAGTCGGAGCCGCCGCGGCCCAGCGTGGTGGTGTGGCCCTCGGCATCGGCGGCGATAAAGCCGGGCGCCACCCACAGGCTTTCAGTGGTCTCCTGCTGAAAATAACGCACCTGGCGCTCGGTTACTTCCTCATCTACCTGGGCCATGCCGAAGCGCGAGTTGGTGCGGATAAGCTGCCGGCTATCGGCCCAGGCCGTGGCAATGCCCCGCGCCTGGAACGCGGCCACCACCAGGCGCGACGACAGCAGCTCGCCGTAGCTCATGAGGCGGTCGAGGGTGCGCGGCGAGAGCTCGCCCAGCGCAAAAATGCCGTCGGCCAGCTGGGCCAGCTCGGTAAACTGGGCGGTGAGCCAGGGCTGAATCTCGGCCTGGCTGGCGGCGTCGGGCAGCAGGCTTTCGGCGGCGGTGAGGTGGCGGGCTTCGAGGTGGCGCAGGGTGGCGCGGAAGGTTTCGTCGCCGGCGGCGGCGGTGCGGCCGGCGCTAATGAGCGCGTCGGTGGTGCCGCCCAGCGCCGATACGACCAGCCCCACGGGTCCTTGGGCCAGCGCGCTCGTCACGATGGCAATAACTTTCCCGATGTTTTCGGCGGAGGCCACCGACGTGCCCCCGAACTTCAAGACTTGCATACTAAACAGGTGTCGAAAGCCCGGCTAGCCGCAACTGGCCGCGCAATAGGAAAGGGCCTAGCGGGGTGGGAAAGACACCCCTAGGCCAGCGTAAAGAATTGGCGCGGAACGCCGACCGCAAAGGACGTTGTTACCAAGCCGTATCTTTGCAAACTACTGACTATTTTTTCTGACCACAAAATGCTGGATAAACTCGAAGCCATCCGCGAGCGC
>Ga0265797_10006247_pt1 | contig 16945 bp, 16 predicted proteins | sample P2T30metagenome_FD_192433 | JGI IMG/M metagenome (GOLD analysis project Ga0265797, IMG submission 192433) | Plant litter microbial communities from East Loma Ridge, Irvine, California - P2 T30 | ecosystem: Environmental > Terrestrial > Plant litter > Unclassified | place: USA: California...
CTGGCGACGTTTCATGCATACTTTTTGGTGGCAGCGTTCCGTACATTCTTCGGCCAACGGAGATCGAGGGACAGTATCTTCTCGTTGGCGAATGCTATGTGGAGGGGTTGATGGCAGGTGAAGCAATGGGGATGGGGTTGCAGGAGCAGAAGTTCACCTTGGTTTGAGCTACAGTATCCGTGTAGGATGTTTCTGGCTTGTTCTGTCAGCTTCTCAGTTGGAATAATAATGATGTAACGAGTTATGAAACATGTTCCATCTGACTGACATATCACCTGATCCCGAGAGATAGATGATTCATCCGATTTACATTGAAGCAGTCTGCTGTCGATGTTGTGCAATATCCACCGGCCTGAATAGCCGACACTCGATGCCACGGGATCATAATATCGGAATCATTTGAGATGGTCAGATCACTAACTGTGAACAAAAGCATGACATCTACATACCCCTCTATGTGGCTTGATGGCGCACAAGTCATCGTGCAAGTACTGCAATCAATTGCAAGGTCAGATTGACGTGGCACACGATCATTCGTTGGGCTCCGGCCGAAGGAACCTTGTGCGTTACATCTGCCGCTCCAGGCTGCTAACGATAACGAAGTACGCTCCGCCCTTCCATTCTTTGAGTGGTGGCCTCATAGTCTGACAAGTACTTCCCGTCGTGCAACGAAAAGCAGCAGAGGGGTGCGGGTAATGGGATATCGCCCATAAATACGAACCATCTCATCTTGCTCCGTCTCAAAGCTCCACTCGCTCTCATCAAAAGCCACGACTACTACCAACAGTATCCCACTCGACTTCCATCACCCCCAACCGAGACCACTTCTTTCCACACGCCATGGCTGACCTCGATAGTATGGCAAAAGATGCTTTCGTCAGTGCCGCGATAGGCGAATGCAGAAACCTGTTAGATCCCGCGAACGAGCTTTGGACTCTGGAAGCTTTCCAGAAGAAGGTTCGGGATGATTTCAGGGTCTATGACACACCCGAGAGAGCACAAGGACACTACGATAGATGCGTTGACCAAGACGATCCGGAAAGGAGAGGGAGCGACGTGAACAAGGTCTGGCACTTTGCTGCGAAAGTCGTGATGGACAAGAGATGTGGCTGGCGGTGAGATGGAAAGTGAGGCGTACGATGATAGCCGGGTTCAAAGCGACTTGGTTAACGACTCATCAATATCACTTCAGCGAGATGGATTTGCGATATCTGATATGATTCCGGGGTTCACGACTCTCGACGATGTTCGCGCATATCCAGAGATGTCTGCGGTCCGAGCACGCCTGATCGCAAGGGAAATCGTAGGTTACATTGACAGCCGCGGCATACAAACGGTTTGAAGACCTTCCAAACAATCTCATGAATGCGACTTGGTCTTCCGCAGCATGACAGTCATCGGGAATGTGTCCTTGACAGTAAAGTCCTCCATCACTTCAAAGCCAACCCTCTGGTAAAGTCCTTTCGCACCGGGCGTCGATTCAAGGTAAACATCCTCCTCTGCCTCATCCGCAAGCTCCAGTCCCTTGAGCAACAGCCGTTTGGCAATCCCTTGACCTTGGTAGTCCGGGTGAACAGCCATAGACGACACAACTGCAATTTGAAGTATCAGTCAAACTCACCACAAGTTAAAACAGCCATGCCCAGCAAAACTTACACCAATAATCATCCCTCGCACCCATCAGCTTTTCCTGCATCTCCTCCAACTTCTCTATGAACACAGAAAAGAGTTCCAAATCCGTATTCGCAGGAGCGCTCGCATGCCATTCGTCGGCAGCCTCACTCTCAGGTTCGGGCCTCGTTTTCTTCGGAGCCAGCATCCCAACATAGCCCACGAGATCTCCAGTGGCGGAGTCGACGGCTTTGAACCAAAATCTCCCCGGCCCGATCATGCGGTCGAGGTTTCGCTCGGTGCGCCATGCCAGGTATTCGCTGCGTTGGGTTGGGTTGAGGCTGCTGTAGTTCTCGAGGGCTTTGTTTAAGGGATCAGATGAGAAGGCTTGCAGGCCCGTGAAAGTGAGGTCTCGGGCATCTGAGACTGTTGCTGGTACGATGGTTATTGTCATTGTTGGTTTGGTGCGGTGGATGGAAGAGCTGGTGTCTGCAGAAGTGTGGATGATTGATTGGGTATAGTAATTCGCGAAGCAATGGTAACAACTTTCGGATACTTAGGCGGTCTTAGCTAATGATCCCAAGGCTCATTGAGATAAGCAATATATTGCCGAGCTGAACTGAGGTGGAACTAAAGCCGATGGAGATAAGTTCATGTTGTGATGTTGAGAATTAGGCAGCAGCTTAGATCAGTAAAAGATAAGTTAACGCGGGGGACGGGGGTGCGGTCCAGACGGACGTATGCCGAGCTTAGGTAAGCAGCCCACTCCAGTCCACTCCACCCCCTGGACTTGATATGCCAGTCTCTTCATTACCTTTCATCCACCTTGTCCGGACATGGAAAACCCTACCTTACAAACACGAGCCATGGCTGGCTCTTCAGCAGTAGCCAATGCTCTCGTCGAAGCTGAATTCACCACCTCAAGACATATGGTATTAACACCCCAACTTACGAATATGCCTGGCACTACAGCATTGTGTACTGGTAATCCTAAGAATGATCATCCTGAGCAGCTACAAGCACATTCACTGCTGATGTCTCACTCTTTTTCCCGGTGACTGACTGCTCTTGCTCACTTCACAAGCGATTGTTCTTCTTTCTGTTATTCAAATATCCCTTGCCACTTTCCAATCTCTCCCGCAACTCTTCATCTTTATCTCCCAGATACCACAATCGCTTCCTCTGTAATGGCAACTCACCCCAATGTCGAAACTCTCCGCGAGCTGGTCAAGCGCGATCAGGAGTTCTTCCACATCCAAAGCCAAAGACTTGCGGAGATCCAGCAATCTGACCCCGAGACCCTCAGCGATGCCGACAGAAACTCTATCTCCAGCTGGGACAAAACTGTGATCAAGGACTGCAACCGCCAACTCATGATACTTGAGGAGATTTCCGCGCCTACGGTCGAGGAGCGTGAGATCATGCAAGAACTCAACAAGCTCATCACTCTCGGCGACCATATCATGGAGAAGAGGAACTTGGTCCATGCCGAGCTGAACGACAGGATCAATGCTATGAAGAAATCGAATTGGTCGAAGTCAAAGTCCTCGAACAAGGTTGATTTGCAGAAGCCTGACTCCGACCCAAGCCCGTTGACTGAGAAAGAAGTCGCTCCGATTGCTTCAGTCAAAGACCATGCGCTTGATCCGGCCGGTTTGGACCTCTCGAATACCGCACCGCCGACTACAACCCAGTCCTCCACTACGGTGGAGGACCCTATGCGTGAGGTCGATGATTTACCTAAGACTCTGGTCGATGATGACATGGCTGCTTTCGACCCGAAGGAGTTGTACGCCATTATGAAAATTGACCCCGAAACCGAAACTCCTCTCGTGAAGAAGTAAATCAGCTTTCCCGCTAAAGATTGCTACCTTCTGCTGACATTTCTTCTAGGGCAGCCAAGAAGGCCACCCTGCTTCTGCACCCGGACCGTAACCCGGATGACCCGGACGCTGCTTCAAGATTCGCGGACTTCCAGCAGTCTGCCAAGTATTCGAATCAGAGGAGGCACGTAAGGAGTTTGACGAGACAGGCAATGTCGAGGATATCAAGAATCTGCGTCAGCGGCTTAGAGGTTTGACTCTGGAGAAGTAAGTAATGATCGACTGTGTATGTATGGCCGACGTAGGGCGTTGCAACGGATTTAATTGGTGAATGATTGATCAGTGGCTTCACAGCATTCTCCAATTGACTACCCTAGGCGAAATTGATCATTGATGTCATGTACGTACGAATACCTTCCACTGCTTCACCAGGACATCTTCAAACCTGTTCGTGCCCATTCACCATCCTACTCCCCTCCCACATCTAAAGCTACTTAGGTTCTCGGCCTTCTTGCGCGTCCATACTCTCTGACCCCATCGTACGATTCCTACCATGTCTCCAACGTCGCCAACAGTTGAACGCGAGAACAATATCGCCGAGATGCACTCTCTCATTGCCCGAGACCTCGCGGCTTCCAACGACGTAGCCAAACGCATCACCCAACTTCGTCAAGATATTGCTGACGGAAAACCCCAACCCTCGAAGAAATTCGACTTGTTGGAGCGATCGAACAAAGACATGACCAAAGAGCTGGTCCTTCGCGTCGAACGCATCGAGAGCGTTCCTGTCGGTACTCTCAAAGCTGCCGATAGAGAGATGCTACAGGCTCTCAATTCTAGGTTGGCCGTTTGCGATCTGCAAGCTATGAGACTCGCAGAGTTGAGGGATTTGGAGTTCACTGCGAAGAATACCAAGGAGAGGGCGTATCTGGATGCTGAGGTCAATGAAGGCTCTAGTGTGGCAGGTCAGGAGCCCGAAGAGGAGCTTTCAATTGGACGTGCTTCCAAGCATTCTGTTGGAGAGATCGACTCCAACACGAAAAAGACCGAGCATCAGAACGACGTTCCACACGATGTCTCAGAAAGCAGCGAAGAAGATGCAATTTCAGAAGACTGGGAGGAACTCGCGGTCGACAAGAGCGCATGGCCATTGCTGTACCGGATCATGAATGTCGACCCAAGCACTTCTGCTGCAGACATCCAACCGCTAGTTCATGGGTAAGAGAACCACAGCTGCCGACTGCCAGTGCTCAACCACTTCGATATATGTACTGACAGAGGCTTTGACAGATCATACAGAAGGCTGGCCCTCAAATACAGTCCTCAGTACTTCCCCAACGATCCCTCGGTACCGGCTCTCTGGGAAATTATTACCAAAGCCTACAACGTCCTAGTCGATTCCGACAGGCGTTTATTTTACGATGCCCACGAAAAAGTCCCTGCTGGTCTTGAAGACTTTGATGTTGCTTTGCTTCACCGGGAGTAAGTTACGAGGGAGTGTATGGCTCTATGCTCTAAGAAGCCCTTGATTCAGTCAATCCATAACGTGCCAGACTAGATGTTGGTAATTTTGTATTTCTACTTTTGCCCTGTGACACGTCAAGCTATCTCGCTGTCAGTTTCGAATCGCAATTCGCTTCAGTGATGTACATTAAACAAGCAGCGACGCGACATACTGCAGATTAGGTAGCGACGACGTTCACAGAGTAGACTCACTCTCATCGAACCCCAAAGTCGTGCATTCAAATCAACTGGAAGGATTTCGTTTTCATCAATCAACGATATCGGTAGATTCACATCTAACACCAACCCCAACCCTAAGTGGAGACCATGCACGTCGTAAGTACGTGACGTCAACACAGACAATTGATCGCGTCTCCCAGCGCGTGAATATCACATTGAATCGAGCACGACTGCTGGTCACACAGAACCGGCCACAACCGCAATCTCGCATATCTGCAATTCACAGCAGAATGGGTACGCCCAGCAAGCGTCGGAAGAAGAATGACCACCAAGCCTCAAGCCAGCCTGTGCGCGGACTGGACTTCTTCTTTGGCAAACAGCAAGCGGCACAGAAAGAGCAGAGCAACAACGTCAGTGTTGATGAGTCTTCGAAAGCTGGTGAAGCAATCGAGGAGACTGTCCCTGTCGATGGAGAAGTTAGGGGAGAGACGACGGTTTCGGCCAATTTGACGGACGAAGAGTTGGCGCGCAAGTTGCAGGCGGAGTTCGATGAGCAGGATCGATTACTCGAGGCCAATGGGACAGCTGGAACTACTAGTGAGGCGGAAATCAGAGCAGAAGGTCATGTGGCCGATGTGGAGGACGGAGGAGAGGCTGGAGGTCCTGCGGGTACGCCCGGCAAACAAGAGGAGAACGAAGGAGGAAAAGATGAAGCGCCTGGTGATACACCCATCCAAACAGAGGATAAGAACCCTGGAGAGGCTCAGGGCTCCACTACCGTCGAAGCTGCACCTCCGACCAACCCACCCACAGTAAATCCATTCGCAGCATTTGGCAAGAAGAACACTCTGTCTCTCCAGTCCGCAACAGCAGAAGAAGATAGCACAAGCTACAATGTTCCTTTCGACCAGTCTCCCCTGACATTCGACCCGCAAAAGTACATCCCAGACTTGAAGAAGCAGTGGGCCCAGCAAGAGGGCGGCCACATTACTTATGCTCTGCTCACGCAGGGATTCATCCTGATCAACAGCACGCAGTCACGCATCAAGATCGTTGATACCCTGGTTAATCTGCTCCGCACCATTATCGAAGGCGACCCAGAATCGCTCCTGCCTGCCGTCTGGCTTGCGACCAACTCGATAGCACCGCCGTACGTCGATCTTGAACTCGGTCTGGGAGGGAGTGCGATTAGCAAAGCTCTCAAGAAAGTCTGTGGATTGGACAATGCGAGCTTAAAGAAGCTCTCCGACAGACTGGGCGATGCTGGTGATGTGGCGTTCGAAGCGAAGAAGCGACAGAGCATGACACTGAAAAAGCCCAAGCCTCTCACGATCAAAGGCGTGTTCGACGGTCTGGTCAAGATTGCCAACACTAAGGGCCACGGAAGCGTCGAGAACAAGCAACGCATTGTGGATCGACTGATCCAGGATGCTAGGGGCGCGGAAGAGAGCAGGTATGTTGTACGGACGCTCGTACAACACCTACGAATAGGCGCCGTGCGCACGACAAGTAAGTCACTGATTTTGCACTTTGTCCAATCCCAGTCACAAAAGTTAACAGCTATTTTTGTAGTGATCATTGCATTATCGCGAGCATTCCTGATGTCACGACCACCTGGTGCCGACTTCCCAACCAAGCAACAAACAGACCTGGCCAAGCTGAGCAAACAGGAATTGGCTGAAGTATGGGCTCCCGCAGAAGAGCTCCTCAGAGCTTGCTTTGCGAGAAGACCAAACTACAACGACCTCGTGCCTGCTCTGCTTGATATTGGCATCGACAACGAATTGCTTCTACGGTGCGGTCTAGCCATGCATATTCCAATGCGACCCATGCTGGGGGGTATAACGCGCGATCTAGGCGAGATGCTCACTAAGCTACAAGGAAGAGACTTCAGCTGCGAGTTCAAGTACGACGGCCAAAGGGCACAAGTTCACTGTGACGCCAACGGCAAAGTTACGATCTTCAGCCGCCATCTTGAAGTCATGACGGACAAGTATCCTGATCTTGTTGCTCTCATCCCAAAGGTCCGTGGAGAAGGCATCAGCAGCTTCATCATGGAAGGCGAAGTCGTTGCCGTCGATCGAGAGACAGGCGACCTCAAGCCCTTCCAGGTCCTGGCAAATCGAGCCAGGAAAGACGTGGTCATTGGTGAGGTCAAAGTGGACGTCTGCCTCTTTGCCTTCGACTTGATGTACCTGAACGGCGAGGAGCTGATGGGTCGACCTTTCCGAGAACGGCGAAATCTGCTCCGTTCTCTGTTCATCGAGATTCCCAACCACTTCAGTTGGGTGAAGAGCATGGACGCCACGTCTGCGGATCAAGAACAAGTCTCCGAATTCTTCAAACAGGCGACGGATGTCAAATGCGAGGGGATCATGGTCAAGATTCTTGACAATCTTCCCAATCCAGACCTAGAAGCTGAGCTTGATGTCGATCTGTCGTCAGAAGCCGTACCCAAGCAACCTCCACCCACACCATCGAAGGCAAAGAAGAAGGCCAAATCAAAATCAAAGTTCACGCCAGCCGATAAAGAAGACGCCGAGCAGGAAAAGAAATCAGGCCGCCGCAAAGCGCTGCTCGCAACATACGAGCCCGACAAACGACTCGACGCTTGGCTCAAAGTCAAGAAAGACTACGCTTCGCACGCCGACACCATCGACCTCATCCCCGTCGGCGGCTGGCACGGCTCCGGCCGCAAGAATGCGTGGTGGTCGCCTATCCTGCTCGCTTGCCGCAACGACGAGACCGGCAGCCTCGAGGTGGTCACCAAGTGCATGAGCGGTTTCACGGACGTCTTCTACAAGGCGAACAGGGAGAGGTACGACCCGGAAGGTGACAACACGCTGGGCGGTCAGCCGAGCTATGTCGAGTATCGCGGCCCTCAGCCAGCTGTGTGGTTCGAGCCCCAGGAGGTATGGGAGATGGCTTTCGCCGATGTGACGCTGAGCCCGACTTACACGGCGGCTATAGGTCTGGTTAGCGAGGAGAGAGGGCTGAGTCTGAGGTTTCCGCGATTCTTGAGGGTGCGTGAGGACAAGAGCTTGGAGGAGGCGAGCCCCAATCACTTCTTGGCCGGGTTGTGGAGGAAGCAGGAGGCGAGGGCGCCGAAGGATGGGGAACGGGTGGCGGCGGTCGATGATGGGTTTGAGGAGTGAGGAGTGAGGAGCGGGAGTGCATTGTCGTCTTCAATGACTTTGCTGTAAGATTGTAGCACCCTACCCGGATTCTGTCCAGGGGTGCTATGGCAAGCGCGAGTTGGAACTTCGCTGCAAGTCCAGACTATGAAGCCGGCAAAGTCCTGAGAATGATCCTGAGCTGTCATGCCGGGTGGGCCTCCTTTTTGTGGTCCACAGCAAGAACTACAAGCAGTCAAGGGAATCCTTCCTTCCTGATCCACCACGGCGAACCGGCACGGATTTGTCCACGACCAACGGCCGCCCATAACCCACGCCAGATCGCTGTACGGGCCAAAAACCATTACTAGCCTTGCTGCAAGGCGCAATGTCGACTCAAGGCCGGAAGGCCGCACTGATGATACCACTTAGACAAGGTCACGTGCAAAGTCGGGACACTCTATGGCCGCGAAAGTCAACCATCAATTACGCACCTATCAAGGGCACTTTGGAGTAGCCGGAGTTGTGCTCTACAGGCGGCCGTGTGTTCCCCTACTACCTTGTCGTTGGGCAGCTCGGGCTAGGGTAAGGAGGCAAGAGACTTGGCCTGGATGTCTGCGTAGCGTAGTGTTCGAGACGCTATTAGGAGAGGTTCTTCCACATCAGTGCAGTACGCACAAGAAGCAAATGTCTGCCGAATCAAACTACCGACCGAATGAACGGTATTACCCTACATTAGCCCACGAGACATGGTGTTGTGTGTTTGTCATCATGCTAGCGCCAGGTCCCTCGCCGCTTTGGACAGAGCTGCCAAATGGTTACTGCCGGCCCATCGCCTCGAATTATTTCGGACCAGAAGCGTTGTTATCGTTCAATTGCGACCATTGACGTGCAGACAACATTGACCTAGCTCAAATTCGACGAACATCTAGCTGTTATCCACAAACACCGCTTCATGATTACCAGCAAACAACCTTACCTTCTCCTCATCAGACAGAAAACCTGCATCTTCAATCGCCGCAATCTCGTACTCGTAAGTGAAGTTGGGCGCGTACGGGAAGTCCTGCCACCGTGCACATTAGCAGACGAATTCACCTTTTCGACCGCCCGACGAAAGAGAACAAACTCACCGACCCATAAAGCAGCTGCGAAACCGGCACCCCATACCCCAACAGCCCCCAAATCTGCCTTGGAAAAACCGGCCCCGCGACATCCCAAAACAGCCTCGTAGCAAACGCCTCTCTACTCCTTGCTTGCAAATCCGCCGATTGAGCGGTCAAGAAACGGTCTTCGATGGCGGGGAATGCACCACCTCCGTGCGGGACAATCCATCTCAGCTTCGTAAAGTTTACAATCGTCTGCGTCAGAGTGAGGTCCATGAACGTGCGCGCCGTCTCGAAGTAGAACTCGACCAGGCCTTCGGGGTAGAGCGTTGGGTTTGCGCTGGTTAGAGTGCCGTTGTTGGGGGAGTGGAGGCAGGGTGCGGCGGGGTGGACGAAGATGGGCGTTGAGCTGGAGCGCGACTTGTTTAGATGGGTAAAGAGAGGTTTGAAAGCGCGGTTTCCGAGGTAGGAGCCTTCGTGGTTGGACTGCAGGTTTATGCCGGAGGCGTTCAGGTGCCCGAGGGCGTAGCTGACTTCGATGATCCTGGTCTTGTTGTTAGTCGATAATTTCCTAAGACCTGGTCGTGGTAGTGGCACTCACGCGGCTTCTGTGTAGGGCAATGGTGCTACTGCAAAGAAAGAGAACACTTCCGGCAAGACGTGGACGAGCTAGAATGGTTCAGCCATGTGCGACTGTATCAGGATTGAGACGAGGCGGGCGATTCATACAGCGGCCAAATACTCGTTCAACAGCCGCGCAAGAGCGGCGGATTTCACTTGATCTCCAGGAAAGACCACTGACCCCGGCGTTCCCATCGACAGCACGCCTTGCCTGATGTTTGCACTCGCCATGAAGCTCAGGTGAGCTTCAAGTGTCCAGTTGGGAGTCGGGGAGGCCCCTACTAAAGGCACTGCGGCGCGATACCACAAGGGAACGACGTGCATGTGGACGTCGAACTTGTTTCCATTGAGAATTCCTCCCGGAATCGTGATGTTGGAAGCGCCGTAGATTTCTTGAATTGAGGCAAGTGCTTGCGCGGCGAACGGTAGACTATACAGTTCGATACCGTCGGCGGTAGCGGCATCAACGATCCGAGAAGTAATGTTGTGAGCCACGCATGGCACCAACAGGCAAGCTAACGCGGTAAAGATCCGCATGATATAGGTCTCGATGTGGTGACTGTAGAGTATGTGTATCAAAGGTAGACTGAAAAGAACTGCACAGGGAGCTTCAATGAGGGTATGTGCCATTGCTCGACCACAAGAGAGGCATATTACACACCTAGTACGCAGCAGATTGCCACTGTGGCTTGCATAGAGCGTCCTGCATGTCAGCTTCGCTTAGCCCCGACATTATCGTTGATGCTCCCACAAACAATCCCGCCATAGGTATGTTCTCGATGACATGGTCAGTCAAGTTTGGAACCGCAAGAGCCCCATGTTATAGTTGTGAACGCAACGCAGAAACCTCACTGAATCTGCTCACAAGAGTACAGCACATAAGTAGCTGCACTCGAAACCAGTTCGAGCGCGGGATGCATTTGGTTCCGATTTACCCACATCAGCCATGTACGCCACACACGGGATTCTCTTAAGCCCAAGTCTTGTCCTCATCCTCCACAACGAACTGCCGGTCTGTCACTTGGAGCCTGGGGGCCTTCACGACAGTTGCGCGACATTGCGTGAAAACATAAGTACGCTTGTGGTGACTCGATCACAGCTTGACGCATATCGTGGAGACTTTGGTGTGGTAGTAACGGGCCATGAAGTTACGGCGTGAGGGAAGCCATCGGCCGTGTACCTTCGTGTCAACAGGCCCGGGCTCTTGGAACCCAAGGAATAGTCTCTGAACAGACACATGCACTTGGAGCACCGAATAATGCCGACAAAGGACTTTAAGCTTGCGGAAGCAGTGGGTCTCAATGTTGTGTTTCCTATACCCATAGTAGGGCACGAGGCTTTGCAACACTTGCATTAGGCTGCTGAGTGGTTTTCAGTATATCAGGCGGTCCGCATGCTGATATTTGCTGTATGCATGTTCATGTTAGGCGTTGTTTCTGCCCCCGATACTTCTCATATCGGACAGAGTGCCTCTCCTGTAAGTCTCAAGTCTGTGCAGATTGGTACATTGCCGAGTCATCGGTGACCGTCTCTTCCACAGCAGATTGGGATCGTGTCGTACTCGATAACGCGCGAAGTGGCAGCATTGAAGGTTCACTTATGTTCCAGATTAAGCCGGTAAGATCTGGCAGGCTCGATCACTTCGGCTTTTGTTCGTTACGCAGTTGCGACTTGAGCGCATCCATATATTCAGCCATGAAGCCCTGGTTCGGCTGTTCCTTGGAGCTCCGCTGTATATCTCGCCACGCAGCCTCCGATCCCTCATCTTTCACCGCGTCCGATCGCGGCATGTGAGTCTTCGAAGTCCCGTTTTCAAAGATCTTGGACTCTTCCCGGAGGATAGTGCTGTTTTGTTCGCCTCTCTCCGCGCGCCCTAGCTGCGTCTTGAGCTCGTCGTAGAAGTGTTTCCCGAAACCAGGACCATCCGGCCGGTCGATGTTGGTTCCACCTGCCTCTTCGCGCGGTAGGCCGTTGCGGACTCGATGGACATTTTTGGCGACTTTCTCGACGGCGCGGTGGAAGCCGGGCGTGCGTAGGAGTTGCTCGACGGCCCAGCGTTCGAGGAGGTGTAGCCAGGGTGCCATTTCGAATGGTCGCTGTGCGGATTATTCTTGTGGGTTGCGCTGTACGCAGCAGTTTGGGTGCAAATACCTAGCGGGTAGGTGACTATGTCGATTGCCGCCGAAGCGTCGAATGTTTCATGATGGATTGTCGCGAGCGGGGATAATCGCCACAAGTGATGAGTTGGAGTACGGCAGTCCGAACTCTCTCCCGAAGCTTATTTGCGGAGAAATGTATACCTACTGTATGTCGTCGATTCAAGGATCATGATAGAAACACATTATTGTACATAAAGTAATGAGATCTCAAAGACTGTTGAGGGTGAGTCTTGCTGTCACAATTTACTGAATTCCCAGCTAATCGCAGTACAATAGACCTCCTCAGCACAGAGCGTATGCGCATTCTGCGCATGTCGTCTCGCAGGCGAACTGCCTGCTTCGACAGCAAGGGCTCCCGTCTACCTGCAAAATAGGACATTCGCAACTTCTCGTCCATTCAACCAAGAAGGGGGCTTCGGATCGGCTCCATCACCCGCAGGAAACTGGACCGGATTCGATCCCAACTCGTCCCTGACCGCAGCGGAGCAAAGAGAGAAGGCAGCATTACGGGCTCGTCGCGAGGGAGCAGAGAGACAATTGGCAGAAGAGCAGGAACGTCGCAATGCAGAGGAACGACGTATTGCAGAGACACGAGCAGCTGCGGCAACACGGCAACGAAATCAGCAAAGGCCTCAACAGCAATCGCAGTCGCGCACGACACAGCATCAAGGCCGGACTCAGAATCAGAACCAATCGAATAGGAGGCATGGTCAAAATCAGACCAATTCAAGAGACGGACCAACAATACGCAAGTTCCTGGGCCGCGAGAACAACGAGTTCCTCAAGCCGACGCCGACGAAGCAACAGCGCGATATTCGCCAGCAACCTGCGAAGAAAGTAGATCGACAGCCCCAGGGCGAAAGCAGAAAAACTCAGCCCCCGAAGACCTCAGTCCCCGTCCCAGGTTTTTTGAAAGCGGCGAACACGGCTCAGAACAAGGAGGAGGAAAGTGCAAGAGGTTGGGGTGCTGGATACACAGAGCGCAAGACACTACAATATGGAGAGCGCCCTCCGAAGCCTGATGTCGTTAGGGAGCCTCCTCCAAAGCCAGTTGCTGGTACTCAGGATAGGAAGATCGAGACGAAACCGAAACAGGAGAACGCTTTCGGCATGAGCGCAGATCCTGCCGAATCCGATGCTGGCTCTATACACGACGTGCTCAACATCCAACCTAGATCGGTGTTGCCGCCTCTGCCTCCCAGCGACACTTCCGAATTCCAACGGGAAACTCGACAATCGCCGCGGGCACCAACGACACGTGCGCAGATCATAGAGCGAAACACGTACAGGTTCACTCCATCTGAAAACGACCCTCCGGCACAGGACAACTGGCAAAATCTGCGCCGGCGCCAACCAGAGCCAGAGTCGACGGATCCTGCTGCTACCATATCCTACAAGCCCGCTGTGCAAGAGGTGGACGATTCCTGGATCGACCGCCGCTTCGCCGAGCACCAACAAGAACGTGCGATCAAACCTCGCGCGGTCCCTGTACAATCGCGCGCACCACGTGTAACGCATCAGCAACCGCAACGTGGAGAGGCCACATCCTTCGACGACTTGTCAGACACCTCTAAGCGAAAGTGTGGCAGATGCGGCCAGATCGGCCACGTAGCCCGCGAGTGCTCAAGCCCAATCACGCGTACAAAGTGCGTGCATTGCGGACAGAAAGGACACGTTAAGAAAGACTGTCCGGCCAACAATACAGCGGGATGGCATACGCGTGGCTACGAGGGCGACGATCAGGTCGATCCACGTTCCGAGATCCTATCGCGTATGCAGTCCAAGGGTACCGCTGAGGAGACGCCGGATTCTGAGGAGCCTGTCGAGCCCGCTGAGCGCGTGCTTAGATCTCGTAAGTTCCGCGACGATGAGCCAAAGAAGGAAAAGCCCGCTCGTCGTAACCGCTTCGACGAAGAAGACGATCGTGATAATCGCCGCTCGCGACGTGGTCGTGGGTTCGAGGAAGACGAAGAAGACGTTCGCCGCAAAGCCGGCAAGAAGCAGTTGAAGGGCGCTGAGAAGAAGGCCCAGCGTGCTGCCGAGAGAGCGGCACAGCAGTCTGAGCAGAAGAACCAGATCAAGCTGCCAGAATTCATCTCCGTGCAGAATCTTGCTCAGGCTCTGGGTGTGCGATACGAGCAATTCGTCAACAGACTTGAAGACTTGGGTTACGAGGACATTTTCCCTGGCAAAATCTTCAACACTGAAATCAGCGGGCTGATTGCCATGGAGTATGAGATGGAGCCGGTCTTTGACTCCAGCGCGAAAGAGGCCGAAGAGCGCGACTTGAAGGCAAGACCTGCAGTTGATGAGCAAGACAAGGACCTTCTGCCTACCCGTCCCCCTGTTGTTACGATCATGGGTCACGTCGATCACGGAAAGACTACGATTCTTGACTACCTCCGCAAGTCCAGTGTGGCTGCTGGTGAAGCCGGTGGCATCACGCAGCACATCGGTGCTTTCAGCGTTCCCCTAGCAGCTTCTGGAAAGACTATCACCTTCCTTGACACGCCGGGTCATGCTGCTTTCCTGGCCATGCGTCAACGCGGTGCCAACGTCACGGACATAGTGATTCTCGTTGTCGCTGCTGACGACTCTGTCAAGCCGCAAACTCTGGAAGCTATCAAGCACGCCAAGGGCGCCAACGTGCCCATGCTCGTCGCCATCAACAAATGTGACAAGGAGTCTGCCAACGTTCAAGCTGTCAAGCAAGATCTTGCTCGTCACGGTGTGGAGATTGAAGACTTTGGCGGCGACACTCAAGTCGTCGAAGTCTCTGGCAAGACTGGTATGGGTATGGACGAGCTTGAAGAAGCTGCTGTCACGCTTAGCGAAATCCTTGACCACCGTGCCGATACAGACGGTCCTGTGGAGGGTTGGGTACTTGAAGCTACTACCAAGAAGGCGGGTCGCGTTGCTACTGTTCTCGTCAGGAGAGGTACGCTGAAAACAGGCGCCGTCGTCGTGGCAGGCAAGACCTGGGCTCGCGTCCGTTCCCTTCGCAACGAAGCTGGCGTTGCTATCAAAGAAGCCGGTCCAGGTATGCCCGTCGAGATCGATGGCTGGCGCGACCAACCGGCCGCTGGCGATGAAGTCCTCCAGGCTCCCAACGAGCAAAAGGCCACCTCCGTCGTCGAATACCGCCTCGAGAAGGTTGAGCGTGAAAAGACCGCCGAAGACATGGAAGTCATCAACGAAGCGCGCCGCCACGAGGCCGAGAAACGCGAGCGCGAGAAATCAGCCGCCGCAGCCCTCAAAGCCAAACAACGCGAAACTACCGAAGATGGCGAAGCCGTCGCCGAAGAGCCCACAACACCAAGCACGCCCGAATCCACGACAACTGGCAACGGCCGCATCGAAGTGCCCTTCCTCATCAAAGCCGACGTCTCGGGCTCCGCCGAAGCCGTCGAAGCGTACATCATGAGCATCAGCTCGCCCATGGTCGCGCCCCGCATCCTGTCCACTGCCGTCGGCGCCCTGAACGAATCCGACGTCGAGCTGGCGGCCACCACGCAAGGCCACATCGTCGCTTTCAACCTGCCGTCGAACGAGGGCCTGAAAGCCGTCGCTCAAACCAAAGGTGTCAAAGTCCTCGAGAACAACATCATCTACCGCGTCCTAGACGACGTCAAGGGAGTTTTGGAAGAGAAACTCCCGCCCATCATCACACAGCGCGTTCTGGGCGAAGCGGACCTCGGTGCTGTGTTTGAGATTGGCGTGGGTGGCAGGAAGAAGATGAAGATCGCGGGCTGTAAGATCAGGAACGGCGTTATTGGGCACGGAACGAGGGTTAGGGTGACGAGGGGCGAGGAGAAGGTCTACGATGGCACCATCTCGTCGCTGAAGAACGTCAAGAAGGACGTGCAGGAGATGCGCAAGGGTACGGAGTGTGGCATGGGCTTTGAGGGTTGGGAGGGCTTTGAGGTTGGGGATCAAATTCAGACTTATGAGGAGAGGAGTGAGAAGAGGACGTTGTAGGGGGGTTTGTTGGTGCTGTTGATGTATGATATAACATAGACTATGTACATTACTCCTGTAGAAAATTTTACCCACTCGGTGTTTCCTATCATCACGCGCGTCTAAGAGATCAACGCCACTTTAGTCTCGTCCCCGAATGCCTTGTCGTTTGTAGTTGAGTAGTTGGTGCCATGTTCTTTGGAGTGTACCTAAGGATCTCCAGATGGTCCGGCTTGGCATGTTCCGGAAGCGACTACAGCTCTTCCAAGCGGCTTTGTTGTACGTTGCAACATGCCTGATACGGTGAATACAAACCCCTGGGAGACCTTAATTGCCGCTCAGCCAGAAGACGCGATGGCAGTACGTGTTGTTAAATTCAATCCGGGATCCTGAAAGTTCCACTGATTATACGCGTACAGTTCAGCAAGCGCCAATGGCTCGGACGGGTCACACCCACGGAGTTGTTCAATTTCCATGTCAGCATAGGTAACTAAATGGTACTGACGATACCTTCTCTCGATACCGCATGCATGTCCGAGTTAGGGTTCGACAGACACGTGCGGACGCTCCAGTTCAGGAAAGAGCATCCTTCGGAGTCAGGTCCGTTGATGACGAGCAGAACATCCTGCTTCTAGAAAGCATTCCCAGCATGCCCAGAAGTGCACTCTTAGCCAGATTCACAGTGGTATCGTCGATACTGGCTTGGCGGGTTGGGTGTGTCTTTAATTCGACATCACCCGCTCCCTAAACGAGGCAGCATCAAACCCATGGCCTCCGTCCAGCCAGCAGTCCCCGATACCCTCAAACACCTGCGATGACGCCGGAGCTTGGGCAATCTAAGGCAAGTGCGCTCGAGGGCCGGCTTCCTGATTTCT
>Ga0265797_10006248_pt1 | contig 16934 bp, 19 predicted proteins | sample P2T30metagenome_FD_192433 | JGI IMG/M metagenome (GOLD analysis project Ga0265797, IMG submission 192433) | Plant litter microbial communities from East Loma Ridge, Irvine, California - P2 T30 | ecosystem: Environmental > Terrestrial > Plant litter > Unclassified | place: USA: California...
GGGCACCCGGCAGGGCCCGGGGGTATTGCTCTGGCATATGGAGGGTTTTTAGAAGATCTTTTCTTGGAGATTTTGTTCGTTTGGTTTGGTTTTGGAATGGGTTGTGACATTTCTTCTGGGATGTTTGGATGGGAGGGGTATTTGTTTAAAGAATGGCGCACTTGCTCCTCTTGGGCTTGGTCGGGGGTCGGGGGCTTATTACGGCTCTGTTTTGGGAGGGGAAGAGACATGGTTAGCGGGGTTCGCTACTTGGGAAGAAAGGGGAGAGGTATGCATGTGCAGCATGTGCAAGAGACGTACTTGATCGCTTCGTCAAAGACGCTCTTGAGATTTCTCTGCGTCAGGGCGGAGCACTCGAGGTACTTGACGGCTTTGATCTCTTTGGCGACTTGTACTGCTTGCTCATACTGTATGGGCTGCATCTTGCGCTGGCGCAGTTGCTCTTTGACCTCTGGATCGTCGCGCAAGTCGAGCTTGGTGCCGACGAGGATGATGGGGACGCCGGGTGCGTGATGCTCTATCTCGGGGTACCACTGGAAGAAGAATATCAGTCAGTATGGCATGTCTTTCTGGCCGAACAAAGCCTCGCTGCTCTGCGTGTCTTGACCGTATCTCCCGGGTGATCTCACCTTTGCCTTGACGTTGTCGAAACTCGACGGCGAAACAATGCTGAAGCAAATGAGGAAGACGTCGGTTTGAGGGTAGCTGAGCGGGCGCAAGCGGTCGTAGTCTTCCTGACCGGCGGTATCCCAAAGTCCCAAGCTGATAGGCTTGTTGTCAACCATGACACTCGCCGAGTAGTTGTCGAAAACGGTCGGGATGTACTCGCCCGGGAAGGCGTTGGTGGTGTAGGAGATGAGCAGACATGTCTTGCCGACGGCACCGTCGCCGGTGACGACGCACTTCAGCGACTGGGTAGCTGGAGCAGCCATGTTTGCTGTCTGTGTCAATGTGAGGGTTGGCGGCGGGTGGAAGGTGTCGCTCGGTCGTGAGGAGGGGTATTATGCGGTGAGATCACAGGGAGGCGATGAGGTGGGCGGTGATGTCCAGAGTGCTCCAATCCGGGCTGGTATAAGTATGGCCCTCTCTTCCGCTCCTTGCTCTCTTTCTCGCGCTCTTTCTGTCGATAACCAACTCTTCTTTAGCAGAGCCTCAGACAGGCGGATCGTGGGACGTGCTCCGAGTCCGTGGGAGCGATGCAATGCAGGGTAGGGCAGAGCAGCACAGCACCTAGGTGAAGGTGAAGTCTCTCTTCCAGTCTTCCTCTCTCGTCGGCGCCACTTGACTCAGGAGAGGGGGTCTAGGCGGTAGAGCAGTGGGAGACGGCCTAGCGCTCCGATGGGTCCAATTGCCGTAGTGTTGATGCTGGCAGCTGGAGTGTAGGTGAGTGAGGGGGGGTGGTTGAGGGCCTTAGGTTTGAGAGCCGGAGGGCCGTGCCAGTGGCGTCGAGCCGAGCCGAATCAAGCGGCGGATCGTAAAGAACAACAGCTCGGCGGGATGCTCAAGATGTGACGGTGTGATTGATGGTGTTGGGCAGGAGTGTGAAGCAATCCTGGAAGACAAGCAAGTCAATACACTGCTGCTTGGGTGGCGGTAAGGTTAGCACAGAGAAGAGAGCAGCTCTCTCGCTTGCATTTGACAGGGCCGCTAGACCGAAAGTGGAAGCACATCTGCATTATGCATACACAAAGTCAAGGAGACAAGGCGCGAGTCACGCAACCTGGCCAATGACAATATGCCCTGTATCCTTTTTTTAATCTGTGAGCGATAACTAGGCCATGCACACATGTACGCTATCGGTAAGCCCGTCTACGTGCTCTGCTCTGCCTGTGTATAAGCGAGGCTAGGCCAGCGAGGACATTTCTACAGTATTACCCATAAGGTAACTTAGGAAGGTTGTATCCTCAAGTCAACATAAGAGAGGACTCGAATAGCAATACGTGGTGTAGGTCACGAGACATTGTACATATATAGGGAAGGAAATCTACCGCGCCTCTATAGTAAGACACGCGCGCTGCATATTCCGATCTCCGAACAACTCAAAAAGCCACACACTTGGTGTGCGATAGTGAGCGCGGTCACCTTCGATCTGTAATATCAAGAAATTGAATAACCACTCCATGTTTGATCGACACGCTCTAGCAGACCCACATCTGGTGATGATGCGGTAACGGACCCGGGAGGTCTGACAAATACTACATGTAGGTAGTCGACGAATGCTAGCATACGTATACTGACAGCATCAAGGACAGAAGAGAGGTGTGGCAGGATTAGCGGAAGGGAATGGAAAACATGTAGTAGGTATCTTACCTAATATGCCTTGGATGTAAGGATTCCAAGAGCGAGAAGCTTCCGGATCGAATAGATAGTAGCAGTTTAGTCTACCTACATCTACATATAGGTATCAAACAGACTATCATAGAGAACAGAACAAAGAACATCTACACATGCAGCCAACACTCTAGACGAGAAAGAAAGCTACACAGACAGACAGACAAGATACATACATAGCATAGCATGCAAAGTAAAACAAAGTAAAACAAAACAAAACAGCCGAACCCGTTTCCATCATTCCATTCCATTCCTCATCTCCATTTCTATTTAGTGGTGCACCTCATGCTGAGTGAGAAAATAGCCTTTCGTAACATAATGATCATCTTCCATCACTAACAAGAGAGAAAGAGAAGAGATGGAGAAGAGAATGGGAGAAAAAAAAAAGGGAGGATATGCACCTAGAATCGAAGATTCGAATGAGAAAGGAAAAAAAAAGATGCTTCATCGCTCAAACGCAGTCAAAACCCCAGATAAAAATGAATGAAAAGAAAAGTAAGGGGAAAACAGCAAAAAGCAACACACCCCGAAAAAACGCCATGTTGATCGTAAGGGAAAATCCATCTTTTCGTCTTTCATCCCTCCTCTCCCGTCCCTCCTTCCCTCGTTTACTCTTCATTCTTTCAAACCCTCCTCGCCCCAAACAACCCCAAGCTAACCGCACAATCGTTCTCGCCCATCACAGGAGTCGAGTCCGACATGATCTCCCAGTTGCGCAGCGGGAAGGGCGTGAGTTTCCGCTCTGCATTGTTCGACGTCCGAGCAGCGGGCCCGCTTCCACCGCCACCACCACCACCACCACCACCTCCTCCTCCTCCTCCACTACCCTGCACAGGTGGTTGGCGGCGGGCCAGAGCGCGCTGCTGTTGAGTTTGGGCCGGTAGTGTAGTCCTGGATGCTAGAGCCAGGGTCGGAGGAGGAGTCGTCGTCGTCGACGCAGACGATGCGTTGGACGAGCCGAGGAGGGAGCGCACGCTGGGGTTCGTCTGGGGGATTTGGCGGGCGAGGGTGCCGAGGGTTTCTTCCGGGAGGGCGTCTGCGTGCAGGACGGCGACGTCGTGGATGTAGGCTGCGAGGGCTTGTTGGTGTTGTTGGAGGTGTGGGTTGAGGAGGAGGGTGCACAGGGCTGCGACCAGTTGGGTGCGGGCTTGTCTTGCGCTGTCGCCGGGAGTTTCGGCTTGGGCGGGTAGGGTGCAGAGGTGGAGGAGGATGTTCAGGCGGCGGACGGTGCAGACGAGCTGAGTTTGGTGGTTTGGATCGGTGGGATCCAGCTCGCTCAGTAGCCTGTCCTGCGCTTTCAGTCTGTCGGTAAGGAGGGTGAGGATCTGCGTATCGTCTTGGCCTTTGATCGAGTCGTAAGTGACATCGAGCACCTGACACAGCTGGTCCATTGCGTCTTCGCCCTCTGCAGCACGGCCATCTTGTACGGCATTCAGTTCAGCCAATATGCTGTTCCTGGCCCATGCATGTATCTCTCTCAAACTCTCTGGCTTGGCGGCCGAGATGAGTTGAGGCCAAATCTCCGACTTCTCCGCGACCGCTTGTAGGAGAGCGCTCTTCGTAGCCTCTTCCACCCCTGCCACGGACGAGGTCGGAGTGTTGGTGTACAAGCGTAGCCATCCGATTGAGAAGGGTGCGTTCAGCGCGTTGGCCGAGCGGATGATCTCACAGACATCCAATTCGGAATCTTCTGGCTCCGATTGATCTTGTGACAAGAGTGCTTTGCAAATTTGTGCAGTTGCCGGGTGCACCGCTTGTGATGGTAGACTCTCGGTGAAGATATTGCGAAGCTTGCCGGGATGACCGGTGATTGTCCGTATGAGTAGATCCAGCACCCAATCAGTCCTGAACGAGAACGTCGCATCGTCAGCGGCTCTGCGTACAAGGCTGACGACATCATCAGGATGATCATCGCCAAACCGAGTCTGTTGAAGCGTGAATGCGTAAGCTTCGGTCATGCTCAGGCCTACTGATGTGATAGGTGCGGCTATGAGGTGCAGCACGAATGCTGCCGTCTTCGGTGATGCTGGAGCGCTCACGGCGGTGACAGCGTCGAGACCGAAGCATCTGCTCGCGACGAGCGCTGCAATACCAGACGTGGCAGGATCATCGAATTGGCTCTTGAGCACGGTTGCAGACACGTATTCCTTGGCTAGTTTCTCGAAACCTGTGCTGTCAACACTTCGTAGTTGATTAAGCCATCTGCAGGCGTTGCTCTCAAACGAAGTGACAGGCACATTGGATTTCCCGGCACGTTCGATCACTCGCAAGAAGACTCGATGCATCGTCTGCTCATCCATAGAGTTGCCGCTTTCGAACACGGCATCGATCTCAGCGTCGCTGTCTAGAGGGCCTGCTTGCATGCCGACGAGATTATCAGATGCGGGCGAGCAGACTGCCATGTGGTGTTGTTGCTCGTGAACAGCTAGATCGCTATTGAGCAGCTGCATATCTTGCATTCGAGCAGGGCATCTTTTCAACAAAGCAATATGTGCAATGAGGAATGCGCGGTCGAGAGAGTGGCTCCTAAGTCCTCGGTGTCTCTCAATCAGACGATCAAGTGCGTGCTCAAACGATCCTAGAACAGCAAACCCAAGGGCATGCACGTTTAGCGTGTCAGCCACAGAGGCCAACAGCTGAACATCATCTCTTGCCGACGCAACATCAACAAGAAACGATAGCGCCGGAAGATTCCCAAGGCTCTCAAGGATGCTACGCACAACACCGAATGTTGTTACGGCCATTTTTGAGTTGCTTGCTAGATCCACGATTTTGTTGCGTAGCCAGTTGCCCACGCCCAATTTTGCAGAGCCGGAAAGAGATGCAATGGTGCCGTTGCCGTCGTCGAAAAAAAGCTGTGAGCTGGCGAGCGCGTGTTCAATCTCTGTCTTTGCCTTGGCGGTATTGAGCTCCTCGTCTTTTGCTTGACCCAAGCGATCAAGAAGTGATCGTCTTAGGTTTTGAAGACGATGTGGTAGATCTTCGATAGGGAGTGAACTTAGCAGTCCAGTAGCCAAGCTAGATTTGTCTGAGCTGAATACTGCGCCACTAGCGATGATCCATTGCAAATAGGCACCGGTGGCGAAACAGCTGCGCGTGACAAGTTCGCCGATGATGGCCCAGACCTGACTTGGGTCGATCTTCACGGAAGGTTCGGGTTGCTGAAGGCAAGCCAAAATGGCTTCGTCGGTGTCGTAGCCGGCATTATGTAGGTGGGCAATGATCTGGACACCAATATAAACCCTCGCACGACCACGGCGATAGCGAGTGCTGGACCAGTGGAGGATAGCTTTGACGAGCTCATGCGGCTCAGGAACCAGCTCCAAGCACCTTGCGGGTAGCAGGTTCATGTTGACCTCCAGTCCAACGCCGTCAAGCATCGTATAAAGACTCAGCAGTGGACTGCGTGTGGTCACCGCTGTCCGCTCCATTGGAGCTGACAAGCGCTCGTTCCGTTGTGTTACTTCTGCCACTGCGTGCTGCAATTCGTGACCCGGTAACTGCAGCGCTTCAAGACTCAAAAGCCTCTTGAACTTCTCCCAAGCTTTGGGCAGAACCAAACACCGGTTCGCAGTGCTAGCAAGCACAGTAATCAACTTTTGCAGCCTTGTCTTGAGTGGCTCGAGACCTGGAATCCTCCTGAGCGAAATCAGTTGAAGATGCTCCAGAATCGCGGCTGCGAGTTTTCGGCCTCTTCGTCCAATCGTGATCAGGTCTCGCCAGTAAATTTGCACAATGATCATCCACAACGGCAGCCTGTTCAACGGAGCAGATGCATAAGTTCGCACCAGCCAGTCTAGGTATTCGTCTCGATCCAGCAGACCTTCGGCGTAGAAGGCAGATGTGAGCTTGATGGCGTAGTCGATCTTAGCCCTCCACTCATCTTGCCCGCATGCATCCGCGATGGATTCAAAGAATTGCTCAACCTGTACGGTCCAGTCCCGGATCCATTTTGTCTCGCCCTGCGCCGCAGCTGAACCACTGACACCCTTCCTACGAAATGATCTGAGCTCGTTCGCTCCAACACATTTGGCCAGCCACACGGCACGCTGCAGTGGGATAGACTTGGCGAGACATTGTTCCATGAGCAGCTTGCCTCTAATTCCGTGTGGGATAGTCCTGCTTTGCCGACGGAGTGGAATATTCGGGTTGGCCAGATCCTTAAGCCAGGCTTCACGCTTTGTATCGGTCACAGTGACTCTTGGTGGCGGCTTAAATGTGCTCGGGGCAGTACATTTAGCCAAAGCCTGCCGCTTGTCGAGCACCTGCGTGAACAGATGAGACAGCGTATGTAATGCGATGTTATTTTTCTGGCTCAGATTGGGCCAGATGCTCGGTCGAGCGCTATTGCTCTCATTATGGCTGGGCCCAGGAGGTTTGTCGAAGTATCCAGTCCTGACTACATGCTCGTTAAGTTGATCCTCGGAGTGTAAGCCAGTCCAAGGGCTGTAGTCGGCCACGAGCTTGGGAGGTGGCAGTCTGGTCGCCATGGGCGGCGGGTTGAGGCCGTCCGACTTCCTTGCTGGGTCGTTGGGGTCCCTTTTGCGTGGACCGCGCACTGCAGTTGCATGGTTCCATGGAGGAAGATCGAGCGGCTGTCCCGGCGTCCTCGAATGTGCATCTTCGACCTTGTGTTGTACTGTGGATCCGTCTTGCTGTTGTTCCGGACTGCTTACGACCGGCGTCTGGGTTTCTAGCTTGATCTTCTTCCTCGGTCTTGAGTCGTCGAGGTCGTCTTTCACTCCAATCGCGTCTAATGCGCCTCCCAACCCCACACGGTCCCGGTTCTGCTGCCACACCTCGACATTGCGCGAGTCCACGCCATCTGCGGTCAAGTCGACCAGATGGCCGCCTACTCCAGAGACGGATCGGACGTTGCTCAGGTTCGAAGGGTGGTTCGGGCGGTGAACACGCTGTTGCGACGAGGCAGAGAGGGAGCGCTGAGGTTGGGGTGGCCGTGTTGAGTTGCCCGTCGCTGTTCGATTTAACATGGCACTGTCGGTCGCCCATGCGCGCTGGAGCTGGACATTGCCGCGCGGAGTGGATGAGGTGGAATAACGGTGATGTCTAGCGAGGCATGGCTACGGCGATGCGGTTGGCAACAGGGCGGCGCCAGTCGGTAAGTTGAGTTGAAGGCTTCCGAAGCGTACAAGTACAAGGTGGGTGTTGCACAAAGGGCGACGGGTATTATTAAAGAGGTGAGGTAAGACACAGGCGCCACATCGGAAGTGGCAGGACACGGAGAAAGGACAGTAGTGGAGTGTAGTGTAGTAAGGTAAGGTAAGGTAGCGGTACTGTAGGTACAGTAGTAGCCAAGTGCAGGACAAGACTAAGATGATCACCACGTTATCGGATGCGATGCGCGCAGCAGCGGCCAGCCTATTACTGTTAGCGGCTGAGAGTCTCCGCCGTCCCTTCTGGGGATGAATGCATTTAAACGAGGCCGACTGGGCGGCATCTCGCTCCGAGGTACTGAACTACAGTTTACAGTACTGTACATAGTATGTAGGTATCCCTTGACAGCAAGAACCCTTGAACAAACATGTGCGGAAACAACATCCCATGATATGCAACATCACTTAGTGTTATGCGTTGGCTGGCGTCAAAGGCAATCGGTTAGAGTGTTCGGCGTCAACATTTGACTTCTCAAAGCATAAGCCATCACCCACCGATCCCGAGGAAGTGCCTCGTGTGACCGCCGTCTTTGCTAATCTCCACTGAGGCGAGATGCTTCGTACCTTGCATTCCCTATCCATACATCTGTATCTCTTGCAAGACGCCCCTTGGCCATCATCTCCCTCGTCTTGGAGTTAGTACTACAGTCTGCAGGAGAAAGCATGTCAAGTGACCTTTACCTTGATCGCCAACGATAGTTGTCCTTACATGTACCCGGCCACTCCGATTGACGAAACCCTAACCCTGAAAGCCTCAGGTTCAGAACTGCTTGTGCCTACAGTACCTTATCACAATAGCAGTATGCACCACACATCCTGTCCTTTGACATGGCCAAAGGCTCAGAACTGAACGCTGAGCTCCGCGCAGCAATCGTCTCGTTGCGCTTCGGAGCAGATCTCTCTCCAACCGACATAGCCGCCAAATTACACATAGATGCTTCGACAGGTTGGTGAATTCTTGGAATCTGATTGTTATCGCTCGTAACGTTGACGTCTTTTCTTCCCTCAAAGTCCGGACAACGTGTTTCCGAGTGAAGAGTGCAGCCGCTGGCTCGACAGATCTCCTCGAGTTGCTCAAGCATTGCAAAACAAAGCCTCGGACTGGAAGACCGCCAGGCAAGAGACTCCGATCGGGTACATGTAATAATGCGGACCAAGCGAGTCTTGCAAGCCCAGCCCTGATGGATCCGGGGGAAGCGGAGAATGGCGAATCAACCAGCCAGAGCCAGAGCCAGAGCCAGAGCCAAACGACACCTTGGAGAGACGTCGCTAGAGACATCCGTGAAGAACACCATCGCCGCCATACACCACCACCACCACCACCACCACCACAATTATTACAATCCTCTTCAACCCCGGCTGTCGACCCAAACTTAACCTCTGCATTTCACAACAATCATAATAATCCACAACAAACGCAAGAATGGCTACCAAGAAAGACATGAGGCGTGAGGAATTGAGTACGCGGTCGCCCCTGCCATTGCCATTGCCATTATTGCACAAAATGACTAACTTCACTTCCCACAATGCAGTCGTCCCCTACACCGAAACCCCCTCAGACAAGGAAAACAACGACTTCCAAGGCACAATCTCCTCCACCCTCCCAATGGCAGCCGTAAGTCCAGTCCACACCTAACCCCCGTCCTCAGGGCAGCACCGAACTCAACCTCCATCCAAACCACGGATGACCCTTAATCACACTAGGGGCACCTGGAGTGCAGTCCAACCTCACACACAAATGTAGTAACTAACAGAAAACAGATCTTCACCCGCAACAAAATGATCGGCTGGACCGCCGTCCTCTTCGCCATCCAATCCTGGCTGGCCGAAACCCCCGCCCAAGCCGCCGCCTCCACCACCCCGAGCTACCTGCAGGTCGGCATGGCCGCCATGTCGCTGGGCGTCGCCTACATGCCGCTGTTCCTGCCCCCGACCATGGGCGCGGCGGGTGGCGCGTCGTCGCCTGCTGGGCCGGCGGCGCCGGTTGCTGCTTGATGTGAGAATGGGATGAGAGCCACCTACCTAGGATGGGAGCCTAAACTTTTTCTCTTGACTTTTCTCTTGGGGAGGGAGAGGTGTGGTCGTTTTTTTTGTTTTTTTTTCGCTGAGTTTGTATTGTATGTGGAACGATACCTGCCCTCGTTTCTTGTGGGAGGGGGCGTCCTTTGTTGTGTAGACGTATTGAGCGGTTCGTCCATGTCTTTTGATTTCATCTATGAGTATGTTCCAGTCTGCGCGAGCTCAACAGTCTTTTACATGTAATGTAGCAAGAAGCCGCTTCAAATCGTCTGGTGACACGAGACCGCCGTGTAATAATACCTAATGTAAGGTAGGTAAATCTCAACAAAGACACGCGTTGAGCTGCCTCTTCGAGATTGCTTTTTAGCACAGATCGTGTGCCTTTATATAATTCAAATATTCACAAAACACACCAAAAAAACAAAAACGCCACATCCATACACCCCAAGGGCTGATATAGAGTTGCCTCCCTTGACCGATATCCATGCCCCCGTTCGCGCCATGCAATGTAATGTTGAAGAAGAAGAAGGAGATGCCCCAGCCAAAATGCCCATGGTTCCACCGCAAGAGGGAAAAAATTATACAAGAGCGGAAGCGCCGCGCCGCTGCGAGAACGACTCGATTAACTTACGCGCTCTTCTTCATCGCCTCCAGCTCCTTCGCGCTCTCCGCGGCAAACAACTCGCTCTTCTTCGCGCGCTTCTTCAGCACGTTCTCGATAAACGCCTCGCCGGCCTTGTAGCTGCTCCTCACGAGCGGCCCGCTGGCGCAGTACATGAAACCCAGGTCCAGCGCGCGCTGGCGCCACAGCTCGAAGACGGCGGGCGTCACGTACTCCTCGACCTTCATGTGCCGCTTCGTGGGCCGCATGTACTGGCCGAACGTGACGACGTCGACGCCCACGCCGCGCAGCTGCTTCAGCGTGTCCCACAGCTGCTCCTCCGTCTCGCCCAGGCCGAGCATGATCGAGGTCTTGGTGATGAGTTCCGGGCGGGCTTCTTTCGCCGCGCGCAGCACCGAGATGGACTGCTCGAAGGTCGCGCGGCGGTCGCGGACGTACGGCGTCAGTTGGGGGGTGGTTTCGACGTTGTGCGCGTACACGTCGAGGCCCGAGCGCGCGACGACGGCGACTTGCTCCAGGTCGCCTGAGTAGTCGCCTGTGAGGGCTTCGACGAGCGTCGAGGGGGATTTCTGCTTGATCTTGATGATTGTTTCGGCGCAGTGGCGGGCGCCGCCGTCGATCAGGTCGTCGCGGTCGACCATTGTCAGGACAACATAACCGAGTCCCCAGCGTGAGAGGGCTTCGGCTGTGTTTTCTGGCTCGTGAGGGTCGAGGGGAGGCGGCGCTCGGCTGGTCTTGACGGAGCAGAACCGGCAACCTCGTGTGCACGTGTCTCCCATCAACATGATTGTCGCCGTCGCCTCGCTCTTGTCACTGCCGCCCCAGCAGTCGGAAATGTTGGGGCACTTTGCTTCCTCGCAGACGGTGTGCAGACCCAATCCGCGCAGGTCGTTCTTGATTTTCTTGTAGTTGTTGTTGCTGGGGATGGGCGTTTTCAGCCATTCTGGCAGGCGGGTGTGTGATCTCTTGCGGCCTTCGGGGCCGATTTGCACGGTCTTGAGCTCGAGTGCTTCTTCGGGTGAGATGGGCTCTTCTGCTTTTCCTCCGACAAAGTCGCCGAATGAAGGGCCTGCGTTCAGGCGATCGGAGAATTTGCTTGCGGGTCGACTGGGTTTGGGCGTTGTTGCTGTGACGGTTGAGGGCTCGTTGACTGTGGTGGCGAAGCAGCGTTTCTGCGAGTAGAGCGAGGGGCGAGAGTCGAAGAGCGCTGATGCGACGAAGCGCCTGGTTGGAGGTCGGATGGCGGCCATGGCTGTGTGTGTAGGAATGTGTTGCAGATAGGGAGGGGCGGTGGGAGTGTAAGTGAATGTTGCGCAATGCAATGTTGCTCCGTTCACAGTTCGATGGACGATTTCTTGGGGATCGCCGACAGGGCGTGAAAGCTAAGGTAAAGGGTCCCGGCCACGCCCGCTGATAACCGCCACCCAAACAATGCCACGCATCTCGGGACTGCTTGACTCGATCGAGGTCAACGATGCTGTATGTACACTGCCATCAACATCTATACAACTCTATAGACACAAACATGTCCGATCCGTCAACCGTTCGCAACGATGAAGCAAACTCAGGCTTCTCAGCCCGCCTCTTCGAAGGCGAAAAAGCACTGCACGAGCAAGACGTCTTCGTATCGCTGACCTACGACGAGCTGGATGCAAAGACAACAATGGATCGAGTCAAGAGTCCCAAAGCAGGCGCCGTAGTGTTGTTTTCCGGTAAGGCATCGACACAATTCAATCCCTCAATGTTCACCACAACCCAAACTGACAAGTCCGCCACGCAGTAAGCTAAACTCCATCGTTTCCACTGTAGGTTGCACGCGCGATTCCTTCAACGGCGAGACCGTCACTCATCTCGCATACTCTTCGTACCCGCCACTGGCTCTCCGCACGTTGCAGACAATTGCTCGCTCAATGCGCGAGAAGCACGATCTGGTCGCGATTGCAGTGACCCACCGGTTGGGTAAAGTCGATATTGGGGAAGAGAGCATCCTGATCGCTGTCTCGTCAGCCCATCGACAAGCTGCATGGCGAGCTGGAGAGGAGTGTCTGGAAGAGGTCAAGCGGAAGGTCGAGGTTTGGAAAGAGGAGTGGTTTGCCGATGGGGGCGTGTGGCGGGCGAACCGGGACGGCCAGGCTGGCGTAAAGGTGTGATTGATGCAACGATTTGAAGAAGAAAGTGGAGAAGGTGTTGTTCATGGGTATCGTAACAAATGCGGCGCTGCGCTGTGATGTAGCAAGAAAAAAACTCGCGAACCATGCAAGTCTTGCCATTATTTCCCTCTCTGTACACCAAGCATTGCCTGCGCCTCCTCCTTCGCCCGCTCCTTTTGCTCCAGCTCCATCAACTTGTCGACAATCTCGTCCTTGATATTGCCGTACCCGTCCTTCCGCGCCAAAACCTCCGCCACCCATCCCTCAATCTCCTTGTCCGCATCCGTCTCGCCTCCATACACATCAAAGCCAACACCCTTCCGAACCTTCTCGCGCAAATCCTCAATGTCCGCAATATCCCAGTAGATGAACCCCGCGCCGATCGCAGCCATGAACACCGACACAGTATTCATCGTCGCGAGCCCGAGTGCTTCAATCGCATCCAAGCCTCCTTCGGCTTTGGGCAGTGGGGCGTTTGAAGGTGTGAAAGTGCTCGGAATAGGCGGGCGCTTGCGGATCAGCGAGCGCCGTGTTACGAAGGCGCTCAGCATGGCGAATCCTAGTCCGCCGAAGAAGAGAGCGTTTTGTCTGCGAGCGCGGCGTGCGGGATCGACGCGCTCGACTGCTGATGAGGTTGTGGATGGGCGGATTGCGGCTAGTTGTTGCTGCGCTTCTGAGGGTGTTGGTGTTGTTGGCGTAGGTGGAGGAGCGAGGGCCTGGCGGCGGGCGCGTAGGTCGCCTGGAGCGAAGTAGCGGTCCCAGAGAGACATTTTGTGTGAAGATTTAGGTTTGTGGAAATGTGGAAGTCATCTCGATCTTCTTGCGTCGTGTTGGGTATCGATTCGTAGCTCGAGCATGTGAGCTCCAATCAAGGGTCCTTCCGAGGCTGGGATGCTGGGATGCGCTTGCTACTTCTACACTTCTACCTGCACTCCCACTCCTACATCAACATCAACGCTCTATACCAGGCATCACGACAACCGAATCCACCATCGCCTTTGAACACTCACGCCAAAGACAAACACCTCGTCGCTTTGCGCTACGCTCTCTCATTGGCTTCATCACAAGCAATCGGTGAATAAGAGCTCGGACGGACTGAAGCAAGGACAGGAGTGCTTGGCTTCGTTTGCGATACTACTGACAGGACTGTGGGAGATACGGCACGGCACAGCACTCTGATCAAAGCTCTCTTTCATTCTCGCTCTCCACAGGCTCTGTTTGCGAGCACTGTCTCTTTCTCTTTTGTACACTTCGCTTCTGTACGTATCGACCATGGCATGCGCGCGGGTGAAACAAGGCGGTTGGAACGATGGAACATCATGCTCTGGGACACTCTCCTTATCCTGTACTTATTCTGACAACTTTTGATTCAGACCTCGTAACGCGCGGAGCAGAGTGTACATACCCAGATTCAGGTCTTCTGGGCTTCTACAGTTGGCGAGCGCATCGTTGACTTTGGCGGGACTCTGAGCAGCTTGCTCTCAATTTCACTGCGCCTTGACATAGCTTAGCCGGATCTTGCACATCATGTCTGGAGAAGACGACAACTTTGATATCGACATCTATGGCGATGAGGGCGAGGATCAGCAGCAGCAGCCACAGCAGGAGCAGGAGCAGGAACAACAAGGCGACGACTTCGACTACACCTACGAGGACACGCAAGATCAGGCCAGCCATGCCGATCAGGGAGGACAGAACAACAGCCAGTCTATGAACACCGGCGGCGACAGTACAAATGACCAGCATGCTCAAACCCAGAACGCAACTCAACCTTCCAACAACACACAACAGTCCCTCAAGCGCAAAGCGCCCGACGACGAGAACGAGGAGAATGCTCAACAACAACAACAACAACAACAACGACCTGCAAGTCAGACACCTCTGGCCGCCGACGGTCGTCCTGTAGACCCAGGCGCCCTCCCGTCTCTCAAACTATCTGAACTCCACTGGTGGACGACTGAGGAGGATGTCCGCGCCTTCTGCGCTGCGGCCAACACCGAGCACGAACTCCGTGAGCTTGCTTTCGGCGAGCACAAGATCAATGGAAAGAGCCGCGGAGAGGCATACCTCGAATTCACATCACCGGCAGCCGCAACTGCCACTAAACGCGAAGTGGAACGGTCAAATGCCGAGAACGCAGCAAGAGAACCTGGCGCCGGCCCGAAAAGCAAGTTCCAAGCTTGGTACACGCCCATGGGTAATCCGTACCGGGGCAAAGACGGCGCTGTTGGGGACAAGAAGTTCGGCGGCCAAGCCGGCAAGTTCAACAATCAGGGCGGCGCATACAACAGCAACTACCAGAACCGCGGCAACTTTGGCGGACGAGGCGGCTTCCAACGAGGCGGAGGCTACAACAACAACATGATGGGCCGCGGAGGCGGTGCCGTAGCAGGAGCCGGCGGCCAGTGGGGCATGAACGGCGCCGCCGCAGGCTATCAGAACCCGATGATGGGCGGGTACGGGAACATGGCTGGCTACGGCAACATGGCTGGCACCAACATGGGCTACAACAACATGATGGCCGGCGGCCGCGGCGGCATGATGAACAACATGATGGGCGGTGGTGCTAGCGCTGGCGGCCGCGGCGGCTTCAATGGCATGAACGCCATGGGCAACATGGGAGCCATGGGAGCCATGGGCATGGGCGGAATGATGAACATGGGCGGCATGGGCATGAATATGAACATGAACGGCGGCGGTGGTCGAGGAGGCGGCATGATGGGCGGCCGTGGCGGCTGGAACGGGGGCATGAACAACGGCATGGGAGGACAGAACATGCAAGGCAACGGCAACAAGAAGCCCAGGGTCGAGTGAGTGAGTGAGTGAGCTGGGATAGGTCGACGGCGGACAGGACAGTTTTCCAGAGAGAGCTATTCCCTTCCCCTTCCCCTGTCTTCACGCAACTCCTGCCGAATACACGAACACGAGAAAAAAAGCGAAGGGACTATGCGAGTCTTTTCTTCTTCTTTTCTCTTTCTTTCTTTCTATCTCACAATCTTACAAGTATATCAACATCTAGCGCGGCGTACGGGAAAACTTTGTTTTTTTGTTTTTGATCTCATCAATTTTTCATCTGTTTTTTCTTGTTGTACTTCGTCTGGTCTCTTTTCTTCTTCTTCTTCTCCTTTCTTCTTATCCACCAAGTTTTGAGTCGTGCTTACCATCGTCTTCTCGGTCTTTTCCCGATTTTCGCTTTTGATGAAGGGAACATGGGGAGGAGGAAATGTGGACGTGCAATGTGGTTGCCCAGGTGTGGGCCGGCCAGTCAGTTATGATCAATCCATCAATCAAACGAGCGAAACGTGAAAATTACGAGAACCCAATCAGCGCTTTCCTGCCCTCCTTGAAGAAGAAGAAGAAGAAGAAGAAGAAAGAACATCTGCAGTTTCTTGTACTGTTGTTAACAGCAGAGCTAATCCATGGCGTGTCAAATGCATGCATACCTACATGGCTTTGCGAGTACCTAGTCTGCGGCGGAACATGGAACAATGAAACGTTCCAACATCAAGTCCAGTCTTTCACGCTTTCCAAAAAAAAATCGTTCATTCATCCATACATACCTCTACGCACCACATCCCATCACCCATCAACCATCAAAAATCAAAAATCAATAGAACCCCTCCCCCCAGTACCCATCCCTCAACGCCAACAGCGCAAAATTAGACCCCACCGTGCTCCGCGCCCGGTTCCCAATCCACTTGCCTACCTCCGGGCCTTCGACGTTGTACTTTGTTCCGAAGGGCACGCTGTGCAGGCCGTTGGTCAGGAAGAAGTGGGTGGTGTTGATGATGGAAGCCTGGACGGCGGGGGAAGAGGTGCTGGAGGCGACGATGTCTGTTTGGGTGGGGCGGTGAGGTTAGTTGGTGTGGACGGGTTGATGATGTGATTATTGTGGTGTCTTTATGGGATGTGGGGAAGATTGGGTATGTACTCACTCCAGTCTACAAGGCCCCAGAGTAAGGGACTGCCGATGTAGTCTAGGTTTGTGGACGGGCCTGCGAAGGGGAGGCCTAGCTCTTCGATTTGCGACTCGTACCATTTGGACTGCAGCGACCATGCTTCGGGGGGGAAAGTCGAGAGATCGAGCAGGACGTCGGAGAAGGCGGGGAAGAGGACGTTCCAGGTCGAGGACTTGCCGTAGTTGTAGGTGAAGTGGGAGCTGTGGGCGGGATCCGGACCGTCGAGACCGAGGCCTTTGTTGTAGATGGCGTGCGCGAAGGAGTCGGCGGTGGCTGCTAGGGTTGCGTTGGCGAGGATGACGCTTGCTGCTTTTAGGCCGATGGCGGATTGGATTGCGAGGCCGGTTTGGTTTGCTGTTGCTGGGATGGCGTCGACGCTGATTAGCTGGCTTGCTGGGTAGAGTGAGTTTCGGGCCAGGTAGTCCGCGTAGCCTTTGAGCAGGGGGATGTATTCCTGGGCATACGCGGTATCTCCGCTGTACTTTTGGTAGGCGAGTAAGAGGATGAACAGACTCGAAGTCTCGAACAAGGGCATTTGCTCTGCTATTCCGTTGTTGTGCCCGGTGGCGTTTGGGTATGCTGGTGATCGTGTTAGCAGTGTATCATTAGCAGCAGAGACATCACGACTTACATGTCCCCATGTCGTGGATCGTCCATGGCTTTGGCCAACCCTTTGATG
>Ga0265797_10006249_pt1 | contig 16933 bp, 12 predicted proteins | sample P2T30metagenome_FD_192433 | JGI IMG/M metagenome (GOLD analysis project Ga0265797, IMG submission 192433) | Plant litter microbial communities from East Loma Ridge, Irvine, California - P2 T30 | ecosystem: Environmental > Terrestrial > Plant litter > Unclassified | place: USA: California...
CTTTACCAGCAAGTTCCGGCATCCGAGCACGAAGCGATCCGGGATCGGTATTTGAAATGGACACAGATACACAGTTAGCGTCGGCAGGCTCGCTGAGGCGTCACCAAGCACCTGTTTGTCACACACGCGTGACGGGAACCGGGTTTTCCGTACTTTCGACCGCTGAAGGGCAATAAATGATGGAAAGGCGACAGTCCGCTTTCGGGAAGAGGATGGTGATTGGCCGACGTTCCTGGCGGGCTGCCGCCTTTCCCAAAAACGATCACAAAACGAGAAATTCTAGCGCTGGCTGCACTTCAAATCGATTGTACTCCGGTCAAGGGCACTGAGCGTTGCCCCGACCTTTGCGGTCTCATCATCCCAGCAACGCTGTTTAGGCTTGCGTTCGTCTCTTTGCTGAACAGGAACGACGTAAACGGGATACGGCAAGACAGACGCAACAGTCGCATGCGCGGATGGCGCAGCCTGTTGAAACGACGTGCCGAGTTTCGAACTGTTCTGCGCTTGGGGCGCTGCGACCACAAGCAGCCCAAGGATGATTATCGCTGCCACGTATATGCTCCAGCCGGCTGCTTGGAAGGTAGGCATGAGCCTATCCTAATCCCGACGCAAATTGCGTAACGGCCGATCCGACGTTTCTTAACCAAAAGTCGCGGTTCAGACGACCGGCGCTTTCCCATCAGGATGCTCAATCGAGACTTTCCCTTTGCCGATCAGAAGCCATACCGCACACCATTCCGCAACGCCCTATGGCAATTGAGGTTAGCTGGCGTTAGCCCGAAGGTCGACACGTTCAGTGTCTACGGCCTTTGGAAAGCCGGATGAAAAACCTTTTTTGATCGTAGGTCTTGCGCCACACTAAGACACGCTGCAGTCCAGAGAATTGCCGCAGCCGCGATCCCAGCAATCTTGCCCCCCGCAGGTGTGGCGACAACGAAACCAACGGCGGCCGAAGCGATCATTGCCGCCCCGAGTACATAGAAGCCCCGAGATGACGCAGACAATGCGATGGGCAGGAAATGCAGTCCAACTACCAGTGCCATCACCGGTAGCTGCCATTCCGGACGATGCAGATTGATTACGATGTTAATACCGATGAAGATGCCAAGACCTTCGGCCATGCTGCTCCACATGATGACCCTTTGGGTCTTCTTTGAAAGAGCATCGCCGCCTCCTGGCAAGCGGATGACATATACGGCGAGCGAACCCAAGATCGCGAAGACGATGAAGGGTAAAGCCAGTGCTACCCCTGTGACATGCCACTGCCAATACATCGTCAGAGCTATAAATACGCTACCGAAGAAGCTTAGTATTACCGCGCCACGTCCGCTCATCCTTGCCCCCAAAAATGCCCGTTCACAGAACGCATAGCATTATCTATCACCACTGAGACAATCGTCTTTTCCCACAGACGAACGTAGGGCGGGGCAGTAGTCCGGGCATTCGCGCTGAGATCAGTTCGGCGTACCCGTTTCCCAAAATCTGTTCCCGTTTGTTCATTCTCGAAATGGTCTATTGAAGATGGAGAAACAGGAAAGATCGCGCTTAACGAATGACCGATATCGGAAGCCCCGATCGCCAGCCTGAATGTCCGGGTGTGGGCGTTATTGGAATGGCCGGTTCAAGAGGAAACCAGCCCGTCCGCCATTGGGAAGGCAGATGGTGTTAGCCGACCTTCTGAGGCAGCCGTTTTCTCCAAAAGGATCGACTCCAAGAACGCCGCGTACCGCTGCAAGGTAACACTTATCGCTGAAGGAACCGTGCCAATCAGCGTTGATATCTACATCGCAGGCTACCGGCGAAGCTGTCGCAAATGTGGGTCGCACGATGCACAAGATCGGAAGCACTTTTGCGACGCCATGACCATGTGACCGTGATTAAGACTTTCTTGTCGATAGCCCAGTGATTGCATCGATACCGAACAAGCACCATCAACGAGGGTATCCTCTAAAAGAATTGTGCTGCGCAGCCGGACATTTCATACCGGCTAGCGTCACAAGCAGGGGTCTCTGCGTGCAATATCTCGGCAGGTTCGCGCTATCGATGACGCCATCTTCACGGCGTCGACCGCCGTGAAGATGGCGTCAGGCGAAATGGTCACGCTGTCCTGGGCATATCCGTAATCGACGCTGTGACCGCCGGGGTGCTTTGCATGTCCGGTGCCTGCGTCGCTGCTGCCATCAGATCGACGTCCGTCAAATCGCGGTGATCGATCCACCATTTGGCGTCAGTCACCCAAAGGCACTTGTAACAATCAGCGTCGCTGTAGAGGTTGGTCAGTCCTGCGAGCCGCTTGGTCCTGATCGTCGTTCCCCAGCTGATCTGCCGATCGCTGCCGGTCAGGGGTGGAAGATCGAGGTGGGAGATAGCGGCGCTGCTTGACGCTGCCGCAGCGGCTTCCTCAGCTCGTTTTTCTACAACGAAGCAGTCTCGGCAGGTCGTCGTCTTCAGCCATTTGGCCTTGCGTTCTTGCTGGCTGTCAAAACCAGTGAGATAATGAGCCTGCTCATGACCGCAAGCATGAATGATCCGCTGTTCCATGAGCAGGATGATGCCTGTTCGTGATTTGTACGCAACGCCAATGAGTCGGGTTGAATCAGAATTGCGCCCAGCGGAAGGCGACTAAACCTGAGGAGTGGTCAGTCTGCTAAGCAAGGGCAACGCCGTCAGCGTTTACCAGATCTAGTCCGACCAATGTGCCGATAAGCCGGACGCGTTTTTTAACCCGGTCGCTAGGGGTACGGTGCAGCTTCAGCTCGTAGCGCCCACCGACATCGCCGCGAGGATAGAAGGCCCCGCCATCGCGAATCAGGGTGCCTATTTCGTTGATTCGGGCACCAGGCGCTACCATCGCTGCGTCATGTCTCTTACCATTGTATAACTGCGGGAGGTCTCTGCCGGTAACCGATGTCGCTCAGCGTGGTCCCGTGATTTTGCCAACGCGTGACGGTACAACCATCGGATCAGTCGATGGCCCGCAAGCCGGCGCGACTGGCGTGCGCCGACAACCATCGTCGACGAAGTTAAGGCCACCATTCCCGAAATCTAAGGAAGCACTACTCCCGGAGCCGACGAGCCTTACTCTGCGGCGATCGGCCACCCTACGCCTATGGTTTTCGACGAGCGTCTGCGCGTCGCGGGTCAAGGAAACGCAGGCAAAAAGAAAGGGCCGCCAAAGCGACCCCGAAAGTTATTAAGGAGAGGATGCCTGAAAGGCCTGCTCTGAATATAACGGACAACAGCGAATAGCGAATGCAAATTCCATTATTCGCGATTGCAGATACTGCATCTGTCGGCTGCTCGGGATCGATGTGGATCAAATGAAAGTATCATCATTCCCGTAAAGCCAACCCATATGATGCCGCGGAACCGCCACTGCGGCGTGCCGCCGAGTTTAAGCGCTTCGGAATGCGAAATGAGCACCGTGCCGGCTTTGCCGCGCCCGTCAAAACCACACAACCGACGATCGCTATGCTACAACCTACGTTTCCTAATGATCACCCTTAATGTCCACGCGCCGGGGGGGGCGTTGCCGCAGTCTCGGCGTTCCCGGTCAGGTTGCCGACGACGATGATTTGACGTTAGCCGGTGGATGGCATTATTTCTGCCAGATGTTGCTGCCAAAGCGTCCAAAAGATGCAACCCGTTGCAAGTAACGGCCAAGGCTGGCACGTTATAACCAGTATAAGACCACATGAAAGGGGCGGAACTCGCGAGGGCATGGCGACACAGGACAGCGCACCGGATTCTAGTCATTCAAATGTAAAGCCGAGGTTTTTAAATAGGGGGGCGCGTTTGGGTATAAGCCTGTCCGGCACTAATCTTGAGCGCGCGGCCGACTACAATCAGCGTACGGTGCTACAAGCCATCCGCGTTAGCGGCGAAGCTAGCCGGAGTAATCTGGCAGCGATTACTGGACTGACGGCGCCAACGATCGCGAACATCGCGAGAAGGTTGCTTGATGCCGGACTGATCAGGGAGGCAGGGCGACGACAAGGTCCGCGCGGACAGCCAGCTTCCCAACTTGTGATTAATCCCGCTGGGGGCTTCTCTATCGGGATTAACATCGACCGAGATCACATCACAATCGTATCGCTCGATCTAGCCGGTTCCGTGCTGACGCGTGCGACGCTTGAAGTTGCGTTCGCGATGCCTGACGTGGTTGCCGGATGGCTACGCCGTCGGATTGCAGACATCCGCGCATCGAAGCTGATCAACGAGCGGCGCATGCTTGGCGTTGGCGTCGCGATGCCTGACGATCTCGGCCGGGTGACCTTGCCCCATCGACCGTCCGCGTATGAAAGCTGGAACGACGTAGACGTCCGAGCGATGGTCGGGGGGATCGTACCATGGCCCGTGCATATCGACAATGATGCGGCTGCGGCAGCGATAGGCGAAGCGCAGTTCGGATCGGGCATGGTTCTAAGTAGCTTTTTTTATGTGCTGGTGAGCGCAGGCCTTGGCGGCGGTATGGTGATCGACGGCAACTACTTTCGCGGTGCTGGCGCACGTAGTGGTGAAATCGGCTTCATGTCCGATATGACACGGCGCGCAGGACGGCAGACGGTGCAGGAAACCGTATCGTTGTCTGCCCTCTATGCAAGGCTACACGCTGGCGGGTGCGAGATCGACACAGTCGAAGCGCTGACCCGCGAAGACGCCACGGTGGAGTTAATTGTCGAACGTTGGATCGAGGACGCCGCGCAGTCGCTGATCGAGCCTTTGATCGCGGTCAGCTGCCTGATCGATCCCGGCGCAGTGCTGATCGGCGGGCGTCTGCCGGCGACGCTCGTCGATGCGCTCGTCGAGCGATTGAATGTCATGCTTGCCGACTCAAGGTTGCCGTCTCCGGCGCGGGTCGTCCGCGCGACGATGTCTGACGATGCCCCTGCGATCGGTGCGGCAATCCTGCCGTTCCTCGATCACATCCTACCCTCCGAAGCGATCCTCATGCAGGTCGGCCACACGTCTGGAAGCGATTAATCCAATTTACCTTTAAACATACGACAATCAAGGTAGATTAAGCCCAACAGCCCAGCAGGGCGGTGATGGGAGAGGCAAGAGACAAGCGAGTGCAATCGCCGCGTCGAATAACGCGTACGCGTTCCACTCCGATTCCCGCCGCGCAACATCGGGCAGAGGAAAACACGGACGATGATCCAGATTGGTATCGATTTCGGCGGCACGAAAATTGAGGCGGCGGCGCTCGATGACAACGGGCGCTTCCTCAGCAGATTGAGGGTGCCAAATCCAGGCGATTATGACGCGGCGGTGCGCGATGTCCGCGCGCTTGTCCACGCGGTCGAAGTCGAAGCGGGCGGGGCGGCTAACGGTGCCGTGGCATCGATCGGTATCGGTACGCCAGGGTCGATTTCCCCGCAAACCGGACTGATGCGCAACGCCAACTCGCTGTTTCTGAACGGACGCCGGTTCCGCGAAGACCTGGAGACCGCGATCGGCCGACCTGTGCGGATGGCGAACGACGCCAATTGCCTCGCCTTATCCGAAGCCGTCGACGGCGCGGCAGCCGAAGCGCGCTCGGCGTTCGCAATCATCGTAGGGACCGGATGTGGCGGTGGTCTCGTGATCGACGGGCGGATTATAGAAGGGGCGAATGGCATTGCCGGGGAATGGGGCCATGTGCCGCTGCCTTGGCCGAACGAGTCTGAGTATCCCGGGCCAGAATGCTGGTGCGGCGAGCGCGGTTGCCTGGAAAGCTGGGTATCGGGAACGGGATTTCGGCGCGATCACGAGATCGTCACCGGCCAGGCGCTAGAAGGCGCGGCGATCATCGCGGCGGCGCGCGACGGCGATCCCGACGCGGCGGCAACTCTGGAGCGCTACGTCGATCGCCTCGGCCGTGCGATCGCCTTGCTCGCCAATCTGATCGATCCCGACTGTTTCGTGCTCGGCGGCGGCATGTCGAACGTGGTCGAGATTTACGCCCAGCTGCCCAATGCGGTGCGTCGACATACCTTTTCCGACGCCTGGAATGCGAAGATCGTCCAGGCGGTGTGGGGCGACAGCAGCGGTGTCCGCGGTGCGGCAAGGCTTTGGCCATTTTAAAGGAGTCCACACGCGCAGCGGAAGGAATTCAAAATTTCAGCGCCAGTCGAATTCAGACTTTATTGTATGGATACTTGTTTTCCCACGAAGGCGGGGACCCACACTGGGCTGCGACCGTCCCGGGAGAACAACGCTTCGTTGCGCTGCGCCCGCTTGACGCTAAGGTGCGCTGCGCAAGCCGCACACTTCGCCGCGTAGATCCGCCCCCGGCTGCGGGCCACCGTTCACGAAGCCAAGATAACTCTTGGTTGCAAGATCAAAACGCTTCCACGCGGGCAGTCCGGGAGCGTTCGGATCGCCGGTGCGCGCAAAGGCTAACCAATAGGCCTGCATTGGCGGCGCCCCAGGCTCCAGATCGTGCGCGCTCGTCATCACGTAGCGAATTTCGCTGCCGTGCGTCACGGGCTTGGCATCGGGCGCGCTGTAATCGAACTGGTATTGCCAGACCGGCTGACCCGCGCGCGTGCGAGCGGCGGCAATTGTCGTTACCGGACAACGGAAGGTGATGTCATTGGACAGGATCAGGTCTAGATCACCCAGCCGCGGATCGGCAACGGGGATCGTGTCCACGCCGTACACCTTGCGAGCGATGGCGGCGTTGTTGCCAAAAGCTTCCGCGATCGCGTCGTCCGCGCGCGCGACACCACCGTGCAGCGTCAGTTCGCGGGCGTTGCTACCCACGATCAGCGGGGCGGGGTTGCCGCCCTTTACTAAGCTCGCAGCGGGCGACTCCGTCAGTACGCGGCCATCAACGACCGCCTGAAGCCAGATGAAGCTCTTGTCGGCGAGCCCTGGCACCTCGACAGCCTCGGTGGCTTCGATGAGCTTGGCGACGGGAAGCGCACGCAGCGCGGCAGCGGTCTGTGGGATGCCCGCCTTGACCGCGATCAATGTGCCAAGGCCTTCGTTTTCGGCCAGGCTGCGCGGTGGCGTCCCGAAGCCGGGCGTCCCGCTCTCCTCGATCGCCTTGGCGAATAGCCCCCGCGATCCAGGACTGAGCAGGTGCAGGCCGACGTCCATCGCGCCGGCACTTTCGCCGAACAGGGTGACGTTGGTCGGGTCACCACCGAACGCCGCGATGTTGGCGCGCACCCATCGCAGCGCCGCTTGCTGATCCATTAGACCGTAGTTGCCCGATGCACCGCTCCCCTCGCGGGTCAGCGCCGGATGCGACAGGAATCCGAGCGCGCCGAGGCGGTATTGCATGCTAACAAGCACGACGCCGTTGCGCACCAAGCCGGACTGGATCGTACCCGCGCCGCCACCCGCATAGTTGGATCCGCCGTGAATCCACACCATCACCGGCAGCGATTTGCGCGGCGTAAGATCGGGCGTCGCGACATCGAGGTAAAGGCAGTCTTCGCTCGCGGAATTTGCAGCCTGCGTGTTCCAGCCACGATCTACCTGTGGGCAGGACGGTGCGGATTTGGTCGCATCGCGCGGACGCTGCCAGCGGCGCATCGGTTGCGGCGGTTTCCAGCGTAGCGGGCCGATCGGAGGCGCGGCGTAAGGTATCCCGCGGAACAGATGGCGGCCGTCCGACGTCACTTCGCCGCGCAGGGCACCTTGAGGCGTCGAAACGATCGTGGCGGCAAGCAGCCCAGCGAGCAGAATCACCGCGCGATGATCGCGCGGGTGGGCGCGGGCTTTGCCAGCGCTGCTGCGAATGCGCGATCGGCGACCGGCGCCATCACCGCATAGCCCGCGGGGGTAGGATGAACGTGATCCGACGACAGGCCTGCGCGCATGCCGTTGGTGCCGGGTGCAACCAGTGCGGACCAGTAATCCGCGTAGGTCGAACCAGTCGCCGCGGCATAGGCCTTGAGCCACGTGTTCATCGCCACGATCTTGCTGCCTGTATCAAGCCCCGGACGCCAAGGATACTGGTCTGCCGGCGGGATCGAGGCGAGGATCACCCGGATACCATTGGCCTGCGCGAGTTCCGTCATCGCGCGAATGTTCGCCTTGCTTGCGTCGGGGGTCATCGGCCCGGTATTGAAGGCGATATCGTTTGTGCCGGCCATGATCTGTACCACCGCGGGCTTCAGATCGATAACGTCTGCGGGGAAGCGCACAAGCATTTGCGGCGTGGTCTGGCCACCGATGCCGCGACCTAACCGGCCTTCCTTGAAGAACGCCGGCACGTGGTCGAACCAGCCCTGCGTGATCGAGTCGCCGATCAGCACGATCCGTGGCTGGCCTTTGACGGGAGCAGGTAGGGCTGCGTTCGCATCGCGGTAGCGGCCTAGATACGCCCAGTCGGTGTGCAGCCGCTCCTCGGCCTCCTTGGCCCATTGTGCCTTCTGCTCGGGCGTAGGGTCGGCGGCAAGGGCAGGGAATGCTACGGCGAAGGCGAGTGCGGCAATCAGCAGGCGGGTCGGTTTCATCGGAGCGTCCTTATTGGATCGGAACGAGACGGATCGCGCCGCCGCCCGATGCTGCGAGTGTCAGGGTCAACGTATCGCGTGCAGTGACAACGCGCGTGGTCGTAATGACGTCGGTGGGGCTTGCACCGTCCTGCCATATTGTCGCGGTGAAGCGGCCACTGCCAAGAAAATCGAGCGGTACGTCTACGGTCCGTGCCGTCTCGTTGGTCATTGCGCCGACATACCAATCTTTGCCCGACCGGCGCGCGGTGACGATCCGCTCGCCGATCTCGCCCGACACGACGTGGGTTTCGTCCCAAGTTGCGGGCACGGCACGGATGAAATCAAATCCCGCCGCGCCCGCATAGTTATCCGGGCTGTCGGATACGCCCATGAACGGGCTGTCGAACACGACGTACATGGCAAGCGCCTGTCCCCGCGTGGTTTGCACCATCGGCGTCTGCGGTTCGATTCGGAACGTCGCGGGCGTCGCGTTGCGGAAACCACCGGGGGTATAGTCGTAGGGTCCCGCCAGCCCGCGCGTGAACGGCAACGTGACGTTGTGCCGCGCTGTGATGCGCCGCGTCCATTTGTTATACTCCGCGCCGAGCACGCCCTCCTGCGTCAGGAACTGCGGCCAGGTTCGCGTCGCGCCGGTCGGATGATAAGCGCCGTGCAGATCGAGCATCAGATGATGCGCCGCGCTTGCCGTGAAAATTCGCTGGTAGAAGTCGACGATCTGCTGGTCGCTGCGGTCCATGAAATCGACCTTGAAGCCCTTGATACCCATCACCGCATAGCGCGCGAACACCGCGTCCATTTTCGCATCGAGCACGCGCCAGTTCGCCCACAGCCACAGCCCGACCTTTCGATCCGCCGCGTAGCGGATGAGGCCGGGCAGGTCGATCACGGGGACCGTGGTCATGATGTCGGCGCCCTGATACACCACCGGACCGCCGCCGCTATTCATGTACCAACCGTCGTCGATTAGCATGTAAGGCAGCCCGTTGGCGGCGGCGAAGTCGATATACGCTTTGATCGTCGCGTCGTTCATGCCTGCGGTGGGCAGCGCCTTCAGCGTCGGGCCATTCCACCAGTCCCATGCGGTCTTGCCCGGCTTCACCCACGAGAAGTCACCTTTGGGAGCGGGGTTAAGGCTGGTCAGGATCGTCGACTCGATCAGCTTGCCGGGCGTGGCGCCGAGCATTACCACGCGCCATGGCGTCGTCAGCCCGGTGGTCCGGACATCGGTCTTCACCGCGATCGCGGGATCATCGAGCCGCGGGGTAAGGCGGGTGGCAAAGCCAAGCGCGCCTGTTTCGCGGCCGGTGAGATAGGAACCCGCATAATCGCGCAGATTCGCTTCGGTCAGCGCGAAGCTGATGTCGCCGGTGCCGGTGCGGCAGGTGACGGGCGTCTCGAACAAATTGTGCGGGCGAACCTGCGATGCGCTCAGCGAGTCATATTCGCCTTCATGGCTGGTATCGAACCGACCAAGGTTGAGCCCCCAGCAACGATAATCGGCTGGAAAGGCGAATTCGGTTAGTTCGCCCGCGAGCCGCAGGTCGGTGAAGCCGGGCTGGACGGGCAGGCGGTAGCGGAACGCGACGCCGTCGTCATACGCGCGAAATACGATATCGAGCTTGCGTTGAGCGCCGCCGGTCTCGGTCAGCCCCAGCGTCAGCTCGTTATACTGATCGCGCGCGGCCGACGTCTTGCCGGCAATCAAGCGATAGCGTGTATCGGCGTTCGTGCGCGCAGCACCGGTAACCGCGGTGTCGGGGCCAAGCTTCTTGTAGCTCTCGAACGCAAGGCCCAGCGGCGACGTGCCGATCACCGGCCGCCCGTGAAAGGCGATGGCGTAGGTCGGACCCTTGGTAGCCGCATCCTGGCCGATCGTCACGTCGATCGCCCCATCGGGCGACCACAGATGCCGGTCTTGCGCCGATACGGAGGTGGCAGTGCACAGGAGCGCAAGGACGAGAAGCGTCTTCATCATTGTACCTTCACAGTGGTCGGCGTCACGTTCCAGCCGCGCAATGCGACCGTCGTCCGTCCCTTCGTCGCGGAGGCGGGGTAGCGGATTTCCACGCGGCGACGAGTGCCGGGGAGTAGCGATACGTAGTTATCGGTGAAGTACGCGGGTAGGACTTGCGTGCCGGCTCCGTTAATCACCGTCAGCTTGGTCGCGAGTGCTGCGACCGAGCCCGTGTTCGACAGGTCCAGCGTCGTCACGATCTCGTCGCCGTCCCGGCGGCTGAAGGCGGTGGCGGCGACGCGGGCCTTGGCCATCATCGTCATACCCCGATAGGCGGCGTCGTCAGCACCCTGCCAATAGACGTTCTGCGAGACGATCTTGCCCGCCGCGTCGGTGACGTCGAGCGACACCAGCACCATGCCCTTCGCCAGCAACGGCCCAAGATCGAGCGTGAACGCGTCCGCCACCAGACCCGCCCCCGCGCTCAACGGTGCACGCTGCTCGGCAAGCACGCGGTTGTCGAGCGACGTTACCTTGGCATGCACGACCGCGCCAGCCAGCGCCGGGCCGTTATTCACCAGCACCACCTTGTGATCGGGCAGGTTCATCTGGACGTGGACCGGCTCCGACGCCTTCTTCGTCCCATAGAACGCGGCGTGCGTATCATAGTCCGACGAGAAGATTTGCCACGCCGACGACGGCCAAGCTGGCTGCGTCATCCACAGCATCCTCGCCGAGTTGGTGGTCCACAGCCCGGCGTTGAACCCTTCGAAGATCGCGCGGTAGGAGTCGTACTCCATCATCTGCGCCTTGCGTTCGAAGTCGGGCAGGCTGGTGCCCTCACCATAGCGCGTCGCCAGCGCATCCATGTACGTCTTGACCGCGCCGTTCCCGGTCATGTGCCAGTCGTGATACGCCCACGTGTCGCCGATCGGCCACAGGTCGGCCTTGGGCAGCGCGCGCGTCCACGCTTCTAGTGTAGGGAAGCTCGGCGTACCAAGTTCGACCGAAAAGCCCTTGGCGTGTTCGGTGAAATAGCTCGCCTCGGGACGCCAGTTGTACGGCCCGCTGTTCTGCAGATTCACCCGGTTCGACGAGCCCATGTACAGCCGCGTCCCGTCGTCACGGTTGACGATCCTCTGCAGCGCCTCGTTGAGGATCGGCTGCGGCACGCCCTCGTTGCGGCCGAACCAGACTACGATCGACGGGTGGTTGCGGAACCGTTTTACCACGTCCTCGGCATTGGCGGTGAACAGCGGCACGTCCTGCGCCTCGAGATTGTAATCCTGCGTCGATTCCCAGAAATCGTTGAGGATCATCAGCCCGTGTTCGTCGGCGAGATCGTAAAAGGTTTCCTCGGTATTCTGGCCGACCCAGTTGCGGATGATGTTGAGGTTCGCATCCTGATGCAGCCGGAAGAACGGCAGCAGGCGCGCGCGCTCGGTCCGCTTCATGAAGTCGTCCATGCCGATATTGCCGCCGCGCGCGGCAATCCGCACGCCGTTAACCTTGATCAGCAGATACGGCGCGAGCCCGGCATCGCCTGCGATCGCCGTCACCGCGGGCGAGGTCTCGGCGCCGGGGACGAGCGACGCCGCCCAGCCATTCTCGGTCTGGCGGATACCTTGGTGCGTACCGTCGACGATCTGCGTGTGCAGCGCGCGCGCCTTGGATAGGTCGATTCCGACGCGGCGCAGCGTATCGGTCTTGTCCATCAGCGAAATCTCATAGGTCACCTGCCGCATGCCGAAGCGCAGCGTCTTCGTATCCGACACCGCGCCGCCGATCGTGCTGGTCAGCGTCAGGTCGTGCAGCGCCGGCGCGCCGTAGCCGTTCGGCCACCAGAGCTTCGGATTGCGCACCGCGAGTACCGGAAACTCGGCGGGCGCCATCGTCACGTCGGCCCTCGCATGCGGTGCGAGCGAGACCGATTTGCTGACCGTCACGTCGTCGAACCTGGCAGTGACGATCGCCGTTGTGGGCTGGTCGGTCAGGTTACGGACGGGGACCGTGATCTCGACGTTCGCGACGCTGTTTTCGGCATTGGGCAAGGTCGTGACGACCTGCGCATCGCCGAGTGCGGCGGGGCCGGTCGCGATTAGGTCGACGCCTTGCCACAGACCGGTATTGCGGTCGCGGATCGACGGGATCCAGTCCCAGCCCTCGGTCGCGACGAAGGTCGGGCCGTCGAGCATCTGCATGCCGCCGTTCTCGCCTACCCCTGCGGTCATCGATTCCTCATGCGCAAGGCCGGGATGCGGCGGCGGCGACACCTTCACGGCAATGACATTGCGCCCGGGGGCGAGCTTGCCCGTCACGTCGAACCGGCCGCGGATGAAGGCGCCCTTCATCGTGCCGAGACGCGCGCCATTGAGCCAGATCTCGGCAGCGTAATTCACGCCCTTGAAGTTCAGTTCGAGATGCTTGCCGACGGTCTCGGCGGGCGCTTCGATTTCGGTGCGGTACCAGTAATCCTGGCGGGCGAGGCGCTCGGGGATCGCCATGTTGTCCAGCCCGAAGGCGGGATCGGGATAGACGCCGCGGTCGACCAGGGTGGTCAGCACGGTGCCGGGCACGGTGGCGACGTACCAGGATTTGGCGTCGTAGCCCACGCGCGATACTGCGGCACCGTTCGCCCGAACGCTGGGTGCTTCGGCGAGCCGCCAGCCGGCGACGGTCCACAATCCGGGCGCGCGCTGCGCCAGTGCCGGACCAAGCGGTACGGGCTTGGCAACGGGCTTCGACAAGGGGGCACGGCTGCGCGGGAGTGTAGCCGGGTCCTGCGGTGCGACCTGTCCCAGCGACTGGCGAAGCTGCACTGGCCATTCCGACCGAACGGGGTCTCGCTTGGCATAGCCTGGGGGGAGCGGGGCAGGAGGTGCTGTCTGGGCGCCGGCGGTAGACGCGAGCAGCGACGCGAACGCAGTAGCGCCAAAGATACGGATCGAACGTTCGGTCATCAGTCATCCCCTTTTTTGGCAGCCGGATCTCTGGCCGGGCTGCACAATCAGGCCGCAAAAAGCACGCCCGAGCGAAAAAGCCAAATTATTTGGCAAATTCCGGGTGGTGATCGAACGGCGCGTGCCGGGCGACGAATTCCGCATGGTCCGGCAGGGCTTTCGCGGCACGCAACGTCGCAGCGCGCATCTCGCGCAGCGCGTCGGCAACCCGATCGGCATCCAACGCATCCACGATCGGATCATAGCCGACCGGGGTGACGTTCTGCCCAAGCAACACCTGCACCCAGCTCGGAATGCCGAACAGCTCGTCATCGTAGCGGAAGATGCGGCCCTTTTCACGGAACAGCGCGAGCTTGCGCGTCAGGCTGTCGGGGATCGGCATCGTCCGGACATGCCGCCAGAATGTGGAGTCGTCGCGGCGGGTGGCATGGTAATGCAGGATGATGAAGTCGCGAACCGAGGTGTAGGCGTCGCCCATCAGTCGGTTGTATTCGTTGCGCTCGACATTGCCGAAGCCAGCGTCCGGGAACAACCCGAACAGTTTCGAGATGCCGGTCTGAATCAGGTGAATGCTGGTCGATTCGAGCGGTTCGAGGAAGCCGCCGGCGAGGCCCAGCGCGACGACGTTGCCCTCCCACATCTTTGTACGCCGCCCTGCCTTGAAGCGAAGTTGTCGCGGATCCGCAGTCGGCTTGGAATCGAGATTGGCGAGCAGCAGCGCGCTCGCCTCGTCGTCCGACATGTGTTCGCTGGCATAGACATGGCCGTTGCCGGTGCGGTGCTGGAGCGGGATACGCCATTGCCAGCCGGCCGCGCGGGCGGTCGCCCGCGTGTAGGGCAGCAAGGACGTGGTCGGTTCGGTCGGGACGGCGATCGCGCGGTCGCAGGGCAGCCAGTGCGACCAGTCCTCGAACTCGACGCCCATGGTCTTGCCGAGCAACAGGCTGCGAAAGCCCGAGCAGTCGATGAACAAATCTCCGTCGACCGCGGATCCATCGTCGAGGCGGACCGCGCGGACATGGCCGTTCTCGGGATCGCGATCGACGGTGGTGATACGTCCTTCGATCCGGGTCACGCCGCTGGCCTCGGCGCGACGGCGGAGGAACGCCGCGTAGAGACCGGCGTCGAAATGATAGGCGTAGGCTAGCGGTGCTGTACCGCCGGGCTGGCCGAAACGACCGAGATAGGCGGCGACCGCAGACGGAGAATACGCGTCAAGCCCACCGATGCCGAGATAGTCGCGCAATTTCAGCCAGAGCTGGTGGAAGGCAAGCCCCTGAATGTCGCGGCCGTGTCCGCCGAAGGCGTGCAGATAGCGATCGTCCCCCGTGTCCCAGCCGACGAACTCGATCCCGAGCTTGAAGGTGGCACCCGTCGCGCGGACGAATTCGCGTTCGTCGACGCCGATCAGCTGGTTGAACCCGAGGATCGGCGGGATCGTCGCCTCGCCGACGCCGACCGTGCCGATCGCGTCGGATTCGACCAATATGATCTGGCGCTGGCCGTCGTCGAGGTAACGAGCAGCGGCGGCGGCAACCATCCACCCGGCGGTACCGCCGCCGACGATGACGACTTTGCGGATGGGGGCGGTCATCGTCTGCTGTCCAGTTGTGCGAGATAGGCGGGGTAGGGCGGCAGCTGCGACGGCAGTGCCGCAGTTGCCTCAGCAAGTCGCTTCAGCGTGGCTGTGATCGTTTCGAGCTGGCTGGCCGATGCGATTGGATCGGCGACGCGGGGGATCATACCAAGCCCGAGCAGCAGCCCGTGCCAGTCGTCCTTGTCAAAGCTCTCATCCTCATAGAATGGCAGCCGTCCGCGGTGCGCGAATTGCTCAAGGGTATGTGTGAGGCTGTCGGGCCGGCGCAGGCGGGATGCCCTCTTCCAGAACGCGCCGCGCGTGCGCCCGGTCGGTAGATAATGCGCGGCCTGGTAGTCGCGAACCCGCTCGGCCTGGCGAACGCTTTGGGCGTTATATTCAGCAAGTTCGGTCAATGCGCAGTCACGACCCGGGAGCAGGTCGATCGCGCGCAGGATGGCGGCGTGTGCGAGGTGCAGATTGGCGTTTGACAAGGGATCGAACACGACCGCGGCATCGCCCAACGCAAGGACGTTGTGCTTCCACGGTTCGGCGCGGACACCCGGCGCGATGGGAATGATCGTCTTACCTGCCGGCAGGATGCGGTGTGCACTTGAATCCGACGTCTGATCAGCGGCGAAGGACAGGCCGGTCAATGTCCGGTCGCGGAGTGCGCTCGTAAACCGCCAGCCTGCCGGCACCGCGATCAGTTCGTCGGTCGGCGTCGGTACTTGGGCGGGAGCCGTTCCAAGCAGCAGTCGGTCAACCGGCAGCCACGTCTGCCAATTGTCCCACTGCGTATCCAATGTCGAGCGCAACGGCGCGGCAGGGCCCGAACAGTCGAGATACAGATCGGCCGAGACGCGCCGCCCGTCCGTCAGCATCAGCGACGCGACGCGCCCATCCGGGGAGCGCTCGACGCTGGCAAGGGCACCGGAAACAGAGCGGATGCCGATATGCCGGGAAAGTGCGTGCAACAGATCGCGATAGCGGCGCGGATCTAGGCGCAACGCGTAGTCAAAACCCGAGATCGGTGAGTTCGTATCGTCGGACGGATGGACGAACTTTTCCGCAGACGCGAGCACGGCCGGCACCGAGAAGGCATCGAACCCAGCGATCTTGCCGGCGCGGCGTGCGTTCAGCCAATGTTGGTGAAACGCGCCGGGTGCAGTTGTACCACCGCGTTCGCCATGCGCGAGCACGAACGGCGCTCCGTCAGCGGTCCAGTCCGACAGCCGCGTGCCGATCCGATGCGTCGCGCCCGCCGCAAGCAGGTCGCGTTCGCGCAGGCCGATCCGGTCGTGAAACTCGGTGATCGAGGACAACGTGCCGGGCAGGCGATCAACCAGCGCCATGGGATCGTCGGGCGTCTCGATCAGCGTTACCGTTAGCCCGGGCAGCGCACGCGCGAACGCGACCGCTGCGGACAGACCGACGATGCCTGCACCAAGTACGGCGATGCTGGCTATCGGCGCGCGGCTGGTCACGCGGCGATCGTTGCGTTGCGGTGCGCGATAAACGCGGCATGGTCGGGCATTGCGTTGGCGGTCGAGGCGACAGTGTCGCGCAAGCTAGCGAGCGCGCGATCAAGACCGTCGAGGCCTGGTCGATCCGCGCGCTGGTCCCACGCCTGCGGGATGATCCCCTGACCGAGATAGACCGCGATCCAGCTCGGTTCGAGGAACAGGCCCTCGCTATACTGAGTTACGCGGCCAGCACGGCGGAAAAGCTCCATCTTGTCGGCGAGCGTCGTGGGCACGTCCATCGTCCGGACGTGGTTCCAGAATTCAGAATCGTCGCGGGTTGTGGCGTGATAATGCAGAATCAGGAAATCGCGGATCCGGTCATACTCCATGTCGACCATCCGGTTGAATTCGACCCGATCGATGGCGGATATGCCCTCCGACCGGGCGCGCTGCGGGAACAGCTCGATCAACTGGGTGATCGCCATCTGCGCGAGGTAGATGCTGGTTGATTCGAGCGGTTC
>Ga0265797_10006250_pt1 | contig 16932 bp, 14 predicted proteins | sample P2T30metagenome_FD_192433 | JGI IMG/M metagenome (GOLD analysis project Ga0265797, IMG submission 192433) | Plant litter microbial communities from East Loma Ridge, Irvine, California - P2 T30 | ecosystem: Environmental > Terrestrial > Plant litter > Unclassified | place: USA: California...
GGTGAGGTTGAGGGTGATGACGACCCAGGAGACGGCGGTGTTGCCGAGGAGCTGGGTGTAGCAGAGAAGAGCGGTGGCACCGTGGTGGTAGGTGTGGAGGAAGGTCAAGGGCTTCTTCTTGAGGACTAGGAAGACGGTGTCGATCAGCTCGAGGTACTTGGTGAGGTAGTTAAGCTGGAAAATCGGTGTTAGTTCTGTTGTTCTCGGTTGACAGCCATCTTCTTCTAAAACTCACGTAGTAAAGCAGGACGAGCTTGTCGGTCCAGCCGCCATTGAGATCACAGATGGTGTAGAAAACACCGTTCCTGACCAGGGTGGGGAGAAGCTGCTCAATGAAGAGAGCCAGAAGACCACCGCTGATGATGGTCAGGTAGAGGTTGTGGACCTTGAAAGGACCGTTCAGCTTGAAGGCCGGGCGGCTCCTCATGAGCTCGCGACCACCCAGAATGATGATGTAGTATGCAACGAGCGCAATGACCGTCTCTTTGTGTGTCGACATCAGGACCTTGCCCTGCTCGAACTTGAACTGCTCGGCCGGGTAGCCAAACATCTTCTCCCACGCGGCGGAGAAAATGGGCCAGAGGGTGACGCCAAAGGGACGGTCGAGAGTCGGAAGACCGACCTCGAAGCTGGAAAGGGCAGACATGCTGGAGGGCGTGTCGTGGGGTTGTTTTGGGTGTTGTTGGTGTTGTTGTTCCAGAGAGCGACTGTTTTGTCGAGTATCAATCCAGCGGGAAGCGGCGGATCGAATTTAGTTGGTTGGTTGGTGGTGTCGCGTGCAGGCACCTCAACAGTCGCACAGCCTGTTACCGAATGCGCGTGGTGGATTGCAGGGCGGGATCCGACTCTCAGCAAAGGAGCGACGTGACGGAAAAGGAATCGAGGATGCAACAAAAGGAGTGCGAGGACACGTGGGGAGATTGATTTTGAAGTCTCGCGAAACAGCCACTACCCAACTCACCAAATCCCAGTGGAGAGTGAAAGGGGCAAGCGCTCTCCGACTTTCTCTCAGGGCCCTCGGCGCGGAGATTGGACTGACACGCGAAACAATTTTACACGTCCAACAGCCGCGGTTCCATTGGCCACTCAATTCACAACGGCCAAGTCAACCGGCTCGGCGCGGTTAGGTCGTGTGGTGTTGTTGGGAACTAATCTTCTTGTAGGCACGAGGTAGGCTGTATGGCCTTCTTGCAAGGCTACTTTGTCACGTCAATGCTCGTCTTGTATCTCGGTAAGATCGAACACATGGTCCAGATCACGCCGCGTGTGTAAGCGAGTACTACCTACAGCCATGGCATCGTCATTGGGGAGTCGGTCATTCGGATGTCAAATGGCTGGCCATTCACTTACGCTTGCTGCGGTCACGTTACTCTCTTACGTGCGTAGCTCGTATAGGTAGCCTCGTTCGTACCGCACTGTCATAGTATAGCTTCCCGCTGCTTATGGTATCGATGTTGCCATGCGAATCGGCGTGCTGCCTTTATCGACAACCTTGATGGCTGTCCAGCGAGGATACTTCATACCACTGGTTCTGTTGCCCTGTTTGTTGATGGCAATTTGGACGCTTTGTGTCTTGCGTCCTCCTCTATACTGTGAATTGCAAATGTGAATAGACGACTACTTCAACGAACATGCTCTGTCTACGTAAAGGAATACCATCGGCGCGAACTAGATGATACGTCCCTGAGTGACGAGCTGCACGCGTGGTTGTACATGTGTACATGTAGTGTTTCTCAATGTCGTGTGTACAAAACACACGTTAGCACGGCTCCAGAATGTGTTCGCGTAGGTTGAATTTCTGCGAAATGTCGAAATAAAGTCATCGAGACGACGAAAGCAAACGCACTCGTTCAATCCAAGCCACAGAATCTCAAAGTCACCAGAAAGTAACCCACACAGCAAGCATGTTAGATCGAATGATTTTTTTGTGTTCATATAAGGCGAGAACAAGCGTTGTCGATGGCGATGGAAAATCGATCAATCTCAACGTAACCCAAGACCCTAATCTAGCGAAAAGGATGACAAGCCCTGTAAGGGTTGCGCACGGTCTCTGGTCAGGAAGCTTAAATACTTGCGTGTACATGTAAACACGAGCAGAGAGAGGAGTGTTCCAGCTCGAGAACATGTGTACACCATAGATCCGAATGGTAAATTTGCAGCAATGCGCGCATTTGACATATTTTTCGCCCAATCGATATCCCGGTATCTCAATCGGAACAAGCATGACGAGTTATGCCATCTAGCCTTTGATGATCCAACCGAGTTACAGCATACATTTACATATAGGCTTGAATGTTTGTTTCCGGCACTTTCAGCTCAAGGCCATATATCGATCGTTGCTGCCGACGCCGATATCGCCACGGGTGGAACACTATATCGTGCGCCTTGAAGATGCAGTCACCCGTGCGAGGTACCTTATCATCTCAACCATCCCACTTGCCTCAGATGGAGTTTGTCCATGTAACAACTAACAACAGGTCGGTCGGCCGCATGCTCGAGGGCCTAGGCTATCTTTCCGTTATTTCTGTCGGCATGTGCAGCGAAGCCAAGGTATGTCGGTCTGTCGCCTCACAATCAACAGCCATCACAAGACAAACCTTCGGCTTGTTTGTGGCCAACAGCAGCACAACGCACACACATCTCTGCCACATGCGAATTTGCGAGCGTGCCACCGACTCGTCAATCCGCATGAAAGGCCTGGTGTTCCTCAAATACGTGGCTTCAATCATTGGGCAGATACCGACGTCTCTCGCATTGGCGGCCTGCACATGCACACAACCGAGCCAGTAGGCATTATTGCGAGCCGCAGATCGCGGTGTGTGTGGCATTGGGAGAAGCTATCTCGTGACTGACGGCTGAATGGAGTGAGATGCATGTCTGCGCACCGAGATGAGATGCTGCGAGTGCAGATGAAACGAATGGTGTCACCGAGAGGGAAGGTAGGAGCACATGGCAAAGCTCAAAGCGCAAGGATAACCACATCGCTGGCACCAACAATTCCCAAGAAAAGCACGTGAATGTGCCGGGCAGCCAATCAAGTTGGCTGGGGAGCAATCTAGCGGCATCGGGGCTTGTCGAGGATGTCACAGCCGAAAGGCTGGCATGTCTCGAGCATGTGACAGCGCCTCGAGCAGCAGCCCGACTCCTCACCAATCGTCCCGCCCGGCACACACAACCTGCTGCCTCCCCGTCGTCTCGTCGTATGCATCTACTGCTGGACGCGTGATAAGACCCGACCACCTACTACCTACTGCCCATGCTATCCCACTCCCTCGACGCCCACATTAATATTCGCAACGAGATCAAGTTTTGAGCGCGCCGTCAGACTACGGCGTCATACCAGCCGCACATGGAAGACCTCCAGCAGCGCCCGCGCGAGGCCGCCCAGCGACACACCAGCCATGATCCATCCGAGCTGATGTTCCCGCAAGTGCCCCGGCATGAACTGCACAACCACAAACACGCCGGCGACATCACTCTACCAGACCTGCGCACAGTATTATCACCTCAATTCGAAGCCAGTGCGCAAGCGTCGGCTGAAGCCGCCTTTGCGTCACGATGTTCGCCAATGTCGGCCACGAGCCTTCCGCCGATTGATATTGGACACAATGCTGGATATCTGAATGGGCCTCGAAGGAGTATGGACATGGCAATGGCCAGCCCGTCGGAGGCTGGCAGCATACGCAGTGAGGAGGAGAGAGGAAGAAGAGCCAAGAGCATAATTTCAATGGAAGACCCCGACGTCCGTCTTGCTGCAGAAGCACTGTCTGGACTCGGCAACCCTGGTAAGAAGTAACACGTGCCAAAGGCGTAATGCGCCGCTGACCCCAACAGACTTCGTTCGTTCACCTACGCACGCGCCAAGCCAAGTAGTATCGCCCCGGACCAACACAATGATGAGCACTTCAACTCGTGACGGTGAGGTTGAGTCTGAGCCGCTGCTTCAGCTGTTCGCCAGCAAACACCCGTGGGTTGGTGGCAGCGTGAACGCTTCCATCAACAGCTCCATGTTTGTCTACAACACCACAAAACATTATTCGCCACGGTTTGTGCAGTACGGTGCAAATCTGGTAGAAAGAAATATCGCCACGCCCATGGTCAACACAGTCGGCACCGTCGGCAGGTACACTGGAGTTGAAGGTGGACTCCGACGATATCTTGACGAGCGCAGGCCACGCGACATCGAGAAGGGCGACGAAGACAGAATGGACATCGACACCGACAACGCCAGGCGAGAGTCGGCAGAGATCCTACCACCTTATCGATCCAGCAAGCCACCATCTTACCGCGAGGAGTACAGCCCGGCAGCTGTAGAGCGTGCACGTGAACGTCCACCCAACCATCGCAGCTGGTCCTCTCAGGTTGCAGGTCAAATGTTTGTTATGACGTCTGGCCTGGGTGTGGCACTTAGCGTCACTTCTAGGCGCAGTCTGCAGTACTGCCTCCAAGCATTAGGCCAAGCTACTGTGCACATCGCCACCGTCAGCGACGCTCTCAAAATGGTGCTTGAACAATACGACGAGGCTCGCGATTCATGGCATAAGCAGAATGAAAAGTCCATGGAGGAAGGACAGCGTCCCAAAACTCCAGACCACGACGAAGCTGCTCGTCGCCTGGCAGACATCATCAAGAAACACTCTGACGACATCTGGACTACCCTCAAGCAAGTGACCAACTACGTCTCAAGCTCCGCTGGTGGTGCCTTGCCGGAAAACGCACGCCACTTTGTCACCAACCAGCTCATGTCCCTCCCACAACGCTGGCGCCTTGTCTCAGAAAACCAGACTGGCGAGAGCGAGACCAGTCGCGGCGCCCATCGGATGGTCGCGTTCGCGACTGAGGGCTTGGACATGATGAGCCAAGTCAGTCATGTTGTCAAGGCTACCCTTGACTCTGCGGAGCGCTGGCTCGAACGTGCTGGCCGTCGCGGCGACGAATATCAGCAACAACACAGCCATCTCGATGAGAAAGCTCAAAGTCAATATACTTGAGCTCGATGAGTATTGTTGCGTCATCCGTCACCTGCAAGTGTGACCTTGACCTACATCAATGCGAAGTCAAATCCTCCAGGAGTCTTGGACATTGTCGACGGAGCAATTGTTCGACCGAATGTCCGATCCCCAATGGCTTCCTGCAGTAGCGAGGCTACTAGCTACATTAGCAGGATCCAAACAATCGGACATACTGGGAAGGTTTCCAGCGACAACATGTGCACGCCTTCTTGCATGCATGCATTTGTAAGCTGTACGCGGAGTTGCTCGCACAAACGACCAATCGGATCTAGGTAAGGCAACATTCCGCGCTATATGTCTTACAGCTTGCTTGATATTTTTACTGACTCGCGCGTATAGACAAGCACCACATGAGATTGGCGCGGAAGACAGGGAGCTTATTATTACTATGGGATTTGTTAAAATTGACCACGATGGGAGTGGATCACAGCCAAGGCGTTGAGGAGACCAGCTTTGCGGCTGAAAAGACCAGGGTTGCGGAATGATAATGATAGCGAACCATTGATGAGCATATACCAGAAACACCATTCTAGTGGAGTGGGAAACAGAAACGAAGCATTCGTTAAAAGATCGAGCCGTCATTGTTCACTTGAATCCATCCTCACGGAACGGCCGTCAACGTGCCGCCGTAATACGTCGATCTCACGGCAGCAGGCTTGACCCAAACGAACCAAAACTTCCCCTCCAACCTGTCTGACACGCAGGAGTCGTCTTCTTCCTCTCCTTTGCTGCGAAAAACCGCTAAGAAGGCCCGGGCGCGGGGTACTTAGGCGAAATGAGAGCTGGAGCTAGACAGCGGCAAAACAGTGGGCCTTTCTTAGCAGTCGAACTTCAAAGTCCGTATCACTCGCACTGTCACTGGCGAAGTAGTACGGAGTCTGAACCTAGATCGTGAGTCCCTTTCTCCAAACATCCAATCCTGAACCCTGCCGCGTTTTTCTCGGGACGCCCACGCGAGAGCCAAAACATGCGGAGATAACGCGATCGATGCGGAGTCCAGTCTGAGCCATGATGAGTGATTAACGTTACACGTCGTATTGCAGCTACCAAGGAAGGGTTTTATGCACCGTCTGCAGACATCCAAAACGGCGTTTCTTGTAGCTGCCGCTAACTGGATACTGCTATACTGTACCTCTTCTCGCTCGGATGCTGCGATGAAGCGTGATCCGGCTGGGCATGTTCAATTGCCGTTGTGGTGGTGGTGAGGTTAGGTAGGTGGGAAAAGCAGTGGCCGCCGCCCTTGGTATTCCGCCGCCGGTGTCTCTTTCTGGCGCCGGCGCCGTTTGTTTTGCCCGTGCCTGCTGGCTCGGCCGCCTTTAGGTCGTGATGATATGCAAGGATCCATAGCCGAGTCGTGTACGTGCCGATGTGCGTGCTTGACAGAGTCATTAGACTACTGGGATGGTTGGTTTCGGTACGACGGTACCGTTTGGCCCTTGAGGTTCTTTTGATTGTTCTGCTTTCTTAGTTCTATTTCCTTTGGTATACGCTCTCTTTTTCTGCCTCGTGTGAGAAGGCTTGCAGGTCTGGTTTTTGGCTTGCTTGTCGTGTCGTAGGACGCGCCGATTTGCTGGGACTTGCAGCAGCTGTATAAGTCGCCTTTTGCTTGCCGATAATAGACTTTGGCCGAGATGGAGAAGGCAGAGGAGAAAGTGCAGGATGCACTGAATTTGAACCACCCCGAGGAGCGCACTGGAGCGAACCCGACTCTGGCAGGCAATCAAAACCAACCGTACCATGCTGCGCATAATGACGCCCAAACGCCTGACAATTTTGGCGATCTGGAGAAGGAGCCCAGGCCGCACCCTATCGAGCGACGACAAACTGGCATAGACATCAAAGGTGCGGAGTCGGAGTTCGCAGAGCTCCAGCGAGAGTTCTCTAGGCAGAGTCAGCGGATATCGAGGCAGCATACGCGACAGAGCGCCCAGAAGGGCACACACGATGTGGAGAAGGCCGTATCGTCTGGCTCAAGCGAGGAGGGCGAGCCGTTCGACCTGGAGGATACCCTGAGAGGCAACAAGCAGCTTGAGGAGGATTCTGGAATCAAGGGAAAGAAGATTGGAGTTATTTGGGACAAATTGACCGTTCGCGGTATTGGTGGTGTCAAGAACTACCAGCCCACTTTCCCTGATGCTTTCGTCAGCTTCCTCAATGTTCCTGGAACGTTGATGAGCTTGTTTGGTCTTGGTGGCAAGGGCAAGGAAGTGAACATTCTGCAGGACTTCCGCGGTGTTGTGAAGCCTGGAGAAATGGTGCTCGTGTTGGGAAGACCGGGATCTGGATGTACGACTTTTCTCAAGGTGTTGTCGAATCAGCGCTTTGGATACACTGGCATTGACGGCGACGTCACCTACGGTCCTTTCTCTGCGAAGGATTTCGAGAAGCGCTATCGCGGAGAAGCAGTATACTGCCAGGAAGATGACATCCATCACCCGACACTTACAGTAGGCCAAACTCTGGGCTTCGGACTGGACACAAAGGTGCCAGGCAACAGGCCTGGAGGCGTTTCAAAGAACGAGTTCAAGAACAAAGTCGTGGATATGCTTCTTCGCATGTTCAACATCGAGCACACGAAGAATACGATCGTTGGTAACCCCTTCGTTCGCGGTATCTCTGGCGGTGAGCGCAAGCGTGTCTCCATTGCTGAGATGATGATCACTGGCGCTGCTGTCTGCTCGCATGACAACAGTACTCGCGGTCTAGACGCTTCTACTGCTTTGGACTACGCGAAGTCGCTCCGCGTACTCACTAACATCTACCACCAAACTACGTTCGTCTCGCTGTATCAGGCTTCGGAGAACATCTACAACCAGTTCGACAAAGTTTTGGTCATTGACGAGGGTCGCCAAGTCTACTTCGGACCCGTGAAGGAGGCGAGAGCTTACTTTGAGGGTCTTGGATTCTTGGAGAAGCCTAGACAGACGACACCGGACTATCTTACTGGCTGCACGGATCGCTTCGAACGCGAGTACAAGGAAGGACGTGGCCCCGAAAATGCTCCTTCAACCCCGGAATCTCTCGCTGAGGCATTCAACAAGTCCACCTATGCTGCGAAGCTTGATACTGAGATGGCACAATACCGTGAAGTCGTCAAGGAGGAACAACATGTATTCGAAGACTTCAAGACTGCCGTCATCCAAGGCAAGCGTCATGCGCCCAAGAAGTCGGTATACTCTATCCCGTACCACCTTCAAGTCTGGGCGCTCATGCAAAGACAATTCATCCTCAAATGGCAGGACCGCTTCTCGCTCGTCGTCTCGTGGGTAACTTCGATCCTCATCGCAATCATTCTCGGCACTGTGTGGCTCCAACTCCCGCAAACTTCTGCTGGCGCTTTCACCAGAGGTGGTCTCCTCTTCATCTCGCTGCTCTTCAACGCGTTCCAGGCTTTCGGCGAATTGGCCTCAACAATGTTGGGCCGGCCGATCATCAACAAACATCGAGCATACGCTTTTCATCGACCTTCAGCACTGTGGATCGCGCAGATTGTTGTCGACCTGGCTTTCGCAGCTGCGCAAATCTTGTTATTCTCTATCATCGTCTACTTCATGTGTGGCCTGGTTCTGGACGCTGGAGCATTCTTCACATTCTTCCTCATGATCATCTCCGGATACCTTGCTATGACGCTCTTCTTCCGTACTGTCGGCTGTCTTTGCCCAGACTTCGACTACGCGATGAAATTCGCGGCTGTCATTATTACGCTCTTCGTGCTGACCAGCGGTTACTTGATCCAGTGGCAGTCTGAGCAAGTCTGGCTTAGGTGGATCTTCTACGTCAACGCCCTCGGTACGTTTGTCAAGGATACAATCCTTGAAGCTAGAGTGATATGTGAGACGCTGTGCTAACCTGAACCCTTCTTTCTACAGGTCTTGGCTTCGCTGCTCTTATGATGAACGAGTTCAAGAGAATCGATTTGACTTGCGAAGATACCAGCCTCATTCCGTATGGTGAAGGATACACAGATATCAACCACCAGGTCTGCACTTTGCCCGGCAGTGTGGCAGGCAACCCGCTGGTATCAGGCAGCGCATACATCGAGCAAGGCTTCTCTTATTCCCCTGGCGATCTCTGGAGGGACTGGGGTATCATCATTGTTTTGATTGTCGGCTTTCTCATCCTCAACATGACTTTGGGTGAATACATCAAATGGGGAGCTGGCGGCAAGACCGTCACTTTCTTCGCCAAGGAAGATAAGGAAAGGAAAGAGCTCAACGAAGCGTTGAACGCGAAGAAAGAACGCCGTGGAAACAAGGAGGCCGATGAAGGATCGAGTCTTTCCATCGAATCCAAGGCTGTATTGACATGGGAGGAGCTCTGCTACGATGTGCCTGTGCCTAGCGGCGAGCTCCGTCTCTTGAAGAACATCTTTGGTTACGTCAAGCCTGGACAACTTACTGCGCTGATGGGAGCATCTGGAGCTGGCAAGACAACTCTTCTGGACGTGCTCGCATCCCGAAAGAACATTGGCGTTATTTCTGGCGATATTCTTATCGATGGTGCTAAGCCAGGTTCAGATTTCCAGCGAGGTACCAGCTACGCCGAGCAGCTCGATGTTCACGAAGGCACCCAGACTGTTCGCGAAGCGCTCCGATTCTCAGCCGACCTCAGACAACCGTACGAGACTCCCCAATCGGAGAAGTATGCCTACGTCGAAGAGATCATCGCTCTCCTCGAAATGGAGGATATCGCGGATGCTATCATTGGCGACCCTGAAGCTGGCCTCGCAGTCGAACAACGCAAGCGTGTCACTATCGGTGTCGAACTTGCTGCGAAGCCCGAGCTCCTTTTGTTCTTGGACGAGCCCACCTCCGGCCTTGACAGCCAGAGTGCCTTCAACATCGTTCGTTTCCTCCGCAAGCTAGCTGCTGCTGGCCAAGCCATTCTTTGTACCATTCACCAGCCCAACGCATCTCTCTTCGAAAACTTCGACCGCTTGCTCCTACTTCAAAGAGGTGGCGAGACTGTGTACTTCGGCGATATCGGCAAGGACGCGAACGTGCTGATCAGCTACTTCCACAAATATGGTGCCGACTGTCCACCTGACGCCAACCCAGCCGAATGGATGCTTGATGCCATTGGAGCTGGTGTAGCTGCTCGCATCGGCGACAAGGATTGGGGCGAGATCTGGCGCGAGTCTGATGAGTTGGCGAACACTAAAGCTGAGATTATTCGCATCAAGGCTGAGAGATCTCAGGCAGTCAGCTCTGCTCCCAAGAAGGAGTCCAAGGAATTTGCTACACCGCTCTGGCACCAGATCAAGATCGTCAACAAGCGTCAACACAAGGCCTTCTGGCGTTCTCCCAACTACGGCTTCACACGCTTCTTCAACCATCTGGCTATCGCGATTCTTACTGGTCTGATGTTCTTGCAGCTGGACGACTCTCGCTCTTCCCTGCAATACCGCATTTTCGTCATCTTCCAAGTCACCGTTCTCCCTGCCCTGATTCTCGCCCAGGTCGAGCCGAAATACGATCTTAGCCGTCTGGTCTACTACCGCGAAGCAGCAGCCAAAACCTGCCGCCAACTTCCTTTCGCCTTGTCCATGGTTTTGGCAGAGATGCCTTATTCCGTGTTGTGCGCAGTGGGCTTCTTCCTGCCCATTTACTACATTCCTGGATTCCAGATGGCATCTTCTCGCGCGGGTTACACCTTCTTCATGATTCTCATCACTGAGATCTTCTCGGTCACGCTCGGACAGATGGTTTCGGCTTTAACTCCGAGTACCTTCATCGCCATGTTGCTGAATCCTCCGATCATCATTATCTTCGCACTCTTCTGCGGTGTAGCGGTAAGTGCTGACCCATGTATCGAAGCAGCAACTGTGCAGCACTGACATCACTTCCAGATACCCAAACCGCAGATACCAGGCTTTTGGAGGGCATGGCTCTACGAGCTTGATCCGTGAGTTTTAACCCCTTGACATTAACCCCAACCCTAGGTCCCTCCACGTACCCGATACTGACCCATTCTTCTCCAGCTTCACCCGCCTCATCTCCGGTCTCGTGTCCACAGAACTCCACGGCCTCCCCGTCCGATGTACCACCGCTGAACTAAACTTGTTCTCCGCGCCCCCAGGTCAAACATGCGGAGACTACATGTCAGCTTTCTTTGCAGCTGACGGCGCAGGATACATCACTGACAACTCAACCTCGGACTGTTCGTACTGCGCGTACAGCGTTGGCGACCAGTTCTACGAGCCGCTTTCCATCAGCTTCGATACCCGATGGAGAGACCTGGGCATCTTGATTGCCTTCTGTGGTAGCAACTTGTTCTTCCTGTTCTTGGGAAGCAGATACTTGAACTTCAACAGGCGTTAGAGGATACTCTGACGCAGCTAGATACTCAAATACTACCATGAGCTGTGCGTCCAAAACTTGTGACGCAGGCACTATCTACGGACGTGAAACCTTGAATAGCCGGCCCCGGTTACGTTGCGTGAAACAATTGCAGGACCCGGACAAAGTCGGCTTTATGTACCGATCCGGTTAACCGCAGCGGCCTTGATAGCGCTATATGGACTGTTTTAGATCGAGAAGCAGGTTCCTGTAAGCGGTGTCGTGTGCCCGACGCTCATGCCAATGTAGTGATAAGCTTGGAAGGATTTCTTGTTCACATCGTCATAACAATTCCGCGAAAACGACATAGCTTTGCTGTCGCCTGGGCACCTTTGAGAACGTGACATCAGTCATCCTTAATTGTTGTGCCGGCTATAGCTTGTCAATACGAAACTAATTCGTGAGTCTGTGTCCGACAATCTCATCGCCGTGAAATAGACGCATGAGCCGACAAGCATGGGTCACAACGCTGTAGCGCAGAAACTGAGAAGCTGAATAACGCGCGGTGCGATAATTATGGATGATGGATCGTCATCAACTGCAGCAAGCACAAGGATGTAGGAGCCCTCCGAGGATGGTAGTGTGACGAATACGGATAAAGTCGAGCATCACCCGCAGAGCCGCACTGCCGATTGATCGTCAGGCTTCGAGAGTTCTGTTCCTCCAACGGGACCCACATTAGAACATTTACCCGTCCAATCACTGTCTATCGGCACCAATCCCAACTGTGCGATGGAGACTCCACGAATGTTACGTGCTGCCCTGTGGAGATGCACGTTTGGGACAACTGCATCGAAAACGACATCATCGACATGGTGGAAGCGAGCTTGTTGACGAAAGCTTGTGCAAGCCTCCCGTGTGCCTCACCCGGCGGGTGGCTGCGGGTTATTTGTGGGCCACTCGGGCTCTCATATCTTGGACCTGTGAGCGAGTATATAGCACGTTGATCGTCTACTTGTATATGCCTACCGTTTCTTCAGTTCTCACTCGATCGACCTCTAGATCATACTCGGTCAACAATTCTTCGATCTGGTATTGTCAACACGGACACAAGTGCAACAGCACTTTTCAACCTATTTTGACAATAACGACGCAGAACTTTAGTCGACATCATGTATACGATCAGCAACATCTACGTGCTTGCCGCTTTCGGCACGATTGGTGGTGCTCTTTTCGGATTCGATGTCTCATCCATGTCGGCCTGGATCGACCAGGACCAGTATCTCGAATACTTCAACCATCCGGACGCGAACATGCAGGGCGGCGTAAGAATATTTACAGACCAGTGTGCAAAGCTCGATGCTGACTCTTCCATCCACAGATTACAGCCTCGATGTCTGGTGGATCGTTCATTGGTGCTCTTTGCGCAGGTTTCATCGCTGATAAATGGGGACGTCGCTACGCTCTGATGGGCGCATCAATTATCTGGATTATTGGCGCAGCAGTCCAGTGCAGCTCACAGAACGTCGGCCACCTGATTGCCGGTCGTATCGTCAGTGGCCTCTCCATCGGCATCACATCGTCGCAAGTCTGCGTGTACCTCGCAGAACTTGCACCTTCACGCATCCGCGGCCGTATCGTCGGTATTCAGCAATGGGCCATCGAATGGGGCATCCTGATCATGTTCCTGGTCGCTTGGGGTTGTACTACCGTCGCTGGTCCTTCGGCTTTCCGAATTGCTTGGGGCGTACAAGCCGTGCCAGGTCTAATTCTATTTGTAGCTCTTCTGTTCTTCCCGGAATCTCCTCGCTGGCTTGCTGGACAAGAGCGCTGGGAAGAATGCCTTCAGGTACTTGCTGCCATTAATGCGAAAGGAGATCAGAATGATCCTCTCGTACAGGCTGAGTACATGGAGGTGCAAGAGGCCGTCCGCATCATGCAACAGTCGAGGGGTGTCGGCATGATTGAGCTCTTCGGTCCGAAAATCTGGCTTAGGACCATGTGTGGATGCTCGGTTCAGATGTGGCAACAACTGGTTGGTGGAAATGGTAAGCATACAAAGAATAGTTTGGAACATCAACAGCGTCATTTGGCTAACTCATACTTTTTTTGCAGTGATGATGTATTACGTTGTCTACGTGTTCAGCATGGCTGGCCTCACCGGAAACACCACTCTTTACTCGTCTGCCATCCAGTATGTCATCTTCTTGGTGACAACAGGCATCATCTTGCCTTACATCGATCGCGTCGGCCGTCGTACGCTTCTTCTGATCGGTGCCGTCTCCTCCCTGATACTGCATTTCACTATCGCTGGTGTGATGGCAACGCAGGGTCATGGTGTCGACTCAGTTGAAGGCAACACGAACCTGAAGTGGGAAGTTTCTGGTGCTTCCGGCAAAGCTGTCATCGCAATGTCGTACATCTTTGTCGGCGTCTATGGCTTCACATGGGCCCCGGTAGGCTGGATCTACTGCTCGGAGGTCTTCCCATTGAAGTACAGAGCAAAGGGTGTTGGTAAGAGACTACAAAAATCATTCTCAAGACGGTTGAGAGAATTTGCTAATCGGTGTTCTTCAATTCGCAGGTCTCGCCGCCGCTACAAACTGGGCGTTCAACTTCGCTCTCGCTTACTTCGTTGCCCCGGCGTTCAAGAACATCCAATGGAAGACTTACATTATCTTCGGCGTCTTATGCACGGCAATGACCTTCCACATCTTCTTCACGTACCCTGAGACCGCTGGACGTACCCTGGAAGAGATTGACTACATCTTCGAATGCGACTTGCCAGTCTGGAGGACTGGTGAAGCGAAGAGCAAGTTTGCGGAAGATGTCGAGGCCGTACAGAGACAAAAGAGCGTTGGCGATGGCAGGAGTTTCGATGAGCATGTTGATAAGAAGCATGATAAGGCTGAGCAGCTTGAGCAGGCCTAGAAGGTTGTTCGGTTGCAATGGACACTCAGAGATTGTGTTCCACGATAGATTCATACAATATAGAAAGGACTCATTCCAAAATGCCTACACTGTCCCAGTGGTCAAGCTGCAAATGAACGGATTATTGCTGTATGCTCGGCATGTAAGTAGGATTGCAGGAGGAGTAGATATGTGACTTGGGTGCTTGCAATACTCACTCATCTAAGTAAGTAAGCATCGAGAGTCAGCTTACCAGCCAGGTTGGTTGATCGATCGATCTGATCGACCAAAAAGTTGATTCTGTGGTCTCCTCAAGCATGAAACATCCGACTCGTGTGCAAAGAGACCATATTGTCAACCAAAAAGCAAAAGAACAGCTGCTCTGATGAGCTTTGATATAGGAATAGCCGAAGGTGGGGCTCGAACCCACGACCTTGAGGTTGATCTCTTTGCTGTTATAAGAGCCACACGCTCTACCAATTGAGCTACCCCGGCAAGGGTGTTATTGATGGTCAGGGGGAGGTGAAACAGTATATGTTCGCGGGACGCAATGGTGGGTCTTTTCAGCTTTTTTTCCCGATCAAATTTGACCGAGATAGGCCGACAACAGCGGAGACGGTCCGTGCGGGGAAGCTTTATCGATAATCCTTCGATTCCGCTTCTGGAGATTCCAAGGTTCCCTTGTTCTCTCTTCTCCAAAGATGGCTCGCGGTCTGGCTTCAAGGTCCGTACTGCTCGCCCAGCCGCTGAGAGACTGATTCGGCGTTTGAACCTAGACCATGTGGATAGGCTCTTACACAAATGTTTCTCTCACACAGATCTGAGCACATGTAGTATCCCAACGATACGATCAAAGTGTGAACAGGCTAATGGCGTCACGCAAGTCACCTGGCAATGGGAATGGCAACGAAGTGATGATTAAAATCAGTCATCCGGCCGTATCATACAGTTCAGACTTTCCAAGGCTAAGCTAGGTCCTAACTTCAGCTGACAAACTCGTATGATTACAACGACGATATTGACGAAGGAACATAGGATCCTTTGCCTGCTGGAACATGATTGATCAGTAATCGCTAGCTTGGGACTCTGTACGTACAACCACTTTGTAAGCGGCATATAGCCCATCTCCTCCGCCTGGAAAGCCTCTTTATCTTGGCTGCTTGGCTGCTTCACATTTGGAACAAGGCGCGAATGCGAGATGGAAGGCAGTGATGCAATGCTGCCTGTGAGTACCGTTGTGGTACTTGTATAAGTATCTCGACGGGGTCTCTAGTCAGATGAGGGATGGCCTAACAGACCGAAGAGAAGCAGAGGAGAACTGATACAACAACGACAACGACATGGCAACTCAGCAGAAGGCGGTTTTCGTCACCGAGATTGGTAAGCCGGTCGTGCTCGGCAACCGTGATATTCCACAACCTGGCGAACACCAAGTGCTCATCAGAGTATCCGCGTGCATGAGTAAGTACCACGATCATCGTCTTCATCCAGCCTACTAAAATGCCTTAGTCCTTCCTCATGACACCTACTGCCGCGACTGGGGCTTATACATCGCCGACAAACTCCCCTTCGTCCTAGGTGCCAATCTCGCCGGGACCATCACTACCTTAGGCCCGGGAGTCACGGATTTTAGCAGCGGTGACCGAGTTTTTGGCCTCGCTAATATCCACCTCACCATTCCCGATCAACAGGGGTTGCAGCAGTATGCTGTTCTAGATGCGGATGCCATCGCTTTAACTCCTACAGGATTCACAGACGAGGCTGTTGCAACGCTTCCCACAAATCTGATAACCAGTTATATTGCCCTATTCACGAAAGAGGGATTTGCGTTTCCTCCGCCGTTCACTGCGGACGGTAAAGCTTTCAATTACGCCTCCCAACATGTCGTAATCCTCGGAGGTGGGACCAATGTCGGGCGCTTTGCAGTCCAGCTCGCGGCCTTAGCAGGCGTGGGAACGATCATTACCGTCGCCGGAACCGCAAATGAAGAGGCATTGCGCAAGATCGGCGCGACGCATACTCTCGATAGACATCTTGGCGTCGACGAGCTGGCGGCAAAGATCCGCAGCATCGTCGGCGAGGTGGAGCACATCTACGACTGTGCTAATACCGATTTCACTGTCGCCTGCGCTCTCTTCTCTACGAGCTTTTCCGACAAGAAGACAAAGCTACGCACTCTTCTTCCCCTGGATGCTTTCCCACGATCTGACTACCCCGGATGCGATGTTGAGATGCTTGACGCGCGCAACGACCAACTTCAACCTTATCCAATGACTTTCTGGGCCAGTGTGACGAAATGGCTGGAGGAGGGAAGAGTTTTGCCAACTGAATTCAGGGTGGTGGATGGCTTGGACGATGTAAATGGGATAAATGCAGGCTTGGATGCATATGGAGAATTTGGAAGGAGCGGAGTGGCTGGTGTTGTCGTAAGAATCTAGTTGAGCCGGACGGCAAATGGCTAGGTTATGCTAAGGAATACATACGTCGACTTCGATGTCCTTGTCTCAACCATTGAGATTCCTGTGGCATTTCGGAGGCTTCAACTTGAAGTCTCCTCTTCTACATACGAGCGTGAGACCATTTGAAGCCTTTGCCCCCTTGAAAGCGGAATGATACTAAATCGGCTTTGGCAGATAGACACTCATCTCAAAACCGTTTGTGTACGGTACGGTGTGGGTGCGGAAGCCGCTCTCGGGGGACCTCAGGTAAGTCAAGAGATCACGGTAGCCTTC
>Ga0265797_10006254_pt1 | contig 16923 bp, 18 predicted proteins | sample P2T30metagenome_FD_192433 | JGI IMG/M metagenome (GOLD analysis project Ga0265797, IMG submission 192433) | Plant litter microbial communities from East Loma Ridge, Irvine, California - P2 T30 | ecosystem: Environmental > Terrestrial > Plant litter > Unclassified | place: USA: California...
GACGTCGTCGTGGTCATCGTCTCAAAAATCCAAACCACCCTCACTTCCCACCACCAACCCTCCCCCCAGCCCTCTCCCTCGCCCTCTCCAACCCCGGCACAACCCTCCTATCAACAACACACCTCTCAAGCACCCTCTCGCAAAGCTTCACAACCCTCTCAAACTCCCCATCGTAATAAAGCTCGCCAATAGCATAGCCAAGCAGCATCTGCACGCGCTTGTCGAGCTTCGGCTTAGGATCTGTGATTGCTGCGTCTTCGGCCAGTTGAGGTACAGCACGCAGGAGCTCCGAGTACAAGTCGCCGCCGTCTTGTCGTGCGGAGTATGCGGCTTTGACGGCGAGGAAGTCTGCTTCGCTTTGGAAAGTGCGGTCTACTGCGGGCGCGTCGTCGGCGGCTGCTTCGGCGTAGTCGTCTGCGTCTACGCCGATGTCGAAGAGAGGGTTCTCTGATTCGGCCATGGTGAGCGTGGGTGAGTTTATTAGTGCTAAAGATTTATTCAACAGCTCAGTCATTTCCAAAAAGTTGAAGTTCAAGTCACGTGGTGATAAGATATGATGTCACGCAAGTAAGAGCAGAAGCAAGCATACAGCATCAATCACATTGCAAGACGGAAACAAAAGATGTATTTTAAGGAGTTACAATTGCTTCGGTAGTACTAAAATACATAGATTCACGTCTCGCATAAGTATTTAGGGGTAGCGTAGGCGGGGGTTTAAGCTAACGCTGCCGCTCAAAAACGCCTCCCATTTCCGTGGACACCAGTTCTGTTCGGTTCCATATTAATCTCGTCCACATTCAATCAAAGCGACAAGCTTAGTTGAAGGGGTTGGTGCGGGTGCCCCAGTAGGTGAGGAAGACGGAAAGACCGACGGTCTCGAAGACGCGGGCAAGGGCGCCAACGGCGACCTGCTCGATGGGGCGCTTCTCGGTGGTGATCTGGGCAATGAACTATGGATAACGTTAGCAGCCGTTGTATGAAACGTTGTAGAGTGATGCAACTTACGGAAGGAGCAGAGGAGGCGAAGAAGATCAAGCTGCCGAGGTAGGCGGCGCCCTTGTAGGAGAGAGTGCCAGTGGCGTTGATGAGGGCACCGACACCGTAAGACTGGACGGCAGAGCCGACGAGGGAAGTACCCCAGGCAGAGGCGGCGGAGGCAGCCTCCTTGGACTTGAAGAACTCCTCCTTGGAGTTGGAGGCCTGGGCCTGACGGTAGGTGTCACCGAAGACGGGGCCGAGCACAGCAAGGGAGATGGCGTGGCTGTAGACGGTGCCGAGGGCGACCGCGGAGGGCTTAACGGGAGGGAGGTCTGGAGGAGGCGCGTGTTAGCGATGATCAGGCGATGATTGCGGTGCTGCGATGATGGACTCGAGGTGATGCGGTTGCGAGCAGATCACAACAAACACATGGCTCTCGAATGCATGGCCGGCGCGCGCCAATGGGCTGGAGTTGTACGTACAAGAAAGGGTGGCCATTGTGAAGGGTTGATGTGGTGTGTTGGGAGGTGTTTTGGTAGAGTGGTTGATGTGTTTGGTTGATGGAAAGAAGAAGAGGATGTGCTTGGGAAGAGAGGAGTAGTAGTGGGTGTAGTCAAGAGCAGCAACAGCACTCTGATGACGTATGGGCACGGGATGCGGGGTGGTCTTTGCAGGAGCTCGACCTTGGAGGCGGCGGGCAAGCGTGATTTCAAGCCAAACTTCATCGAGATTCCGCACGCGACCGTCATCATCGCAACATCATGTGGCCTAAACACCTCATCCCCAGCCCGCTGCCGTTTTCGCTGTCTTCCCCTGACGACATCGCTCAATAATCTAGAGCTTTTCTGATACCTAGCCACAATGTTCGATATGAGTGGCACGCTGTGTTTCACTTCACAGACCGTCCACGCGTGAACACCTGGCATGGCACTCTCCCACCTCCTCACAATGGCATTCTCGCTAGCTGCATGTTGCCACCCGCAGAACGCGGGAGGCTCCACCCGGGGGGCAGATCAATCTTGGATTTACCAAGGCACGGTTGACACCGGGGATCCTCGTCGTTCGTGGAAGGTTCTGGCCAAACATCCACACTCGGACCGCTGCGATCGCGAGAATGGGATATCGATTGTGTCTCCAATGCCATTGTTCCATGGTGATAACGTCTACCAGGAAGATTGAGAGTTGTATACTCATGCCTCTCCAATTGCGAGTCACTTCTCGGGACGGTCACCGGGCCCTTGGCCTATCTAGTTGCTCAACTAGGTTTACGAAAATCTTGCTGGTGAACTATATGGTAATGTCACGGCAACATCTCCAGGCAAGACAACATGCTGAACAGCATGTGCGTGTAATCAAGCTTAGCATACCTTCTCAATGCGTACATCTCGAAGGCTCTTCTGCCAAACTGGGTAGTATACCTGACATCGTGTTGTAAGTAAGCGTCTTCCCTCGTTGGGTTATACGCATACCGCATGTACATATGTCCAGATGTCAAAAACTCATCTCTCTTGACATTGGCACATAAGTTCATTTAAAGCGACTATGACTGCATATCGCCAACGACTCGCGCGTGCGCGCATGGGCAGGCGCTCAAGGAGACGACGTATCGTTTAGGGTTAGAGTTGGTGTAGCTTTGTTCACGCAACACGTTGGAAATATCACAGTCCTGGATCAAAAGAGACTTGATGCTGGATACTGACGGATTATATAGCACTTTGAGAGCGTAACGAGCGTCTTCTGGTGCTAATGCCGTTTCTTCGAGGCGTAACGAACGCAATATCAATTTCGCTCGCTCCAACTCAACTCAGCTTGCAAATGTCATGGAACAACCTTCTAAATCACACCCAAGAAATTGTGCTGCATACCTCGATCTTCGGACTATCTGAATCGGAGCACTTGGAGCACTTGGAGCACTTGGAGCAGGTGTGTAAGACTTGCGAATATAGCTCTCATACATACGTGATATGTCGGACATCTCTAACAGCAGCGTAACTTGCGTTTCATGTACCTTGGTCGCTCACGTGATCGAGATGTCTGCTCAGCGCAATGACTCGCGGTTCCTTTCCTCCACACGAGTCACGCATCTAAACAGCAACACAAATACTACTGTGTGAGGTCGGTCCGTTATCTCGCTTGCGCTTGTGCTGTAGACAGCCCTCGAAGGAATCACGAGCAAAGCATCAATAATTTAGATTGCGCTGTTGGATTTACTGATGCCGTAAGGTAACTCAGGTTCTGCAGCGCGTATCAGTCAGCACTTGACAGTTTTGCTTGCAAACTCTGGTAGCTCATCGGAGTGCATTGTTGACATTATACAGAACCCAAACACCGTATGCCTTTCGCACAAACAACAAAAACCGAGTATAAGAAGCTTCTGGATCTGAAGATCCCATCACTACTTGCGGCGATTTGCGATAGCTTGATCTATTTTGAGATCGAACGGGATATTTAATATGCAGCTAAGCCCGATAGTAATCCCAAGCGATGTCCTGCCGGTGCGCCATGTGGACTTCACTAGGCAGCGAACAACAACAGTCCCTTGTCCGGCTGTAGAACCGTCTTCACGCTTCACAACTGCTGAATACGAGCTCAATATAGTACCGTCGAGATGGATTTTTCGCCGGTTACCGACGAAATCCACTTAGCCTGTGAGTAGGTGAGTAACAACATGTATATAAGAAAGCCCTGTTCCGCGAACTCTCAATGTCATCGCCACGCCCTTCAACGCTCAATACATTCAAGATGGTCTCTACAATCGCTGCTCTCGCACTCACCTTCGGCCTGGCTTCTGCCTCTGCTCTCCCTCCTCATCCTGGAAAGGATGCACCACCACCTCCGCCCGGTCCTCAATCACCGCCGCCTCCTCCTCCGGGCCCCAATGGTGCTGCACCACCTCCTCCCGGTCCTAAAGGCGCCGCACCACTATCCCCTCCGGGTCCTCCTCCTGCCCCATACCACTCAATCTCGAGCTGATCAGTGATCGAGGTCACTCCTTCAGTTACCTCATCAGTTGAGGCTTCTGCAACTGGCAACGCAACAGATGTCACATCTGCTTCCGGTGCCTTGACCACAGAGTCCTCTGTTCCAGCCACCTGCGCTGATGTCACTTCCACCTCCACGGTGACCAACGACTACCCTAACACGGTTTACGAACAAGTTACCACCTACCTGCCGACTTATACCAGGGGCACTGTGACCATCTACACCTCATTGGCAAACACCACCGCTTCGTACAATGCAGGTGTCTGGACCGAATCTAATATCGTGCACAACATCGGTACTACCACGCAGACTTACTTTGAGGAGGTCACCACCGGTATTTGCACTTCAACTGAGACTATGTAAGATTGCCCATTGCCTCAACTTTCCCAAATCATGGTTAGCTAACACTCCAATCCAGCGCGGCCGAGTCCACCAGCACGGTGTACACAGGCTCCTACACTCCCACACCGCTTCCCACATACTGCCCCACCAGCGTCGACTACGAATACATCTATTCCGGCGACGAAGTCACAGAGACCTACACCTACACCTCTCAGCCCCTCGTCACCATAACCACGACCGTCTCAACGCTCTACACAGAGTACTACCACGAGTCAACCACCACCATCGACGTCCCCGTCTCAGAGTTCGAGTGGGCCACCGCCACAACCACCCGCACCATCGCATCCGACTGCACGGAGACCTCTTACACTGCCACTGCATCCACCACCACCACCCAATCCGCCAAGTGCGCCCCGACCAACTTCATCACCGGCATCGGCGGAGTCAGCAATGGTTTGGGCCTCGACGCCGTGAACCTGTGGCAGAAGCAGGACCCCGCCAACAAGGATGCCTCGACGTGCTGTCAAGTGTGTGTTGAAGACGAGGAGTGCGTCGCGATGGACTTCTATTCTGGCTGCACTCTGTACCGTGGCTCCGAGTGCGGCAACTCGATCGCTGTCACCTTCGGCTACCCTGGTAACAGCGGGTTCTTGGCCCAGGCTGGCTGTGGTTCTGTCGTGCTTAAGAACAACTAAGAGAAGTATGTGATGCTTATGCCATAGAGTAGACTTGTCATCTACACCAGCGACTGTGATGTACATTCAGCTGGGCCACGCTCACTGTGTATCTTCAACCTGCGACGAATAGAAACGAATAGACTTTGAAACGAAACGAGAAACTGTATCAACTACCCTTACTTCATGATTCATCACTACATAACCACTCATATAAAAGCCTTCCCACTCCCATCCGTAACAACCCTCTCCCTCCCGTCACCCTCCACCGCTCCAGCCCCAACATCCTCCTCCTCCACCCTCTCCGTCCTTAAACTGCTCAACCGCTGCACATCCTCCACGCTCACAGGCCTTCCGCTCCGCGTATGCGCCAGTCTCGGCCGATCGCCAGCCTCCGTCTTAGCTTTCACTTTGCTCAGACTATCCGTACTCGTGAGCGCCATTGGCTCCGAAAGCCTGCTGCGCTGCACGCGGGAAGCTTTGGCAGAAGCGGAGAGCGAGGCGCGGGTGTTGGCGTTGTCGAGAGCCTGCGAAGCGAGCGGTGAAATCGAGCGAGAAGAAGAAGAAGCGGTAGTCCAGGGTTTCGGTCTTCGGACTACTACCGAGAGGGCTGAGTTGGGAGTAGTGCTAGCGCGGTGGCTGGAAGGCTGTCGATGTGAAGGCGGAGCTGTGGGTGGAGGCGTGGGCGAAGCTTCGTTGGGAAGAACCCATGAGCGTTCGTGCCGGGGGAGGGCCATTTCGTCTGCGAGCTCCATTTTGGCGTCGAGGTCGGCGGCGGCGCTCGAGCTGCTTTCGGAGGAAGTCTCCCAGTCGTCGTTGTCGGCTAGGGTGGATTTTGTGATGGCGCGAGGAAAATTGGGGGCGAAAGTCGAGCGGATGCGTTGGCTTAGGCGGTTGGAGGAGCGGGTTGGTTGGATGGAGGAGGATTCGGAGTAGGAGGTTAGTTGGCTTTTGATGCGTTTCGAGCGTCTTGAGGTGGGTGCTGAGTAGGCGTCGATGTCTGTTGAAGAGCCGTGACCGTTGCCTCTGTGTACTCCGAGTGAAGCGGACCATAAAGGACTGCTCAATGTTGTACTTGCGCGCTTTCTGATGAAAGACTGACGCTTTTCTTCCAGTGAGCGCTCATCGTTGATGCTATCACTGCGAGCCACTAAGCGAACACTCTTTCGCTTCTCGGTCGCTGCAAGAGCTGATCTCGATCCTCCGAAAGACGAGTGTGTCGGTGGTCGAGGGAAGTCCAAAGGCTGCATGTTGAGGACACTAGTAGCCTCAGTCTCCAAAGAAACACAACTACTCCTCTCTAAAGTGGCCTCCAACCCCAAACTGCGCACCTTCCGACGACTTGCTTCTCGACGAGGACTCAAGCTCGCACCAGCAAGACCTATCCCAAGCCCCACATCGTCTTCTGACTGATGCCTCATCTTCTTCGCCCTCAGTCTGCGCAACGCGCGCTTACTAGGCGACATATCCGACAATTGTTTTGATACTCTAGCCATCTGAGCCGGCACAGAAAAGCTGTCGTGCGGCGTCTGGAGCACAGTAGACTCGTGTCCCCATTCGGGGATATTCGCATCCGCCCTGATCATGTCCTCGCCATTCCCAAGAGAAGACGCCAGACTGTTCCGCGAGAAGCGACTCGTCCATCTCGAATTCCTGGCAGATTGCGGAGGAAAATTGAGATCGAGTCGAGGAGGTCGCTCGGCCTCTTCAAAACGCTCATCGCCCATAGAGCCAGCTTTTGCGACATCTCTTTGCAATTCCGTAGTAACTGCGATCGAATTGGCTTCGGTTGGTGCTATGGGCCTGGAAATAGTCTGCTTTGAGGGGCTGCCTTGCTTCTTGTAGCCTTCTCGTGTACGTCTCTTGCGACAGCAGAGGAAGAGTATCGCGAACAAGATGGCCACAGCTAGGATGACGCCGACGACAATTCCGGCTATTGTTCTGCCTGGCAGACCGTCTCGTGGTTGGGAGTCTGCGATAAAAGCGACGGGTGGGGAAGTCGAAGAAGTCGTTGGCGCGGTACGAGAAGTGATCAGGGTGGTTGCACTCGTGATCGTTGCTGATACAGCTTTGACGTCAATGCTGAACACTTGAGAATCAGATTTCGCCGCATTCTGCGCCCTGGCGTTGAGGGTGGCGGTGATGATTGTTGATACCTGTGTGGGCACATCGCCTTTCAATTCACGTTTTCCAGAGTCGAATTGAAGCCAAGTGGCGTCCGTAGGTAAGATCAGCATGAGTGTTGCATCCTTGTCACTTATGACAGACGTCGGAATCGTGTACTCGAAATGCTCTCCAGGTGTTGCATCGAGAGTACCAATAGTACCAGTGAACAAAGCCGTGCTGTCACTCTCAAGCTCAAAATGCAAAACGACCATCGCCGTATCGCCATTCTCATCACTAACCGTAATCGTAATACTCACAGCCCTCATATCATCAGGCGCCTCGCCCTGCAATCCCAACGTCTTACTATCAAACTTCATCCACGTCGGCAAACCCTTCGCCTCCGCGCTCTTCAACTTCGACAAATCCATCTTCTCCCCGTTTAGAAGCAACCCACTCGCCAGATCATCAACAACAACCTTCTTTCCACCCTCAGCCCTCACCTCTCTCTCCTCCGGCACAAACACCAACTGCCTCTCCCCAATCCGAATAGTAAATGTCGAGCTCGAGCCCGCAAAACCAGGAACATCCGACGCAATCAGCATAACCTCGAAAGCCTGTGGAAATGCACTCAAAGTCGGCGCCACGCCCTCGAACGTCAACTGCGCCGCGTCGAAATGCAACCACGCCGGCAGCGGCGTGTGATCCGCCAGCGTGGCGTAATAGTACAAGCTGCGCTGGCGCACAATGTCGATGAAGGAGTCCTGGCGGAAGTGGAAATCGAACGCGCTGCCGGGCAGCAGCGTCATGACGGGCGGGTTGCTGCTGGAGAGGTTTGCGGTAGCGGCGAGTTGCTCGCCGAGGTCGCCTTGGAGGGTTGGGACGGGGTCGCTGACTATCACGAGGGTGCATTGCATGTGCGCGGCGCCAGTGCTGTCGGCGGCGGTGAGGGTGAAGGTGCTGCTTCCTGTGTCTGCGTGGCCGGGTGTGCCGGAGAAGGTTCGCGAGGCGCTGTCGAGAGATAGCCATGCTGGTTGGTTGGAGAGGCTGTAGACTAGGGTTGCGTCTCCAGGTGCGAATGTCGAGCCTGAGAATTGGAAGAGATATGGTTGATCGACGCGCGCGGCTGTAGGCACTTGTGAGTTGAAAGGGAAGACGGCTGCTGGTATTGCTACAGCAGTTGCAAGCAACAAACTCGTCAAGAGCCATAGTTTCAATCCGATCGCCATGCGTCCGACCATCTCCGACGTCTGATCCGTTTGCCTGAGAGTGTAAGTCGCATGAACTCGCAGGCTCTCTGTTCGTTCATCCAGACAACCCAGACATGCGCAGCATATTCGCTTATGCAAGCCCTGTGAGCCTGACGCGCTTGTTCGCGCAATGGCATTTTGCGATCGTGCCCTTGCGCCAAGGTGGCTGTGAAGAATGAAAGAAGGGGTTGGAGAGACATTGCTGCAAGGGAGTTTTTTGTGCCAAGGATTTGTATCTCCAGAGAAAGGAGACTTGATAGTAGTACAATACATATTCCAGAACGCAATAGCTTTCTATCTTACATGTTGATGTGTGTACACATTCGTTGGGTGTGAAACCTCACCAGTGTTAGTTGGCATTGATGCAAAAGCAATTGTTTGTAGACAATGCTGAGCCGTCCTGTTGCCAAAGTAGATTTGAGCAGGTTTCGATTTGCCGAGAATGCACTCATACACTGCTGAGTTCAGACTAAGAGTCTGGCACGTATACTCGAGGCAGGTCCATGATGCCGTCTTATACGTGGCGTATCGCCTCGAAATGCGCATCCCGAGCGCACACCCCAGCCCAGCCAGAGAAGGCAAAGCCAGTCGCTCGCATGTCGCGTACAGACGAAATGGCAATTCCCAATCTCCGTTATAATGGCGTTCACTCCTCCTTCTGGAACGGATCGCTACCATCAAGCAGCGAAACAGTCTCGCCGCCCTCAGGCGTCAAACTCCACTCAACCGTCTCGAACTGCGCCACATCGTTAGCAAAAATCCACCCTGGCCACATCCACAAAATCCTGCTCCAATCGTAGCTCGGAGAGACAGAAGAAGGAAAAGATATACTCACAAATCCCATCCTCGTCCTCCTCACACTCCTAAACCTCATCATCGCCTTCCCCCTCGTCCCCTTCACCATAAAGCTCACATCGATATTCCCATGCACCTGATCAATACTGCCCCAAATCCACGGCAGCTGCTGCGCGAAATACACCTCGTCGCCCAGGATCCTCCTCGCCTCCTCGTTCGTCCGCAGCGAATACAGCGCGGAGCTGACGACGCTCGAGTTGCTCTTCTGGTAGTTGAAGATCGCCAGCGTGCACGCGGCCATGATGGCCGCGAACACGGGCAGGGTGCGCAGCCAGCGGTGGGGAGAGGTGAGCGGGGGGAGGGCGCGGTCGGAGCGGCGTTCCATTAATGGGCCTGAGCCGTCTTTGGGGGCGGCGATGAGGGTGCGGCGCTGTTGGAGGGGTTTGGATTTGGCATTTTGGAAGAGCTGGCGGAGGAGGGGTGTTCGGAGGCGTGGGCGGGAGAGCATTCTGGGCGGACTGTTGTGAGGGTGGTGGGTGTGGAGGTGTTGGAGTGGGTTGTTTCGTTTGTCTATGTCGATATATTCAAAGTCGAGATGGACATTGGTGATGCTCGATTGGGAAGGAAGCGCCGGCGAGAGTTGGAGGAAATCACGTGACGTGAATTATTGCAGCGAGCACAGCAACACATTCACAACAAGAAGAAAACATATCAGGGCATATGAGAGTGAAGTGTGCAAGTTATGTAGATTTTGATCGTGTATCGTAATTAATAATAATAGTATATGTTGGACGGCCATTCAGCCTCCCACCAGCCCAAGTCGCTAAAGCGCATGACTATATGCCGCTGAAATATAGACAAGATGTTTTGTCCAACAAACATCCAAAATGCCACGTTTGCCCCGTCAATTCGTTAATTCGAAGGATCACAAAACAAAACGGTCATAGCCGTTTGATGTGTCTCTTCTTCTTTCTTCGTCTCAACATCCATCAGCATGGTCTTCCCTGCAAACGGTGTCTTCACCTATGCATGCTACCACCGCCAAGAATCTTGGGAACTCATTAGCGGCATTAGTTGCAGGTTTCGGCACTGCAGGAGCAGACACAAATCGCATCATGTTGTGCGACTTATATGCCGGAACATTTTTGCTCGCCACCTTCGACATGCTGTGTGAAGTCGTGCGAAGAGTGCGTGATGGTGCACAATCCGCTTACGCTTCGAAGTCAGACGACGGCGAGTTGAATGCCAACTCGATGCTGCGACACTGCATGTCGGAATAAATTTTTCACTTGCAAGCAAAATCGTCACTTCAAGGAATCAAAGCCCTGGCTCTCTCCAACGCGTAACCATCGAGAGTAAAGCTGTCGAGCATCTTCATCTTCTTCTGGTACTCCTGCGCCTTCTTGCGCGCGAGTTCCTCAGCCGTGTATCGTTCATCCACATCGTCCTCAGGGAAGACAGCGAAATTCCTCCAGTCTCTGCAGCCCTTTTCCGTCTTCATCTCCTTGACGATGCTGGCGTATAGTCTCGGATGGCTCATGCGCAAGCAGCGTTGCGGGTCTCTCGTGTCGGGTGGTGAAGGCATCATCATTGCTTCTATTCTGATTTCGTCGTCCCAGTCGCGTCGACATGGCGGGAGGAGAGCGATGCTTGTGTTAGAGGATGCGCGGGAAGAAGTGTCGCTGATGGTGGTGTTGTTGCTGTCGGTGCGACGGAATTGAAAGCTTGCGAATTTGGGGCGAGATCTTGAGTTGTCGATCGACGTTGAGGCGCGGGCGGCGACAGGTCGAGGAGCCGAGTCGATTGGCGTCTCAGCCTTTGAAGGGCGGAAACAGCTGAACGGCATGGTTTCGATATGGATGTTCGAGTGGTGTGCAGGAGTATTGTCAGCCCAATGGGCGGGAAGGGTCGGTATTAAAATGAATCGATCGCTTGATCAGCGTTCGCTTGAGAGATCGTGGGAGTCGGCAGTGCTGGGGCCGGTATCGCTGATCTGTGTCGGAGATTCGGCAGGTAAGGCAAGCAGGCAAGGCTGACTGATCGCGGGCGTCGTATGTGCGAGGATGGAACTGCGGCGACTACAATTCTGGAAGCGTAGGCTCAGCTCGTGTAAGAGAAGGAGTGTTGGAGGCGTGGTCCATGGCTGCTATGATGGTAACATGTAGTTTGGTTGAGGCGGGCGAGGGAGGGTAATGTAGTGTGTGTGTGCAATGCGAGACTTGCAGAGGGAGGGTGGGGTGTGTCTGGGAGTCTCGGCCACTGGCAATCGATGGCAGCACAAGGGCAAACCTTCGAAGGCAGTTGGCGAGTGGGCGGTACTTGGGTACGCTGGACAGTAGTGCTGCACTGCTAATCGGCGCTACTTTCTGTCGGGTGCGCACGGGCGGTTTGGCTGTGTTCATTCGCTACATCAAGCATTTTGCAAGCTGCAGCGCGGCAACCGGCACCAACAACGCCCACGCACGGCCAAACGTGACATGCTTGCCCATGCTCTAGTTCGCCGTCCACTGCCGTGGAGATGGTCTGCGCGCACTTTATCAGGTCATTCTTGTCCTGCTAGTCATAAACTGTAGATTGTGTGCGAGAGATTATTACAAACCTGGCCGAGTCGCCGTCTTTTGCGCACAACTAACATTAATCATTTGCATACGTATGCGAATAATGCAGCCCTGCTGATCGGTGGTAGTGGCAGTTGCGGTATTGCGCAAGCACACTCGCACTCTTTTGCCCTGCCAACACAACACCGATAGTCCTCCCACCGGTGCCGTGACGCACCTTTGTTCTGCTTGCGCCAGTCTGCTTGCTGCTGGCCTGTCCGCTGTTCATGTTGCTGCGCAGACGCAGGTCTAATATTACCTGTCTTACAATCCCAGCCCCGATCCGAGCAGCAAGACAAGGCATCCTGCAGGAGGAGAGGCAGTCTCACGCGTCACGCACGGGAATAATCAAGTCTCTCTTTGGCGCAGTAGTCCATGCTTTTCTTTCTCTTCACTTCTTCGCCGTGTCATTGCTCTCCAATTTACCCGCCAGCCAGCCAGGCCAGCCAACCTGCTCACTCGCTTGGCCGACGCTGGTGGCTTACCAGCGCTGGAGGCACAGGGGAGGGCTGAGAGCGCACCTCTCCCTGCACTACTCTCTATTCCTGCTGCAACCTCGTAGCACAGCACACCCTCTCGCTCGCCTGACAGTCTGCTGCATCCCCCAGAATATTCCCCACGTTTGGCGTCCACCTCCACCTCCCAAGCTGCAGCCTCAAACAGTGGGAACTGCGAGCTTTGCCAGCTCGCCATCGTATCGCGCAGTGGTTAGCGTCCTCGCGTCTCATGGGTGTATGCAACATCCTCTCTTGCCCGCCTATGATGAGCATGATCGGCTTCCAGGTCCGGACGCCTGTACCTGGGTACCTCCCCTACCGCGCGCCTGCTGTCGCACGTCGACCTGCGTCGGAGGGGCTGCACAGTGGTGTAGTGGAGGCATCTTAGCTTCTTCCATGCAGCGCCGAGAGGTGGAGGGGCAAGGGATCGAGGGGTTACGCATGCTTTCTGGTTTGGCTTGAGTTTCGAGTCCCTTTTTGAACTTGCTGGAAGCACGCCTTTCCCATTCGCGGACATTGATACCCCGAAGTCCCGTCGGGATTGGTCGGGAGGGGATAGTGAAGTTTGAATAGAGCGATGGTACAGTAGTACTTGGCTTCGCGATGCTTAAAGTGCGTCGTTCACCAGTCGAGGGGAACATGGACGTCACTTCGTCGGTCTGTCGGCACAACAGCTCCTCACTTTCGAAGCATGCTAGAACTTATTGCTGACGCTTAAGCTATGATCGAAGATGTGTGTTGTTGGAGATGTTCATAAGCTTCCCGTCCTAACCTTCTCCACGTGGACGTGATATCACTCTACCAGCTGATCCAAAAGCTTCCTTCCTACTGCAGCACCTCTAACCTCTATCCATGCAAGTCAGGGTCGCCGATAATCTCCTCATTCGTCGGCACGCAATGTACCAAAGTACCTACTTTCATCCGTTACCGGCTTCCCTTCTTTGTAATAACATAGCTATAATCAAATCAGCAAATCCCAAATCGACAGATAGCAAGAGGTAAAACAAAACAAAAGAACGTCACAACTCACAAATTCGAATTCATCCCCTTCCACTCCTCCTCAAACGGATCGTCCTCCACAACCCTCACATCAAAAACCTTCCTAGCGGACTTCATGAACTGCGCGTCCGCTTTACGGCGCTTCACGCACGCGAAATAGCACACCGTCCGCTCGCCAATCAAGTCCTGCAGCGTGCTGAGCAGCAGCGGAAACGCGGGCTCGAAGTAAATGCAGTCGGCGGCTAGGATGACGTCGGGTTGTGCCGGCAGGCCTGTCGGTGTGGGCTGGCCCCAGTCGTAGACCGAGGGCGCCACGCTGCTTTCCAGGCTGTTGAGGGCGGTGTTGCGCTGCATTAGAGAGAGCATGACGGCTTGGTCGGTGAGGTGCAGCGTGGCTTTGGGGTGGCAGCCCTTGGCTACGGCGAGGCTGGAGGGGTGAGGTCTGTTAGCGAGGTGGGCACCGACTGGCACATGGTGGTGTGTGAGTGTATAGCGTGAGGGATATCTCCCATCGGGTGATGGCGTGCATGAAGCCTTGCTTGGAGCGAGTGCTTGTGTCGCTTGTGAGGAATGCTTGTCTATAGTGCTTAAAATGCCGCACGCGGTGGACACGTGGATGGGTTGCGTGAGGGGAGCGACATAGGGGAGGGCACAGGGAGGGTGTAGCATAGCCCAACTCACCCAGCCAGACCGCCTCCAGCGCCGATTTCAATTCTACAGAGAAAAAAAAGCCTCAGTCACAGATTCACAGACACAGGACGGAAAGTTTCGACATAGCTAGATACACACATTGACTCTGCGTTCCTGATTTCTTCTTTCTTCATCTTGATCAGATACTTGGCCAGCCGCATGCCTGCCGGCCACAGCATGCCACCGCAGCCATCTGCCAGGTCTTCATGTAGCAGCAGTGGCGGGTCTAGGAGCCCGCCAAAGTCGACGGTTTTGATGCTCGCGGCGACACGCTGGGGTGCTTCGACGAAATCCTCGCCGAAACCGAGGAAGTCTTGCACGGGGGACGGTGAGCGCGAGGCTATTATTGAGGGCGACATGGTTTCGATTTGTTGTGTATTACCTATCGCTTCTTGAGTTTGAGGTGTTTTTTTTATATGGGCGTAGACGTTTCTCGGAATGTTCCAGACCGCTGGACTGTGGACTTCTGGGGTCGAGACTTTCGTGCCTGTCATTGCGTGGACATCTCCTTATCGTGGCCGAACTAACAACCTCATTACGCGACACATTTTTAAGCATTGGAGCTCGTACAGACCACTATGTTTATATTGTTGGTGCGCGCTTGCAATTGCCTTCCTCATGTTCGTCCACGGGTTCTGACTGGATGTTCTCAAAGCTGTTTACGCCACATTTGAAATATCTCTCGCGCGAAAGTTTGTGCATCGTTCCCAAAGGATTTCATACGGCTCGCACGTCTTTCCAATGATTGCTGAAAAACATCTAACTATGTGCTTTACGTCAAAGCTGATAGACAGACTCAAAGCTAGGCATGCCCGTCTATGGCTTTGAGAAAGCTATGCCATCGAGCAAAGGCGCATGCAAACTTGTGACTCGCGGCATAGAGAGAGGGACATTGACAAGCTTATTACATGTGCTGAGCACCAGTCTTCAGAGATAAGTCTTGCCAGTATCACGCAGCTTCTGAAACTCACTTGACGGCAGTGCTTGTGTAGAGCATAGCCTGGCTCTCTTGTAGCCAAGAAGCTGTCTGATTGGCAACGCAGGCGCCCTGCATGATGCCTCTGGGCTGTGCAACTGGGATGTGAAGCAACTCAGCCTTGCTGACGCGAAACTATCTCCTTTGCCTACAATCCCCAGTGCATACCATTAGCGTGAACCCCGTGAACCCCGAAGGACGCATGGACGACAGACAATCAGTATGGAGATAGTTGGCGGCGTCGCGAGCATCATCACGCCCATCGAAGCGACCGGCGTCCTCGCCGAGGTCTCAAAGAACCTGGTCCTTCGTTGGAAGAACGCACCTCACGAGATTCAGGCTTTAGCGACACGACTTTCACTTCTTGCTGCCGAGCTACAGAGCATCAAGAATGCTACCACGACATCTCACCCTATCTTGACGGATGCCATTATCCGTCAAAGTCTCAGCGATCTACTTACAGATGTCCGCAAGCGACTTTCAAAGCTTGAAAGCTTGCATTTTCGCCTTGAGTAATACGGCCCTCTGCGTCAAAAGTTTCAATGGACTGTCAAGGATGCTGGGTCTGCTGAGAAGATGCTCAGCAAGACGCAAGAGATTGAACAGAGACTGGCAAACTTGATGACGCTGGTTTCTTTGTGAGCCTCCAGAATTCCTGATGCGTATCGTACCGCTGATTTTCTACAGACGAGCACAAACACCAATTCTGGAAGGTCTTAATAGGATTGAGCAGATGGTCTCGACACTTGTCATCGCTTTACCTGCCCCTGTGCCTGTGGCACCGGCGACAGTGTCTGTTCATTCTGGTGGTACTTATAGAAATGCCTCTCCTCCGAATGGATATGGGCCCGCTTCAAAACGCACCCTTGTAGCAATTTCGTGGCAATCAGGCACGCGTTTGGAAAGCTGGGGCTATCGCGGAACTCTCATCACGACCAAGCAAGGCTACCACACTGGTTACAGCATCAACTTTTCAGTTTCATTGCCTCTCGCACGAATATTAGGCAGCTACGCGTTGATAGGATGCCTGTCGCTTCGGTCAACACCACTTTGCCGAAGGTCTTTCACATTCCGACATCCAAGCTACTTTGCAGTTGCTCGAGTTGTCGACAATCAACACCCCTTCATGTTGGCGTGCTTCAATGGCGACGTCGAGACTGTACGGCTCATGCTGCGAAGCGGCGAGGGTAGGCCCACGGATGTTACTGCGGAGGGAGAAACACCAATGCTTGTGAGTCAATGAGCCAAATATCGCCGGTATGAGTACTTATGCATTGATAGTTCGCTTCGCAAACTGGGAATATAGAAGTGGTAGCGGAGCTACTAGAATCCGGCGTTGAAGTGGATGTGACAGCGAGCTTCCGTACTATGACCACCATGCTGGAATTGGCCTCAACATATAAGAATCTTGATCTTGTTCGATTACTGCTTCACCATGGAGCCTCGGGAGATCACATGTGTTATCTGGGGTGTGAAGCTAGCGTACTGTGCTGGCAAACAAGCGATCTTAGGACCAACCACTCATCGATGGACGTCTACAATGTGCTGAGCGAAAGCACGTGTGTTGATTTGCACCATGATGAGCATGATCGGGCTTTGTCGGTCGAACTAGCAGCCTACAACGGGTGTGCCTCCCAGATCGATTCCCTGGTCCGCTTCGGTTTCGATATCTATCAGAGCGATCTTGGTCCGATGGGGACGATTGCTCTTGCTGCAGAGCACGGCAACTATTCTTCGTACTCGGCTCTGGTATCGCATTTTGGCGGAGACGTGTTTGGGTATGAGTTCAATGGCATGGCTGGCTCCGAGTTTTTGTTGAAATGCACAATAATGGGAAAAGCACTAAGCTTTCTCGGCTACCCGGAACCAACACGGGAGTACGACAAAATTTTGTGGGACTTATTGCAGCGCTGTGGAAAATCGACTTTCGCCGTTGCCGCCAAGGCTGGATGCAGATCCTCGACTGTCTGATATAGTGAGCAAAGCGACGAAAGCAAGCGAGCTGGCGGCTGCTCTTGGCCCAGAGACTGGAGTGTGGTA
>Ga0265797_10006255_pt1 | contig 16922 bp, 17 predicted proteins | sample P2T30metagenome_FD_192433 | JGI IMG/M metagenome (GOLD analysis project Ga0265797, IMG submission 192433) | Plant litter microbial communities from East Loma Ridge, Irvine, California - P2 T30 | ecosystem: Environmental > Terrestrial > Plant litter > Unclassified | place: USA: California...
ACAACCAGTTCCTAGTGTCTTGTGATTATTTATAGAACATATAACAAAGGTGTTGATAATATACTACCGTTTTGCTGCTATTTTCGCAAAATAGTGTGGTACCGGTGTATCGCACATGTCTAGGTATTCCTAATCGTTTCCCAGACGTACCCTCCAGCTGGTACAAACCATCAAGTGCATATTTCGAATTCATCGAAGCGATACCTACAAGGCTTTTGATCATCTTTAAACCTACATCAAACCAAGCGTCGCCTCTTGCATATAACACCCGACATGGCGGGTACATCACCAAATAATTTCTTCCTTCGTATTAACATCAATAAAGTAGCCGGAAATGTTCTCTCTTGTCGCAGAGTCAATTGTCAATTAGATCAATAATTTTCCTTACACTCTCCTCACTCGACGTAACTGGCAAGCCGATGCCCGTCCCAGTCGCCGCCGCGATGCCCATATCGGTGGCCATGAATCTGCAGTGAAATGGTTCAGCCATGCATGAAAACGTGCGCGATGGAAAAACCTTTGCTTGCCATTGGACTGATTGGGAAACAAAAGGGAAACGAAGAATTCATCCTGCATGGACTGCAAAGGCAACAAATTTCTCATCCGCAACATGCAGCGTCCTGTCCACTCAGATTAGCTTTTCCCTCCTTTTACTTCTTCTTCCTCTTTTTCATTACTGCATACTTCCTGCCAGAACAGAAAAAAAAACAGCTTACTGTGTAAACCAATTCATAGCCGCCTTGGACATACCGTACGCCGCCGCATAGAAATACCAGGGCAGCGGTGCAGCCGTCGACGCCGCACGACTGGATACTGAAATCCACCGCGGCTTCGGCGACCGTTCAAGCAGGCTCTTCGCCGCCTGGCACAGCATTATAGGCGCCAGAGCATTGATGTCGGAGCTGTCGGTAAACGCTTTGGGGTCCACATGTTCCATGGGAGCGGCGCCAATCGAGACACCGGCAGTTGAAATGACAATGTCAATGTGTGTGATGCCGGCAGCTGAGACAGTTGCCATGGCTGCTTGGGGGGAGGTGAGGTCGGTGTTCTCGATGCCGGCGATGAAGAGGCGCGAGGCAAGTCCGACAGAGAAGCGATGCAGTTCTGAGGCTTGGGATGACGTGGAGTCGCGGATTGTGCCGATGACGGTGTGGTTGGGGTAGGAGATATAGGTGGCTGTGAGGTCTTTTCCGATACCTGTAATTCATATGGGTGTTGTTAGAAGAGCGAGGGGAATAGTGGTGGTAGAAGGTGGATCTAGGACGTATACCTCTGCCGGCGCCGGTGATGAGAACGACTGTTTTGGGAGCCATGATACGGAGTGCTTGTCTCAAAGTTGTTCCTCCAATTTTCGAGATATAGGTCGTATTGTAGGGATCGGGAAATGAGCATATCTACGGTATTGGCTAGTAATTTGTCATCAACGAGTGGGTTTACAGCGACATGCAGGGCATTGAACATGTTTGATTTCAGATCGATATATGAGAGCGAATACCAGCTTCGCTATCTCGCTCGCAAAATCAACGCGGTGATTACAAATCGAGAGTTTCCCTGGTCATCCTGAAAGATTCGGGTACTATCGCCCTTTTGAATAGGTAGTGCAGATCGAATGGATTTTGACGAAGTTTGACTACCTGGATAAGTCGCTATCACTACCGTTACACCTAAATTCTATTCTCGTACGTGAGACCTTCTCACCTTCGACTAATCACCCAATCATTCGCTTCAACACATGTACATACTGAAACCGGTCAACCAGCAAACAATACATTAAGTTCTCAATGGGCGTGATATCTGAAAGCGTTGAGACCTCAAAGGGGGGTTATTTCTAGCCACAAAGTACGAAACAAGACCATTAAGACGCCTTTCTCCAGATTAAACGCCACGGAAGAAAAGGAAAGATGGCAGCATCTTTATTCACTCAACTCACTCGTAGAAACGCACTTGAGGTTTTAAAAAAGCTCGCTCATCTCAATTTGTATGAAACATGAGCCTCAGCCCACACTCTTGACATTGTATTCTAATACGCGCCACCCCCCATGAGCGGATCTTCATCTACAGTCCAAGCTTGTGCGTCGAGCCTAGCACTCTTCTCCTCACGTGTCTCGCCAAACGGCTCGCTTCGCTTGTTGCTCTTTTTGGTGGTTGCGGGTGCTGGCTCCGTGTACATTGGTGTTCCGACGCGAGAACCGGTAAACGCAGGAGTAGGAAGCGAGGTATCAGTAAGGGCAGGCGGAGAGTTAGCCTCGTCGTCTTCATCGGCAGTGATGTATTTTTGCTGCTTCACCAAAGGCTCGACAACTTGAGGGAGATCCAGGAGTTTGCTGTTTCCCTGAGCACTTTTGTTCTTCAGGGTCGCTTCCGTGGTGGCATCGCGCTCGTTGAGCTGACGCTGCGTCTCCTCGCGGTCCTGCAGCCAGATATTGTGCTGGTCCTTGTATTCCTTCTCCTTGTTCTGGAGCCACTTCTTGTGTTCCTCGTTTTCTTCGATTGTTTCAACGCACGTCGGGCACTTGATGTAGAACCCACCAGGCATGGATTCTTCACCCATTAGTTCAAACTCAGGTAAGTTCTCGCCAATGAGCTCAGTCTGATCCCAGTCAAGGCAATCCTCACAAAAGCCTAGTGGGCACCAGCGGCAGCGATAGATTAGGCCCCCAGCATCGTTCGTCGACTTGTCACACTCTGAGCATTTGTGTTGTGAACAGTAGAATCCACTAAAGCCCTTGACCTTTGACTTGAGATGCGAGTCCAGACAGTCGAAGTGGTAGGCTCGTGGACAGCTCTTGCACTCGACCATGTGCCCCGCCTCGGCATCATCAAAACACTCAAGACAGGTGTTCTCGTGACTGAACTCACGTCGCTTGTCGCGGATTGGCTCAGCAAGACGAGGATCTTTGCCAGCGAATGTAGGCACTGCTTCCCAGTCGCCACAGTTCATCGACTCTTTGTTGATGGCGTAACCACCGACCATGACTGTAGTGTTCTTTCCCTTGCGACGATCTTCGCGCGTAATGTTGTCAGGAAGGATGTTTGCAGCCGAGGTATTAGCCTTTCGATTGGTATCGAGCTGGCGCTGATGGCGCTTGCCCTCAAAGACAGCACATTCGACACGTTCCATTGTTGAAAGCCACTTGTCTTCGTCGACCTCTGAATGTGTCGCAGAGTCGACCAGGTCGGCAGGCTTGTCGCGACATTTGGCCATCATCGTCTCGAGGTCCCAAGACACCATCTCCTTGACGTCGATTTCGGGATGGGATAGGGTCTGTGCACCTCGTCGTACAAGCGTCTTCAGCTGCGTTGTGTCCATCTGAGGCAGATCTTCACTAAGCGACGGGCGCCCTTTCTTCGTCTCCGGTGCTTGTTTGCCGTGTACGCTCTGCATTGACTCGGTGATTTTTGCCGACAAGTATAGCTTCTTGCGGATGCGACCCAGCATTTGCTCTTCGACAGTACCTTGAGTGCACAGTTTATAGATGGTCACCTTCTTCGTCTGTCCAATACGATGAGCGCGAGCTTCTGCTTGTAGAGTGATCTGTGGGTTCCAGTCTTCATCGAGAAAGATGACGTCCTCGGCGCTAGTCAAGTTGATACCCAAGCCGCCTGCGCGAGTAGATAGAAGCATGACCTTGTAGTCGGAACCCTTTTGATTGAAAAGGCGAATGTCCAGATTACGACGGGCGCGGGAAGTGCTTCCATCCAGACGGAGAGACTTGAATCGGTCACCGTGGTTGCTGATGAGGGACAAGAGATCTTCGCAATGGTCGAGGGTGCGAGTGAAGCTGGAGAAGATGAGAACCTTCTTGCCCTCGGTAAAGACTGTATGCTTGAGGAGCTTCTCCAGTAAGATGAACTTGCCAGAGGCGCGGATGATGTGGTCACCAAGGTAGTATGGATCAGGCGCGACGCCCGGCAGCTGGTATGGATGTGAACAGCATTTTCGCAGTTGCATGACGAGATTCATGAGCTTCTTCCAAGCTCCCTTTTTGGAATCGGAATCAGTCTGCTCTTTGGTCAGGGCTTCTTTTACGATTAGGGCTGTCTCCTCCCAATCGCCTTCGGCACCGCCTGAGCTGACAGCTTGGTCCACCTTCTCCATCTGTTGCAGTAGTTTGTTCTCTTTGGTGTCCTGTTCAAGGGCGTCCTTCTCCTTTGATTTTCCGTCGGTGAATAGCTCGTCGAGCATCCCATCATCCATGCGGGTAAGAAGGCGTGTGTACCAAAACTTCTGCATTGGCGTGAGCGGTACGTAGAGCAGCACTTCTTCTTTGGGTGGGAGGCCAAGGTTGACAGATGGAGAGTCTTTCATGCGTCGTAACATGATCAGCTCAAGCAAGCGACGCGCGTCTGTCATGGTCTGCTTGTTTGCTTTGCCCTTGCTGAGATCGAACGACTCCCGGAACAGGGTCGCGGTCTTGTCGTCAAAGACTTGGGGGTAGAGCCACGTCAACAAGGACCACATTTCCGCCAAATTGTTCTGCAGCGGTGTACCAGTCAAGATGAGTCGATACTCGGCGCTGATGCTTTTCAACGCAGTGGAGATTTGGGTTACGCTGCTCTTGATCTTATGTCCTTCGTCTAGGACTACATAGCGCCAGGCAAATGAGTGCTTGAACCAAGACTGCTCGGCCTGGAAGGTTTCATAGGTTGTTACGATGATTTTAGGGGCATCGGAGCCTTGGTCACCGCCAGACAATTTGGAGACTTTGCGGCCGGCTTTGCGCGACGCCTTGCGGTCGCGAGCTCGTGAAGTCTCGTTTCCCTTCATGTCTTCCATGCCAGCCGCGACCCTCTTCAACCGGCCCCGCTCGGCCGCAGCGCCGTGAAAGCGCACGGCCTTGAGCTGTGGTACCCATTTCTGAGCCTCAGTGATCCAGGAGTTGAGCACACTGAGAGGGCAGATGACAAGATAGGGACGAGACTCTTCTGAGGTTAGTCCGTTCTTCCGGTCGAGCTCTTCTAGGTACTGGAAGAGCGACAAGGTTTGCAGCGTCTTGCCTAGACCCATTTCGTCACCAAGTATACCCGAGAAGCCATTGTTGTGCAGGTGGACCAGAAACGAAAGACCGGACAGTTGGTAGGGCTTCATGGTGGCGGTAACACCCTTGGGTTGCTCCGTGAGCTCTTCATACTCAACAATAGGTTGCGCCTTGCCGTCGGCGACCAGCTTCGCTACCATGTTGTTCTTGGGAAGAAGTGGCAGGAAGAGATCTTTGTTGGCCACGAGGAAGTTGTTGGCCTTCGCCTTGGTGTTCTTTGCAATGTCATCGCGGAGACGGGCACGGGCAGTGTCGAGCTTAGGTGGTGGCGCGCGGCGACGTTTTGGTGACGGTGATGGCATGGTATCTGACTCTAGAATGGTACTCTTCCTGTCGCGCCCACTGCGACGCAGCCCGTCCGTCCGCTCCTTGTCTCTCCGATGCTTTTCCATTTTAAGTCCTTCGGTGTAGGCTGATATCCTGGCACTCGTCTTGCGATTGGGGCGGGCTGAGGGCGCAAGTTCGTCTTCGCTGCTAGGCGCTTCTTGCTCTCCTCGTCCTGACGATGCACGAGTGCGCTTGTTGGCGACGGTGGCCGGCTTGCGGTCGGGGGAGTCTTCGTTTGCGGATAAATCGGATACGACGTAGTTTGGTGTTGGTTGCCCACGCAGGCTACGTTTGCCTCCGGCGTCCGAGGAAGCAATTGCTTCGGCCTGGTTTGTATTCTGCTGTGTAGATATGCGCCTTCTCTTGGTCGCCGACTGTGCTGATCGCTGAGATCCGAATTGGGCCAAAAGATCTTGGTATTGACCGCCGCGCTTCCTGGTAGGTGGTGTAGTAGGCTGGGGCGAAGCCAGCGTAATCGTTGACTGGCGCGCCATTATAACGAGCACAGGGTTTAGTTGGTTGGTAGCACGCTATGCTATCGCGGGTGAATTGGAGTATGAGAAAGGGAGAAGGGAGGAGCGAATGTCAATTGAAACACGACCCTGCAAGACGCGACGGACCCTGGAGTGAACGGGGAAGCCTTGGCCCAGAACAGTGATGTGGAAATGGTGACGGTGAAGACGCAGCCAAAACAATAGAGTGCATGCCCAAAGGAGTGGTTGGAGTGCCTGGGCACCTCACACTGTTGAAGTGAGCACTTGGTGACGGATTAGGTTACGCCGCGACGGGGGGCGAAATCGCGAAACCAACAGGACGCGACTGGCCTTAGCCCCGACGTCTAAGTCCGCATATACACGCCGACAGTTTGCGACCCCTCGACATTTAACAGACACAACGTCACTTGCAGCCCCGCGCAGTGAGCGCACCACCGTCGCCCAGCATGGCCCAGCAGCCCATGACGCCCTTCTGGCCGATATTTGCCTCCAAGTCAGACGGCCAGCACATTGTCAACCTCAAAGGCCGGCCGCTCAGGAATGGACCGACTGAAGAACAGCTGAACACGTCGCCCAACGACCAGGGCCAGCGCGACTTTTACCGCCTAATCGAAAAAGACGACCCCAAGCACCAGGATTGGCGCAAGAAGTTGGGTGGCATGCTGCTGCGCGAGATTGGCGGCAAGCAATATGAAGGTGAGGAAAGCGCGAGGCACAGCCACCACACGCATGCGCTGATTTGCGATAGATAGATGGCAGCAATGCATCCTGTGGGATTTTCCAGAGAACTACGTCCTGTACGAGCATATCAAGACAAAGGCCGACGGTCAGCTGAAGACGGTCAAGAACCACTCCGGCGGCGGGCACGACCGACAGGACGCATATCTCTACGGCTACCCCAAGGGCCCTAAGAAGCGTTTCCGCAGTCCCGTCGAGTTTTTTCCGCATCTACTGTGGCTGTGCACAGACGAGAACAGCGACATGGTCAACTGCACCTGCAAGATGTGCTCTCCAGCAGGCGACGTCGAGAAGCCCCAAGTCAAACAAGAAGTCAAGCAAGAGGCTCCCCCGATCAAGCGAGAAAACAGTTCGAGTGGGGCCGCAGCAACCACTGGCAATGCGATTGTCCGAAATCCAACAATCCAGCCGCCTGTCCGAAGGCCTTCAACAGGCCCGCCTATCCCCAGCCCCATTTCGAAGCCAGCTACACCCGCTCCTGCCCCTGTAGCCACCACCCCCGCCCCACAGCAGATTCGGGCGCCTCCGGTACTGCAATCGACACCTCTCCCACAGCCGCGGTCCCTCGAACAGCAGACGGACTTGACTTACAACAAATTCCTCTGTCGCACCGGCGAGGCCATCTGGTTCTTCCGGCCCGAGACCTCGGCCTGGGGGCTGGGACTTGTGGTACGAAGATGGTCCTCCAAGACAAACCCCACAGAGAGGGCCTATCAGATCCAGCCTCTGTCGCATCCTTACGATTCGCCTCCTCAAGAAGTCGTTCATTCGGACGTCCATGTCAAGCCATGGCTTGCCTGGTCTGCCCCAGCTTGCACGTTTCCCTTCCTGCAGCAAAACCCACAATACGAGTATGGAAATACCGATTGGAGAGCCCTCATTAGTGGCCAGGGTGGCAAAGGAATCGCCTCGGTTGACGCCTCTATATTAGCAGCTAAAGCCATTGACGCCACATACACCCTCTTCGAGCCTCTCAAGGCCTCCAAGGATGAAAAGGGCAACCAAATTCGACAGTATAACGGTATATATCTGGGTGCTGAGAAGATTTGGAGAGGGGAGGCGGTGCGGTTGCGTATAGGCACTGGGAGCGATCTCATGGTCATTACCGACATTGTCGAGCAAACGCTAGTCAACCCGCCCGCCAACCAACCCAACACAAAAGTGATTGCGGTCGGCGATATATACAGCTACGCAACTCTAGACGCCCCAGATCCTAACCTGCCTCCGAAACCGCCACAACAAAACAACAACATTCCCTCGCGCATGGTCCACGATATGGTATGGCGAAATCGCATACTTGTGCCCAAGACACGCACGGCGGCATGGTGGAAGCTCATCCAACCCTCATACAAACTAGAAATCGACGACATCAAGGGCCGTTGGTACGAGACCAGTCTGTTGTTCCAGCAGCCCTTTACGGAAGCAGTGGACAATAACGAGGGCGGAAACGGTATCTGGATGAACTCACGAGGCGAGGCAACGGGCAAGGCATGCATATCTCAACCCGACCGCATCCCTGCATTCGGTGCCTCTGTACCCAAGGGAACACACATCATCGAAGGCCTTGATCCACCGAGTGAACCCATCGCCCAGCCACAGCAGTCTCATAACGGGATGGGTATTGGTATAGGTACCGGTATGGTAGACCCGTTTTCCATTGACGACTTCATGCACGTCGATCACTTGGGCGACGATACGGGCATGGAGTTCAACGGAAACAACAACTTTTCGTTTTAGAAGGGTTGCATTGGCATGTTTGGTAGCATTGAACGGCGTTTTACTTTCCATGGGCGGCATGAATTCCATATCTTTTTGAGACAGCGAAAGAAACAAAACGAGGTGTAAGATGTTTTGGGATAAGGGAGAGATACCCCCAGTTTCATTTACCAAGTAGCGAAAAGGTTTCCAAATGACATCATAGGCCAGTCATTCTCGTTGAATGTACAACCCAACTACCTTGTATGAATTCATAAGTGGTATCGATGCCTAACAGCACATTTTTGACAACGCGGCATTGTCGTAACAGCAATATGAGAAAGCAGTGAAGGTGCTATCCCAGCACCTTGTCCTCAAACTACCTTTTACAACATCCGCATCATTCACTTTCCAAATTTGTCAACATTGGAATGGTATATACGTATTATTTTATTATAGATATTTCTGAGATACGACTTAGTAACTAGGATGAATTGCTATCCTTACAACTCTCTAGTCAAACACTGGTTCCCTCCGCTTGTATACTTTTTTTTCTAAAAAAAAAACCCCCCCTTTTTTTGCTTTCTTTACTATTTTTTGGTCAAGTCGTCTTCCAACGGCTTCTCTCCGTCTGTACTCGCTCCCTTGACCGCGACCTCTTCTAAATCTCGAACGTTCACCACTACCTTGCTTCACTAAAGGCAGCTAGTTTTAATTCTTGGCCATCATCGTAGTCGCAGAACAATACAATAGCGTACAATAAATTCAATCTAGATACACGTTCTATAGCGTACACTGTAATTCCAAAAAGCACAGATGAAAACATACACCACAACGTCTACAACAACAACAACAACAAATAGAGATCCACAATCAGTACGCGTCAAGGAAAGCCAGAGCGTCACCAAAAACCCGCTGCCTCTTCCAAGGCTGACCCAAAAACTCCAGACCATCACTACGAGCCTTGCGCTTCGCACCCGTCTTCCGACTCAAACCCCTCAGATCCATATCTTCCACGCGCCTGTTCAGACTCCCAGTATGCTCGCCAGTCTCCACCAGAGTATTAGGCGAGAAATTATTACCGTGCCGATAGGGCAAAACTGCCGTAGGGACGGCAGCCAGCTCGACGTCCTGCGGGTAGTACAAGGCGCGTATCCTGACCGAGAGTTCCTCCTCGTCTGTCTGGGGCCACGTAAATCCGAAGCGGCGGTTCGCAGGAACGTTTTCAATGGATGTTTCGGTGACAAGGTGGTGAGTGATGAGCCATGCCGCGAGCGTCTTCCAGTCGAGGATACCAGCCAGCGCGGCGTGGAAGAGCCAGTAGGCTTCTGTGTATATCTCATCCGAGTAACTCACGTCAAGCCTGGGGTGCAGGCCCAAAGCCACGATCCAGGCGTTGATGATGGTGTGGTAGCCGCACTGCCAGCCTCCCGGGATCTGTGCGGGTACTCTGCATACATCGAAGCGAGTGAATTGCGGCTGTGAGCCTGTCTCTGCTCGGTGTGTCGACCAGGTGAGGCAGTGGGCTATTCGCTGGATACGCTCGTAGAGGTAGGGGCGCACCCTGTTGAAGATGCGGGGGCAGCTGTCCAGGAAGTATACTCTGAAGTGAGTTGCGCCCTTTGTTGTGCGCTCTTCTTGTATCACGGCCAGTAGAGTGTGGGCACCGACTGGTTCTCCGTAGTTCCCATTCCACTTTACTTTGTTGTCCTTGCACCAATTTACCAGGCCGGTGTCGTCGCCTCGAACTACCAGAGGCATGAGCCAGGCTCGGCGTGGGCGCGAAAGGTAGCCTTCGTCGGTGACGTAATTGGCCGCTGCCAAGGCAAGGTCCACGCTACGGGTCAAGGTGAAGCCCCCAGCAAACGGTGTGGGGTTGCTCGGGTGTGGCTGTTGGAAGTTGTCGATTGCTTCCAGCACTGACACAATGGCGAGGTTTACCGTTTCATCCTCGAGCGGGAACTTCTGTTCCATTCCTACCGTCGCACGAGGGGTTCCGAAGAAATGGTTTCCTATATCCTCGTCTGACATGATACTGCGGTAGCATCTTTGTATGTCCTTGGTCCACTCGACGGGATCTTTTCGAACTTGAGCCGTTGAGTAATTCTCAGTCATGTATTCCCGGAACGTCTGTACAACTCGAGAAGCCATATGTGGCTGTCCATGAGTTTCAGGTATTACTCCCAAAAATCCATCGAAGATGTAATCAACGGTTTGGTCCCAGGCTTGACGCACTTGAGAATCTGTGTGGTCAACGTTCAATAGCCCCAAACGTTGAAGACGAGGTACAAGGTTGAATCTTGTATCTTCACTCCAAGAATCACAACGGAGGACTTCATGATGAGGCCGTCCGTGAAGATTTGGAATTCGATTGGTTTGCTGAGCTGTACGATCTAGCGGATTGTTTTCTCGATAGATCCTTTCTTGCTTTCTGGCACTGGTCAGGTCATCGCCCAGTGCGCTCTCGTTTCTGATCGCATGGGTATTTGAAAAGCGTCTGTTTTTCGGAACGAGCCCCTTCCGGACGATATCATGACACTTTAGAAAGGCGTAGATGAGTTGCCAGTCTGCATGTCCGAGCAGTGATAGATGCATAATATTTTGCAGTGTTTGGAAGAACTCGTCTGTCCATTTGAGTCGTACATCTGGGTTTAGTTCTAAGCCTAGTGCTAGCCCCCAGGCGTTGAGAATAGTATAGTATCCGCATTCATCGCTGCTTGGTTGCATGGCTGTTCTGACCCGTATCGCGGATCTAGGTTTGAGTGTACTGAATGCCTGCTGACTGGTAAAGTGATCTAGGCACCAATCAGATTCATGCAGGACTGACCAAGCATGATCGAACACTTGCTTGCGTTCTGCTTGGTTGTGGAGGTGATATAGGGAGTCTAGAATGTAGATGGCGGGCCTTCCATTCTCCTCTAATTGCATGACTAAGAGGACAATATGACTTCCTAATATGTATGGCGTAATCCAGGGACGGCCGGGACGGATGAGATCAACTCCAGGTACCCCGGGATCCGTGACTATCCACTGGGGAGCGATAGTGAAGCCTTCCTCCATACCCTGAATATTGTTGATAGCCATGAGAACAGCATCGATAGAAATGGCAACCTCGTCTTCTCGTAGCCATCTCCCAAGTTCGGTGGTCAGTGATCCTGCCGATCTTAACTGTCGCAGTTCTTGTACAATCTTTGCGTCTGCGAGCAGCCGGTCTAACGTCTGGCGCAGATGTTCACATGGCTTCCAGGCCTCCTCATCTGGACCCGGGCCAAATAATTCAGACTCGGGTATTCCAGACTCGGCGTCAGATATATCAGACTCAGATATCTCAGATTCGGGTATTTCGAGACCAGATAATTTAGAGTCAGAAATCCCAGAGTCAGCGTCAGATCCTCCAGCGTCAGATATTTCAGAGTCAGGTATTTCAAATTCAGGTATTCCGGAATCAGATATTCCAGATTCGGGTATTCCAGATTCGGGTATTCCAGATTCGGGTATTTCAGGGCCAAATATGTCAAATTCAGATAGCCCAGAGTCAGCATCAGATCCTTCAGAGTCAGGTTCTCCAGCACCAGGTCCTTTAGGGCTCGACGTCTTGCGTTTCCGCTGCTCAATCCGTTCACGCAACTGATCCGCAGTGTCCCGTAGGCTCCATTGACCACGGCGAACAAGGTGAACCACTTGACCTTGCTCGACATCGGTCAAAGCATCCCACGCAAATGCCTCGTCGTGCGCAAGACCAGCCTCGAGCTTCAATTGAAGATAGTCCACGTCCACCTTCTGGTTCCGCTCTTTCGCAGAATGCTTAGCCTCTCGAGCGCACAGGTCTTGGAAAGAGCGTCTGACCTGGTCAAAGCGCTTCCTCTTGGGAAGAAGCTCAAAATACATTTCCTCTGGCCACTTTACAAATCTGGTCCAGCGGAAAAAGGCAAAGACCAACTTCCAGTTCAGCGCGTCCTGGTATGCTAGATCGAACAGCCATTGGGCTTGGATGAAGAAAACCTCGTGGTACTGCTCACTAGGGGTGAAAGCGGGGTTGGGCTCGAGGCCCATGGCCAAAGCCCATCCGTTCAGGACCGTGTATATGTAGCTTGCTTCCTTTATTGGGGCTTGTGCGCATGGAACCCATTCTGCAGATTCAGGCATTGCCTTCTCCATGTCCTCTGCTGAGTCAAAGGCGTGGCGCCACCATTCGCTAGCAAGCAGTAGCTGGCGCGCGGCTTGATAGATTGCTTTTCGGTCTTCGCGTGTAGCCTTCCATGCCATTGGGTTTACGATTTTGAGGCTCATGTTCCTGTTGGAGTCGAGTCGTGCACCGAGTAGGTAGTATGAGTGTTCATGTTCGAGATATGCGATAAGTGTTCGCCCTGGCCTAGGCATGAATTCTACCAAGTTGGTACTAAATCCCGATCCTCTTGGATATCGGTAGTTGATTGAGGCAATGACTGTGGGAACTAGAGTAGCCCACTGATGTCGCTGCTGATCCGATGGGAGAGTTAATCCCATGTATCTGTACGGGTCCTCCAATAGCGTTTCTTCCTCTGTGGACCCAGAAGCTAACAATTCGCTGCTAGGTGGTGGAGATGACGTTGGTATATCGTCGCCTTCTGGTCCCGTAGGTACATCGCCATCTCCTGGACCCGTAGGTAAATCGTCACTTCCTGGTACCGTAGACACATCGTCGCTTTCTGGTACCGTAGACACACCATCCTCTGGCCCCGTAGGCACATCATCATCTCCTGATTCCGTAGATGCATCATCACTTCCTGGTCCCGCAGGTACATCTTTACTTCCTGGGTCTACAGGTGCATCTTCCTCTTCAATGTCCAGCATTTCGTTACTTATCAATTTCCATTTCACCCGGGTATCCTCTACCGGAACGTCACCATGTTGATCGCGACGACTAATCTCATCTTGAGTCGCACTTCTGACTGTTGCCGTATGCTTCAAGCTGGCCTGGTCTCTGAAGAAGAATACAGGCTGGGACAGAAGCTCAATCACCGCATAACCCTCAAGAGGCCCAATGTAAAAGGTCGAATAAGGCGGATCTATACTATGCGTATACGTGATGCCGTTTACCGTAACTGAACGGCCGTGCGGTAGGTTAATAAAGTAGCCCACTCTGCTCTCACCGGCTGGTGCGAGACGAATGAGAAATACAGAGGCGGTTTGTTCGCCCACGGTGCTGGTTACGGGTCAGTATGGCATGTAGTGTGAAAGCTAGAGGATACCACTCACACTACCAGTCGTAGATCTTCGCCCGGCGTCAAGATTTCCTGATCTACCGCCCTAGACAAAACAAGTGCGGCGTTTTCATCTTCACCAAAACGTGCGCTTAGATTGTTGATGTGGTAAGGACTGTCCGGGCCACTCAAGCTCCTTGCTTTGATCTCGTTGAACAAGCCGCGCAACGTTGCGCTGGATCGATTTGCGTCTGTGTTGGGCAAGTCCTTGCTTCCAGCTTTCTGGTAGATTGGAGTTCGAAGTTGGGCGTCCGGAAGCGGTTCCTGCTCTATTCTAAGCTCATCTGGTGGATGATCGTACAGTCTTTGAGCATATGTTTCCACGTAACGTGTGTCACGGACTTGCATCTGCTTGGCTTTGTGCTTGACTTTGGGTACGGCCCAGTTGGCGATGACGGCGTCATCATCGTCCAGGTCTTTCTTTAGATTGGGTTTTTTTCCAGCTGTATTACTGCCAACCGCAGGCTTTTTACCCTTTTTGGGAGCCATGATGGGTGGTCTTGGTGATGCAGCAAAGTGGGCAATTCAATCCGCAAGGTGGATGCACCAAAGGAATCAAAAAATCAGAGGAAAAGAGTTTGACAGTCGAAAGAAGTGTATGAGAATATATGCTGGATATTTTCCCTTGGAGTATGAGCTCTTTGTCTCCTGGGGACAATAGCGAGGTGCCGGATTTGTTCACACATTGCGTGCTGACATGACGGGCAGAACAAAGGAAACCTGGCGGACAGAACGAACTAGCACAACAACTACGATCAGAGCAACGATACTGGCATACGGCCCTGTTGATGAGGGAATTTCTCTTTGTGAAACGACTGATGCCTGTTGACGAACTGAAAGAGACGCTGTCAGTCGATGGGAGTCAGGCACTGCAATCGACCGTCTGAAATCCATGTTAAGGGCCTTGATCAACTGCCATGATAGACCAGTTGACAAGCAGGACAGAATGAGGTTAGCTTGGGTACGCTTGTAGAATCCGTAGGGAAGGCTGGAACAAAGACGACTTGGCTCACGACTGAGTAGATCTATTGTGCGCACTATTGAATGCGTGTCATCTATCAGCTTGCTCGTAGCAATAAAATGACAACATGAAAGAAAGTTGTCGTGCTATCGACATATGTCGAGAGAGGTGGTCTCGGTGTTGGTCTGTCTACCCGGCGCGATATTCTCCGCTCCATCTGCTCCATCAAATAGCTGTGCACACCGCTGGACAAAGACGCCTGTCTATTCAACATGTGAACTTTGACGGCGTCTGAGTGCTGCATTTTCCGCGACATGCCTTGCGATTCGTACGTCGCGCTAACAAACCCCGGCCCCTTCTGTGATGGCGAAGGCAACTTCGCTTAAAGTGAATTTCCGGCTTGTATTCTAAAGCTCTGCTCTTGTGGTTCACATTGTGGCATGCTTCTGAGTGTACTTGTCTACCATGTCAAAGACAGCTGTGTTGCCGCCGTAACAGTGCTGATCAGACGTGCGGCATGCCAAACTGGCATCCATCTCCGGTGCTATGTTCGATCGCATAGTGCGTATGATGTTGGCAGCATCGACACATGATGTACTATTGTAGTAGGAAGCTGGGTCTGCAGTGTAGTTATAGTCGCTCGTATAAGCCCAGGGGTTATTGTACGTCCGCTCATAGGGGTAGTCGTATTGGGCATCCTCCGACTTGATCTCGGCAGCTGACGGAGACATGGGCGTGGTGTAGAAGGCTGCCGGGTAGGATGCTGGTGGTGGCGTGCTCATGTTCGAATACATAGACCCAGGACTCGGCGTGTCATTGCAACTGAACGCGGTTGGACGAGGCGGCGGGACATCGATAGGCGGAACTGAGGGAATATGCCGAGGCATGGAGACTGCTCTGGTATGTGAAGCCATGGGTGAGCTGGTTGAGGAAACCATGGTGGCGGCGATCCTGCGTTCAAGCATCGCATTAAGTCTTGGTCCCGCAGTGATGTGGTCGTAGTGCCGATCTGACACGCCCCCCAATGCAGCGACGACTTCGGCCTCGGACACTCCTCTTTCATGGAGCAGCGCTCTGAGCTTCCTGTTTTCATCCAAAACTTTTCTAGCTGCATTTTGGATCTCTGAAGAGGCTTCAATGCCAATCTGCTCGTAGCTCCGCAACTTTGCCTCGAGCTCTTGCAGGTATTCCTTGCGTCGAGCGCGTGAACGGCCTGATCAAGGGCTGTTAGTGTTGATCCAGAGGCTGAAAAAAAAGAGGAGAGTTCCTGGCTTTATGCCTGGAAATGCCCCTCCCAAACTCGATCGAGGTCTCCGCACTTTCCAGCGTTCACCCCGGCGTACGAGCAAAGGGGGCGATCGACGGGGAGATGTAGGCATTGTATGTGAACAGAAGATTGTACTCACGTTGGTTGTCCCGAATCCGAGCAAGGTTCTGTGCCTTTTGCTGCCACTGGTTAGCGAGGTTGGTTGGCAAATGGTGCAAGAGCATACCGAAACTCTGATGTCAGTCATGGTGATGTCAGGCACGGAACAGAGATGCTGAGCGAATTTCGGCAATGTAGGGTTTGGATAGGCCGGCGTTTAGCTGGATGATCATTCTGGGTAGGATAACTTTGAGTATGATGGCATCCGGTCGTCTTAAACCAGATGAATGTGCCATAGGCGTAAGAGACAGTGCGGGCGCCCAAAGCGCACTACAGGCCTCATCCCAGCGACTCGGCGTTTGCAGGAGGGTAGGGGTGCATGCGAGAATATGCCTCGCCGCCCGTCCAGGGCTGCAGCGTGGGAGGGGCAGCGACGGGTCCAGAGGCTTGAATGTTAGACGGGGATAGATTCGTAACATTACCAAGGCACGGGTGCTGATGGTTCTTTGTCACCGAGCCTAGGCCGCATGCGTCGTAGCGGGGCGAGACGCACTAGCGTGCTGCTAGCGCCGGCTTCATGACTCGAAGTGCTACTTTGAGCCTCAGCCCCCGGAGATTGGCGAGGGAAGAGTTTTGCTGCTGTCTCACGACACCACGTTGCAATATCGCCATCGTCGCCAACTGTCGCCCATCCATCGCCGTCAGTAGCTGTCGCGTAACGACCACCCATTGCTTCCTATCAGGGCTACGGACTCGGTACCGGCGCGCTCCGGGGGGTTGGGGAGAAACCTCGTGTCATTCGACAGGGATTCCAATCATCATGGCTATTGGCCCACGCATAACGGCACCACACACCGAACCCTTCAATCCCACGCGGTTTGTAACGTCCTGGATTCTCCCACCAGGCGTCCTTTTTGGTATACGCGCGCTATCGGCGCTCTACGCCTTCACGACTCTATTCACCATCTTTGGGTGGAACGGCGGCCATGGCAGGTCCGCCGAATCACAGCAGTCCTTCTCCTACTTCACGGTACTGACCTACTGGGGTCTGGCCTTCTA
>Ga0265797_10006256_pt1 | contig 16917 bp, 19 predicted proteins | sample P2T30metagenome_FD_192433 | JGI IMG/M metagenome (GOLD analysis project Ga0265797, IMG submission 192433) | Plant litter microbial communities from East Loma Ridge, Irvine, California - P2 T30 | ecosystem: Environmental > Terrestrial > Plant litter > Unclassified | place: USA: California...
ATGACGCCGGCTCAGACGAAGACATGGGCTTTGGATGTTTTGAGAAAGCCAGTGCAGCACCCATGGCTCATCCTGGCCAACCGCCAGCGCTGCGCACGTTATCTCCCGCGCAAGTATTAGAATCAAGGGGTCGGTTTGGTTCGTCGAAACGATCGAGTCGGTCGGCCATGGGTCCCTCTTTCTCTCCGCCACAAAGGCAGAAAGTACAGGAAGATACCGGCACCCTCCTCCAGCGCCTCATCGCACGGCAGTCCTTTGAAGGGTCATGGGAAGCTATCGATAAGCTTCCGTTCGATGAGATGAAGCTCGACCGCCATACCGCTAGCCTAGCTAACGCTCAACTTAACGAGCAGAACTCCGAGCAGCTTTTGACTACTGCAATCGTGGTCTTGTTTCTTGAGAAGAATATGCAAGATGAGGAGGAGACTTGGGAGTTGGTTGTTGAGAAGGCGCGCGCTTGGCTCGGAAGCGATGTGGCTGAGGATGTGCTTGCTCGGGTGTGGCAGTTGGCTGAGGATGTTGTTGGGAAGAATCGAGGTTAGACGACTACATTGCCTCATGGTTCCCATTTTTGTTTCTTTCTTCCTATTGTGTACTCCTTGTTTCACGGCATTGCTAGGTCCTCGACCTTAATTCTGGATGACCCATCCGCTTGTCCGCCAGTTTGAAGTAGTCGCCAATAAAACTGCTATCATCACATCTTTCTCTCTTTGACAATCATACCAACGCCCTTCATCGTGCACTGAAACCAACCGCCAATCTCCGGCTCTCCCGTTACCTCAAAATCGCATTCCATAACCAAACGAGCCAATGTCTTGACAACGAAGAACCTCGCGAGATGCTGTCCAGGGCAGCTTCTACCTCCACCCCCGAATCCCATCCACATACTGTCCATTCTGCCAATATCCTTCATCTTGTCCTCGCTACCACCAGGAAGCCATCTATCTGGTTCAAACTTGTTTGAATTTGCAAAGACCTCAGGATCACAGTGTGAAGCCCAGAGATTAGTCCCGACTGTAGTACCAGGCGGAAGGTAGGTATCGCATAGTGTAGCCCCGGAAGCGGGCACGAGGCGAGGGATGTACCATCCGAGCGTAGGCCAGATCCTCATGCTTTCTTTCATAATGGCGAGGAACAATGGTACCTTCTTGATCATTTCGGAATATTTGGTATTCTTTGAGATGCCCTGACTTTCCATATCCTTGCGTAGGCGGGCGAGAATGGCTGGCGACTTGTACATATGGTAGATGACCGAGGAGAGTGTAAACATGAGTGTGTCGTGTCCGGCACCGAAGTTGGTAAGTGCGATTGAAAGAACCCAGGAAGGAGGGAAACGCGCTTCTTTGTCATGATGGAGGCGCATCAAAGTAGCAAGCATATCCGTCTCTTCAATACCATCCACGTGTTGCTCCATAGTCTCCGTATCTGTCCCTTGGTCATGGAAAAGACCTGGTCGGTTCCCAGGGAACTTAACATCTCTCGTGCTTTCCAGTACTTTCAACCTCTGCATGATGGTCGGAGCAGAGAAGCTGAAGACGGGCCAAACCTTCGGTAGTCTGACACCCAAAAGTAGCGACGCGGGTAGAACCAACAACATGCCGACTTTGGGAATCGCATGCATCAGCTTTACGAACCCTGGGAAGATGCCAATCACAGTGAAGCATTGCCATAACGCATCGCTGGCATCTCCGTTCCCTTCGTTACTGCCCTTCTCCGTGTAACCTGGTCTCTTGCCAAGAGTGAACTGGCTCATAGACTCCAAGGAGAATATATGAGTCCATTCCGCAAGATCTATCTCTTTCCCTCCAAACTCTTTCAGCCTGCCAACGAACTGATCGATATAGGCATCAAGTAATCCCTCATGCTTTTCTAACCCCGCAATGCTGTAGGCCGGCCCAATGGCTCTTCTTTGCCTGCGATACTTCTCCATGTTCGTTTCCGTCAGCAGATCGAGAACGTCTTCAGCAGGTTTCCGGCCTTTGTCAGGTGCGCCAGCTATGCGGTACCAATCTCCTTTCATGAACGACGTCGCTGCTCCATAGACGGTTTTGATGGCGTTTTCGTCACACACTAGGACTTGGTCGGGTGCTATGCGCACAATCGGTCCATAATGCGCGTGTAGCTTGGGGAAGTGGACGTGTGATTGTCCTTTTCGGACGTGCCATGCAAGCCATAGCTTACTGAATCGTGCAAAGAAGGGACCGGGAACGTTGCGTAACGGGTGGAAGAAGATTCTGTAAGTCGTTATGTAGACAAAGTATGCTAGTAACAGAGATAGCACCGAAGACTCGGCGGAGAACATCTTTGCGATCTACGAGCCCGTAGTGTAGCACGACATTCGCGGGGAAGCTGCGACGCTATATAGCTGGAGAGCTTGATAAGCATCAACGCAAGCTTTAGGACACCCACGCGATCCCTGTTGGTTGACGAAAATCTTCCCTAATTACCAAGCAATTGTTGGAATACTGCCGGCGGTACCTCGCGATGGCAAGGCTGGTGCTTGAATGGCCATACCGCTGGGCGCCTTGCGCAATTGCTCGCCTTACGCGAGGCTTGGAGATGACGACGCGAGCCGCGACGTGCAACGTTCTCTTATTGATCATCACCTACTGTCCTAATTTGGCTGAGCGTAATTGTTGTCATTGGGGCTGCCATGGCTCTAGAGCGACGTTGACGATGTGGTTCGGAGTTCGGACTGTTAACACTGCAATGGGATGTCGCTCCCAAGGTCGGGCGTGACCCTTATGTATCCCGCTGTGAGTCCTTTCCTCTTTTGGCATGGCGCCACCGACAGTCACTGGAACGCGCCTTCCCACCCGCACCAAGAATGCATCCTGATCAAACTCTGCTTCGATGCTGATACCCATACTCTTCATTAGTGACCGCACCGAAGCTTCAAAGTCGTTCAACCCAGTGTCGCGAAAGCGCTGTGAGGCAACGCCACCTCAGCCTTTCACTAGAATTCCCGTGCTTCCCTGCGAACTCACTGGGATTATACATTTGTGCAGAAAACGGCTTATCTACTACCATGCAAAGGTCTCATCACTGCAATGAATACCAGGCGCATGAACGCTGGACCAACGTGGCAGATACTGAGTGGGCGGGGTAGGCTGCGGTTGCCCTCCGTTGTTACACAGCATGAAAGCCTGGGCAGGTGTCACCAGGAGCCCGTCCCGCCGCTATCATCCATACTCAGAATAACTTTTGTTCCTCCTTGGAAGCAAGACTACAGTCTTTGATTCCACGTTCTTATCGTCGATAAGAAAACGTCACTCCAATGGCACCAAAGAAGAGTTCCAAACCTGCTTCATCAGCATCCCAATGTACTTCTTGCGCGAAATCATTCGCTAGTGCCATAGCCTTATCAGATCATATCCGGTCCAAGCATGCGATGCCTATCGCTACGAGTGGTAGTAAAGCCACCCCGAAGACACCTGATAACCACGGGACGATTCCGACGAAGAACGTGGAGGTCACAGCCCCCCGAGTTATGAAAGAAACGACCATGGCTTGGAACACGTTAACATCAGACGCCGAGTCCTCACTCCACGTAAGGATACCTTCGTGGTCAAATGCCCAAGATCTGCCCTCCACGCCGCGACCGTCCAAACAAATCTCATTCATCAGGGAGCGCACTCAACAGAGAACCACACCACGATCAAAAGCTCCCAAACCATCAGTCCATGGACCACCAGTTCCCAAAGCACCAGTAGTCAAACCATCAGTACCCAAGACACAAGTACCCAAAACACAAGTCGCCGAAACACAAGTCCCCAACCCAAAAGCTCCCCAATCAAAGCCCATCGCCCCAAAAGCGCAAACCCCCAAGATACACCCAGTCCCAGATTGGACCGTCATCCCAGACAGCAAACAACCCGCAGCACTTACCGCGCTCATCCTACACAGCCACGCCCGTCCAGTTCTCACCGCCAACGAATACAAATTCGGGACAACACTACCTATCCCTTACCAAACCACCCCGAAGCGCGCAGCCATATCCATCGACTGCGAGATGGTTGGCATAAACCCGAATAACACATCCTCGTTAGCCCGCATCTCAGTAATCGACTACCTCACCAACGAGATCCTCATCGATACGCTCGTTCAGCCAACCGAACCTGTCACGGACTGGCGGACGAAATACAGTGGGATCACAAGACAGGCTATGGCGACTGCGGTGTTGCAAGGGAAAGCCCTGAAAGGCTCGTCTGAAGCACGCGCGGAGCTGATAAAGTACGTCGATAGTGACACTATCCTCATCGGACACGCTTTACAGCATGACCTGTTAGCCCTGGGCATCCGACACGACCGCATCGTTGATTCCGCAATCCTAGCAGCTGAAGCCGTAGGTCGGGGTGTGAAAAGGCGGTGGGGACTGAAAGACCTAGCCAGCCAACTGCTCGACATCAAGATCCAGGGTGGTGACAAAGTAGGACATGATTCCATTGAAGATGCGTGTGCGGCTAGGGAGGTAGTGTTGTGGTGTATTGAGCAGCCGAATAAGTTGAGAATGTGGGGGCAGAGGAAGAGGAAGGGGTACTACGGCGGCAAAAGCAAGAAGACTAGTGTCAAGAAGGGGGTTAGTTCGAGGGGGTTCCGTCCGTCGGCTTCGAGACCGGGGTGGTGTGGGTGCCTTGAGGATGATGAAGACGTGTTGACGTGGTCGGATGTAGCGGGGGATTGTGGGGATAGGAATTATGATCCCTGGTCGGACTAGACTGGTGGTAAGAGGCAGATCTCGCGTTGGGACGTAACGTTACGATCATTGTTGACGATGCCAAGACAACTTTGATATGTCATGTCGCGTAATCAAAGAAAGGACAGGGTACATGAGCTTACAAGATATATATTTCAAGCTCACAGACGACACCCATCGTCCAAGAAACGACACACCTTTTTATAATACACTTCCTTGAAAAGATAACAGTCCTAACAATGCCCATTATTCTCATCCATTTTCCCGTTGAACATCGAAGGAGAAGAAGGTGATGAAGACGCCGATGCATGCCCATTAATTTTGCCAGAATCGAAACGACTGAGAAACTTCGCACTCGCATTCGCACCGATTTCGCTCATGACCTCTGTAGAAACCGGGATTAACAACATGCTCAAAACGGGCAATAAGGTTACCTGTCTCCGAGCAGAGGTTGTGACTCGTGGCTGTCTCCAGCGCCACCCTTCTTCTTCTTACCTCGCTTCTTCCTCTTCTTTTTGCTTGCGCCTTTGCCTCCGGCATGCGAAGACTCGGCTTCAGAATGCTTTTCGCCGTCTTGACCATCGACTTGGCTGCCGTTCGCTTTCTCTTCCGAGTCGCTGGAGCTTGTGGTCTCCAAGACGATCTTCTTGATGCCATTGACGTCGACAACATTCTCAGAGATGCTACCGCTTCGAGCAGTGTGTCGCTTTTTCAAGGGACTGCGCGAGCGCGAGCGCATCGAGCGTAGGGAGGCAATGGTGCTGACGGAGCGTGCCCGTGACCTGTTCGCCTCGCCGTTCTCGTTGCGGTTGTCGACCAAGAGATGAGTGTTTTCATCGTCTTCGTTCGCACCACCCTTCGGAGACGTAGGTTCGTCGTCTTGTTCCCTCATACCCGATCGACCAGATCTCCACGACATGCGGTCGCCACTTGGAGCCATGGTGCCATATCCCACGGCTACGCTGTGTACGCCGTCGCTAGCTTCGCGACCTGCCGATGCTAGCAAGCCCTCACCAATGCCACCCTCAGGCGCATGAGAATCTTGGGTTATTACACCCTCAGTCGGAGTTGCCTCGGTGGGAGCCTGGGAGTCTTCCGGTATCGTCTTGGGAATGTCAGGAGTCACGGCTGCCTGACCGGGCTTGATCTTGACAGTGTTGATGCGAGTCTGCTTGGGCCTTGTCGCGACATTGGAAGGGCCGAGATGCTTCAGGTGCTGCATGACGGTCGGATCGTCACTACGAAGAGGTGAACCAGCTCCCTTGCTGCCGCTGCTACGGCGACGAAGGAGGAAAGAGGGCTTGGGGTGGCCTTCAGGCATTTCGGGTAGAGAGGTCTTGCGTGGCGCCGGCTTGCCATTCTGCTCCGCGTCTGTTTCGGAGTCTACAGCTTGTGCTTCGGAAGGTTTGCGGGGAACATCGGTGACAACTTTGCCTCGAGGAACGCGGGCGCGAGGGGCGGGGGCCATGCGTCGGATCGCTTTGTGCACGTCGATAAATACGTCGGACTCGTCGATAATTTCCCTGGTCTCGTTAGTACAACCTTGGTTGGAAGATCCGGCGACAATGTAGGCGCCAGAGTATTTTTCGAGGATGCACAACTTACTCTCCGATCAGTTCTTCGATTACATCCTCCAGAGTAACGACACCGACGGCGCCGCGTGCCTCAGCGGGGAATTCAGAGACTAGCACCATGTGGGACTTGCCTTCCTGGAAGAAGTTGAGAATGTCAAGACAGCTCGTTTCCGGGCGTGTCTCGGGTAGGGTGGCCAAAGCAAAGTCACGTACGCGCAGAGCATCCTCGGGGTCGTACGTGATGAGCATCTTGACCAGGAGCATACCCACGAAGTTGTTCTCGTTCTCAGGTGTGTGGATAGGAATGCGGGAGTAGCCAGCGGAGAGGATGTTGTCCATCATCTTTTCGTCCAGAATAGTGTCGGACGACATGGTAAAGACGTCCTTCATGGGCGTCATGATGTTGCCGACAGCCTTGGCCTTGAGGTCCAGCACGGCGGTGATGATGGTGACTTCGTCTTCGTTCAGGCGCTCGTGCTCGAGTCCGAGCGACTGGTGCAGGCTGACGAGTGTCTTCAAGCCACCCTTCTTGTAAACGGTACCGTGGTCTTCTCCGAGGAGGTAATCGAGGAGTTTGGCAGTCGGCCAGGCGACGATGCCCATGATGTACATGAGGCCGAGGACGATGGGTGCCATGATGGCCCCGATTGGCAGACCATAGCGCACACAGATGGATTGAGGGACGACTTCACCGAAGATGACTGAGGCGTGTCAGACGTAAACAGAGTAGATGAGAGAGAGGGTGCGCATACCAATGAGGACCGTGGAGCTGACAACGGCAGGCCATCCTCCGCCGAGGGACCTGTCCAGGACTATAGGAAGGGTTTCGTTGGTAATGACGTTACTCAGGAGTAGCGTTACCAGAACCCAGTGCTTGCCTCGCTCGAGCAGCTTCAGCACCTTGGCCGCGTTCTTGCGCTCGTGCTTCTCGCCGGATGAAGCAAGGACTTGGAGATAGATTTCGTCTTGGCCCATCAAGCTGGAGAGTCGCTGTTAGCGCGTTGTGACACGATGGCGGGACTGCGATGTACTCACGCAATGGTCAGACCCGCGAACACACCACCGGCCAAGACAAGCGCGACGGCGATACCCAGGAGAAGCCAGCGCTCTCCATCGTTGTCCGTTGGGACCTCCTCCCCAGCGGTCTTGAAGGTCGCGTCGCCAAAGGGCATGGGCAACGCGGTCACCATGGGCGCGAAGGCGTGGAAGAGGCCGATGAAGGCGAGGCGAGCAGTCCGCATCGAGCCATTGGCGGCTGCGCGTGGACGAGGAGCGCTCATGGCCATGGGAAGCACCTCAGTGCGGGAAGATGAAGAGTGTCCGAGTCGGGGAGATGGACTGGCGAGAGAGGTGGACTCCAAGGTTTGTGGTGGGCGCGCAAATAATGATGCGGAAGCAGCGGTTTGGTGGGTCTGCGCACGGCCGGGATCTAGACGTATGATGCAGCCTCCCAAAGGCGACAAAGGCGCGTGCAGTCTTATTGTGTCAGACCTCAGCCCGTTGTATACACCCGGCGTAATTAACAGCAGCCTGTCCTTCTACCACGCAATAGCATCTGCCTCTGATCACAGCATGTGTACGCGTCTTCGGTACAAGGGGCCGGACACAAAGTTGACCCCGGGGCGAGGCTTCTTCCCGCTAGCCTGTATTGCTTTCCCCAGGCTCAAGACTAGGCGCCAAGTCCAACACGGTGCCGTCTTCCTACCATCGTAGCCGGGTTTGCCATACTCTGCAGTATACCCAAATCACAGACAATCGCAAGCCCTGCGTATCACAATCGCACAGTGATTTAGGGGATTTGTCGCAAACCATCGAAGTTTGAATGCGCTAGTCTCCACCTGCCGTGCGAACCATTCTGGCGTCAGTCGTCATTATGCAGCGCCTCCAGCCTTGGCAAGACTCCAGTCACGTTACTCACAGCCACATCACGTGCCTGCGCCTTCCTCTCTCGGCGCTCGCCCGCTAAACTCCGCAACGTTTGAAACCTGGAGAGCCGCTGGTAGCCGCGGCATACAACCGCACAACCGTCGGCTCACATGTTTGTGCCCAGCATGACTTTATTGCATGTACCTTTTCTGGGGTTCTGGGGAAACTCGTTGCTCTCATTTCTATAGACATGGCTGCTAGAACACCATCCATCCGCGCATTGTCGCGCTATCTGCTTCGCCCGCAAGCACCACTCCGGCCCCGCTGTCAACACCACCTTCAACGCAAACAATACTCCTCGGCAGCACCTGGCGCACGCCTCAATGGCACAGTAGAGTACGATGCGACGCCCATTCTCCACCACACCGCCAAATCCTCTCTCGCGAACCCCGAGTTCCCTGTAGACATACAAAAGGGTCAGACAAAACGCATAAACCTTTACACCGCCGTCAACGAGGCACTACGATATGCTTTGCAGACGGATGAGCGCGTTATGGTCTTCGGAGAAGATGTGCAGTTCGGTGGTGTCTTCCGGTGTACCATGAACCTCGCCGGAGATTTCGGCACAGAACGCGTCTTCAACACTCCCTTGAGTGAGCAGGGTCTGGTGGGATTTGCGATCGGAGCCGCTGCAGAGGGCATGAAGCCAGTAGCAGAAGTCCAATTCGCAGATTACGTCTTCCCTGCCTTCGACCAAATACACAACTAGGCGGCCAAGTACAGATACCGGTCGGGGAGCACTGGCGTCAACTGTGGAGGACTAGTCATCCGCATGCCATCAGGCAGTGTCGGACATGGCGCACTGTATGACTCCAGCAGTGCTCCCTCTTGAACTCGGCTGACACGTCACTAGATACCACACACAGTCCCCAGAAGCCCTCTTCACCCACACGCCCGGTTTACGCGTCGTAATACCCCGCTCACCTGTGCAGGCCAAAGGCCTCCTCCTCTCCGCGATCCGCTGTCAAGACCCTGTCATCTTCATGGAGCCCAAGATACTATACCGCGCTGCTGTCGAGCACGTACCCGTCGACGCGTTCTACCTCCCGCTCGACAAGGCTGAAGTCCTCAAGACGGGCAAGGACGTGACGATCGTGTCATACGGCACACCACTATACACATGCTCAGCGGCGATAGCAGCAGCAGAGAAGGACTTCGGATGCAGCGTTGAGCTGATAGATCTGCGGACGATATACCCCTGGGACCGGGAGACGGTCCTGGAAAGCGTGAAAAAGACTGGACGGGCGATTGTAGTGCATGAGAGTATGATGAATGCCGGTGTTGGTGCTGAGGTCGCTGCTACGATTCAGGAGAAGGCTTTCCTTAGGTTAGAGGCGCCCGTCAAGAGGGTAACTGGGTGGGCGACACATACCGGGCTCATGTTTGAGCAGTTCGTTATTCCGGATGTCACTAGTAAGTTGCGACATATTGACATGTGGGTGCTCTCTTTTGCTGACATTGACAGGGGTCTACGATGCGATCAAGAAGACTATAGACTATTGAATCAATCATCTTCGGGACGATGGCATGCGAAGCTGCGATGATTGAGACCCCGCTGACAGGCCTCTGCTAACCGAAGCACAACCATAAGTAATCACAATCGCATCGGCACGAGGTAAGCGCATACCAAAGAAGACACGCCTCTAATGTACCGAAATAGCCTATTGGCTTTTGACAGATAACACATACCCCAGTTGGCCAGAACTGGTAATCCGTTCCGTCTGCTCCTTCCTCGCCCGAGTGCAGCGGTAGGCACCTGCTGTCAGACGTGGCTTGGTGTCTTATTCGTTCAGTTATCAGTCTGCCTCATGCACCTTCGCATCAGGCATAGCTGTTGTTCATGAACTGTTAGCCTGAGCCCCGCAACTTTCTTTCGTCCTGCCTTCCCTCAACCAATGTTCCTTTGACATCCCCAAGACAATACCGGAACACTCCTAGGGTCTCTCCGAGGCAACGCCAACTGAGGATATAACAATCCAGGCTTCTCGGGCGCATCACCGTCAGTCAAACCGCCTCGCCAGCATCGTTGCTGGGATTCTTGTGCTCAGCTTTGCGGCATTTCTGGCCTACGCAATAGCTCAGCCGCGTTTGCTTGTCTTCAAATCGAGTCCTCACGCGGCTCTGTCGTACCCCAGCTGTTCTTCGTCACTTCCTCCTTCGCTGTTGTCGACGTCATGGCGCCGACCGCGACTACCTCGACCAGCAGCGGCACGCCAACAGCAATACCGATCATCGCCACGCCTACCCCCTCAGACGGCTTCAATGGCGAAGAGTTCATCAATAACCTCGGTAGCGATCTGGCGCCTCTGTTGACGCTATTCGGAGAGCAAGTCACGAAACAGTTTCTCAGCATGTCGCTTGGCTGGGCCGATCATATACTTCTCGCTGTCGGTCCGCTCGGAATTATCACTACGGTAGTCTCCGCGATTCGAGTTTCGAACGTCAGAGTCTTGAAAGCTATTATCGGTCGGCAAGTAAATTCTCATTGGGGACTCGTATTCTGCTAACCTTGGTCAAAGTGCACGAGAGAAACTAGCGACAGCAGAGCTGGAGCTGCTTTCATCGACTTCAGATGCCACTTCGGAGCTTTGGTCCGAGGAAGGAGTCGTGCGCCAACCAGGCCATGCTAAAATCCTGGAGCTGATCGTCTACCGGACAAAGTCTGGGCAGAAGGGTCAAAGCCAGGATGGAATCGAAGTCGAAAGACCCAGTGAAGTTCGCATCGGCGACCTGGGTGAGGCATGGAGCGCAGGGGTTCTTAGATCCATCGACGAAGGTCGTTTCAAGATGTTTAAAGACATTTGTGGCAAATTTGGCTTCAGTTTTAGTAAACGACCCGAATTTTTCACAAGGCCCGAAGATCCCAACCAATACGCATCGGAGTCGCTCGCCAGAAAGCTTTCCAGTCAGCCACCAAACCTGCTATTCAATGTGCAGAACGCCCTCCCAAAGAGCAGAGAATTATGGACGTTTGCAATCGTTGGGATAGCTCTGCAACTTATTGCTCTGGTCATACCTGCTGTCATGACATATTACTGGAGAAAGCCAAAGGGTAAAAATCCTGTTCAAGACTACGCATATCCAACTTTCCTTGTAGGGACATACTTACTCGTCGTGAGTATAGCACTTTGCTCGTTCACTATCGAAACAGCCACTGTTGAGCAGGTTTTCGCACCGGCGGATGATCGTAGTGTGGAGAAGGTCTTCTGGTTGCAACTACAACAAAACATGGGTGATCAGCCTTTCAAAGCATATATCCTCTTGAAACATGCGGAGGACAAGAGGATCCGCACTTCAAGATACTGGCCAGAAGATATGGATGGATATTCACCGGATTCAAGACCAGAGTATCATAAGCCCACAGTCATCTTTGCTGTTGGTCTTTGCCTCACTGGATTCGTCTGCCAATTTGTCGGGTTGAGAGCACTGCACTGGTCCGCAACGGTCATACAGCTCGGAACTACATTGCTGATGACTTGCATTCGGGCTTGGATTCGCAGAGGGATCTCGAATCGACCAATAAGCTTTCAGCTGTATTCCGATCAAAACTTTATTGCCCTCTCTGTGGGCGATGCTTGCAAAGGTTCGTGGCCTATCGAGGGTAAGCCCTGGCCGAAGGCTCAACGTCATCCAAGATTTCGGCCGTGCAATTCACCTGGTGATATACGCAATACGCTCAGCGCAAATCTGATTACTATCCACGATCCCAGGATTGTATTGCGGCGAAAGCTGCAATCTCTGTCGCCTGAACTTGACAATGATCTTGTTCCCCTTGTCAGCAGTCTGAAGCGCACTATGGAGGGATTGTGTCAACGTCTACACCTGTCATTCACGCGCACATATATCGCTTGGGAGCATATAGTTGAGAGTAACGGTGTCAATGACTCTGATCCACACTTCGCCCGTCTGGAGCTCAGGGCGCGATACGGACGCGTGGAAGAGGTGGTACTCCATGCTTTGATAGCAATGTGGAGGTATACACAATCTTACGAAAGCACGGAGGTCTGCATTGCGAAGGTATCTTCTGTGCACGACTGGAGAACAAAGAGACGGTTTCTTGAAGCTCAAATTGATGCAGAGGTATCATGCGTGCTTTACCTAGCCAATGGTGAAGTGGAACCGCGACTAACAAGCCCTCGTGGTGTCACATATGTGAGCGAGGGGTTCAGGTGTACCGGGCTGAGTATTGAAAACGTACAAGCCTGCCTTTCCTCTTCTGGAGCCGGTCAAGGTAACTCAATTGGTTACCTGTCTGTTTCTGTGGGTAAGTCAGCAGCCCACTTCGCCTTTGAGTTGCTTGCTGGCTTCATGGATGCCATATGGCAAATCATGAATCTGAAATATTTCGACGAAGTCAGAATCTGGTCTATAGATTATGTCGGTTCCGAGAGCACGTTGAAAATAGATGAGGTTGTAAAGATTCTGATGGAGACTGGGCTAGTAGATTCTGAGAAAGATGCTAAGATTTTGGTCATCTCATCGCTCGCGCGATGCACAGTGTGGAAAGATCCGACAGAGGCAGTTGAGTCTACCTCCATAGCCGATCAACCCCAAGATCCGCCAGAGGCAGTTGAGTCTACCTCCATGGCCAATCAACTCCGCGCTCCGCCCCCATCTATGAGTTCAACTACCCGAGACGAAAGCTCGCACAGAGAACAATCGATATCCAGCACTTCTGGGACAGCGCAAGCAGATGAACTTTCGCAAAGCGACGCTGCAACCCCGGACGATTCCAAATACCTATACACTTCCGCACCAAACATGCCGATATCCAGCGTATCTGGGCCCACACAAGCAGGAGAGAGCTCAAAAGCCGGCACTATAACCTCCGAAGCTTCAGTACATCAGCAAATTCTTATAGCAGACACATCATCACTTTCTGCCTCAAAAACTATACAGTCGCAGGATGACAAGGGAAAACAGGCGGCAACTTCACTCGTCTCTGAGGATCAGTGATGGCGGAAGTTCTTGAAGATTAGCCAGGGAAAGTGTCTATCCTCACGATGTACCTATGTGTGCTGCTCAAAGGAATACGCGATCTCCCCAGATCTCGCTTCACTAGCGGCGGGAGTGCCTTGCGCTAGAATCCACCAAGCTGGCTGAATGCAAACGTCATGACTTTGAACGCCGCAAGATCGCCACGTGGACGTCACAGCTGTCATAGCTCCAGATTCTTTTTGGTAGAGCTTGGGTGAACCGCACAATCCAGCCCTGGTCATTTCAATCTTCCGTCTTGGACATTCACGAACTCAATTCACCCTTCATCCTTACACGAACCTCACTTCATACACAATGGCTAGCAGGACCTTCACACCAATGCTCCGCAATGCGGTTCGCGTCTCCCAGCGGAATGGCATGGCGGCACCGTGCCGTCGCTTCTTGAACACCGAGACGGCACCGAAGCTTTACTCGGCAAAGGCGCACGTAGTTGGCGCACGCACAGGGTACGATGATCTATTCCATTGAATGACCAAGGAAATGTACTAACAAACACCAGACATGTAGACGGCGAAAACCTAAAGGTCGACCTAACAATGGCCAAAGCCCTCGGCGGCCCCGGCGACGCCGGAAAGACCAATCCCGAAGAACTCTTCGCAGCCGGCTACGGTGCATGCTGTACGTCTCCATCCCCTCCCAATCCCATACCAGTCCTCCAAAAACACATCCAACTAACCCCACTAGTCCAATCCGCCATGAACGCCGTCGCCCCTTCCCTCGGCGTAAAGATGCCCTCCACACCCGAAGACTCGATCGTCGAATCCACCGTAGAGCTGGTCGGCAGCATGAAAGACCTCGACATGGGACTGCGCGTCCAGCTACTCGTCAAGGTACGTGGGCTGGCGAAGGAGGATCTGGAGAAGGTTGTGTACAAGGCGAGGCAGGTTTGCCCGTATAGTCGGGCGACGAAGGATAATGTTTATACGACTGTGAAGTGTGAGACTATGTAAGGTACGTGTCGCTGAAGAGGACGGCATGGGATGGAATGTAGATGATGTAAAGAATTAACAAATGAGTTATGATTTCAAAGACGAGTTTCCTGAGAGCTTTCAACGATGGCAGCCAGCACCCCCTCCGCCACATCTTCACCATCCTCCGCTTCTGTGACCCAAGTCACACGTCCACTGCGTGGGCTGCGTACTTCTAGTTCCATCTTCATTTGCTGGACCACGCATATCACGTCTCCTTCTTTCACCACATCGCCCTCGTCAACTAACACTTCTACCAGCTTTCCCGGGAATGGGATACTGATGTGCGAAGGATCACTCGGGTTCCCTCGCCTGTGGTGCGACGTTGCGGCCGATGCACTGGCGGAAGTTGAAGAGAGGGTTATGGTGTAGGGTGTTGTTTGGGGCGTGGTAGATGAAGCTGTTGAGGGCGTGGTGAAAAGGAGTTCTGCGCTGAGGGAGGTGGGGAAGTCGTTTCGGAGAACACGGGTTAGTTCGAGGTGATGGGGTGGTGATTTCTCGTTAGCTTTGGTGGTAGGAGAAGAGATGGAAATGGACCAGGCGTCGCCTTTTCGGAATAGGGTGTTGGCTGTTGAGACTGAGGCTGTCGAGGAGGATAGCGAGATGTCTGAGTTTAAAGTGTTCGGGCTGGCTGGAGCGATATTTTGGCTTGATCGGAGGAGCTCGGTTTGTTTGCTTTCTAGCCATTGCGTGTCGCATTTTCCGTGCACGAAATCTGGATGCGCGACTATGGCTTTTAACATGTCGAGGTTCGTCTTTATTCCTGCGATCTGCGTATCATCCAACGCTCGTTGTACTTTTCGAACGGTGTCCTTCCACGATGACGCCGTTACAACGACCTTTGCGATCAGACTGTCGAAATCTGCAGATACTACGGCGGGTCGACCGCTGGTGAGATGCGTGTCAACCCGAATGCCGTTTCCGGAAGGGAACTGAGAAGAGGTGATCTTGCCAATCGATAATGACCAATCAGTCTGAACATTCTCCGCTGTAATACGTAGTTGAACTGAATGCGCTGGAGGAGGCATTTCCGGATCTCGTTCCGCTGTTGGTAGACCGCAGTCATTCAGAGATGCACCCTGGGAGAGTAGTAGCTGTGCCTTGACGATATCAGTCATAGAGATGGACTCCGTGATCGTGTGCTCGACTTGTAAGCGAGGGTTGACCTCCAAAAAGTAGTACTCTTTCGTTGATGGATTCACGAGAAACTCAAAGGTGCCGAGAGAGAAATATTGTATCTATGAATATATTAGCGAGACAGAATGGCCATCAACATTAGTACCTACATGTTTCGCCATTTTCAAAGCATTTTCGATGACCTTCGCGATCAGCTTCCGGTCAGGCACAGCGCTGGGCGCAAGCTCAACAATCTTCTGATATCTTCTCTGAATGCTGCATTCGCGTTCCCAGAGATGCGTTACGTTTCCGGTACCGTCCCCGATGATCTGTACTTCGACATGCCGGAAGCCATCGACTGCAGCCTTTTCTGCAAAGACTTGCTTGGACGGGCTTTCTTCGACTGCTCTTTTCACTAAAGAAGTAAGCTGGTCTTCGCTGCGAATGAGACGAATACCGCGGCCACCCCCTCCATCTACTGCTTTGACCATGATTGGAAAGCCGACTTCAGATGCGAAGCGCTGGACGTCTTGAACTTTGTTAGTCGGTTGCTGGAGTGCTGGAGATACTGGAACGTCGCCTGTTTTACCTGTCAGTAATCTCGCGACTCTAACGCGCCTTTTGTCTTACATTGTTGGGCAAGCTCTCTCGCCTTGAGTTTATCTCCAGTATTACTCAAGATACCCCACCCAGGGCCGACAACTACTGCGCCGGTTTCTTCCCAGATTCTCTTCGAGAATTCTTCTGACTCTGACAGAAAGCCATATCCTGGATGTACAGCATCGATTTGGTGCTCCTTGACGATGCCGACAAGACCATCAATGCTCATGAAGGATGAAGCTGATGATAGTTTGATCGCATGGTTTGCCCGGACGGCATGCGAGTCGTCGCCTGATACGTATATTGCAAACGTCTCAATGTCGAGTTCTCGCGCTGAAGAGATAATTCGTGTTGCTATCTCTCCCCTACAGACAGTTAATCACGCTCACCAGGACACTACTTGGCCACTAACCTATTCGCGATAAGAAGTCGCTTGATGGGTCTTTGTGGAGGGCGCGTCATATTGGAGTCCAGCCAGCAGTATGGATCGGTCAAGCAGTACATTCGTGGATATACCTGGGTACCTATGCCACTATACCATCAGTGGAACGACTCGAGTGGACGAGTCGTGGAATTAGGTAAGGCGTGGTCACGTCGTCCGTCGTCAAGGAGGCTTTCAGGGAGCTGGAATGCGATTTGGATTATATGACAAAGCGGGACGCTCGTTGAACATTCGATTCATCCACAATGACATGGTCGCGTTTTGACGGAGTGCGATGGAGGAGGGCAAGCGCGGGGAGCTTGAAGATGCCTCGGTTCCCCAGCTCTACCCCAACATTCTACCACGACCATCCCATCTTGGTCCGCATCATCGAGATGTGACAATTCCGTTGTCGCTCCATCACTGGAGCTCGAAAACAATCTTAATTATACTTCATCAACAGTCATGGCTGGCGACGACCCAAAGCCCGTGCCCAAAGACGCGTCGACGTCATCCGAAACCGCCAAAGACCGACTCGCGCAGGTCAGCTCCCACATCGCGCCCAACACACCAAAGCGACGACGACGGAAAGGAGCAGACTCAGATCTGCCCGCTGAT
>Ga0265797_10006257_pt1 | contig 16917 bp, 14 predicted proteins | sample P2T30metagenome_FD_192433 | JGI IMG/M metagenome (GOLD analysis project Ga0265797, IMG submission 192433) | Plant litter microbial communities from East Loma Ridge, Irvine, California - P2 T30 | ecosystem: Environmental > Terrestrial > Plant litter > Unclassified | place: USA: California...
CAATTTGCAGCCTCCCTACCAAAGGAGCCCAGTCCTACCTATAGTCCAGCGCGGAACATCTCAGGCCCCTCAAGCATCAACGCACCTCGGAGTACGCCTAGAAGTTTGAATGGGACCGGAGGACGTACAAACTCACTTGCTTCATCCAGCGCATCGAGCTATGCGCCCAACGTCAACGGTGCACCGAACTCGTATTTTCCGGCTCAGCAAAATCTTCGCGATGCGAACGGTAGAACAAGATCTGTCAGTAAGACGGTGGAACTTGAGATCGACGCCAGCATGCTTTACGACTATTACCGTATGTACAATGTACTCACCATCGACGTGCGGGATAGGACAGACTACGACGCTGGACATGTTTTTGTGCGCAACATCATGTGCATAGAGCCACTAACACTGCGTGATGGCGACTCGGCCGAACAGCTTCAAGATCGTCTGATCATATCACCAGACGACGAACAGGACATGTTCGATAGGCGAGCCGACTTCGACGTAGTCGTGTATTATGACGAGTCAACTAAGAACATTGACTTCATGCATAGGCACAATCGATCAGATAGCGAAGTTGCTTTGAAGCGGTTGTTTGACACCTTGCACGAGTTCAACGCCGACAAACCACTCAAGCGTCCCCCAGTCCTCCTCAAAGGTGGACTTGATGCTTGGGTAGATCTGGTGGGCCCACAAGCTTTGAAGATGTCCTCTACCGCTGCAGCAATGGCGGCTGGTCCAACCAGAACTCGGGCTATCCGACGATCACCCGCCGCTAGCCACATTGCGAGAAACAATACGCAGAGAAGATCAAGACGCGAATATGTTCCCATGGATCAGGAAGAACAACAACAATGGCTGGAGGAAGCTCGAAAAGGACGTGCTGCTGTTCAAGTACCTCCAGCAGAAGGCGAGGAAGAAGAGGAGCCTACGTCGCCATTCTATCGCTCAACAGAAGAGTTTCTGCGTCGATATCCCGATGTCGAAGCCGAACAGTCGTCTATGATGTACCCTTCCAAATTCCAATCGACCAATCAATACGTCGCACCTGCCATACCTGTTGCACCTTCGCGGCCACCGCCGTCTGTGCCTCGAGTCAGCTATAGTGGCGTGCACGAGCGACAGCAACAAACTCGAGATGTTGTTTACAATGGGCAGCCTCAATTTAGTAACTTGAGATTGCACCGGACTGGACTACTGAACTTTGGCGTCACATGCTACATGAACTCTGTAGTGCAGTGCCTTAGTGGGCATCTATTGCTTTCAGACCTGTTTCTCACCGGACGATATCAGCGTGATCTGCAGCGAGACAATTGGAAAGGAACCAAGGGTATCCTACCAGAGGCGTACGCAACCCTGCTGTCAAATCTGTACAAAGGCGATGTCGGATCCGTCCGCCCCAGCACGTTCAGAGTAAGTTTCTAAGAACAGAGGCAGAGAATAAGCATGACTAATGTTGAGTAGCGTATATGTGGTCATTTCAATTCACAATGGGGAATCGACGAGCAGCAAGACGCCAAAGAGTTTCTCGAATTCGTTCTAGATTACATGCACGAGGACTTGAATTTAACGTGGAACAAACCACCACTCAAACCGCTCTCGGATGCGGAAGAGTTGACGCGAGAGAGATTCCCCCGTCAGTACTCAGCCATGATTGAGTGGCGAAGGTATCAACATAGGGACATGTCTGTCATTGGCGGTCTATTCGCCGGTCAACACGCTTCACAACTAACATGCCAGACATGCGGCGTGACGAGCACAACATATGAAGCCTTCTGGAGCATCAGCGTAGAAATTCCCCGCGACGGTGAATGCGATTTACGCCAATGCTTAAACTCATATTGTGCGCCGGAGCGACTAGCAGGAGATGAGCTATGGCGTTGCCCTCGCTGCAAGAAGGATCGCGAGGCTGTGAAGAAGATCACTATCACCCGCGCGCCTGACACGCTCGTCATTCACTTTAAACGCTTCAGTGCTTCTCGCACTGAAAGTGCCCGGAAGGTCCGGACGCCTGTTAATTTCCCCCTCCAACGTTTAGACATGGGACCCTATGTCGAACCACCCATGAGCCTCGAACAAGAGCGCTACGTGTCAGAGAAAGCCCGAGATGGGCCTGCGCAGCTTGCGGGTGTCAAGAGTGACCCCACTATGAACGGACCTTATGTGTATAATGCCTACGCTGTGATCTGGCATATTGGCGCTACGCTTGGAAGCGGACATTACATCGCGTTCGTCAAGGATAAATCGAGAGGGTGCTGGAGGTCGTTCAACGACGACAAAATTACAGATTTCGACCCGGGGAATCTCCCGCCACACAATCGTTTGCAGAACGAGAAGGCTTATATTGTTTTCTACGAACGCGAAAGGGTCGCCGGCGGCGCGTTCTAGGAGGACATACTCCTTGGCATGTCCGAGATTCTGAGTGGAAAGGCGCGTTTGAGTTTTGAGTAGCGACAAGTCATTTGGGTTCACGATGGTCTCTCTGTTCATACTTTGTTGAGGCTTACGACATTACATGCTCTGGGTAAGAGTATTGCATACCTGGCGTTGGGATATATACCACTTGAATATTATTCCTGAACACATCTCATTTGCGTCATACACCAAAACTGGGCCCGGCTAGATGCGGTTCATCAAATTTACTATTCGGGTGAGTCAAACCAGACGTCGTGAAGTTTAGATGCCTCGTTATGGTGAGTTTGACTCAGACCGATGATCGGCCCGCAGGGATGCTGAGCACCGAACTTTTTTTGAGCGATAAGATAAGCAAGTGACTCTCCGCACGTACGTCGTTCCCCAGACGCCGCAACCCCTCTTCTATTTATTCTTCCTACTCACTTGTTCTCGTCTACCTTCACTTTCTATACCTCCAAACTTGCAAATATGTCAAAGGGACGCGTCTGCCTTGCCTACTCTGGTGAGTTTTACTTACAATTGGCGATTGCACGACCAATTGCTCTCGTCACGTCTGAGCAAGCAAAACTAACCTGAGTCATTAGGCGGCCTCGATACCTCCACGATCCTGAAATGGCTCATCGGTACGCCAGAACAGTGTTCAGAGATGCAGCACAAGCTAACACGCAGACAAAGAGGAGGGCTATGAAGTCGTGTGCTTCCTCGCCAATGTTGGCCAGGAAGAGCCCTGGGACGAGGTCGAGAAGAAGGCGCTCAAGATTGGTGCGAAGAAGATGGTCATTCTCGACCTACAGAAGGAATTCGTTGAGGAGCTCTGCTTCCGCGCTGTTCAATGCAATGCCTCATACGAAGGCCGCTACCTCCTCGGGACCTCGCTGGCCCGCCCAGTCATCGCCCGCGCACAAATCCGCGTTGCGCAACAAGAAGGCTGCGGGTTCGTCTCGCACGGCTGCACAGGCAAGGGCAACGACCAAGTCCGCTTCGAGCTGGCTTTCTACACACTCCAGCCTACCATCAAGGTCATTGCGCCATGGAGGTTGCCCGAATTCTGCGACCGCTTCAAGGGCAGGCAAGATCTCCTCGACTATGCTGAGAAGCATGGTATTCCAGTCACTTCTACCAAGGCGAAGCCCTGGTCTATGGATGCCAACTTGGCTCACTGCAGCTACGAAGCTGGTATGGCGAAACACCCAGAAATCGCATTAGTGTGACTAACAAGTCAGGTATCCTCGAGGACCCCGACGTGTCTCCTCCCGACGACATGTGGACTATGACCGACTCCCCTCTCAACGCTCCCAACGAACCCACCGACATCACCGTCTACTTCGAGAAGGGTATTCCCGTCAAGGTCGTCACCCCAGAGAAGACCTACACCGACTCTGTCGAGCTCTTTGTTGCGCTCAACAAGCTTGGTTTCACTCACGGCATCGGTCGCATCGACATTGTCGAGAACCGTTTCATCGGTCTCAAGTCCCGCGGCTGCTACGACTCTCCCGCCATGACCATCCTCCGCCTCGCCCATCTCGATCTCGAGGGTCTCGTCATGGACGCACAGGTGCGCAACCTGCGCGACCAGTTCGTCTCGCACAACTGGAGCTACCAGCTCTACAACGGCATGTACTTCTCTCCTGAACGCGAGTTCATCGAGAACAGTCTGCTGTTCTCCCAGCGCAGGGTCAACGGCGAGGTCAGGATGAAGTTGTACAAGGGCAATGCGTACGTCCTGGGCAGGTCCAGCCAGACTGAGAAGCTGTACTCTGAGGAGGAGGCGTCCATGGACACTTTGGACAACTTCAGCCCAATGGACACTACTGGCTTTATCGCCATCCAGAGCATCCGGTTAGTTCACGTTCCTTTCAAACGTGAAGCTTTTGCTAATGATTTTATAGTCTCAAGAAGTACGGTCTCCAGAAGGCTGAGGAGGGCGAGAACATGTCGAGGGCTTAGAAGGCGACCGATGATATGCGTACCACGTTGACATACTGGAGGAGGTGGCTTCACCGTGAGACAGTCCATGACCAAATAACTTGGGCGTCTCCTCAGGGCTAGATATTGACATGGTCATGTCTAGGGAAATCCTGAAGTTGAAAAACGACGATGAGATGACATAGATACCAATAATAAAACCATATTGAAGCATTGAAAAAGTGCACTCGCATAAGTGATAGGAGCTCAAGAAACTTTCAGCAATCTTCATTGGCCGATTAGCGGCCCCTTTGCTTGTGGGTCGACGCTACCCACGGGAGGCGGTTACTCCCACCCCGAACCGTTCCGAAGTCGGCATCGCTACCGCGAACATCTAACTTTGCGTTTCCCACGCACTTTCTCTTCTGCCTCATCGCGCGCACAATCGTTGGAAAGATACGATTAGGTATAAAACATAGTGACATTTAGAATGCGTAAGGCTCTCGCTAGTAAGTCAGTTGAAGGTGAGTATATATATATTGACAGCATGACATATCCTCTTGTCGACGACTCGATGGAAAGAAAGTAAGGACACGTCGTTGTTGCGCGCGTTTGTTCGTTCGCACGCTACTAGCTATTCCTCCTTTATATCCTCGGTAACAAAATCCTCGAAAACAAAATCCTCCCTTTCTTTCGCCGCTTCATTCTGTCCGCTTGTAGTTTCCTCTTGCGGTTGTTGCAGATAATTTTGTTGTCCGATCTCAGGACTGGTGGGGTTTTCGTACGGGACCGAAAACGATGGCACCCTTGACAACAATGACAACGATGACAATGAAGGGACATGGTTCAACATGATGTTATGGCCGACAATGTTGTTGAACTGAGTGGGCGACGCATGGGACGACTGGTACCATGGAGGGGGTTGTGGGGCTGATCGGTGCTGTTGCGGACGGCGGTTGGCGTAAGGAGACATACATGGGTGTCGTTCCTGTTGCTGTTGCAGAGGAGCACTGGGGAAGGATGGAGCATACAAGGGTAGCGGCTGCTGTTGTTGCAGAGGAATATGGGGGAAGGGTGGCGCATACGGTGGTAACGCCTGCTGCTGTTGCAGAGGGACACTGGGGAAGGTTGGCGTATACGAAGATAGTGCCTGCTGTTGTGGAGGGTCGTAGGTGTAGTTTGGCATATACCAGGATTGCGGCTGTGCCAGAGGGAAGCCGTTGGCGTGGATTGGCATAGACCAGGGTTGCTGCTGTTGCGAAGGGTAGCTGTCAATGTAGCCTGGAGCATACGATTGGGCATATGTCGGTGGCTGCTGGTTGTAACTTCCTTCCTGATGGAGGTCGATGCCCTGAGCTTGATATTGAGGTTGCGGCTGTTGTTCCTGGATTTGAGGCAGGAGGTCGTTGAAGCCAATTTCCTCACCACCCTCCTCAGTGTTGTTGAACGCCTGGGCAGCATTCATCGGAATGGTCATATCATCGTTCTGCGGAACTTCGTTTGCGGATGACAGGATAACCGGGTCAATGGTTCCATCATAGCTACCTGGGAAGGAGGCAGGAGTATGATCCGAAGAGAAGATTGTGTCTGGCGTTGTTACAGCGCTTTCCTGACCATTTTGCAGTGGATCAGGATGTGGGAAGAATGGTGGATTCATTGCGACCATGTTAGTCATCCAACTGAAGTCTGCACCGTTGTAACTCCCATCCATATTGAGGTTGAACATACTGGGGGGCTCACTCAAGAACCCCCCTTGTACACGCCTCAAAGATTCCTGGAACATTCCTTCATACTCAGGATGCCAAATAGTAGGAACTCCGAAGCCATCAAAGTTTTGGCTTGATGGTAGTGGTGGTTGAGAGCTTATCATCCCTGATGAGGGCACAGCAGGCCCCATGTTGCCCGATCGATACAAATTTGAGACATATTCTCGAGCTTCCTGCTCCTTGCGGCTTCCATAAGGTTTCATTAAGCGAGGAAAAGATGGCGCACCAGATGCTTCTTGGTTGATTGCTGGACTGGGACCGGCGGCAAGACCTTGAGGCCTCGAAACCGGACCATGTCCAAGAGTATGATGTTGGTCCGGGACCATTGTAGCGCCTGGGTTCCTCCTGGGCTTTTCAGAAGCAGGCATTAGCTTTCTGTATGATGTTTTTGGCTTTGGAATCTCGTCATCTTTCTCGCATTTCCGTTTGCGCGTGGCGGTCGGGCCGTTGGGTTCATTTTTCTTTGGAGGCATCGTGATATGGCTAAAAGGTAACTGAAGGTTTGGGAAATCAGATAAAATCATATCGCGTTCATGAATCGCTTTATACTAATACTTATCTGATCCTAAAAGTTAAGCTCGATGGTGGAACTTGGTTGGGATCGTGGAACTGAGCATTTTCATTGGTCACTTCCCAGATAGGCTCTAAACGTTTTCTATCCGTGGATTGACGCCGTTCATACCATAGGAATACAAAGCTTAGCGCTCATCAGATATCGTTATCAGACGGATCAGTCACATTCTTCCAGGGTAGCTGCTCGTACACACGGGCTTTACTCCATCAAAATCACGATCCGAACCAATGACTGCTCCCGTAAACTTGATAGAACGTGACTTTTACGTTCTACCTCTGGAACTCAGTATTTTCCATCGAGATTTCCAAGCACAGCATATTCTGGGTCATTTTCTATCCTAGTCTGAGCTCGAAATGGCTGTCTCGTGATCCTCGCTTGCCTAAGCCATCCCACTCCAGCATCGAGCAGGCCTTTTCCCACCTTCATCTACCGTGGTAAAAGCATTTCCATTAGTAACAACGGAAACACCTCATTCACCGCCGCTCGCTTCTTTTGCTAGTCTCTTCCGACTTGCTCACATGGATCTCACCTGCCCTGGTTCTCTCGTGCGCTGCCCTCATCAACGCACTCGTTCCAACGTCATCCCCATCGTGAGCCCAAAACGTAAAGTGAAAGCGCAAAGCGAAGGGTGATTTTATCCTTAGATTGTTCAACTGAGAGCTGAATGGGTCCAGTTCTTGAAGTAGTATTCGAGTTCTACAAGGAAACGCGACAAACGATTTCCGCGCACATGAGCTATGGCAATTCTTCCACATTGGTAAGACACAGGCCCCAGTCAACCCATACAAATCGGGTGTTGAGACTCAGCGAGCTTAATCACGTGCGAGGTTCGGTGGTGGGCTGTCAGCGTTGAGACTTCTTCCAAGAGCGTGTGTTGGCGGACTCATCACTCCCGTACATAGTAGCATAGCTAGATAGATGACAATATAGCGCACACAATCCAGGTTCGTCATTATCACCGTTCCATTCAATATCTGTATGCACTGAAACCACATATCTTACATTTCCATCCATACATGGAAGACGCACTTATTACTGTATGCGTCGTGTCAAAGTCCTAGACGCCTCGGTCGCGCAAGTGATCATCTCGCTCAAGCATAACTTCCTCCAAACAAACTAACACTTCGCCCCATCCTCCAAGCACCCCAAAGCACCATACCCAGAATGGCCAAATTAGCGAATTGCCTGCAGATGACAAGCAAGAAAGTCGTAGCCAGAACAGCATTGTTTGACCATCCTGAGGTGTCAACGTAAAGAAGTATGATGTCATAGATAATGAAGATGTCGCGAAGCCAAATAAGCGGCACAACGACGAAAGCGAAACGAGCGAGGTCGTGGCGTTCGGGCGACTGCAGGATGTTAGCACTAGTACCAGGTAATGCACTGCGAAGCGATAGACTTACACCATGAGCATTCTTATTCGTTGTCCCATACTCCCTCAATACCTCAGCCGAGACGCTCAAGCTAGCTGCCACAACAATAGCCTCGTGTACGATATATGTGATTCTTGTCGCACGGTCATGGCTCATAACATTTGACCAAGACAACAGTGCATCTGGGCCGGAGCTACCAGTGCTGATATCCCTTGCTTCCATACCCAAGCCCCAAGCTGCAACACCGGTACCCAGCATGGCAAACATGATGAAAGTATTCCAGATACGCGACATGGTCTTTGGTGTGGAAATACCGGTGCCGTTTTCCTGAACATGACTGGAGTGAATCCAGACCCCGCCATTGAGCAGCACAGTGAAGAAGATTGTGGCGAGGGTTGTAGTGAAGGTAAGGGCCGAGATACTGGAAGAGTATTCACTCCCTATGAGGGTATAGGCTCGACGGCCATTCCAACCGAGGTCGCTAGTGTAATCGATCGTTCCGCTCGTCTTGAGGAGATCGGATACGAAGCGACATACATAGGCGACGAAGAGACAGAGAAGTGCTGGCCAGAGGAAGAGGTATGTTCCCAAAGTCGTCTTTAATGGACCATCACGAGCACTGTTTTCTTTGCCTGGCGCAGTAAAGCGTCGTTGTTTGATTCGCTTGAACGTAGGTCTGGATGCTAGACCAAGGAGAATTAGGGCTCCAGCTGCTGTGATGACATCGAGGGAGAAGACGGCTTGATAGGATGGTCGTTCGTTTGTGATGTTGATATCGGACATTGCACGTTGGGATGATCAGGCTTGATCTAAAGTGAGTGCTGAGGGACATTCCCATCATTTGACTATATGCGAGATTGATGAAAATGCATCCCTGATGCATATGACGTTGATCGCTGTCACCCGCTTGGCAAGGCGATGATGGTGGATCGGTTCGGATGTGGATGCCGATGATGGTGGTATTCGGAAAGGACGGCAGGTATAGCGAGCTACTCAGCCTCTGGTGAGGATGCTTGGTGTCCCATAGTCTATGTTTCCATCGCATGGTCAAAGAACAACGATGGCCGCTTGCATGGGTAAAAACTAAGATGGTGAGCAGAAGTAACGATGACGATGCAGAAGCTGCTGCCGAACTTGTGGAGGTTGGGTTAGTCGGCGGGAAGAGTGCAGGCGCTAAGACGTCGCATAGCCACCTCGGATCTGGCAGTTTGGTGGCGACTCCCTCCCATCTCATTGTCTGTCTCACGAACTTTCTTTCACATTCTTCTCTTATCGCAAACAATATTTACAAAAATGAAGAGCATCTGGAAGATTTCATGGCTTACGGTTTTACGCGCTGCTTTGCGCGCACTGAGCGCGCGCGCGGTTTGGATCTGTCGATCTTCACGACGCGTCAAGTCACGCGTCTCTAGCTGCAGAGCTATTAAGTACGCTGCTGTACGTTCCGAAATCATTAGCACAAGTCATTCAATCTTCGTCCCGCTTTGCGTAGCTTACGAGACGAGATATAGCAGGAAAGAAGTATACGGAAGTGCGCGAGAGGAGCTGATGAACTGTAGCCACCCCGTCACACACGGATTCTCTGTATAACTGGCCAGATCAAGCTCCGCCATGTCTTCAAGCCGGTCGGGCGACTCGAGACAGTTCGTTTGTGACCGGCAGTGCAAACGTACAACGTGGACGCAAACTTGTTTCAATCAAGATCATCAAACAAGTCGAAGGTTAGAACAGTATAAGTACACTAACAACCTATGTAGAGACCCATCTAGCCTCGATCTCACCTTCTCGCTTGTTAATCCGGCCAGAGTATTCTTGAAATAAGCGTCACGTCTATCCGAATGTACGAAGATTGTACATCGGGCCCGATTACGGACTGCAAACTCCATGTACGGTCTGAGTAAAAATACTGAAGCCTGGAGTCGAGGCTGGAATTTCTTTACCTAACTGAGACCATGTGGTTCGGGTACTGCAAATTTTTGTCTATCCAATTTCACTGTTGACTTTGAGTCTGAAATTATGTCTAGCACACCCTGTGCAGTGGCACTGGTCACGTTGATTGTTGACATACAATTCACCCTCAACGACTGTTGCACGGGCACTGGTCGACCCTTCCTTCTCTTGATCGTTGGACAATGCGCCTCCTTTATCCCCTGATTACCCTTACAGACCTTATATACATACACGAACGCACCAAACTCCAACTTTCGATATACTCCCTACTTGACTGCTACACAACTGACCACCAGTACTCATTGCTGCCAGCGGAATTCAAGACCTTCGTACCCGTCCTGCAGGCTTTGATACGTACGAGTCATCCAAATTCTGACAACCCGTCATACACAGCTACATATCATAGCATGTCAGACCGAACGCGCCTGAAGCATGGCACCAAGCACATCCAGAAGTATCTGGTGAAAGCATCGATCGAGTCGACTGGACACTTGTCTTGGATAAAGAAGTGTCGTACGGACCCAGACACTCCAACCGATCATATGAAGATCTCCGTCTTCTTAAGATGCGGAGAGATCATCGCCAACGACCTTCCTCAAGTTGCCCTCATCCCGAACAGCGTCCTCCACCATCTCAGGGATGTCATATTGTTGAGGGACACCGAGATCGCACTCAGGGCACCCCTGGCTGAATCCGATCCGAAGATCAAGGAGAACCGCAGCAGGCACTTTGCATTCAATGCTGTCCTTCAAGACGTTCTCCGCATGTTGACAGTCGCTCTTCGCCGACTTTCCCAGTGGCAAAACGAATCAACCGTTTCTCCTGTGTCGAATAAGTACGACTCAAATTCATTCCGTCATCTATATATCGAAGAGCTTGACGACGCGGTACCCGAAGCGCAGAATAATAGCGAGATTTTCTCCGAATTGGATCCTGCAGTACACGATCTAGACATAAAAGAGGATGAGATCGACCAACAAGACATTGAGACTTTTCTAGGCCACAATGTCTTGCTCCCTGGGATACAACAAGATGCTCTCGACATATGGGAAAAATGCCATGCGAATGAGTTGTCGCCCGCTGCTAGCGGAGTCATCACTGGTTTCGCATACCAGTTAATTCGGGCAGAAGTATCCAAAATCGAAGTTACTGAGCAGGTTCCACTCGTCCGTTTTCCTGGCTGTCCTGATACTGGTGTCATTGGTCTTCTCTACCTTCTATATGAGAACTTCCACGATCAGGCGTTGAGGAAGGGCGGCAACACAGTTCGACAAGCGTCAGCCCGAGATATTGCTAGGACTCTCTTCATGCCAACGTTGGAGAGTTAGCTCACTGTGTGGACTCTCAAAAACAACGCTGTGAGAATATACATGTCAACGACAACTGACATGCCTCCACTTCCGACACCTGATCCATCCACTAAACTGCGAACGGTTGAACAAATCGAGGCCTCAAACAACATTCAACGATATGAATGGCAGGCGTCAGGTGGCTTGTGTTTGGTGAAATTTTGTAAGACCATGGGTATCGTGGAACGCATCGAAGGCAGACAATGCTATAGCGTAACGGATGCGCTGACACGTTCCCTGCCCAAGACCTTGCAAACCGATAAGCCTGAGTTTTGGGAGGTGGCGTCTCTCGACTTACTGCTTCGAGTTATACTGAAATTGAACGAGAATAACGATTTCTTCCGCCAGGGTCAAGCGCTGCTTGACGTCGCCGACCACGTTGAATTGCAGAAGAAACAGTGGTTTGCTGGGAAACTCTATATACCCCCGCAGCTATGCGTTGCCACCGACATCATCGACACCGTCGTGAGGAAAGACTCCCTCACAGAGATAGGCAAGAAGTATGACCACAAACCTCCACCACAGCTGATGCTCCACTATAACCCTACATTGAACGGATTTACAAGTCAAGCTATCTTGCTGGAGCTTGGCGATGCTGTCGGTGTGGCTGAAGTAGGCGAGCCAGCAGCGTTAAGTGTAGCAATATTCTATAAGGCAATCACATCTCTTGGATACTTGAAGAATTCTTGGGCCGAGATGGACTTTCTGATCTCATTCTTTGGCTTGGAAGCAATTCTTGGCCAGCACACTCTACTAACGAGCTATCACGATTTCTATAAACAGGCAAGGCTGATGCTATTATCGGGTAGAGCTATAGAATTCCTGCAGCCGACAAGCTTCGAGAAATCCCTGCAAAGGTGGATCTCTGACTGCTCGACCGACAACTTCAAGGAGATGGTGAGCTTTCTCGTTGTGCATCTGAGGAAAGAAAAGAGTGCTTGGAGTGTCGTGGCTACTAGACCTGAGACTGAATCAGAATTTGGGATGACTTCTGACTCGATGGCCAAGTTTAGGCCAGCTATAAATTTGGAAGAAGCAGGTGCCACAAACACGGGAGACTTTCGAATTCTTTTGCAGCCGAATGCTCCACAAACAGATTCGCAGTCAGAACGGGATTCGCCGCCGATCACACCGACTTCGAACCGGCCCACCCATGCCTCTGAAAAACAGGACGAACAAGGGCAACAGGCTGAGAGAGATCAGCAAACCGACGAGTCGCTCGGCCATGACGAGTTTGGGCCTCGTGAGATTCTTCAAGCATTCGCGCAGCTGATGCAAGCCCAAGATGCGGTGGCACATCTTGCTAAGGGTACGTTCTGGCTAGAATGTACACAGCTTGCGTCTTACATAAAGGATGTGTACGTTAGCCTCACGGGAGATCAGCCGTATGTAAGTTCGACTAAGGACTTCAAGTACATACCCCTGCTTCTTGAGTTTCTTCACCGAAATGATGAGAAGCGCGAAGATGTGCTACGAAGCGGTGTGCTAGAGACATTCAGTCAACACATCAAGAAGAATGGTGGAAAGCACCTCCAAAGAGTGAAGGACATCAGCGGCGAGAATAGGAAGGGAAACTTATGATGTTAACCAGCTATTTGCTTTTTTGTTTTCTAGTTACTTTCTGCTTCGACCATACTTTAGCTCCGCTTCTTGGCTGTTGGATTAGTATAGTGTAGTATTAACACTTTTTGCTGCGACTTGATGGTTTATCAGACTCCCTATACGTGACAGCCAAATCGTAGTTATACTAGAAACTCCTAAAGTCACCTACCTGAAAGCGCCCCAAGATTCCGAAGCGTTACCTAGCGATAGGTGAAACAACTAGATCTAGTCACTAAAGGATTAAATCAACTGAGAAACATCAATCTAAGGAGTCGATATTGATGGGTTCGCACACCTCGCAAATTACGTCATGCTACCCGCTAGCCCCGTGCTAGCCCAGGAGTGGATGAGCTCAGGAGTGTGAAGTTAGGCAATACACATCGTGTTATGCAAGACTCAATCCATATATACGCAACCAAGACCATCTCAACAGCATTTCCTGCCATTTATACTACACCATTCTGCTTGATCGGAGACATAGCTGGAGCTTGCTGCATTCGATCTGTTTGGATAACATATGAGCCGTGCACAGGCCCACAGCGTCTCCGACCACAGGGTAAATCACTCGATTTCTTATTTCCACGCATGGGGGTTTGGCGGCGACTCCACTCCGTCCCATCATGCGGCCATGGCAACGCAACAAGTTCAGTCAACCGGAGCCTTTGAACCAGGCACGTACAACGGTTCTTTGGTCGCAACGACGTAGCGTTCTGCCATCTCGGGCCGTCAGCCTCTTTTTCGACGCCCCTTGATTTACGACTAAACATCCCATCCTATTCTCGTAACGGTGGTGCGTCACTTGGTTCCTTCGACTTGCGATGTTGACCGCTCTTACTGCGCCGCATAGGTGCGTCCCCCTCAGATAACTATGGAGAACTTGCCAGATACGGTACAGCTTGATTTCCCATTCCGAAGGATTAAGTCAAGATTTGCAAATCATGCGAATCACAGTCAACTCGTTTTCTCTTGCTGCAGCTGCTCTTGCGTTGGTTGTTACTGCCAGTCGATTCGGTCCCTCCGTTGAAAATTGGCCAGACGTCAACAGAGACCGATGTTATGTTGGAGAATGACCAGATTCCGGCTGAGGGTATGCAAAGCAGTGACCCGTGTGCGGAGATTTTGCATGAGGAGGAAGCATCGATGGCCAATGCGTTTCTCATGTAGCCAATGCTACGAAACCAACTGGATGGACGCCCCACAATCCTTCAGCGACCACGCAGTCCTTTCCTGATCTGTAAGGTTCATACATGGCCAAGCTCGCATCCTATACTTCGAGATCCACTATAAGACAGGCACGAGAGTTAGATTGCGCAGGGGAGGCCATCTCAACCGAAGCGACGGAGATATCTATCTAACATTCTGTATAACCAAGATTCTTTCCAGAATCAGACCTGGACCTTCTTCTTGATTACATCATGAGCAGAATTCTTATCACAGGTGCAACCGGGTACGTTGGCGGTACTGTACTTTCTCAACTTATAGCCAGTACTGCCCCAAGCATCAAGGATCTCACCTTCGATCTCCTCATTCGCGATGAAGCGCAGGCTGTGAAACTCAGAAACGCGTACGGTTCTCGCGTTAATACCATCAGATGGTCTGGCCTTGAGGACACGGCTTTCATTGAAGACACAGCCTCGAATTATGATATTGTCATCAATACTGGCTCTGGTTTCATTCCTGAAGGTGCCATTGCCTTTGTAAATGGTCTCGCACGCGGTATCAATACCGGTAAACCCGCACCCTGGATGTTGCACATATCTGGTTGTACAAACTTATCCGATCGTCCTTTGACGCAACCCCCAAGACCGATACGCGAGTGGAATGATGAAACAGACCGTGGAAGGATCCTCGACTTCATGGGAGCGCTCGATGAGATGGAGCCATACGCGCAGCGCACAACCGAAGTCGGCGTCTTGAATACGGCTGCTGAAACTGGTGTACAGGCTATCAGTGTCAACACACCTTGCATCTTTGGCGAAGGCACTGGCCTGTTCAACCGCCAAGGTCTAGTCATTCCTTTGATCATGATGTACATTGTACAGCATGGCTACGGCTGGAAGCTCAACGAAACTGCGAATTTCGATTGGGTCCACGTCATCGATCTCGCCGATATATATGTTCTTCTCGTACGCACCATCCTTCAACGCGATGACCGCGGTGTCGGTTATCTTCCATCTGGCAGGAATGGCATCATGTTCTCAGCAGTGGGCCGCACCCTCATCAAGGAGATCAACCAGAGTTGCTTGGATGCAGCCTTTGCTGATGGTACCTTACCACGCGATGATACCCCCAAAGAAAAGGAAATCAGACTTGTACCACTGCATGAAATCGCGGACAAGCTCACCGCAGGCCGTCGCGATATCGCGGAGCGTGGCTGGGGCGGGCATAAGGCTACGAAAGCGGTGCAAGCACGCAAGCTATTAGGCTGGGAGCCAAAGCGACAGCAAAATGCTTGGAAGAAGGACTTTTGGGCTGAATTAGTCGCCCTAAAGGAGAACAGGCGGATGGTGACCATGGAGAGTTGCATTGGGGCCAAGAAGTAAGTCTTTGGTAACACATCGCTTGGAGCGTTTAGTTCTCTCGTCTCAACAAAATCTGTATTGTGCTGGGCGATCGAAAGTTTGAAGTCAAGACACCGTGAATCATGTTTTTCCTCAGAGACCATCAAAGACTAAGCCCAATACGGTATTCTTTCGGGGCGTTAGCCTAGCGTCAGGATTTCAGAATTCGCGAATGAAGTTGTTGTCCCTGGAGCCTTGCTTTTCTTCTAATAATATTCGTTTGCATCAAACAGAACGTTCTCCGTGGAGCCTCGGCATCTTGAGCTCTTCACAGGCGCACCATACACAATGTGAAGCTCACGATACTATGCCCTCAATGGGTTGGAAGAGAGGTATTAAATGGGGCTATCCCATAAGTGCGACTCGTTACAGTTCGGAACATGGTTCCTCGATTGAGACCTACAAAACATCATCTCCTGGGGAAAGACGCTCTTAGCTAATGTCCTGCTAGGGCTCGTCTACCGTCTGAAGAGCGATACATGATTAGCGGTACGATGTACCAACAGGTCTTGGCTGTTGCGGTGTTTACGCACTCCTCTTCTCTTTCCCACCGGCATGGCATCCCATTGGTGTCATATGCGATCCGAGGCAGCGGGTTCCTTGCGAAAGATCTAGCTGCGGCGTGGAGGCACGGGGGAACTACGCTATTGAGTTAGTGCTTTGAGGAGAATCATGCGTCCCTCTGAAGTATATGCCGAGTTTTGCATTATTCCCTTCCCCCCAACCTTGCTGACAGTTCAAACTTGGTTATATCCGATAAGACAGACTGGTAATGATGAGAAGTCATTTCGAGCTTCGGTGGCTGTGCGTAGCTGGCAGATGCTAAGATAGAAGCGAGTTCATCGACAACCAGAACCTTCGCATCGGGTCGACACGGCAAGGCAATTTACAGAAGACGTTATGATCATCTGTTTCTTTTTCCAGCCTCTGAGGCACAGTCGGCACGCCCGAGTGACCACAAAGATGTAGCTCGTGCCCCAACTCCTTTCGCATTTCCATTCGTTTTGGTGGTCAACGAATTCCGTCCAGTCTCCTGGTCTTACGCGCATGAAGAAGTCGAATATGTCTCTGCTACGAAGATTATCATATCACATGCAGTCTCGTGGGCTAGAGGCTGGAACTAAGCAAGGATCATTGTTCGCGGTCGGTATCTCTTTCATTGTTATCACGAGTGTGATAATCTTCTTACGCATCTACGTGCGTATACGCTTGATGAAATTATGTTTAGCCGTCGAAGACTGTAAGTCCACTGCCACAGGAAACCTTTGCAAGCTTCCCGCTAACATGATCAAATCTAGATCTGATGCTATCTGGTGCACTTTTCACGATCTCGCTTTCTATTGCCAACATGATTTGTGAGTATCCTCTCCGGCAATGAAACTCTAGCTATTGAGCCTGAAACTAACTAATATTCCTATCCGTAGGTGGTTGGTA
>Ga0265797_10006258_pt1 | contig 16917 bp, 27 predicted proteins | sample P2T30metagenome_FD_192433 | JGI IMG/M metagenome (GOLD analysis project Ga0265797, IMG submission 192433) | Plant litter microbial communities from East Loma Ridge, Irvine, California - P2 T30 | ecosystem: Environmental > Terrestrial > Plant litter > Unclassified | place: USA: California...
TTGTAAGCTTGCTCCGTCTTTGCTCACTGGTGAAGAAGCTGATCAGGAGACCTGCAATATCGCTCACCGCATACCTGCGATTCAGAACGTAGGATCACGGCCGCCAGTTCCTCCTAACTCCGCATGGGACATCTCGGATATTCAATTGGTACATTCATCCGTCCTGAACCGTCCTCATGTACTATCACTTCGTATACGAGCGACCGCCCACTCGAATCCTAGGTCGCCAATCAGCAAGAATGCCAATGGCAACACGCGCGAAGCCCGACCAAAAACATCGACCGGGATAACTGGTGTATTTGGGCTTCGGGCTAGAGGACAGACATTCTCAGGTCGGGGATCACTGGATGTTCCTCGGGCTCCACCTTTACCGTCACCTAAAGGATCCACACCTATAAACCGATATCCAAACGATCTCCGGGTATCCTCATCCACACAAACTGGACTTGATCCTGAAGGCACAACCACCGACAAGACAATTTTCCTCTGTTTCGGATCTTCCAAAGAGCAGGACGACTGGTATAACCTTCTACGAAGTCTTGCAGGTCCACGCCAATCAAGTTCATCCGGCCGTCATAGGCGTTTATCGCTTTCCGTCATTGATCTGAATGAGGTCGGATCGAGGCATCGTGGGAGTAGTACTGATCCTGCTTCTTCAATCTATACGCAGGATAGGTCGGCTGAAAAGAGTAGTAGGATGTCGGATGGCGAGACAAAGGGTACATCGGGGCAGGAATCTGGGAATATGATGTCGAGAAAGGGGAGGGAGTTGAAGACTGGCTGGACCCGGAAAGATCTGCTGTGTATGGAGTTGTAAGCTTTTCCATCTCATTGTGTGTAAATAAGCTGAGATAGCAGACGAATAGACGACGTAGTCAAAGCTCGGACCACCTGGACCAGGTCAGCAAGCAAAAACAAACTTCCATTTTGGGGTGAAGCCTTTCACTTCGCGGATCTTCCTTGCTTCTCTACATGCGGTCAGCTTAGCAGCACTATCTATCGGCTCAAAGCTGATAGCCAGTACTCGTGATTTACCGCCAGAGCAAAGGCAAAGCCATCAAGATCGCTACTGTCGATCTTGCACTTGTTTCCGATATTTCCACTGCGAAAGATGAACGCTATACAGTCAGATCTATCGTCGATGGGTCCGTGGTAGGAGAGCTACGATTGGCAGTATCGTATCAGGATATCCGTCTTTTGCCCAAAGATCGATACGCGGTAGCAAGAGTAGGTCTGATCGGTAGTCGCCAGACTGATCTGTCAGGTGATTTATCCAGAGAACGTGGTTGCTCTATACGATCTGGATCGCTTGCACAGCTTTGATACAGCATGGGACACCCTCGCTAGAATCGGAGTCGCCAGTGGACACGTCTATCCCCTTCTCACTGAAATGATCGAGCGAGAGGCACAAGGAGGTGAGCATATATTCTGGTTGTTGATGATGGCTGACGAGCAGCGGATAGTACTCTCTTCAGAGGCAACACGCCTCTCTCGAAACTACTAGAAGCTACCCTCCGTCTACTCAGCGAGGATTTTCTGAAACGAGCTATCGGCCCGACCGTCGCTCGTATAGCCAAAGAGGTTGGCACAGGGTCCCTGATAGCGTTGACTGGCGAGCCATTCCTCGATGAGGCTCGAAGAGTGGCTGTGCAGATCGAAGCTTGCTGGGCGGATCTATATGGTGCGCTATCTCAATTCGACGTTAATTGTATGAGATGAGCTGACGAGAAAGCGGCCAGAGGATCTCTCCCCGAGTGAGTGATCGCAAACGAGTCGATGTCATAGCTGATAGCAGACCACTCAAGGCAGTTCTTGGGAGTCTATATTGGGCTGTGCGACATCATCATGCTGCTACGAAAGAGTGAGCCGCCATCTTGGATCTGCAAGATGTGAAGCTGACTGTTAAGACGCTACTTCCCATACAAGGCTATCTCGTCTTTCCTCTTTGTGAGTCATCCACCGACATGTCCTGTACTCGATCTAATTTCCTAGCTTCGACTCATCAATCCAGCTTTGATCCGTCCCCATCTGTTTGGCCTGCGGTCTGGTAAGCTGTCTGATCCTCGTTGACATCGTGAGCTGACGTCCAGGACTCTACCCCGCAGGAGCCCAAAAGACAGCAACGTTCGTCGCTCGTGTCCTTAGCGCCATGTCATTCTTTTCGCCCCGCGATGCTCAGCGCGATCCGGAATTAGCTCTTTTCTCCGATATAATCTCGTCAAATTCCGAAATGATGCTCGATTACCTAGCTTCGTTCGGAATAAATCAAGCTCGAGGTTATCCAGATGAAGAAGTCAGCGATACATTCCAATTTGTCGCTGCTCGAATGAATCACCTGGGAAGGAATCAAGCTGATTCCATCCCTATTCCGTCGCTGGCTGGCTCCATTGATGTTCAAGCGGAGCTGGGAGTGCTCAGTGCTGTCATTGCCCATCGGAGAGAAGAGGCTGGAATGATTAATCAGAACGATGGATCGGTCTCGAGAGGAAGTATGGCTTTCATCAAGCAGTTGGACCAGAATCTCAGAGAGGTGGTAAGGGCTTCAGAGGGGAATGGATGGCATGACGAAGATGTTCTTGAATATACGGATCCGTATGTTTACCTCTCCCTTTGGCTTTTCTAAGCTGATCCAAAGATCTGATGCGTCATTTGGTCCAACCTCAACCAGACCATCCTTTACATCACGAGATCCGTCCCCCTTCCACAGTTGTCATCCAGGTATCGAAAATCAACCGTCAAGCCCATGGCTCGCACATGAATATAGATACGACAATCAGAAATCACGTCCAGCATCCCCTTCACCAGCTACAATCACAAGACCTTCGTCTCCGCTCAGTACACATAATCCCGGGGCTCTTGGACGGGTCATGGAATCTGCTCAAAGGGCTCAGCATGCTACTGGTGCTCTAGTGCGACGAAGTTTGAGTAGCAAGAGACTAGGGAGGAGGGGCAGTATGTCAAGATTACAGGTTGTTATACCTGGTAGAGAGGCCGATGATCCTGGGAGACCGAAAACTGCCAGGCGGTAGGGCGATTTTCTTCGTCATTGTTGTCAAGAGGGCACCCTGTACGAGTACATTACGCTAGAAGGCTTGTATATTCCGTCACTCCCACTTGTTGATTAGCATATACCGCTATATTGTGTATCCAGCATGTACCCGAGTCATTGTTCTTTACCAGCAAGAACCAAGAGCATGGTGATATACAACATTGCATGAAGCAAACAGCCAACCAGGCATGACTAAGCCATGGACTTGTTGACATTACTATATCCAACACCAATACAGCTCATCAACACTTCTCCTGTTCCCTCTCTCCCTTCCACCGGTGCGAGTGTGGGATTACGTTCCTCTTCATCTTCCTCACTTTCCTCGTCATCTGCTTGAGGGGTAGGTGCGCCCTTTGTATATGGGGTAATCTTGAATTTGACACCGAAGAATAATAGGATATCACGCATGAATTGAACACTGGTGATTAGCTTGCTTGTCGAGTGATGTTTGTCAGGAAGAAGGAACTCACGTATGAGCAGTCAAATCTCCCATTAAGCATTTACTGACATCCTCCTTGCCGAGGACCATCAACAATAAAACCAGCCATTGATGTTTACTATCCACACATCCACCCGTTGCTATATCCTCCAACAGTAGCCTGGCAGCATGTAAAGCGATCTCCTCGGGCGTCTGAACAGCTCTCGATGGTACAGCAGTGTTTGTCGTTGTCGAAGAAGAAGCAGCAGGAACAGAATGACATTCTGAAGAATGCAAGACTGACGTTGTCGATTGCGAGATCAAGGTGATTCCATATCCTGGTGATTTACCTGATTCTTCACCTTTATAGACGTCTGTGTAGAGGTAGATATCGGGGATGTAGCGATTCAAGATTGATCGTGCGGATTCGACCATTCTGTTTGCGAATTGAGGGGATACTCGGGTAGAGTAGCTGTATGGTTAGCCCTACTTTCTTCGAAGAGGATGTTCAACAGGTTGTGGGACTCACGCAACACCTCTGATCTTCTTTATTTTGCCCTTTTCTAGGAATTGTAGAGTCTTGAGATTTCTGACGATTGGGCATTTGAAAATGACTTGTCCTCCTCCTAATGGTGCCGCGCCTCTCTTCTTGATCTGCCTCATCAGCTGATAGCTCTTTCCGAGAGCATGGGAGCTCACCTGTAGTTCCAGACCATCTGTGATCCCAAATAAATGCAGATGCGGTAATGTGACTGTTCTGATCATATCCACCTACCACATCAGCTTTTGCGGTGCTAATGCGAGGAGCAGCTTACGGTCATATCCCTTCCCTCCTCTCCTGTGATTCCATTCATGATAACATCCATTGGCTTCTTACAGAATGGCGCCAGTGGGATTAGGAATTCAAGGTAGTAGCCGATACTACGCCCATTATGGCACGTATGGGTAAATCTTCCACCAGGTAATAATCCAGGATGAAACAAGAACGAAGTACCTTCCCGTCAATCTCGTTCCCCTTATTGCTCCACCGAGAATGACATACCAGTAAGAGAGATCTCTATCGTACTTCCATTCGTGACCTTCTCGACGAGCCTCAGGAGATTAACCTCATATTCCCTCAATCCAACATGAACATCGTCCGAACGGATATTATCGATTCGAAGCGATTTTCCAGATAATACGGAAAGTAGAATACGTTGGCGCAGGTGGTGGTGAGTGGAGAAGCGCAGTAGATCTGAACGCTGTTTAGGTTTACTTGATTCTGCTGTTGCTGGTGCCATTGTATAGTGATGTGGTAGTACCTGGACGTACGATATAGAGTGGATAGACAACTTTGTAAATCTCGAAATAGGTCACGTGACCGAAAATCACTCGAACCCGAGCAATACCTCTGAGCCGCCTGATGCATCGCTTCGTAACATCGCTGCGAGACATAGCAGTGCGGCAGAACAGACGCTACGGCCAAGATCGTTCAGATCGAGTCATATCGCCCTGCCAAACATCTAGACGATGTCACGCTTCGAATACATCTCAGACTACATGCATCTCACTGCAAACACTCTCTACCTTTGCTCGGTACATGAGCATCCGCCTCTCGCTAGCTTCGCACTCCATGTTTCTTCCTCGACTTGAGTCCTGGCAGAGTATGAGACGACGATGTCACCTCTTCGTGTCCCGAAAACGCAGCTGAAGTCACTGGCACGGGAACCGTCCCTCTCCTTAACACGAGAAATCGCCCGATCACAATCCTCCTTTTCCTCTTTGGCCTGCGGGGCTTCCAATTTGGTAAATACACCAGTAGTATCTCCTCTGTCGCCGTTATTGAACACAAATCCGTTATCGGTGTGATCGAAGACAGCGTGGCCACTCGGGTGGATATGACGAGAATACCCTGATCCGACTGACGCGACGATCCAGCCATGGGTGCTGATTTCGTGCTTCATGGACGGGAGAGGCTGTCCTCTCACAGAGCGGGTCACTTGGAGTATGTTGTCCGTCCCGTCTCGACCTCCTTGCACATCGAGTCGAATCGTTTCACCGACTGTCGATTCTTTCAGTACTGTCATGTCTTCGGGAATCTCTACTGGATCATAAGGCGCGTTGCGGTGCAACACCAGGGTGAGCTTCGAATTAGTAGACATTTCGTATGGAATCTTTGCGTTTGCCCAGATAGAGTATGAGTGTTGGTTGGAGGGGAAATAGAAGTCAAGTGGCAAGAACGGGGTCTTATAGCTCTGTCGACCCGCCTTCTTGGGCAGGAAGAAGAGCTAGGCCCTCCATTCACCAGAGACATCCATTGTACTGATGCTTGCTCCCCAGGTCCTGCCCGGAGTATCTTCCTTTCAAGATCCAGCAACTTTACACCAACGATTGCCAATCGTTCGAGATGGCTAATTCACCTTTGACCCCCACTCGTGAAAGCGGTGCAAGCACAACACGCGTGTGGGCAGAGGTGTAGGTAGTCCTTTGTCAGTGTGGAACATTGACCACGAGTCAATGAAAGAGCGGCTATTGGGCTACATTCGTCCAGCGTCCTATGGTACGATGATATCTACTCACTACATAGCAGCACTGTCCATCCGTGTATCGTTTTGGGTCTCGAACCCCCCATGCAGCCTTCTTCCTTCTTTCTCCTTAATTCTTATGCCTCTTCACTTAGCTGCTTCATGATGAGATAGGTCACTTAGCCCCAACACCCTTCATTCGCTTCGCATTGCCTCTCCCCCCTATAGTCGGAGCTTGTTGTATTTGAGGTGTCCGACCTGACATATCGGTAGTTGGGCTGGTCCAATCTTCCTCGATCAGTTCAATGGATCGTTTTCGATTATCCCCAAAAATGACATTGGTTCCTATTGATGCGTTGCCGTTTCCATTCATACTTCCACTACCGATCTGTCCTAGTTGGGATATATCTGGCATTGCGCCTGATGTCAGGAATTCCTGTATGTCAGCCTATACCAGATAGAGTGAGATGTAAAGCTTACTTGAAGAATAAGCTGATAGGTATCATCTGACCATCCCATACTTGCCAACGGGTTTGACGTATCCACATTCCAGTTCACACCATTCATGACAGCCTCCATGACCCCTTGGTCGGATAATGGTGGAAGACCAAGTGAGATCGGGATCTCGGTAGATAGTTGGATAGCTTTGAGGTGAATCAAGTGCTTCTCGAGAATACCGAACAGACCATATTTCGTGAATGGTTTAGCCAAGACATCGTTCATTCCCGATTGGAGATATGAATCAACGTCTTGAGGTTGAGCGTTGGAAGTCATCGAGATGATGGGGGTGTACATGTCGAATTGTCGGATCAGCGATGTTGCTTTCCGTCTATATTGTCAGCGATAAGCCGTGCAGACATATGATAGACTCACCCGTCCATGCTTGGTCCAAAGAAGATATCCATCAAGACCAAATCGTACCTGGTCTGATTCATTTTCTCGATAGCCTGTTGAGCATTATCGACAGTCTCGATGACACATCCGAATTTCTCCAAGAACTTGCTCGACAACTGCCTATACACGACATCATCCTCCACGACCAGAATCTTGGGCGAATGAGTCCAGGATGTAACGATCGTAGTCGATCTCCTCAAATTCCTGGCCGATAGTCGAGACTTGGCGTCCTTTTTACCGAGATCGTTGGGTAGGACCAAAGAGCCGAATGGCGATGGTTGGACTTGTTTGATGTCTGTCTGTTCATCCGCCCTGGGCGAGGTATCGAGTGGGTCTTGCGATTCTTGACCGTTCTGCCTCGTGCCCGGTGCTTTAGGCGGGCCCATAGGTGTACTACTTCCATTACCCTGATTGGCAAGTGTCTCCATGACTAACTTGAATGCCAGGCCGTCGGACGATTTGCGATGGTAAATTGGGATAGTCGCCGTGGTTCCTTCAGTCAACCAAGCCGGGGTATCGGCAAACAAGGGGATGTTCATCGCATCATCTGTACCAAACAGATTTTGTTGAGATGGCAGCTCGATGATATCCTCTCCACCGCTTCGAGGGCGATTCGACGATTTCGACCCTTCTGGGCTGTTTCCTGCTGCACCGCCGCTTCCAGACCCATCGGTCATGGGCGAAATATGATTGGCGGCACCCATGAATTGCATGTTCGAATATGGCCGGGCCGTGGAAGTGGACGAACTATTGGACATGCCGCCTCCGGATCCGGGGTAGGGGGGCATCATCGTCATACCGGGCGAGACGGCATTATCGAGAAAGTGGTGTAGTCGCATAATCCGGGGTGGTATACTATTATCAGGAGAATGGGGAGATGTCGAGGTTGCTGGTATATTAGCTTGTATGTATGACTGGTGTGACAAGCGATAACTTACCCCGCTCGACCTGTCCGAGGTGAACAACCATCTCTCTAGCCCACGACTGAAAGCTAATCTCCCGAGTTCGAGCCTGTCGCAGTTCTTCCAGCGCAACAGCGAGCTGATCCTCCAATCTCGAAACTCGTCCTTCCATCTCGGCAACCCGAGTCGAGTCCTCAGCTGTGGCCTTCGTGTTACTTGGTCCTGCTTCCTCTTCTCCTTTCTTCGGGACGACCGCTTTTCGCTAATGGTCAGTCCAGACCTTCAGACACAAATCGATTGGACGTACTTTGATGCTGTCCAGATCCGCCTTGCCTCCAGCTTGGAAGTTGGGATGGGTGAACTCCCAGACGTTCTCCTTGATCTGACCAGTATTGTCGTCGACGTGTTTGATCTACTCGGTCAGAATCGCTCAGGGTTGGTCCAAAGGTAGCATACCTTGGAGAAGCCGTATTTGTTGAGCTGTCGAACAAAACTTGAGAAGTTGGAATGTCGGAACGTCTGAGGCCTGTCACATCAGCTATATTCACTCACCGAGATTCAGTGAGCTTACAGAATCTTGGTCGTGAATTCGTTCATATCCCACACCACGAAGCTCGATCCGCCCCTGCCCCAGCCTACACTTCCCCTCTTTGCGCCCTCTGGCCTCGGCTGACCTGCAGGTTTTCCTCGTCCATACATCGCACATTCCTCTTCTAGCATCTTGTACAGTTTCTTGATGAATTCCGAAGGGCCAGCTTGACCTCCAGCGTCCCCACCTACTGGCCCAGCAGTCATCTGAGGTCGGTTTTCCATATTGAGAGGTACAGTTGTCGTGAGATTGCCAGTTGCAGGTCTGCCTCGGGGCTGACCGGGTTCCTCTTTGACAGTCACTTCGGGACCACCGCGTGACCGTGGTGGACCATTCTTGATGCCTGCTGAGGGATGTACAGAAGACCAACCTGGGCCTGGAGGTGCTGGACCGCCAGCACTGGACGGTGGAGGAGCGTAGAACCCTTCTGCGCCACCACCATTACGTGGATGACCAGCAGATCCAGGTGGTGGAGGACCATAGGCGTCGTTCCATACTTGTCCTTGTCCTGGGCCCCCACCGTTGGCCATCTGCATAGGTGACGGTGCTGGCTGAGATCGATTGAACTGATGTTGCTGTTGAGGCTGAGCGTACATTCCTTCTCCTTGGGGTGGGTACATCTGACCTCCACCTGCGTGATTGGGAGGCGAGTAGTACATCTGCTGCTGCTGCTGCTGCATCGGGTGTTGCTGGTGCTGAGGGTGTTGTGGAGGTGGTTGATGATGGATTGGCGGAGCAGGTGGGTATCCAGGACCTTGTCCGGGTGGCATACGGGACATATCGATGTCGATAGATGATCAATTAGAGTTCGCGTCGATTGTTTGCCTTTGGCGGGAATCGATAATAGAAGGGCACGGAAGGGCGGAAGCCTGTCCTCACGATATCAAATACAGATGAGGACAAGCTGGAAGGAGATCAAGGTGTATACACAATAACTCAGCGATGGGTCGAGAGAATGTCACCCGGGTTATGCAAAAAACGGACGACAAGGATTACGTTTGCGTATTACGTTTGCGCGTTTCCGATGGCGAGCGGTTTCGAACAGGGGACCTCTCTCGGCGGTGTGGAAGCAAGAAAAAAAAGGACTACGCGAGGATCAGGTCGGTTGGGAGGTGTTGTACAGGTTGTCGATATGGGCTTTGGTGAATAACAATGTGGGGTGACTGACTGACGGACCACTACTTGCCGCAATGGGTTATACTCAGGGTACAAAACAGCAAGACAGTACTAAACCTTAATTTGCATCCCTGCTTCCGATGAGTAAGATGACGTGCATATTCGTGGCATGATCGATTCCCGCTACTCGTATTAATCATGCCCAGCAGACAACAATATAACACAGGTACTAATACATTATATACCTATGATACAAGGCGAAGAGTAGAAGCAAGTGTCCGGTCGACCAGCGACTGTTTGGAGAGATAGATGAAGCTATACGATTATCGATATCCTCCATATCCCGAATGACCCCTGCCACCAGTAGTCCTCATCTCGTCATCACTCCCATCAGAGTCCTGAACACCATGAACCCCAGAGTGGGCATGCGGCTGAACAACAGGAGGGTAGGAGGTGTAGTCGTGATCAAGGTCATAGGCCTGGTGATGGTCGCCCGACTGTGACTTCTCGTAATAATCGTTATCAAGCTGTTGGGTACCCCCAAAGTCGGAGCCATTGAGAGCCATCGGGACTGGCGCAGCATCGTACGCTGGAGCGACCGAATGGGCGAAGATGGATGAGGAGTTGGAGGTGGATCGTTCCTGCCTGTCAGCGCGTACAATGGGACGAGTGGGTGGACCTACAAGTGGACTAGTCTCGATACCGTGTTTACCAGTCTGGACAGCGGGCAGGGCATGATGAGCATCAGAATCACCGTGTCGATTGAGCTCAGGCCTGATCATCAGCAAGATCCTCCATTCGTCCCCCAGAGGAGAGAAAACTCACCACCTGATGGCATCATCGTCGTCGACAGATCGCTTCCTCATTCTCCAGACGGCCAACCCGATGAGAAGGAGGATTACAAGTCCCGCTCCGACACTGATACCGATGATAGCTCCTAGCGGGATGGCCAAGCCATTATCATCGTCCTTCTTTTCTGGCGCGGCAGACGAGGCAGCGGGCGCCTGTGTCGGAGCTGCTGACTCGGTCACGATGGATTGCATGACTGTGACGACGACTGTTTCGCCGCCGGCATCGACCGAGAGCGACATGGATGGTCTGATATCAGCTCTCAGAGGTACATTGGAAGGGAAGCTGGTACGTACTCTGCAGAAGAGGGCATTGATGAGGTGGATGACTCGACAGAGCTAGATGTATTGGTGGAAGCGATGATCGAAGTTGCTATTCATGAATAAGGATAATACAAGACTATGTGGAGACTTACAGCTATTGGAAGCCGAAGCGACAGAGCCGCTGGAGATCGCTGACGAAGACGAGGAGGTCAGAGACGAAGGTATCGAGCTGGAGGGAGTCACCGACACGACTGTACGAGTAGAGGAGGGGGTAGGGGTGGGAGAGACGGCAGATTCGTCATCGGTAGAAATGACCGATGTACGGGTAGAGCTGGCAATAACTGTCGACTGCGCAGATGCTTGTGCGATCTGATTATTAGCATAATCAACAAAGCTGGGATTTCACGCACAGTAGCAGACTCCTCAGCATCGCCGAGCAATGAGCCTAGTACGCCGGAAGAAGACTTTTGCCTGGCGACCAGCCCGTGTCGTCTCTGATTACGTTGATGGTTGTGGTTCAGGTTGGCCGACACGAGTGCCAGCACCGGAAGTGCCAAAGATAATTGTATAAATCGCATGTTTGTTCAGCTTCAAGCTGTTGATGCAATGGTTGAATATGCGTGTACTCTAGTGCAAGAGGTGATTGACGATTGAGGCGGTCCCAATGATCGGCGGAATCGTGTTGATTGGTGAAACGAGGAAACGGTCGTGAAGGGAGGCGAAGGATGTTTATCGTCGAAAGATCCTTTGATTTGTTTTGCTAGTGCGAAGGGATGAAGAGCAAGGTTTGTGGATTTGCTGTGGTGTTGACGGCGATGCGAAGTAGACTTGTCTTAGATGCTGAGGGAATAGATATTGATGTTTAGCAAAGTGAAACGCTAGGTCGTAGTTGCGAGTAAACACGGTAATTTCGTTCCAACAATTCTGATGAAAGATGCGTGAGGGCGATGGACTGATGAAAGGAGTGTAGTGAGGCAGTGGAGCGTCGTTGAAATGCCAGTATGTATGAAGAGTGAAATAGGAATGCAAAGTCAAGGTCAAGGTCAATGATATCGACTAGTTAAGGGACGACGATCCAAGCGTAGACTAAACAACTTTAAAACACACAAAGACGTTTCGGGGTACACCCTCTAGATTCTGGATTTCACAAGCGAGAAATTGGGGCTCTCTATAATACATGCAAGACTGGGCGATGCCTGGGTGATGCTCTGGGCAAACTAGGGTTGATAATGCATGCTGCCTGGAGTAGCCTAGACTAGAGTATGAGCTGTCTCTACAGTTGGACATCTCCTAATTGCTTTGATTTACCCTGAAAGTCAACATCAACAACAGGCACGACGTGTGATGCCTATTTATCTGCGATAGGTAGGCATGCGGCGAGTTCTGGTGTAGGTGGAGGCGCGTCTTGACATTAGCCAGTCGTGTCTGAGTGGATTGCTGTCATTATTGTTGACCATGCCGCCTCGCAAGTCCCTGCCTGCCCCGACCGCGGCGGTCCACAGATCAACACCAAGACGTGGACAGTCGTCTACTCCTCAGAAAGTCATTCGTCCGATAACGATCACCCGTAAACGCCAACGCCCAGCCGAGTTGGAAGATGATTTAGAAAGTATAGAGGCCGACGATTCAGCTCCCGTGACTAGGCAGACGAATGGGGTGAAACCTGAGGCAACGCCCACTACTGGGATGGATCCTGAGAAGGAGCTGGAACATTGGCAAGACTTTGCTGTCGAGCACTATGAAATGGTTGAGCAGTTACCGCTGGAATTACATCGGAATTATAGGTTACTGAGGGAGCTAGATGATGGTGTTGCTGGTAAGCTACAGTCTCTGACCACTAAGATAAGAGCTGACATGTACAGTGCATGCGGAGAAACTACAGACCACGATACGAGAGTACATCGCCCACCGACTAGGCGATACCGCCAAACCAGCGGAAATAGCAGAGGCGACTTCTCCTTCCCTGATACCGCCTTTACCTTCGCTCATGTTGGATGGCGGCGCGGGTCCGGTTGACGCCAATGGACACGAACCCGAGTCTGTGTTGGATATGGGCATTCCTGAGTCAGATGGCGAGGGAGGACAAGTGATGCCTGCACCGGTACCACAGGCTGAAGTTGCGGATATAGAAACGGAAGGCAGAGGCACCAATGAAGAGGCTGAAGTAGATCAGGAGGCTGCAGCGGAGGAAGGTCGACGTGCTTTCCCACTAGTATCGCCCACCCAGCCGGAGGCAGATGTCTTACCACCCCAAGCGATCAAGGAGGACCCACAGCCAGTGACAGAGACCAAGAAGGACAACAGGGGCTGGGCACTTTTGCCCGAGATAGCAAGATTAGCAAAAGAGATGGTCAAGAATGGGGAAGAGAAAGTAGCAGTTGCTCAGGGAGCATACAATTCGGTAAGTCACCATATCGCAGATAATTCTTGCTTACGCATAGATCGACCGACATATTCGAGCTCTTGATTCTGCATTGTCAGCACAAGAAGCATCTATCCTACTCGGACTACGTCCGTCCACACTACCATCCACAGCGGTCGAGCATGGGCTGGAGAATGGTGATACTGGGGCCTTGGCAGATCTCGACGAGGGTACGATTGGGACCGGAGGAGGCGGGGCCAGGCGGAAAGGTCGAGCAGCCAGGGGTAGGGGTCGAGGCAGAGGTGGAGCGAGGGGAGGTGGCAGAGATGGAGATGCTGCTGCCGGAGCGCCTCTCGATACTGTCGTTGTGCCTGCGGAGTTCGCTGATGCTGACCCGTACGTTTCTTGTAAGCCGACTAGGAGCATTCTGACAAACAGGAACGAGCCAAGATATTGTTATTGCAATCAAATCTCGTACGGCGAGGTAAGTCTCATAGTCTGCACAAGTGATCCTAGCTAACGCGACAGATGATGGCTTGTGACGTAAGCTGTCATGGACTAAGGCGGAATCGAGTGAAGCTGACATCCAGAACGACGACTGCCCCATAGAGTGGTTCCATATCGCCTGTGCTGGATTCACAGCCGCACCAACAGGAAATTGGCTCTGCAATATCTGCAAACCGATCATCGGGGCGAAAGGTAAAACGACCGGTACACCTGCGACGATAAAGACGAATAAGGGCGCAAGAGGGCGAGGCCGAGGTAGGCAGACCAGATAGTTTTTCTCTTCCTGGGCCAAATTTTGGCGCGACTAGATGTAGTACAGACCGTCGATAGTGTATACGGTTGTATCGTAATAGCATGTATACATAACGACCACACTCTATTCACATCTAATCCAATTTCTTTCCCCTCTTGAATCCCTTCTTGTCTCTATTCATCAGCGTCACTTCCACAAATAGTACAGGCGATCAGCTGGACATACGGTGTAGAATCGACGCTACTGCTCTTGCCTTCGACGGGAGCACCCATCGTGAAAGCACTAGGATTCTGCTTGAAGACCTCTCCACCCTTTTCGAACGCCCTCTGGGTAGAAGCAATATATTCCTGTCGGGTAGGAGCTACTCTATCCGTTTTAACACTCAATCTGCCGTTCTCATAGTTTAGTCCTGATTTCTTGAGGTTTGATTGAGTTGAAGAAGTCTTATCCTGGACAATCTGTAGTAGAGAGTATACTCCGTCTAGAGATAAGTTTGGTCATGGGTAAAGGATGGTGGTGAGACCCACATGCGGCACCGAGAAAGGCTAGGAGCATAAATGCCGACGAGAAGATCTCCCAGAATGATCTGATTGTCAGTGGTCGTGCCCACGCCGGACTCGGACGAGATGCGCGAGAGGTACCAGCGCTCCTGCAGACTCGGCCTTGTAATCTGCGGTTCCTCGTGTGATGTGAAGAAGTGTTGACCGGTAGTTTCACTCACGTCATGTCGTATACTTTGGTGTCAACTTTTCTTCTGCGCTACGCCGGCTTGCAATTCAATTTCAGTCTTCGTCAACGGTGTCCGTAGCTTGAATGGTGGTGAATTGTAGAGAAGTGAGGTCTGCGAAGTAAGAGATCTAATTTGGTCGCGTGGACAATTCAACAGAGGCACATGACGCGGCAAAAGTGGCAGTGCATAGGGACGATAAGAGTACGAGTACATGTAGCGTTATGGTCTAGGCAAACACAAACCTCTCCTCTCCGGAGCTCAACATCCTTCTAGCATCGGTGCTACCCACAACCCGCTCCAATCTCAACGCATCGAATCTGGAGAATAATACCCTAGTCGAAACCTCTTCAACCTCTACATCTGCCTCTGCCTCCTCCCCGTTCTTCCTGGACGATAAGAAGGGTGTCTGGGCAAATTCAGAGTAGAATTGCGCGTGCTCGGGTAGAGAGTAGTAGACGATCGTTTTGGCACCTCGGAGCTTGTAACGACGGTAGAAATGGAATCGTTCTGTGACGATCAAGAAATCTTTCTTGCCTTTAAAGAATGTGGTTCGTGCTCGTGAGATCTCCGAATTGGAAGAGTATTCTGATATGCTGGCGTAGGAGACTTTAGATTCTGGCCGACGAAGGTAGTCATTTAGTCTGACAAAGTCGAAGTAGGAGGGGACTACTATTAGGGTTTGTTGACGGGAGATGGCGGATCGTTGAAGGGCGGGCAGCGTCTGATTGTTAGGGAAGTCCTGAGGAGGACTGGGTTGTGACATACCTTCTTGACAAACCAGTCCAGCCTCTGATCGACTTCCTCAACAGCAGCATCTCCACCCAAACCCTTCCTGTTGTCCGCGTCAAACCTCTCAAATACTTGCTTGACACCAGGTTTGATGTACCCCAAAACACCCGGGTAGTCGTTCTTCTCCAACCGGACCTTTCCTTCCAAATTGAAGCAGTATTTGTGGAACAAAGATCGAGTCTCGGGCGTATCGAATCGTGATAGGAGGATAGTTTGGCGTAGGTACTTGGCTTGTTCATCTAGGTACCAAGGCTTGACTCGGGAGAAATCACAGCCGTGAGGTGATTTTGGCATCTTGTTGAGGTGCGAGAATACGAACTGAGATTAGCTTCTCGTTCGTAATAAAAAAGAGAAAGGAGGGTGGCACATACCTGGACGTGATCCCAGTTCTGCATTTGCATGACATCCATTCCGTCCACCACTGCCACCTCGATACTGCTGAGCAGATCCGTACTATCTTCCCTCTCACTCTGCATCTTTAAACCAAGAGGACTAGCAATGAGGATATCGCATTCCATCAATTTACTTTCATTCGCAGGCATCATCACTACCCTCCAAGCCTTTCTTGTGATCTTGATTCCAATTCTGAAATTATCATCCGAGTTACCTCTGAAATTGACTAGGTGGTCGAGAGGATATTCGGTAGTAGCCGATGTGGAAGCTAGTGGATCTTCAGTATTCTTGGGAATAGAGAATGACGACATGAATGGACGCAGATTTTCAATTTGGGTACCATGTGGAGCGAGGGGGAAAAGGTGGGAGGTGAGGTAGTGTAGAGCGAGAGACCGAAGTGGGACGAGCAGTAATACTTTGGGTCGAGTAAAGGATTGATCTCGAGGTGGTTCAGGTGCTGCAGATGGATCGGCAGCGGTGAGGTGGGCTAATTTTTCGTTGTTTCGGATGATCTTTCGGCGGGTTCTGATTGTAAGCATGAATTTCGTCTAGACCGACATAACGAGGATAACTGACTTAAGAACATGATTCAGAGAATGAGCCATGGCGGCTTTTCGCATAGCCTCCTTGTTGTCCCCATATAAAACCTTTTCTGAGCCATCCGCCTCACCATCGAGGGAATGTAGGTACATGTCCCGGTACTTTCCCAGATGACCTAGGCAGGTCGAGACTAGAGGTGATGGACTGCCCTTTTTAAGCGCTTCAGCGATAGCGGGTGTGATCTATCCGTCAGCGCCTCATCATGCGGTCGTGGAAGTGGACTCACTCTCGTTCTGCTCTCTGAAGATCCCGCCTGACCAGATGGTACAAGTTCCATCGCCCGACCAAAACCTTGTAGGGATGTACGCTCAGACTTCCATTCGTTCTCATTCACCGAATTGATGATGTCGCTGGTAAGGAGCTCAGGCGTAGCTCCAAAGTGCTCATTGAATCGATCACCTGAAATGTCAGCCTACCCCTGCCCTCGAACAGTCGACGTACTCGAGACAGCTGCTCCCTCATCATCGGACCCCTCGTCCATGTCGATATCGGTATGACCATTCGTCTTGACCTGACCATCCCCGTTGGAGTGACCGTTGCCATTGACCTCCTTGCCTTTGCCTTTGCCCTTTCCATCATCCACCCCATTTCCATTCTCCTTGCCATCCGCCTTGACCTTCTTCCCAAAAGTGCTTCCACTGGGTCCTAGTTCTCCGCCGAAGATGACACTCTTCCTCTTCTTGACACCATTCGCAACAA
>Ga0265797_10006259_pt1 | contig 16916 bp, 16 predicted proteins | sample P2T30metagenome_FD_192433 | JGI IMG/M metagenome (GOLD analysis project Ga0265797, IMG submission 192433) | Plant litter microbial communities from East Loma Ridge, Irvine, California - P2 T30 | ecosystem: Environmental > Terrestrial > Plant litter > Unclassified | place: USA: California...
GGGTGGCTGGGAAAGTCCGCTCGCATTCGACTCGAGATACATACCTACAAACTCACGAGTAAGCAGGATGGAAGCAGAGATGGTCCCACCGAGACGGTTGTTTCGATCAATACGAAAGATGGGCGATTGTAGGACAGGCTGTGACCGGTGTTTATTTTGTGAGTATCGTATTCCATCCTAAACGAAAAGAAAAAAAGCCTAAACATACGAAAGAAAGAAAAAATCTATAGTTTACAATGATCAGTTAGGCTGTTACTACTGTCACGTTTGTTCATACCTGAGGATCCGCCATAGGCGATCATCCCCGTTCCGTCTCATCCTCGTGCGCTTCGACAGGCCATGGTAGTTAGACCGGCACAATGAGGGTTCCCTTCTTTCATTCCTGGCCAGTCCTCGAAATCCCAGCATTTCTTCCTCTCCTGCTCAGCACATGACTTTGATCAGCACCATAACACCGAGCAAAACACTCAATTTCGAGCTCCGCCCGAGAGCAACGCCGGAGTTCGGGTCAGCGGCAGGCCGCAGTTCCCGGCCATTGTTGACGGCGTTCTTATGTTCGATCCCGCCCATCGAGTTGCACGACGTGCCGAAGGAGAGCCGGTCGGTGTAGACGTGGTCGGAGATGCACGTGGCCCAGTCGTCGGTCTTCTTGGCGTGCGGCCTGCACCAGTGATAGCAGCCGTCGCCGGAGCCGCCCACGTCGCTTTGGCAGCAGTGTTGTGACATTTTCTTAACGAGGTCGTCGTCGACGGCGGTGATGGCGCAGAGGAATGTGTCCGCGTTGTCCGAGAAGCCGGTCAGCCATGATTGAGGACTGAGGGTTTCGGGGCGGCACCAGCCGGCTAGAGAGAGGATGAGAATGGGTTGTTGCTACTTTTGTGGTTTGTTTTGTGATGTGGATGTTTTATGGAAACGTACCCAGGCCGTCGGAGACTGGTGTTTGAGCCATTTGCTATAATGTGATGGGTGGAGGTTTCGTAAGATTTCGTGAAAGCTGGATTGGCAATTCTGATAAGAGTTGGATGGGAATCTCGCGAAGAAATCGATGTGATTGTTTTCTGTTGATGTCGATCCAGGTGAATTTTCGCCACTAGTAGTGCCCAAGTGCTGCAGAATGGATGGTTCGTATGTAACGCAAGTGCGCGTCAGAGGGTCTCTGGAGAAAGTCAAAAAGTAACAACGATACGAGAAGCGGGACTGCGAGAGTGAAAGAGGGTGCAGGACAAGAGCGTGACCGGATGTAATGATACTAGGTACCTTACATACATAAGTATTGGCATGGTAAAGATGCGTTACCACTAACAATCTCGGCGATCTTGGGCACTCGGCGGACGTCTGTTCTCGTACATTATGCAGTGAGACAGTCAGGCACACTTCTCAACCGCTTTTTGGACGCGCACCTCACGTAGCGTAGCGATTATGCCGACCACTCAGTGCGGTCTGCTGGTTAAGGTTTGCAGGGATATCCTTCTCTGCAGTCGTATCATGGCGTTGGACGCATTCATCATATTCGAAATGTGAAACGTCGTGCTGTTCAATCGTTTGGTACCTGAAAGGTTTGGGCGGATGCCCCTGCAGATCCGTGTTACAAGTCCCAAGAACAGAGAGGCAGTCGTGAGGTTGGCAGTGCGCGGCATCCTTGGAACGTCGAATTGAATCCTTCCAATCCTTCCTCTTGAAAGGCTATGCGTGAGATCCAGCACGTGGGCGTTGAGTTCGGCATGTCTGCCATGCTACACGATACGCATGGCAAGCCCAAACCTACGCAGTTGGAACCCAAGTAAACACGAAAGTCTATCTAGTCATTTCTGCATAGATTTGGCCCGTTTTCCACGTTGGCAACGTTACAACGGCCTATTATTAGCCCATCGGACGCCATCCACGTTTCGTCAGTCGCAATCTCGTCATCATCGTCGGCGGCGTCAATAATTAGTCAAACCTGAGGCAGGCATCACTGATGAAGTTGACCTCGGTTTCTCCATCACGCCGCTCGACTCCATCTCTCAATCTGACTTGTCGACGAGTTTGTCTTCTGTCCAGCGGTATCAAACCCCAGTGACATTCTCCTAATTCTCCCAAGAGCAAAGGTCCACTTGAATCAATGAATGGTCGAATGCTGAGGCTTGGCCGTCGAAGTAGCCTCTTGGGCCTTGGCTGATACTGCTCATGTATCATTGCCGACATATCGATTGCCAATCTACTCCTTGATCAGACTACATATATCATACTTGTGACGACCTGGCCTCAAAAGGCTAAAGACATGACTGTCACATGCTAGCCACTCGCACTGGAAGAGTTCGACTTCTCCGCCAAACCTACGAAAAACCTGCCTCCAGCACGGTTGAGGGCTTCGACAGATGCAATGCCTTCCACAAGGCCATTGGGAAGCATGACTGGGGTTCGTGCGGATACTACCTTTGCTGCAATACCGAGCATTACCGTTTGGCCTCTGTCGTGTTTGCGAGACAGCATTACCCGGCATCCAAATGTACAAGTTTTTTTTTTTTTGAAACGTACGCTTCTACGCGGTGACTTTCCACCACCCATGGACGAGGGGACCAAGCGCTTCTCATGTTTCGCCCCTTGGAGGCTTGGGAGGTTACCATATCCTTTCGGGTCCCACGATGGGTGACGAGGACTGGCCGACCTCTATTGGACCGGGTCTGACTTCAGTAACATTCTTACCAGTATCACGCAACCACTGGACGCTGTTGAAACTCTCACTTGACAACAGAGACTGAACCGTCCACTACCTGGGACCACACCTTCTGTGATATCGGATAAACACGCTGGCAGAGAGCGCTCCTAGAAATCTACTCGAAAGAATCTGCTCTGATCACGCTTCGGTACACTGTACATGCAACAGACACTGACAGCTACTACTCGCCAGACTCGTCAAGGAGGACGCCATGCTGGATCGAGGACGTCCAGCCTTGCTATCGAGAAGAGTACACATTCGCCTACGACTTGATTGTCTTGAACAAAACATTATTCCGTAGGCCCAGAATTTGGAGAGATCGAGCTCCGCCGAATCGGTCATGCTGTCGACGACCTGCTCGAATTTCTGGTCTCGCAAGTCGTCCGTGACACTCCCGGCAAACAGGAGAAGTGAGGTGAAGAAGAGCTCTTTAAGATGAGCAAATGTGAGCTTTTCTGTGGTTCTGGCTACCGCGCGACGTATTTGTTCCGGAAAGTCAGCTCCGTGCGATCCAATGGAGTTCTTGTGCCAATTTTGTTCGATAATCCGACTAAGGGGTGTCTCTTTCCACGCTACATAGCAGGAATACCGCTTGCGTACGCTGTCCAATGTGATGGCTCCTGCTCGGGAGAATTGGCGATCCCATTCCCTCTCCAACTGGCATGTTGTGGCCCCGGATGGAGACGTTGTGCTAACGTTACTGTGCCCACGCATAGCCGGGATCACATCACAGGGCTTGATAAGATGGATGGATGATTGCCAACACTTCCACTTCGCCTCACGGGAAAGCATTATTTTGAGCAGATTCAAGCTGTGTGCCGACAGTGAGCGAGATCGCCTGTAGTGAGAAATAATGGTACTTTCGTATGATGAAGGAGGATGAGATGAGCAAGTCGAATGACCTGTCGACCATATGGAAGGTAGGTGTCTAGTCGTAAGAAAGACAAGAAACGCGAGGGCTAAATGATTCGCGGTCTGTGTCGCCGTGCGGCTGAGCCTCAGTAGTACCTGGTGTGAACACATAAGACACAAGAGATATTTTTACGGCTGAACTTATTGGCATGTCTGCGGTAAACCGTCACTCCATTCGGTCATCCATGTAATTCTTTGCACAAGTGAGGTATTATTTCAGACCAGCTGTTATAATTGCAACTCCTCTTGCGAGTCTTGCCGACTTTCCCGAATTGACCGGCTTTGACAACCGTGCCTTCCTTTGTGGGGCCCGGACTGTGTCGTTGCCCGTGAGCGACGCATTTGTAAGACATCAACTTTACATTGGATGTATCTAGATGAACATCACATGCAAAAAACAATACTGATGTCAAAAGGCTCGGAGAAGCTGGTTCACATGCCGAATCCAAGCACAGAGGACGGACAGCAGTGGTTATTTACAGCACGACACACACCACATGCAGTCTAGAACGAGCATGGCCGGAAGCTTGTGAAGACGGGGAACCTTGGAACGCAGGGAGGAGCGATGGCGCGCGAATTGTCTGGCCGTAGGAAACCTTACAGTGATTACGAGTGGGAGGACAAACAAGACGCTCGCTTACACCAATAATTCATTCATGCATGTCTGTGCCGATAATTACTGTTCACTGGCCATTGGCTTCAATATAATTGGTTGTTTACGGAGAGCACCCCTCGCTCAAGAACGAAAAGACATACGTTGCTGTAATTCATGTCGTTTCCTCTTCCACCATCTCTACAGTGAGGTACTCCACGCCTGTACTGCAATACCCCAAGCAATATAACTGCCACTCGATCGCGTAGCGAGTCCTTGCACAGCCCCGTCCCGACTACTGGCCCCTGTTTACGAGTGCCCTACCTTGAGAGCTTACCTCAGGTGCTCAGGTCCTCAACAAAGACTACTAAACACCACTAGTAACAGCAACGTCGACACGACACCTCTCTGCTCTCTCCTTGGCGCGCCTTCACAACACCTGACGACCGCCACCCATTTGCACAACCCACCATTACAGTACCTATACCACACCTCCGCAGTACTACTGCACTCAAATAATTACCTCCTTGCTTCCGCCGCCCAGCGTTGGCGACCTCTTGGACACCACACGTCCGTGTCCTTCAACTCCCAAGGTCCCATCTCCACGTCGACGCCAATCCCCCGACGGCTTAGCCCGAATCTCCGCAAGAACGCGTCCGTGCCGCTATCCGTATACACTCCATGATCCATCCCTCCCACTGACACTCAACCAGACTTGTCCCTGTTGCCGACCACCTCCCACAATCACCGCAACCATGGACGGGTGGCAGGTTGCACAGAACTACTTCGGCTTTGCTGTCCTCGCCGGAGGCATTGGCGGCTATTACTACTACACCACAAAGCACAGCAAGCCTGCTGCCACCGGCAGTCGGCGACGCTCGACCAATGACTTCAAGGTCAAGCCTGACCACCGCCCGAGCGTCCAGCAGCGAGAGTCAGCGCAGCCATCGGCTGTGAGCGAGAAGCAAGACAAGCAGACCGAGGCTGGTGGCTCGAAGAAAAAGAAGGCCGCGAAGAAGCAGCAGCAACAGCAGTCCAAAGCGCCGGCGCCTGCACCCGCGCCCGAGGTTGTCGTTCACGAAGACAAGCCGGAGAAGGAGTCGGATCTCAGCACCGCGCAGTTTGCGCAGCAGATGATCCAGGCCCGCCAGGGCTCGAAGCTCGCCGCTCCCAAGGGCAAGGAGAACCGCGTCAAGACTGTGAAGCAGAGCAGCGCCCGCGACACCCCGATCCTGTCTTCTGGCTCTTCGCAGAATGATGCCGAGGCCGATGATGACCTTTCTCCCGCTGCTTCCCCTGCCTTGAACTCTGGCGACGTTTCCGACATGCTGGAACCCAAATCTTCTGGACCGACCTCTATCCGCCTGACCGCCCCTCTCAACCCGCAAAAAGAGCGTGCCCCTAAGCAGGCCAAGGAGCAGGTTGTTGAATCGAAGAAGGCTCGCCAGAACCGCAAGAAGGTTGAGGAGCGACGCATTCAGCGTGAGGCCGAGGAGAAGGACCGCAAGGCCCTTGAGGAGAGACAACGCCGCTCAGCCAGGGAGGCTCGTGGTGAGCCCGCCAAGAACGGCGTCCCTGTTGCTCGCGCGCCCGTCAACAACCAGTGGGAGCAAAAGAACGCTTCCGCCGCAGCTGTCAACACAACTCCCAACGGCCCGCTCCTGGACACCTTTGATGCCGAATCCACTGGCAGCTCGAACGGTGGCCTCGAAGTCAGCAGCGCTGCCACCAGCACCACCGACGCGAACCCTTCGCAGTACGGCAACGAAGACGCTCAGGTCGCCCAGGCCATGAAGGAGAGCGAGGACGAGTCCGGCTGGACCACCGTCAGTGTTGGCAAGAAGCAGCAGAAGCCTCGCGACGAGCCCAGCGGCGAGGTCACTCCTATCGAGCAGCCGCAGCCGCAGCCAAAGGCAAAGGCACCCTTGCCGGCGAAGCCTTCCACTTTCGCTGCAAACTCCGCCAAGACCACTGGCTTTGCTGCGCTCAACCCTGACGACCCTTCTAACTGGGACGCTTGAATCATGTCCACAGACGCACAAATCGTTTGTCAATGATCAAACGCATCATGATGGTTCAGACCGCCCACGCAGACTGCCGTGACGCACAGCCGCGCAACAGCTCCGGGCTACACTTCATCCTTTGGCGTTGAGAGCGTTCGTGCGACTCATCGCAGAGGCGATATTTAATTGCTCTTCCATTCCTTGTTGTTGTTATTAACATTTGCGCTCCTTCACAATGCCCCTTCAGGACACCACTGCAAGGGTGAAAACCGGGCGTAAAGGCGAGGACGGCGAGGAATTTTCACCAGGTTGATTGAGAGACTATGAACGCATTGATTGGCCAGGAAAGGATGGCGCCGGTGTCATCAAGCAGGAGTTTTGCCCATCTTTGTTTGTCTAAGAAGAATTACAGAAACGAAAATGAGAAAAAGAATGAACTTTAGCTCCCCCTTCCTTGCTGAGGCGCTTGTGATTTGTCTACATTGTATTCGATCTGCCAAGCACAATGCTCCATCCGTGTCATCTGCGACCGTGGTCATTGGGGTGTTGAAGAACAATAAGGTAAGCCGTTGCGTAGAACGTTCCTTGATTGCATGTACCTCGTACGAGGCGAGGTACCTGGCAGCTTCCTCTTTGGTCAGTAGTATACATGTACTATATGCCTACTTAGCGACAAACGGAAGGTCTTTAATCGACCTTCTATCACAAGGCTAGCATAAACGTGTACAATGACGGGCTACAAAACTCGCCCTAATCGATCTCGTTAAGCCAGAAATTAGAAACGGTCTTGCGATCGATGAACTACTCGTGAATGGACTCCAAGCGGGACGAAAGTGATTCAGATTTCTCCTTATAGCGACCGGCTGTTATGCAGATCTCACATCTTTTTTTCTTGCAGCAAACTTGCTAACATGATTTACTTACTACATGCATGCATGGGTACACTACTATAACCTCTTTTATCATTGCCGTTCGGGTCAACGTCGACAGGCCCGCAGGCTCGGTGCGAGCGAGTTGGATGCAGTGTACAGACTCAGTTGAGCAGTGATTGAGGCGACTAAGGTAGGTAGAAACTGCTTCGTTTTGGATGTCTCGTAGGGTCGCCGTCCTCGAACGGTTTTGATTGCTCCGGTATTATGCCATTGAGGGCAAGCAATACTTCTAGACGGCAACCCTTAGTAGTAGGTCCATATAAGAGACCAAGGCCCCAATTGATGCGTCGGTGCTCCTGTTCCCCCTTGATTTATTGAGTCTTTTCGTTGCAATACTACAAAACCTATCAACAGTCCTGCCTGCCTGCAGCCAGTCGTTCATTACCTCTATACCACATCACAGCGGCGTCCAACACATACCTCATCCTGCTTACCTTGGACGATCGTTTTTTGCGGCCACCTCTCTTTGTCCGAAGCAATAGGTTATTGTCCGGCGTGCCTCGAATCGCGGCTAAGCGACAAGGCGCGACAATCCGAAGCAGCGGACTTGCAAATCGACTCCGCTTCCTCGCAGCTGGTCAAAGGACAGCTGGCAGGCGACTTTCAAACGGACCTTGGACCATTCGGGCCACTGGTTTTACCTTATTCGCAAGCTGAAAGGGCCTCCCTTTTACCCCACTCTGACGCTCGACGGACAGCTTTAATTGGAATATAATACCACGAACAGCTGTTGTTTCTAAAAGTACTCGCACCTGTACTTGCTTGCTTGCTGCCAGACACCCCTGATCTGTCCAGTTCAGACACCGAGCCTGGCTTTCCAACCTCCGCCAGCTCAGCCTTGTATAGACAGACAATAAGCGACATCTCTGACCTCAGCATCGCTGAACACCACCCTCTGCCGCCGACCACCCGACCGGCTTCGTCTCTGCCTCAAGACAAACACGCCCGCGCTGCAGCGCTGCAGCTCACACCCTTCCTCCTCCTCCACTACAACCACATCACAAACCGCCCAATATGTCTATCCGTGGAACTGCTGGGTACCACCTCTCCGGCCAGAACGCGGGCTTCAACCCTGGTGCGGGCCCTTCTCGCAGCGACGCGACCAACGACCCTTCGCCCCTCGATGCCATCCGCCAGCAAACGAGCAAGATTGAGGACTGGCTGGACTCGCTCAGCGAACCCGTGAAGCCTTACCTGCCCGCCATCGGCCGATTCCTCATCGTCGTCACTTTCCTGGAGGATGCATTGCGCATTTTGACGCAATGGAGCGATCAGCTGGTATATCTGCATGATTACAGGCATAGTAAGTTGATGATCCAAGCTTCGTTGTTGTTGGGACTGGGAGACCGGGATTGGAAGAGCAGCAATGTGATACAAGAGGAGGATGTACAGCGGAAGTACAGGAACACACTTTCAAGAATCAATGGCTAACGGCAACTCTTCCACAACGCAGTTCCCACCGGAATCACACACCTCTTCCTCATCGTCAACGTTATCGCCATGTTCGCCTCCTCCCTCATGATCATCATCCGCAAGCACAGCGAGTACGCGGTCATGGGCCTGATCGGCGTCGTCATCACGCAAGCGCTCGGCTACGGCCTGATCTTCGACCTCAACTTCTTCCTGCGCAACCTGAGCGTCATGGGCGGCCTGCTCATGGTCCTGTCCGACAGCTGGGTCCGCAAAAAGTTCGCGCCCGCCGGCCTGCCCCAGCTCGACGAGAAGGACCGCAAGATGTACTTCCAGCTCGCCGGCCGCGTCCTGCTCATTTTCCTGTTCATTGGCTTCGTCTTCGCCGGCGAGTGGAGCATTGGTCGCGTGGCGGTCATCATGGTCGGACTCGTCGCCTGCGTCATGGTCGTTGTGGGTTTCAAGGCCAAGTGGAGCGCCATCATCCTCGTCACCATCTTGAGCGTCTTCAACGTCTTTGTCAACAACTTCTGGACGGTAAGTCGGAAAGATCATTCATTTTCGAGTAGTTGGAGCATCAAGGCTAATGAATTTCGAATTACAGCTCCACGAGCACCACCCTCACAAGGACTTCGCCAAGTACGACTTCTTCCAGATCCTCTCCATCGTCGGCGGCCTGCTCCTACTTATCAACATGGGCCCTGGCCAAGTCAGCTTTGATGAGAAGAAGAAGGTGTACTAGACCACGACAACGACAACGCGATCCCTGACCTTGTAGTGAGACCCATTGCAAATTCTTTCAGAAGAAGCATTGCATTTCCCCCAAGTGCCAGCATCAGCAGTATCGCGAAGGGATGAATGGAAAAAACGAGGGACCTACAGAAAAAGCAAATCTTGCATCTAGCCAAAGGAGTGACACTTCCTTCCTTTACTTCGCATGGGTTGGGGATCGGAGGACTCGAGAGGTCGAGACGGACACAGCTTTTCCTTTTTTGTGAGGAAGAACAAAACAGGACGAGTGCTATTTCTCTTTTCATTGTTTCTTAGAGATCCTTGAACTTCCGACTTGGACTGCACTGGATTGATGTTGACGATAGACTTTTTGTTCGTCGGTCAGTCGGTCGGTTTCAAGGGCTCTATAACTATGGATTTCATTTGGTATGAAGATATTTGACAAAAATGGGTTATGTTCAGTGTTCAATCTCGTTTGCTCTATACGTTCATGTACTAGCTGGTCTGGTCTGTTGAGCGCTCCTTACGTGAGCCACCGTTGTATTCGTCATTCACTTGGTATACTGCCATTGCCAAAATTCAAATGCATCTGCGTGCTAATGTTAAAGTGTATAGGTGCGTTGGATCGCACGAATAAAAACCATATAATCCCTTTCGCGATGGCTACAAAGATGTCATTCAGTCGACACCAACCCTAACCCTAAAGCAAAGCCAGGTCAGATCATCACTCGAGAAACGCGCTAACAACATTGGGAAGCTCGCATTCTTCCACTCCCTTGAGGTTCCCATTTACTTTCACTCAGACACGTGCATTCACGTGCAAAAACATCAACTCTCACTGCGATGGCGCCAATGACTCGCCGCTCACAGGCAGCCGCGTCTGCGGCTGCATCCAACGCGCCAGCGCCCGCAAACAACACAACGGGCATTTCCAAATCCAAACCCGTTACCCGCCGATCTCGAGCCCCCGTCACCACATCTATTGCTACACGCAAAGACCAATCCAACTCTTGGGAGCTGCTGGATCGCGAATCCTCACGCGCCACCGACGACGACTTCGCGAGCGACTCCGAGCGCGACGCAGCGACGACCAGGGCGTCCGACATGGATTTCTCTACGACCGCCCGCACTACTAGAGGCGCCGCGCAGAGCGCCGCGGACTCCCTGCGCGATATCGCAGATCGCGTCGGAAAGGAGGTTGAAGTCTTTGCTGAGACTCTAGATCGCTTTTTCGACAACCTGCCGAACTCTCAGGATCAGTACGATGCCGCGCATGATTTGGTGCTGGAGTTCAAGGGGATTGCGGAGATAGCTGTGGAAGATTTGAAGACGGGACATGAGAGGGAGATTCGCGAGCAGCTGAGGACGGAGTGGAGCGAGCAGGCTCATCTCAGCGCTTTCGAGAGCGCGGGCAGGGCCAAGGCTCGAACGGCTTTTGGAGGTCCTGCTGCGGAGAGGAAGAGGGAGCAAGTCGAGGAACTTCGGTTGTGCCAGGAGGAGGCTGACACTTGGGAGCTTTTCCGCATTGTCCTTGAGACACACTACAATCCCAACACGCCTTCTCATGAGCAAGAGAAAGAGGAGAAGCTCGCGAGGCTGGGCAATGTTCACAGGTATACCTCGGAAAGCGAGCTCTATGATCGATTCCTTGTGGAAGATGATCTTGCGCGCGAGCGGCATATGGTGAAGACCTGGTTGGAGCAGACGGCTGAGCATCAGAAGAGCGACGTTCGGGGCATTGTTGAGGAGCTCGAGGAGAGGGCTGGGGCTGGCAAGGGGACCTGGACGAGAGGCTGGATGCACACGAGAGAAAAGATCAAGGCTGAGAAGCGGATGAGGACCTGGCCGCAGCCGGACAGCTCGCCTCTGCCTCAGATCAGACGAACGGACAACAATGAAATGCTCATCACAAGCCTGGACCCGGATGCGCCAGCCCGGCAAGGAAGGACGCTGGAGAAGCAGGATGCTTACATTGAGCGTGCGTTCTGGATTGCCTGCTACGAGATGCTGCGTCGCGGCAAGTCCTGGTCCGAGGTCTGCGACTGGTGCGAAGAGCGCAAGGAAGGATGGCGGGCTGTGGTCATGGGGAAGACTATGGCTACTTCAGACGCCGCGTCCAACATGGCCTGGAGAAAGATGTGCTTCCTGGCATCGCGCTCTGAGACGGTTGGTGACTACGAGGCTGCAGTCTATGGCTTACTCGGCGGCCACGTCGAGGCTGTCAAGAAGATCAGCCGATCGGTCGACGACCACCTGTACGCTCACTACAACGCTGTCCTGATCCAGCAATTTGACCACTACTTGCAAACCAACTACCCTCAACGTGTTCCTCAGACGCTCCAGAAGCGCGGCTACACTCAAGACAGTGTTGCCGATGCTAATGCAGCACAACTGGAGATCATGACCCTAATCAACGGGCTGCGGAAGACGAGCACAACAAAGCACGAATCTACCACGCCTATCAAGATGCTGCAAAGTTACCTATTGGCGAATGAGTGTGAGAGCTTGGTCCACACTGTCGGCACAGCGATCGCGGAGGTGAAGAACATCAGTGGGAATGCTGCTGACATGACCAACCGCATTCGGGCTCTGGTGAGGTATGGCTCAGGGTACGCTGAGGATAAGATCGTCACGGACCTCAGAAGTCTGCGCATCACAACTCATATCTGTTTGATCCTGCAGGTGCTAAGGACTGACGAGTTGGAGCCCGGACAAATCGACATCGAGGACAATGTTGTCGACGCGTACATACAGGAGCTCCGCACGGCTGGCAAGCGCGACAATACTCCCACTTATGCCTCGAGACTGCAAAAGGAGCGTTACATGATCGCCATGTCCAGGGTCTTCCAAGACGTCTCCTCTCCGCGAGAGAGACAAGAATTGCTAAGCCTTGTCGAAGGCTTTGGTATGAGCCCCAAGAATATCTTGTGGGAGTTGTCGAACTTCCTGCAGGATGAGTTGTTTGGGGCAAAGACCCAAACGACAGGTTTGCGTATTCTCGAATCGAGCGAGGAGGATTTGTACCCTGGTCAAAGGATCAAGGCAGGTTCGCTGCCGTCTGACGTTGAACCACAAGAGGAAGCCTTTGTGATGAGCTTTGAGTGGTTCATGCAATTGCAGGACCACTGGACCGAGACATTCACCTCCTTGAACTCGGGTCTTCGCGATTCTCTGCGTAAGTGCAAAACCCTCACTTCAATTGTATAGAAGGAACATTCCTCGCTAACAATTCATTTACACGCAGTCACCGGCCGCTTCGCGTGCGCCCGCGCAATTGTCGAAACCTATCCATACGATCTCATCTCGAGGCAAAAGTCAACTCACATGATCGGACGCTCTGTCAACATCGCCAACGACGACAGCGGCCGCGCAGTCAGCGCCGAAGAGGCACCAGTGTGGGACCTCATGTATCGTCAGTCGCGAGCATACTACCACATGGAGCAACTCGTACACGCCTTCGAAGCGCTCGCCCATTGGCGCGACGAAGAAATCCTCTACCGCGACAAAGTCCCCCTGCCCTCCAGCGTGCCGGCCTCGCTCAAACACGCCTACGAAGGCGTCGAGAACTGCATGGCGCCGCTCCTGCAGGGCTCTTTCCTCTACTACCCCGACGAAGAAGACACGAACAACGAAAAGACCGTCTTCGCCAGCCTCAGGGACCAGTACCTCCCTGAAGCACTGATCGCTTACAACACCGTGCTGCACTCGGCCGGCTACCTCATCACGCGCGAGAGCCTGCTGAAATCCATGGACTTGAGCGTCGCCATTGCGAAGGAAGACAATTCCCTCACGGGCCCGCTCGTGCGCGCCGGCCGCATGCGCGAGCTCGTCAAGAGTTTCGCCCTCAGTGCTAGGGCTATGTTGGTCTTGAAGGGGTTGGGCCACAAGCCTTGGAGGACTAGGCGCGACCGCGAGGGCAAGGATCCGGGGATTTGGGAGATTGGGCCGCAGGGGGGGAAGAGGGGTGGGCATGTTGGCGAGGATGAGGATGGAGATGTCGGATTTGAGGATGGGAATTAGGGGACTATATTTGTGGCTGTATGCATGGAACGGAGAAAGGAGGTTCAAACCATCGCGCGCGGTGTTGGGTCGATGTACTGTAGGCCTGGCTACCTAGTCAGTCTGTTTCCTCGCATCATACCTTCGAAGTCTTGGTTTTCCATCTTTGATTTTTTTCTTTTTTTTTTTTGAGTTGTCTGGGTTTGTAGTACTGATTTCACCGGCTCTCCTCCTTGGGAATTGATACATCAAGGCGATCAGGGCAATCAATCAAGGTGATCAAGTCTGTCAAACTAGGGAAAGTCAATCAAACAATCAAGGCAATCTACCAAATCAACCAAGGCAACCAACTAAAGCAATCAGCCAAGGCAATCGAGTCAACCAATCAATCAATCAAGGGCATGTAACTAACGAAACATCTAGATCTGGTTGATCGTCGAGAGGTATCGGCGGATGCATGTAAAAAAAAAAAAAAGGTTGCTACTCGCACTGCCGAGTTACTGCTCCTCGAAGATAGTGTATTCAAGAACTCGAGTATACGGATGTTCGTAGGGACTGCGACTATTTTATTTCGTGCAACATATCATATATGTATGTATGTATAGATGTAACGTATGTACGTATACTCCATATGGCATACAACTGTAAATGTTAAGAACGAGATTATTGGAAATCATCGACTTTTCCTTCTCGTTACGAAAAGACCTTGACAGGTCCATTCCGTCAATATTCTTTCGATTTGCGATTCATCGAAGAGATATAAGACAATTGCAAGTTACGTGCGAGGAGTGAGGGAGTACCTAGGTATGTGACTTTGAATAATTGCACCGCTAATGGCTTGCAATGACGTCCATCAATTTACCCACGCATCCACTCCGGTTGTCACAAAGTTAGACTTAGAACCGCAATGACATTTACAACTATCTAGATTGATGAAAAACAAGAAGTATACGTACCAACGACAAGCAGCTTCCTGACTGCACACTACACCTCCAAAGGACGCATTCGGGACTCTAAGTACTTCTCTAATCCATCAGACGCAACCAACCAACCCCATCAAAAATATCAAAGATGCATCCCACTCAATCAACCAACAAAAAGAAAAAGCAAACCAACCCAAACCCCCGTCCGGCACCACCGCCCTACTACCTCTCATCCAGCACTCCTCCAGCCTACTGCCACACCTGCGGGAGAGTCATAAGTTCCCGCCGCAACACCACCGCGGCTCCCACGAAAAAACCACAGCAGCAAGACCCATCCACCGCGAGCACAAAAGCGGCTAAATTCTGCTCAGACCGCTGCAAACGGCACAAACCCTCTCTCTCGCCCGCGAGCGCAGAAGTGCACGTCGAGAAAGCCCTGGTGGCGTTGCTGGAGGATCGCGAGCCGCCACCGCCGTTTGTCAAAGCCACATCTCAGGGTACGACTGGCACTGGCATTCCGACGGTGGTGAGCGCGTCCGAGAACGGCGAGAATAACAACCGCAGGACGACGACGACGACGACAAGGCCGCAGCGCAAGAAAGGCGAGAGTCGGGTCTTACTGCCGCTTTCTGTGCTGGAAGAAGCGGTTTTTGGCTCCCGCAGCGATCCGGAGCGGGCGTATGGACGAAGGCGGAATCGGGCTTTTAGGGGCGTGAGGGAGGACGGGGAGTGGAAGAGTGTGGACATGGAAGATGATGATTCTGAGGAGGGGGATGCTGCCAGGCGGCCGGAGCCGATTAGTACGTGGGAGGACGCGGAGGATTTCGATGGGGATGACATGGAGATTGAAGGTGGGGTGCGGTTGGAGAGGAGGGAGTGGGATGAGGATGATGGGGTTGATGGGGCTGAGCCTGAGACGCCTGAGTTGGCGGCGAAAAGGCGGGCAGGACAGAAGAAGGCCGAGGAGAGAGAGTTTGTTCGATGTGTAGTTAGGAGGGCTGTGGTGTTTGGTGTTGAAGTTGAAGGGTGGGAAGAAGTTGGCGGTAATGGTGGTGGAGCGAAGAAGGGCAAGAAAGGAAAGGGAAGGCGCGAAGAAGAGACTGAGGATGATGCTGGGCAGAGTGAAGTAAAAAAGCCGAGGAAAATGTGTGAAGCGGTCATGTCTGGACAGGTTGTAGAGCCTAGCTTTGCAAAAGGCGATTGGTCCGTTAGGTGGCGAGATGAATAACGTAGATGCTATAAGTATGATACTCGCGATCTGTCAGACTGCAGACCTTATGGATACCCTATGGTTCTCTTCGCAGTGCATGTTACGTCAAGTCAAGTTGATATCTTCAAGTTTCAAGTGTTACCATTTTGGAATCTCCACCTGGTGTAGTAGGAACAGAACGGGAGTTCACAGCCAAGGGCAATTGGGTTCACGGACGCGGATGTTGTCAGAAGATGCATTAAAGGTATGCGGGAGCTCATTAACATAGCATGTGGCTTCGAAGGATCAGCGCCCTCCGAGTGGTACAGGGTTGCCGGCATTCGTTTTCGCGATCTCGGCCTGTCCATGCTATGCTCCGGAGGTGGGTGCGAGACTTCTCTCTTTGAAATGTGAAGATTCCAGCAGCGTTGATGAGGTGGGAGCCAAACAGGCGCTTTGAACGCAAGAGATTTCTTCAGCGGAGCTACATCCATCATAAACAGTAGCCGCCTGTTCTTCCATCGCATCCGGCCCGGTCTTATCTACGGGCTCAAAACGCCTGAAGTAAACCCCCATCTCAATCGTACCACAGCAGCCGTCCAGTAGCAAATTTCATTTATGCGTCCTCGACGTTGGTCCTCTCACTAACGTAGATACCGTCCAAGAACTTTCGGATATCCTTGTTGCGAACGCGGCAGATCTGCTGGATGTCGGCGGCGGACTGGGAGACGTTCTCGAGCGAGTTGCCGGTGAGGACGAGCTCGTCCTTGACGTTCTTGGAGGCCTCAACATCGACACCCTCGGCCATCTGGACGCGGCGAATGAGCTTCTCGCCGAGGAAGTTCCTGCGCATAGCGTATCAGTATCCCCATTCTTATAGCCATGGTCCCTTCAACATCCTCCCGATGTTCCGTACCTGATCTCAACCACCCAGAGGCCAGTGTCGTTGTCCTTGTCAAGGTTGACGTTGATGGGGAAATGGGCGTAGACGTAGCGCATCTTGTACTTGAAGCCCTTGGTGACACCAATGATCATGTTGTTGACGAGCGAGCGCACGGTGCGGAGAGCGGCGACGTTCTTGCGGGCACCGTGGTGCATCTCAATCTTGATGACATCGGCAGCAGGCTGCTGGAAGGAGACGGCCAAGTGACCGAGATCCTTCTTGAGGGTGCCGCGGGGACCCTCGACAGTGACCTGGCGAGTCTTGATGTGGACCTTGACTGTACAGAAAAGGATCCGTTAGTATTGTCCTGTCCTTGCCGCGATCTCTCCCTGGCTCCCTGGCCCAGCATTGAATTCCGCCTCATATTTCTCGGTATGTTCGGTCGCCGTGGATTGTCGCATTGGTGTTGTGGAATTCGGATCGGATAGATTTTGGGGACAACGCACCTCCCTCAGGAACGTTAAGGCTCTCCTCGGAGTGGATGTACCTCATTTTGCCGGTGTGCTGTGGGTTAGTCGAAGGATGTACTTGTCGCTGCCAGAGCCGTGTAGACCTTCGTCGACGTTCGCGCAGGCACAAATTC
>Ga0265797_10006260_pt1 | contig 16913 bp, 20 predicted proteins | sample P2T30metagenome_FD_192433 | JGI IMG/M metagenome (GOLD analysis project Ga0265797, IMG submission 192433) | Plant litter microbial communities from East Loma Ridge, Irvine, California - P2 T30 | ecosystem: Environmental > Terrestrial > Plant litter > Unclassified | place: USA: California...
CATCTGTTATCGCCGGCATGTGGGGAGCTAGGCGTGACCACGCGCTTGTCTCATGCACCTTCTTGAATGGACAGTAGGTGTCAAGTTGAACACCGACTATATATTCCAGAATACCAAGACCTGCAATCTACTGTATCTTCTCTACGTAATTACACTGCGAATCCACCATGTCCGGCATCAACCTCCCCAAGAACGCCCACGTCTCAACACACCCATGTCTCCAGGCGAAGCTCTCACAGCTCCGATCCGTGAGCACAGGGTCCAAAGATGCGCAGACCCTGGTGCATGAACTCGCTCTCATGGTCGGTTATGAGGCACTGGCCGCTGGCCTAAAGGCACAAGAGGCAGGCACCGTACGTTCACCCATTCCATCACATTTACATTCACCCGGTCACATCATGTCACATAGTGGGGTGTATTCCACGACATATACATAGAAGGATTCCCATATCCCCAAATCACCCAGCCAACAACCATAGCAGCAATGCTATACCATACCATACCACCTGCTGACATGCCGTCTCTAGGACAAATCCCCGCTCGGCTACGAATACACCACAACCACCACCTCCCCCTCACCAACCTCCATATCGCTCGTCCCCATCCTCCGCTCCGGCCTCTCCATGGTCCCCGCGCTCTCCTCCCTGCTCCCCATGCCCGTGCCCGTCCACCACCTCGGTCTCTACCGCGAGAAATCCACTTTACAACCCGTAGAATACTACAACAACCTGCCCTACCACACCCCGCACGCTGCTGGCTCAACTAAGCCCCAACCAGAGCTTGCTATCATTGTAGATCCCATCATCGCGACGGGTGCGACGGCGCAGGCGGCTATTGACACGCTGAAGGACTGGGGTGTGAAGCGGATTATCGTTGTTGCTATTCTGGCAACCGAAGAGGGGCTGCAGAAGGCGTGCGGGGAGTGGGAGGAGGGGGTCGAGGTGTGGGTCGGTGGGTGCGATAAGGGGGTTGATGAGAAGGGCATGATTAAGCCCGGGCTGGGCGATATTGGCGACAGGCTGTTTTTGACGTTGGGAAAATAAGTAAATAAGGGGATATGAATCATGATTGAATGCGAAATATGAGGCACGTATGTCATGATTTTTATCAAGGTCTGAATAACGTCGTGATCAAGTCGGGATCAAGTGATTTACTCTTAAGGTCAGGCAGGTAGTCATCAGCCCTGTCCCAACTTCTATGTCTTTGGAAGCACGACCAAAGACATGTTCGTTCTTCCAAAGACATAGAGGTTGGGACGGGGCTGATGACTGCCTGACTGTCAATGATTCTGTTGATCATACCACCGCTCCGTCCAGCCATTCGTTCCCGTGTACTGATGTATATCATGGATTCAACGAACATCTAAACAACGGTACGATCATGTCGGGATCAAGTATTCTCCTCTCAGGGCGCGCCAGTCGGGTAGAGGGTGAAAAGGCCGCATGTCTGCCCCACTCCAAAAGATCTGGTGTTCATACCACTTCTTCTTCCAGCCCTTAATATCCATACCCTGACATTGCAAAACGATATATTTGGGGTCACTTTCATGCCCGATATCGAAATTGCAGTGTATAATCCCAATTCCGAAGTTCATATCGCGTACCAGCGCTGGCGTGTCTTCGTACATATAGCCATCACGACGTCGCCGATTTAGCCACGAAGGTTCAGGAAGTCCGTCCTCATTTGCGTAGCTCATGTCCATAGCTATTTGCCAAGCGACATCTCTTTGGAAGACGGTGCGGAATACGTGGTGTGAGAGATCCGGGTACGGGTCGCCATCGAATAGCAGTGTGAAGGCGCCGGGTGGCATGCCCAAGCAGTTTAAGGCATTCGCTTCAGTCATCCAGCGCGCGATTGCTTTCGTTTTGCACTCAGGGTTTACGAATCTTCGACGGGATAAGGTACTTGCATGAGCAAAAGGCGGTTCGAAATATCCGGAGTCACCGAAAGGATACGCAGTCATCCAAAGATCGACGCGTCGTTCAACGCGTAGGCTGGGCATGTCGCGGCAGTGACGGACGAGGCCCCGAATGTGGCACTCTGGATGCGCAATCGACTCCCGGTCTTCTATCAGTTTGATGCTTCGAATATTTCGAATGTGCTTGTGCACCATCATCGGAGGGTTCTCCAGAAACCTGATCGCAACGGAGGCGGCGGAGTATCTGTAGTTTGCATCTTCGTGGTAAAACCTACGTTCGTTTGCGACCACGGAAGATGCTTTCGTAGTCACACCAGAGAGGTTACTCAGACGGCTGACCTCCTCTTCGCTCGGTATGTTCCATGGCTCAGGACGTAAACCGATCAGTTCGAACATGTTGCGAAAAACAGCGTATTTGTCTTGTGGAATCCACAAACCGTTTACCCATCTTTGACCTGTCAGAACAAACTTCGGATCCTTCGCTATGGCTTCCAAGGTATGACAGATAAAGTCGCGGTAGATGGACGGTGTTTCACCCCAATCGTGGCCTTTGGATTCCGCAGTGACCTCGATTTTCGATCGCCATCTGGCGAGAATTGGCTTGAACTGTGGGTAATGGGCCGCGATCTCGTCTTCTAGAGTCCCTGTCAAGAACTGGCGAGCCATGAGATCTGCCAGGTGGTCTTTGTATAGGTCGAGCTTGTGAAGGCCACCATGCCATAGGCCAGCCTCTTCGCGTGTTTCCTCGGAGAAGGCTGTGTAGAAAATGATGCTTTTGACCTCGCAGACACGCTTCCATAGTTCATCATACATGGTGCGGCAGGTGTACGCAAGTGGGATGTTGACAGGCTCGCCGTTCGTAGTCATGAAGTTGTGGGTCTTTGGATCGTATACGAAGCCGTCTATGTCTGATACGTATCGTTCGTATATGATATCCCGAATTTCGCGCGGGAGACCTAGGAACGCTGATTCAGGATGTGTTCTTGATCCCGTCTGGGGCGTCATCGGAGATGTCTCAGAAGAATGACGAGGGTTGTTCGATTCCGGGTCGGACAGAGCTTCGTCGCTGAGCCATGGATTTGACCCAAGAAATAGAGTACGTTGCTGAAGAATTGGGAGCTGCTCCGATGAGACTGCATCAGTATCTGTCACCCTGATGATGGGCACCTGAAAAGGATAGGCGGAACTGTGATCGCTCATCGTGTCCATCAGGGCATAAATCAATCCAATGTAGTCGCGGTGTGAGTTGGTATATCGAGATCTGTCGCCGTTGGGGTTAAGTATTGTCCAGATTGGAGACGTATCGATGAAAAAACGGTGGCCGCCACGTCTCCAAAGACAAAGGGCCATGATCCGTACATGGATTTTGGCTGTTGCCTGGAGTCTACCCGCTTCTGCATTCGGTTGTTGAAGACCTGAAGGCAACTACCCGTTGAGCGCAAAGTACATTTCCCAATGGTTCTTACACCCAGGATTGAATGCGCTTCCGCATTGCGTGCACTTGCTTCCGCATTCCATGTACTCGGTGACGGTCAGCACATGCTTGCACTGTCCGCAAAGCACTGCGCCATCATCTCTTTGTTCAAAGGGCCAAACTCCAGACTTGTGAGACTCGCATGCATCGTGACAGCTGATGCACGCGTAGAACTTCTGGCAGCAGAAATGTTTGATGGCGATGATGTCAAGCGGGGAGTGCCAATGGGAGCATTGCGTTAGCGGCGTGACCGAGAAGCCGTGAACAGTCGGAGAGTCTTGCGTTTCGGATGACATTAGGGTACCGGCAATGGTCGTGTGGTGGAATGCGGTGTTAAGGCCGTGCATGTGAAGGATTTCGGCCGGCTGTGAGGCTGAAAGCTAAGAAGCGCTGCGGGATGATCAAGTGGGTGACCCCACTCTTTCGTCATCGCTTCATCAGTCGGAAACACCAAGTAGAGTGATGGATACTGTAACCCGTCTTTTTCTACTCGACACATATAAATTTGAAGCGTACATCGTCAGATATAAATGCCGCAATGCAACGGCATGGCTTCCGTAGCTGCCTGGCATCGGGTCCCACAGGATGTATAATGAAACGTCGCGACACTTGCCAATTCGCTGAAGAGATTTCCTATTGGATCCCCGTCCCCATTGTTTTTCAGCGATGCTTCGCTCAAGCCCGAGTTTTGCCGGGTCCTCTTACTGTAATGCACAGCTCAGAGACCTCAGACGTCACTAGCCCCGCGTCACCCCACTAAGCTGTAAGAAGTGCTGCTCCTGCTCAACAACAACAACATTCCGTGCCTTCCTCATTCACAACACTCAATCACAATCCCACACCCTTATACCCTAACACAATACCTTTTCACGCAAACACTACCAATCCAACCGCAAACATGGCTCGTCAATTCTTCGTCGGCGGCAACTACAAGATGTGGGTACTTTCACAAGCTGTGAGTGCTTGGAGATGATGAAGAGAAGCTGACAAGTCTAAAGGAATGGCGACATTCAGACCATCAAGTCGCTCGTCGAGAACCTCAACAAGGCCCAGCTCGACCAGAACACAGGTACGTCGAAGCATCTTTCCAGCGACCCGAGAAAAGCGCAAAACTCCATCACACCATCGAGAGGACGAAAGACTGACTCCAGAACCAGAGGTTGTCATCGCACCACCAGCCCTCTACCTCCTTCTCGCACGCGAGCACCTCCGCAAGGGCATCGAGGTCGCGGCGCAAAACGTCTTCGACAAGCCTAACGGTGCCTTCACCGGCGAGATCTCGGCTCAACAACTCAAGGACAGCGGCATCACCTGGGCTATCCTTGGTCACTCTGAGCGTCGCCAGATCCTACAAGAGACTGACGACTTCGTCGCCAGCAAGACAAAGACTGCCATCGACAACGGTCTCAGTGTAATTCTGTGCTGCGGTGAGAGCTTGGAGCAGCGTGAGGCAGGCGAGACCGTCAACGTTGTGACCAAGCAGCTCAAGGCTGTCGCGGACAAGGTCAAGGACTGGAGCAAGATTGTCGTTGCCTACGAGCCCATCTGGTGCGTCAAGCTTATGAAGATAATTTTCATGCCCAATCACTAACGTAGAACAGGGCCATCGGTACCGGCAAGGTCGCAACCACCGAGCAAGCACAAGAAGTCCACGCCGCCCTCCGTGAGTGGCTCAAGAAGGAGGTCTCTGCCGAGGCTGCCGAGAAGACCCGTATCCTGTACGGTGGCAGTGTCTCAGAGAAGAACTGCGCGGAGCTTGCCAAGCAGGCCGACATTGACGGTTTCCTTGTCGGCGGTGCTAGCTTGAAGCCTGCCTTCGTTGACATCATCAACGCCAACCAGGCATGAATGCCTCGAAGCGATGCTCGTCTATAGTTGATTGGAGCGTGCTTCGGCAGCTAATGGTTATGATCTTATGAAATAAAAGAAGACTTGGCTAGGACCTATGTAGATTCAGCAAAATGAACGTACATGAAGATCATTTGTATGGGCTTAGAAAATCCGGTGATTCTTGTATTCTTGATACATTATTTGTACAGTGTTTGTGCCTTTCCAGCCAGTATGTATCGCTCCCATCTTCTTGGGCATGCCTTGAAAAATGTCGGGTCCTTCCGCATTGGTGTCACAGAAGCAGAGCTTTGGCCGATAGGCCACCACGTCTTGCCCTGATTCCCGCTGGATATCGTTGCGTATAGTATTCGTCTTCATCCGTCTTCCATGCTTCATAATTTGACTTTGCTGCCGTGGAACGGACTCCAGATGCCCCTAACGTTCTCGTTCAGACTCTTCACTGGTCGTCCATCCAGCCTCCTGTTCTTCTCTCCTGTGCTGTTCCTCAACATCTCCGCCTTTTCCCTCACGCCCTCATTCTGCAGGTTCCTCACACATATTGATCGTTGAGCGCCGTTGATGTAGTTTGCGATAATTACGGGGTGGTGGCGTGGCCGTGGGCTGACGGAGATTTCGATCTGGGGGTTGCGCTTGGCGAAGGCGGGGAGAGATGCTTTGAGGAAGGCGTTCATGCCTTTCGACGACCCCCACCAGTTGCAGTAGTGGAAGGTGATGGACTTGCACGGGAGGACGAAGGCTCCTACACCGTTCTGTGGTCGTAATCAGCATCCAGGATGACAGGTGTCGGGACAGATGAACCCGCGAAAACATACCTGGGCCTTTGCGACCGTCTTGATAGCCGAGAGAGGCATGTTGGCGAGCAATTGCGGTGGTGACGGCGGTGCTTTCACCAATCTCAAAGTCCAAAGTCGGGCCCGGATCTCACGTGCGGTGGTCGCAGCCTAGGTTTGCGCTAGTGCGAACTCCGCGTCGCAGCTTCCTCGAACGCCCCAACTCCCAAACATCGACTTTCATCGTCGCGCCCTCCACTCCTCATATTCCAACTATTCCACATCGCCGTCTGGAGCGCATTCCAGAAACAAACTCGCAACCATGACGCATCTACTCCCCCCGATGCTGCTGAACCTATTCGCCCCGCGGCCGCCGCTGCGCTGGGTCGAGCCTTCCGACCACGCGCCTGAGAAGCGCTGCACGCCCAAGATTGGCGGCATTGGCCAGTACATGGAGGCGCTGAGGGAGTACAAAGATAACGACGGCTACGTGCCCACCGACAGCTGGCTGCAGAAGCGCGATCGCAAGAAGCTCGAAAAGAAGGAGAAACAGGAGTATCTGCTTACCGAAGGGGTCAAGGATTGTACGACATCACCAAGCGCGCTTACGCTATCACTTGCGCAATTCTTACTTGTATCACTCACTAACATTATCTAGACAAACCCGTCGAAGATCCCAAAGTACAGGGCGACGCCTTCAAGACGCTTTTCGTTTCTCGCCTATCCTATGGCGTCACCTCCGATGACCTCGAGCGCGAATTCGGCCGCTACGGTCCCATCGAGCGCATTCGGATCGTTGAAGACGTCACCCAACCCGCCGACGCGCCACCCAAGAAGCGAAAGCGCGGCTATGCTTTCATCGTGTTCGAGCGCGAAAAGGACATGAAGGCTGCATACAAGGAGACAGATGGCATCAAGATCAAGGATCGACGCGTGCTCGTGGATGTCGAGCGCGGCCGCACAGTCTCTGGATGGCGCCCACGTCGCTTCGGTGGCGGTCTCGGTGGACGAGGCTACACCAAGGGCCCGTCTGCTCGCGGACCAAGCGGAGGAGGTAGCCAATTCGGAGGACCTCCAGCTGGCCCTGGTGGCTTCGGAGCCCGCGGCGGTGGCTTCGGTGGAGGTTTCGGCGGACGAGGTGGTGGCCGTGGCGGCTTTGGTGGCGGATTCGGGGGTGATCGAGGAGGCTTCGGCGGCGGACGAGGAGGTTTCGGTGGCCGCGGTCGAGGTGACTTTGGTGGTGGTCGCGGAGGTATCGGCTATCAGTCCAACGGCTATGGACCTCCCGATGGCGCCCCAGCTGGTCCCCGCGGTCCACGAGGCGGTGGCTTTGGCGGCGACCGAGGAGGCGGAGGTGGATTCGGAGGCGACCGCGGCGGAGGCGGAGGACGATACGAAGATCGACGCGGCGGCGGTGGTGGTGGCTACGACCGAGGATCCAGCGGCGCTAACAACGAACCGCTCGGCAGCAGAGATCGATACCGCGACCGCGACGGTGGGTATGGTGGCGGAGGCCGAGACGACGGCTCGAGGAAGCGCGGCTACGAAGGCGACAGCTACGACGACCGAAGCCAGCGCCGCAGATACTAGGCCCGCTCGATGGCTCACGTATCTTCTGCAAGGGTTTGTCAAAGGTTACCTCCCCTTTCTTCGCCTCACCCTTTCTCGGCTCTGAGGGTAAGATCGAGTTTGTTCTGCTCTTGACGTTCGACCATTCAACACAGCGTTACAGGTCAGGATGGTAAGGGTTGTCGACGTATTACCTCTAGGCTTTCGATCGGTCACCACACTCTCGTCGATTGGCACTCCACGTCTCGATCTCAACTCCTCGGTAGGGACAAGGTACAGCGTCATCCTTCAGTCGATTGCAGCCACGATCTACATCATCAGGTCCGCACAGGTTTGGTAGGCCAGGCAAGGACGGTTCCCATCGATGGGTAGGGCAAGGTGAACTTTCTTCCGCATGTTTTATTAGCTTTTCTTTCTTTTCAAATTATCTTCCTTGCTCGCGGTTTTGCCTGGGTAGGTATTAATGTAAGTTACAAGCACGATGGTTCCAGTAGTGCAGAGACGTCAAGGTAAGGTTAACAGGTAAGGAGTTCACTTCCTCGCTTGGTGATCTTCCTGTGATGTGTTAGGTATTGAAAAGCATCTTTTTGCTACGTTCAATCGAGATGTGTTGCCACATGCGGTGATGTGTTGCGAACAACTGGGACTCGGGCTCACTTCGAGTGGCACTGTGTGGTTGAGTCATGCGACTTGTATATTGGCACGGATATCTTATGCGAATCAGTCTGCAAGTACACCGTGAGCGTATCGGTAGGTCCTCAGTATTCTACTACGAGGTTTACTGGCGAACAGGTTGGGGGAACAATCCCAGATCTGCTGACACTTCACGATCATTTCCCCGGCTTGCATACCCAAGTATGAAATGTCGAATTCGTTCCAGAGAGATCGACTCGAGACATGCCGTTGTATCCGCATACCAATCCCTCAATCTACACCGCTATTGTTTCATTGACTACAAGGCCTTGTGGATCTAGTCCCTCTGCTCAGGTGGAGGGTGCACGGACTAGGAGTGGTGCCTATTAATTACATCGCCTAGTACCCGGTGTTCACCCTGCCCCTTCGTTCGCTACTCCTGGAGTATTCCACTCTGTTGTAGTGCTTTAATTACGATTGCGTCTATAACATGGCGAGACGACGACGTTCGAACGGTGCTAGCAAGCACAATAACCTTATCCTCAAGCACAATGACCTTATCCTTAAGCCCAAACGCGTTATCAAGAACAGACCTGTGGACTGGGCTGAAGACGACGAGGGCGAGTTACAACCGATCTTCGCACCAGAACCTCTGTTCACACCCGAAGAACTGGAACCCTACAGATCGAATCGCGCACTGTTCGATCATAAGAAGAGCTTGCACAAGCTTGTAAGTATGACAGACGCCAATACAGAAGTTGTGTGCTGATAAATGCAGGTTGGCCCACCGTTCACCTTCCTCAAGCTTCCAACCGAATAACGCGTCGAGATTTACCGCTACGTTCTCGTCCAGAACTATCCCATCTACCTTGTCTACTACAAGACTGTCAGCAAATACCCAACCAAACTAGCGCTCAGTCTCCTGCGTACATGCAGTGCCATGCACGACGAATGCGCTCAGATTCTCTATGGCGAGAATAGATTCGTCTTTTGGAGTACGTACGACCACCTCGAACTGCTGCGGTTCCTCAATCACATCGGGCCTGTCAATCGCAGATGGTTGAAGACCTTGACCATGACACCCCCCCTTCTCCATGAAGACGAACCGGTCTACAGCGATGAGACTCGTCTTTACGGTAATTTTGGCACTATTGCCTACTACAGACACGTCTGCCCGGAATTTTCACTGTACACCTTGAGCGGCCAGAGGGATACCTGGGTTGACTTATGCAAGTCGCTCGTCACCATTTTGGGAAATCTCCCGCGACTCCGCGAGTTGATTTTCCGAGTCCCCCCGGATTGGCACCGGTACAGATCCCGCGGGCGGTTTACTTCCCGTTATTATGAAAACGAAGTAGCTTGGTGGTACTTATCAGAGCTGCTGAAATTCAAGCGTTCTCTTTGGGTATCTGTCACGCAACTTGTCAAGCAAATCAGCCTTAATAGCCCTGATTTCCCGAAGCAGGAAAAGAGACGTAAGCGGGATCTTGCAGATCTCAAGCGTAAATTGGGGATTTGGGATCATCGAATGGTTCTGGTCGATGGTCCTTCGGATTGGTTTGGCTGTCCGGCTCGGGTGGAAGAGGATCCTGATGAGTATCTTCGCGATGTGCGTGATCTTTACGCTAAACGGACTTACTAGCCAGCATCACGAGAACTCTGGTGGATACATTGAGCGTTTTCCTGCCTAGATTATCACTGAGTCCAGAGTAGATATCTGTAGGGTAACGAGGCCGCAATGAATGTTCACGATACCGAGCTTCCATCTTATGTTGCTTGTGAATACATCAATGGGTACCTAAGACATATGTGTATGGGGTATTCGAACAGTGATAAAGGCTTTGTATTGTATGCCAAAGACTTGAGACTAATCTTCGGGGCGAAGACGGTAGAGCTAACTGAAATTATCGGAAGGCCGTGTATTCTTGCGATCGTTCAATCAGGCGGGGTCTCGCTAAGCGTGAGGCAGTGACGCATCATCATCGCATTCACACTCTCCATCGCTCCAAGTCTTCGTACGGATAGCGGCGTTAGCGATACCATGGTGGTCTATTCCTAGGAATCTCGATCAAGTATGGTGCATGGTATTTCCGTCGATACTCCTGCCATGACCCTTCCGCAAACTCGTCGAAGATCTTTTCTGGGTCATATGTTCTGCCCGGTATGAATTCGCAATGTACGAGAGAATCGTGGCTGCCGATATTCTGTAAGGCCTGTGGAAGTGCTTCGTAGGTATAATTATGACGCCGTCTGCGCTCAGTCCAGGTAGAGATCGGTAAGACTTTCAGTTGGCGCTTGTAGCTCAGGTCTTCAGCAATTTGCCACGCGACGTCTTGCTGCAAGGCATCGAAGACCTTACTGATTGCATCCGGCGCGGCTTCGCTGTCTTCGAACATTATCTTGAAGGCCCTGCTAGGTATACCCAGAAGAGGCAATGCCATCGCTTCCGCTAGCCAACCTGCAACTATCGGCAATACAGTCTCCGAACGTATTGTATATTTGCCCAAATGAAGACACTAAAGTACATTCCACAATAGGTCAACGCGTCTATGAATACGCAATTTCTCGTTTTCCTGGCAAAAAGGAATCAGACCTCTTACATGGCATTCTGGATATGCGACAGACTCGCGGTCTTCGATCAGGTCGACTTGTCTGAGTTCTGAGCGTATTGAAGTCGGAAGAGCCTTTAGGAATCGGATGGCACAACTAGCGGCGGAAACGGTAGCACGCCTGACCACCTGTCCCGGTGCCAAACGAGTGCGAGAATCTCTAGCGTATGCGATGCCCAGGAGCTCCTCGAGCGCTTCATCATCCGGGTGTTGCCAAGGTTCGAGGTGCGGTAATATCGACAGATCAGATGACTTGCTCGAGTGCGGGATATCCTCCAGGACGTGTAAAGCGAAGTTGACGAAGTCGCGATACACGGAAGGTGGTTCGCCATAACTGTGGTCGGAGTAGGTCCCCAACATCATTGGGCCTAGTATCCACGTCTGTAGAAGAGGGCCTTCTAGTCTCCATGTCTGTAGAAGAGGGGCAAATTGTGGGTAGACAGCACATATCAATCCTTCTGACTCGTCTGTCAAGTAAGACTGCGCTATCTGATCAAGTAGATAGTTCTTTTTCATGTGCAGCTTGCCCAGAGCCATGTCAAACATTCCTACGTTGTACCTTGATGCCCCCGGACTTACGGTACGGAAAGTAATCTTGTTGAGTCGTAAAGCGAGACCGTGCAGCTCGGCTGCGGCCTGACGACACGCGTACGTAAGTGATAGATCGATGTGTTCGCCGTCCGCCCGCGTCAGTTTGTTCTTGTCGAAGTCGTATTTCAGGCCTGTATCACAAAGGAGGTAATAGCCATAAATCTGATCTCGTAGTTCCCGCGGTAACCGAAAGAGGGGTGACTGTAGTTGCATGTGCGTTGGACGACTGGGGGAAGCCATGGCTATGGTCGTACAGCGTATGTTCCTGGGTGCTGATGCATTGAAAGAAAGCCCTTTGATGCGAGCGAATAGAGGTTCCTTGATGTGGGTAACGAGATAATTCTTGATACGGATAAACAGAGGTCTTCTAATGTGAGTGAACAGAAGTCTTCTGATGAAAGGAAACAGAAGTATCCTTAAGAAAATGATTATACATTCCCTGATGAAGAATTGATTGGTGAAGAAGCCCCAGGTTTCGTCCATGAGCGTAGCTAGATGTTCAGCAATCATCGCTTCGTGAAGCGGGTGGGAGATTCGGAAACCGGTGAGTTTCTTGATGGCAATAAGGATGAATAGTACAAAGCAAGTGGATGTGGCGTCTGTTGCATATAAGTAGCAAAAGCCGTGATTGCCAAGACCATAGTTGCAATATCAGTTGTCCACTCAATTGTACCGCAATGGTGACGCAACTGTAGCTGGCTGTTGCCTAAGGGCTCAACTCTGGTACGGTGCAGTAACAGCCGAGGACCCTTAGACTCGCTGGGGTGATTGCATGCCTTCGCGTCGGCCTGCCCGCCGCGTGGTCACACGAAGAGGCTGAGAGCAATACCCGCAATCGATGAATTATCCATCGCACAGTATGCGACCCGTTTCTGAATGAGGCTCCGTTGGTATGTGTCTTTTCGTGGAGGCAGCAACGATCTGTACGGAGGAGAAAATCGGTAGACCCACTTTATCTTATTTATTCTAGCATCTTTTCGGTACCCTACGGGCATTGTCGTAATTACCATCATTCGATACAACACGTCTCTGATTCCGTGCTGCGCCTCCCAAATATCGTGGAAGCCATCGTCGTTGCGGATATCGGTGCCACCGGTTCGCCAACGTAGCGGACTCAGCCAAGCTAACGCCTCTCGTTGCATAGTGTTGACCGTCCAGGCGGGCGTGCATGCACATAGAAATTCTGCTTGTTCTTTGGGGCTCATGTATTGGTCTCTTTGGTATTCATTCGCCGGAATGATATGGGTACATTGGATGCACCGTGACTTCGCATGCTGAGCGCGAGATCGAGATGCGACAACCGCAAATCGTTGGCATATAGTTCAAAGGAACCCTGGTAGAGGACATCCGCTCCCAGAACCTGCTATGGGGGTCAAACACAACGCCACAGTCCCTGCAAATGCTAGTCCGGGGCTTGAGAGACGCCCAACAGTGGTTGCACTGCCACGGTACCCACGCGATGCAAACTTCCATACAGTGGGGTCTGGGGTCTGCGCAACGCTTACCAAGTCCAAGAGATTTAAGCGCTTAAGATGTATGGCGACGTTTCATCTTGTAAGGACATAGCCCCATCGCAGGATATGCCAAGGAGGGAGTGGCGGTTCTGTTTGAAATTTGGCCTGATCATAAGAGTTCCAACGAGACTCCCAGTTATCATCATCCCATCCGCGGTGATCTTGGCCCAGCTTCTTGGGGCTGTACGGGGTACCAAGGCTGAAGTTGCATCGAATAGGCGCATCCTTTTTTGAAAGGTTTGCGACAACGTCTGGAAAGCACTCGGTGATGTACCCTGTTTTAAGCCGCCGCTCTGACCACGAGTGATGAGGAAGCGTGCCTTTTGTGTATGCAACATCTAAAGCTACTTGCCAGGCAGCATCTCGTTGTACCACTTGAAAGGCACGTGAAGCTTGTTCTAGATTGGGTGCGCCGTTGAATATGAGGGTGAGCGACCCTTCCGGCATTCCAAGAGTTCCCAGCGCTTGCGCTTCCGTCATCCAAGAACCTATGGCATCACTGATTGTCGCAGAGATCAAGCGATCATCCCGCATAGTGTTCACATCGTCGCCATCCTGACTTCTTCTGATGTAGTCGTACATTGCTCTGGTTGACACGGGAAATGCGTTTCTCCACAGGTCGACGACACGCTCAAAGCAGAGTTCCTTGTGTTCTTGGCAAAAGGGGATCAGGCCTCGTGCATGACACTGTGGATATGCCACAGCTGGACGGTCCTCAAGTAGAATGACTTTGCGTATCATTTCGCGGGTCGTTGCAGGGATCGATTGTAGGAAGCGGAGAGCTGCATGTACTGCGGAAAAGCAATAGCGGGTACTGGACCAATAATCCGGCCGCTCGGGCTCAACATTCACGATGTCTGCGAGTCGTTCCATTTCGATGATATCGGGAACTGACCAGGGTTTCACGCAAGCATTTCTTAACCCGGGGACCTTACATCCTTTACGCCTTGTGCAATGTTCAGGGGCTGCCTCCAATACTTGGAGGAACCTGGGATGCTTTGAAAGTAAAGTTAAGATGAGCTGCTTGAAGTCTTCCCACACGGAACGGGCTTCACCGCCAGTAAAGTCCCAATTGCGTAGCGCGTCGATGCTTCTTCCAGGCTCCCACTCGTCAAAGATCTGTTCGAATTGTGGAAAAGCTTGACTAGCTTCCTGTGCCATGTCTTCTGTAAGCAGAAGTGGTATCAAATGCCGTATCAGCCCTCTTTTCGCGAGTGAGATGCTTTCCACGGTGCTATGAAAGACGCCCGCATCTTTGTTTGTTGAGTCCGAGAAATACGTAGAGAATGTGATTGCATTGTAGCTAAAGGGAAGGCCACGAAGCTCGTAAGCAATTTGTCGACAGGACGCGGTAAGGGCGATAGAGACGGGGCGACCATCGGGTTCTCGGAGTTTGTTCGATGCATAATCGTATGTGTAACCGCCTTCGATGCGAACGTAATGTTCATAAATGAGATCCCGAAGCTCGCGTGGCAGACGGAGGATGGCAGGCCGTACAGTTGAGTTTGGTGGTTGGACATCATCCTTGGAGCTGGGCAGGGCTGCACCTTCCGTGGCGGGCATCCCGGCGGCTTGTCTTGGCTGACTCATCGAGGATGAGGAGTTGCATCAACTGCAGATGCGTTGTGGATGCTAAGAAGACTTTCGCGACCCTGCATCGAGCGCCGGTGTTATGCGGGGTGATGCGACAGCTTTTGCGACTCGGTGGCCACGTAACAGTCCAGCAGGTTGCTGTCTTCAAAGACCTAGTCGGGCAAGTGCGAACGCGACGTGGACAAATGATGAGGTACCCACGATCGGGTGGTGACGAAGTGAAGTTCCCAGCGGGAGCCCGCCGCGGCTTTTGGCAACCCATGCCTAAAGTCATCACGCACAAGCTTCTGACGGCTTACCTCGGTACATCATGGTTTTATGAAAGCTCCCATAGCGCTATCAAATGCTCGCGCATCGACCAGTGACGAAGATCCGCTCTTTTCGCTGCATTCGCGAAAAACTCGATGTACGAGCAACGGTATGTGGCTTTTTGCGCAGGTAGCTAGCTGACCATCTCAGTACCTAGGTACTATCTCGATGAAGCTGCTATACCGGATCCGGTATAGTTCACTCGCGGACCTGTAGATGGCATACCTCTCGAGGCGATGACTCTCCTTCGCAGAGAGCACTGTGAATTGCTAACTTTGCACGGTCTTCAATGCGAGCTCACGAACCGGCGTTTACCTTACCAAGCACCTCCTTCCTTATCGATCTCTTTCATTTACAGTCTCTCCCGCTTGTTCTAGATATATAAGCCTAAACTAGTTTCAAATCTTCCACTTTAACTATCAATATACTCTCAACAGCCATGTCTGCAGATCTGCAGTGTGCCTCTTGCCTCCTTTCTCACGATGGCGAACATGAGAAGCGTCGGAGCGTGGCCAACGTCATATACCTAGAATGGAATGAGACTTGGGACAAGCGCCATGCGCCTAGAATGTGCTCAGCTAAAGATGGCTGTTTTGATGAGCACACACTTTTGCAAGTATGTTCTAGTAAATCCTTATCTTCAGAGTACAAATCTAATGACGCAGACTTTCGACTACATGAGACTTCCCACCGAACTACGGTTCACCGTGCTCGAGGCTTTGATCGGACCAGCTATCTGGCCACGAGCAAAAGTTGAGTGCCGCAATTGCTATGCCGACGACAACAGCAGCGAGCCATGCTACGCGCTGCTGGAGTCACAAGAAGAACGTGGTACCATTGACGACGAAACCATCATTTATGACTCGGAAGACGAAGAACTTCCCGCGCTCATGAGTGAGGGCGAGATTGAAAAGTCCGAAACTTGCGTTCACACCAAACCCCTGGAAAACGAGCCTCGAGGACTAGCAAGCCTCGCTCTCCAAACCGCTAGCTAGCCGAAAACTATTAGCATTAATATACCATACGAAGTCATCAAACCCACGTACGGATGCCGCAAGTCACATCGGCTGGGACCCGATGCGTTTTCCACCGATGGGCTGTCAAGAAAAAACTCACATTAGATGAAGAGCCTGCTCCTGGTCAGCCGACAGTTCAGCTTCGAATTCCAGAAGATGCTCTGGGAGTCCACCGTCAAGCGCTACACCCGTCTCCATACTATGGGCGCATCTATCCCGCTACTTCAGTCGGTGAAATCCATGACTGGCTTCAACACCCTCAGTCGGTTAGCACTCAGCATGAGCAACAGCCAGTTTTTCCGTCTCTTAGGTTTCCGAAGCAGTGGGAAGCGCGGATTCAAGCCTTGCACTTCGTCTGGAGAATTCACCCTTGATATCCTCACCAACCTCAACCTTGATCACTTTCATTTCGACTTCCAGATTCCCAACAATCCGTTTAGCGACGAGACTTTCAGTATCAACGACCCGTGGCGCCATGTTCACGATATGCTCCGCAATACGGCTTCCTGTCAGAGGAAGTTTGTTGATCTGTTCTTCGTGTTGGCGTTCGATCGCCTGAGGAATGTTCCCAAGGTGACCTTCTCTGGTTACTTCAAGGAGAGCAATCTAGAAACATGGGAAGAAATCTTGGCAGCATCGCGGAGGACTCTTGATTGTGATATGAGTTTGAAGGTATCAACGATCATGTCCATGCCTGCCGACAAATTGTGAGTTCATCATTCGTAAAGAGTGTGTCTTTACTGACTTGAGGCCAGTCCTCTGAGATGCGATTGTAGTGTTCGATGCCACCACTCGGTGCCGGTAGAAGTTGAAGGCCTGGGATACACCGATGGGCTGGAACATGTATTCGAAGTGTCATGAGTATGTTCTTGAGCAGGTACTTTCGCAACCATGTTGTGTTCTGAGAGGTCGTTGAACACTAGGGTTTTGAAACTAGTAAAGCAAAGCTAGGTACATAAAAATGTTGAGAACCCAGGGATTACGAACGCACGATTATCGCTTCTCCCCATATCGTGATTGCACGCCGTAGTTCGATTGCTTGAACCGCTATTATACTATCACATAC
>Ga0265797_10006261_pt1 | contig 16913 bp, 19 predicted proteins | sample P2T30metagenome_FD_192433 | JGI IMG/M metagenome (GOLD analysis project Ga0265797, IMG submission 192433) | Plant litter microbial communities from East Loma Ridge, Irvine, California - P2 T30 | ecosystem: Environmental > Terrestrial > Plant litter > Unclassified | place: USA: California...
TGATCTGGACATTAATTTTTATCGTATCTACTCTGTTGCATTGAATGCGTCTCGTCGCCATGCCTAGGGACAACTGAAGCCATGTGGCTTTACATATGGTGCAGCAAAGATAGCTTCACAGCGCCTGTAGTCGTCCAAATCAATGGTAGTTTTGATCGTAGGGCATATGCACCTCATCTTTACACAGCCGAGGCAAGCAACAGTGTCCAGCACTTTTAGTTGCATCTGGTATCTGGCATTGCATCTGGCCTTAGCTCGCTCCTGGCCGTGATTGCCGTTCCACAAGCATTAGTCGATGCTAAGGTATGCTATTTGTTGGTGGCTTGCGCTTCCATTATGGGGAATATAGGATTTCAATAATTGCATGCGCTCATAGTATGCATCGACCCGTCGCGCCAGTGCTTAATTCATTGGACCCCATCTTGGAGTACTCATGCGTCGTCTCAACGTCATCATGTTCGCATGCGAACGGTGACATCGCTCATCCACCTTTAAATCGCATAAAGGAAGCAGACATTACAACCATATTTCAACATGCTCAGACTCTTCTCAAGAAACCTTCCCACAGCTACCAAATCTATCACGTCCACAATACGAACAAATCAATTCATCCCAAGGACTACGTACCAAATCATCAGAAATATGGGTAACGGCAAGGCCAACACCGAGGACCTCAAGGGCTCCAAGCTCTTCGATGTTTCCCACGTCACCGCTCTCGTTACTGGTGGAGGAACTGGTATCGGTCTGATGATCACACAAGCGCTGGTCGCAAACGGTGCGAAAGTATACATCACATCAAGACGCGATGAAGTTTTGAAGAAGACGGAGGAGCTGTATGGAGGTGGCGGTCCAGGCCAGATTATTCCTCTCCAAGCAGATGTCAGGTAAGCACAATCATGTCCGATTTGTGGAGAGTGCGGCGCTAACACTACCCAGCGAAAAGGATGATGTCAAGCGTCTTTACGACGAGATGTGTCAAAAAGAGCCAAAGGGAATCCAAATTCTGGTCAACAACGCTGGTATCGCTCGTGATGACAACACCAAGTTTTCCGCAAACGGCCAGCCAAACATGGAGGACGCCCAAGCCATCTCTGACCATTTCCTCAAGTCCCAGCCCGAGAACTGGGCTGACACCATGAAGACTAACGTCGGAAGCATCTTCTGGATGTCAATGACCTTCTTGCCTCTCTTGGCCAAGGGTGGCCAGGTGACTCCTGGATACACCTCACAGGTCATCAACGTTAGCAGTATCTCAGGGTACATGAAGGGTAGCAGCAACGGCCAGTTTTCTTACGCGTCTAGCAAGGCAGCCGCCACACATCTGAGCCGCATGCTTGCAACAACCTTTGTTGGTACCAAGGTTCGGGTAAACACTATCGCTCCTGGTGTCTTCCCAAGCGAGGTATGTAGCCTTACTCCATACAGCTTACCAGTACATTGATTGAGCTAACACCACATTCAGATGACCACAGGCTCTTCCGATGAGGACAACAAGAGCCGCATCGAATCTGGAATGAGCAACCCTGCGGGTCGACCTGGTGCTGATACTGACATGGCTGCGACGGTTCTCATGCTGGCTGGACCAGGTGGTGTATTCTACAACGAGCAGGTCATGTACCCTGATGGTGGAAGCACGCTCTCGCAGCCCGCAGCGAGGGCTTAGTTGTCTATCACCCGTGAGCAGCCTCGCGGAGATGAACTTAAAGACTACATATCGTGCTCTTAATTAAATAGTAATAATGGAGAACGTATGTTATCATGCATTGTAGTGGTTCATTATGATCTTTTTTCCAACAAGCACTTTCCGCGTTGTGCCCCACTATGCCGAAGTGTTCCGACAACCCCACCACAAGCGCAAACTCTTTCATGCTGCAAAGTCTTTACCTATGCCAACGTGAGAAGTAATTTTGGATTTTCTGCGTCGAGAATGTGGACAAACCAAAGAATATAAGTTATATTATTCAACAGGTCACCATCAATCAAACAACGGCCTAATGGCCCAATGGCAAGGCGCTTGACTACGATTCGTTCGATATCAAGAGATTCCAGGTTGTAAGTAACACTCGAAAGCGCAACCCGTTCGAACACAGACACTAACTATCACACAGCGACCCCTGGTTAGGTCACAGTATGTTGTACACAACAATTTCTTTTTTGCCGTCTTGTGTTCCATAACCCTTTTGGGACACTAATGCCTTGTCCGATTCTCGGGCAAGGATTCACCCATCTTTTTGCTTAAATTCTGTCCTTGTCTAGCTCTAGGACAACTAGTACACTCCCTGCCCTTGAGGATTATGTGTCAGCCTACAAAATTAGCATGCATTTACACAGGTTGTATAGATCGAACAAATCTCGATATAAGAGGAAGTATTGACATCAAGGCCAGAATGTAGAATTAGGCAACACAAATCAACCTCTAGATGACATATTACTCTGCCAATCGGACAGCCATGCTTGAACAGGGATGAGAGAAGCGAGACGCCAAAAGAGATGCATGTTGTAACTCTCACTGAGATCGCTAGTTCGTGGAGTTGAGTCCAATACTGCACATATATTTGTCGATATACACGAAAGTAAAATCACTTGCATTTCGACATGATTGAGTTACACAACCCTATATACGAAGTGACATCACATTCTGGCCTCTGCCACAAACCAATTCTAGACGGCTGCCATGGCCATTTATTCAAAGAATTGCAGTACAGCACTCAATGTATCTTTCAATGCTCGTAGCGCTTCTGTCGTAAAGGATCTCTTCAAGATTCTGCGGAGTGATCACAGGCCTTTTGTGCTTACTGTCCAGCAAGAAGTCTTCCAACCGAAACAGTTTGCTTGTTGCTTCTTCCCAGTCGTCTTTGACGACGTCATCAACACGGTACCACTTTGATCACTGACGAGGAGCATCGGATGGTACCGGGGTTTCCGTCAACTGCATCAGTTCCATGAAAGTGAGATGCTACCATGTGGAGAGTCGTGATAGCCAGGCGTGAAAACTGCGGAGTCGGCCCGGTCAGCTTACCCTTCACGGTAGTGTTGGATGGCGTCTTGGCGCCTCCAACGCGGACCTTTTCAAGTAAGCAGCAAGGGTAGGCGTGTGATCGTCGCAGGGCAGCCACCCGTCAAACTTCAGACGCGACGTGATACTGCAGTGACACCACCATGGAATTCTACGCACACCGCACCGAACAAAGGCTGGAGGTGCAGTGCTTAGGTTCAACTTTAATCCCCAATGACGCCATGTCGTAGATCTCGGCGAGGGCGTGGAGCCGCCACCTAGCGGACCGAGACGCTTTTCAGTCATCATGGCTAAAGATGCAGCGTCTAAGCCATTGGCTGCGCTAGCTTTCCAGATAGCAGCGGGAAGCAAAAGTAATCCTCGTTTGTACAGATACTACTCGGGCATCTGTTCAATGCGCCGGCCGTGTGTCTTGTTGTCATCTTTGCCTGCTCTGCTCTGCGCCGCATGACATGGCCTCGAACGGACAGCTACTTGCGCTGCACAACTACTACGGGACAACCGGCTATGTCTCGCAGCCACCGCTGGCCGCGTCCAGGCCCAAGCTGCAGACGGCAGAGCGAGATTTGGCATCTCTAACGCTCCTCGACGCCCTCGACCGCGACGAGCGCCCTTCATTCGCAATCGAAACCTGTCCGTACCTGCGCCGCGACGAAACGCTCGACCTCATATATGCGAACACGGCGCTGCACGCCGTCGGCGGACTGCTAGCCAAGGTATCGGGCAACGATGCGACGAGCTTGTTCACGCAAAGCTCGGCACCGCAACTTGCCTTCAGAGATTGGGTTCGCGGCTATGTGAACGAGGACGATCTACAACGGCGCGGCAGCGCGTATACATTTGAAGGCCATACGTGGAGCGCCATAACCCTAGGGCGATACAAGATCGTTAGCGGAGTGCCAACGCGGTTGCTTTGGGTTGACGCTGCACCGGGAGGAAAGAGCCAACGCACCATCATGCGCGAGCGGAAGGCGCCTCGAGGCAAACCTCGCGCCAACGCTCTACCTATGAAACCCCAGCTGTCGCTCGCCCAAGCACCCCAAATGCCCGAGCCCAGCACCAGCTCTTCTCCGGACTCATCCGCAATCAACAACACGTCCTTTGACTGTACTTCTGATGTAGTCACGGGCGTGGTGAGAGCCAGCCCGCACATCGATTACTTCCGCAGTGTCGATTGGGCCAAGACACCCTTGGGACCAATGACTTCATGGCCCTGTGATTTGCGTTGTATAGTCAACACAGTATTGAGCAACAATGTGCCTGCTGTCATGTTCTGGGGCGAGCAACTCATCATGTTGTACAACGAGCCGTATGTTCAGCTGCTCGGCAGCCTCCATCCCTGCATGGGCGAAAGTGTTTGTGTCAAGGCACCCGATCACTGGACTTCTTTCCAACCCCTGGTCGACCACATCAAAGCCACTGGCGAATCCGTAGCCGAACCCGATATGCTCCTCTTCATAGAGAGGGACGGCCTTCTCGAAGAGACGCACTGGTCCTTCCAATTCGTACCTATATTGAACAGCGATGGCCAAGTGACAGCCTACTACCAGACATTTTACGAAGTTTCCAATCATCGTATCCTCGAACGCCGCGTCTCAAGTTTGGTGGCCATGGGTACCCAAAGCGCAAATGCGAGAGATTTCCCATCGTTTTGGGATACTACGTTGCGCTCTCTAAGCTTGAATGACAAGGATGTACCGTTTGCTCTGTTGTATGCTGCTGAGCGACATGTTAGCGCTCAAATACCCTCAATGTCATCACCGGGCAGCATCCCCCCACTGGAAGGTTGCATCCTCAAGGGTACCATTGGCGTACCCGTCGGCCACCCTATCGCCCCTGCGACTGTCAATATCAACCAGGACTCGTACATTCTCCACGCATTTCTGAGTCGGGCTGCCAAATCTGGGAAAGCTACTGTTGTTCATCTCAATGACCTTCCTGCACCAACAACGGCATTGGAAGGCATTGACTGGAGAGGGTATGGTGACCCTTGTCGTACATTGGTCATATGTCCTATCATTCCAACGACAGGAAATCAAGTAGAAGGCTTTCTCATAATTGGCGTCAACCCCCGCCGACCCTTCGATGATGAGTACCAGCAATACCTCCAGGTCATGGTGCGATTGCTCGCCACGTCTCTTGCGTCCATTGTTCTTTTCGAGGACGAAGTCCGCCAAAGGGAAAACGCTATTATCCAAGCTGCTCAGATTCAAGAACACCTCATGGCTGAGATTCAACTCAAAGAGAGCAAATTTCAGCGCTTCGCTGAACGATCTGACGTAGGCATCTTCATCATCGATCCAATAGGCACCTATACCTATCGAAACCAACGCTGGTACGATATGTTTGAAGTTGCATCTTCTGACACCAACGCCACCGAAGCCTGGTACAGGATCGCTTTCGACGAGGATGTGGCTTACTGCCAATCTATATTCTCGAAGCTCGTCACCAATCATGAATCTGTTTGCTTCGAACTACGTACGAGGATGCCATGGCTGCCGCCATCGGAGTCCAACGAGCTACAATCTGAAGACACTCAGCACTTCAAATGGATTTTATGCTCAGCCTACCCTGAACTGAGTTCGAATGGCGAGCTTGTAGAAATCGTTGGAAATGTCACAGACATATCAAGTAAGGAATTTGCGAATAGGTATTGAGGTGAAACATACTGACATTTTACACAACAATTTAGAGCAGAAGTGGGCCGAAGGTATCCAGAAGATTCGCACCGACAGTGCGCTCCAAGGGAAACAGCACCTGGAGCACTTTTTAGACACAACTAGTCATGAGATGCGAAACCCTCTCAGCGCCATCATGCAGTGTGCAGATTCCATTACATCCTCTTATCCTCAAGACGATCGCAATGGCGAACAAAATATTACACAAACTGAATGGTCAGCTTTCATAGCCTCCACCCTGGACGCTGCTCAGACTATAGGAGTTTGCGCGACCCACATGAAGCATATCGTCGATGACATTCTCACTATTTCTAAACTCGATTCCGGTCTTCTAGACATGACACCGGTAATTGCGCAGCCCGAAAGCGGTAAGTCTTGGATGCACGAACGCATATCAAACATAAACTGACTTAGCGTCTCCACCGCTGTAGTGGTGAAGCATGCAGTAAAGATGTTCTCTGCGGAAGCAAGAGCTGCCGGCATCGACCTTGTGTTAGTCGTGGATAAATCGTACCGGGACATGGACATCGATTGGGCGTCTCTGGACCCAACGAGGGTGCTGCAGATCCTTATCAACCTACTCACAAACGCCATTAAATTCACACGCTTGGAATCAACTAAGCGAGTTACGGTCACCCTCACCGCAAGTGCAACCGAGCCCGCGTCGTCGCCAGCAGGGATACAGTTCAACGATGAGAGACTGGTAGGACAGGACTCTCATTTGGAAGATGACTGGAAAAGCGTGCAAGAGCTATTTTATCTCCAATTCTCTGTTACCGATACTGGTCGCGGTCTTTCTGATGAAGAAAAACGCAGCCTCTTCACCCGCTTCTCGCAAGCCTCACCTCGCACGCACATCCACTACGGTGGATCGGGCCTTGGGCTATTCATATCGCGCCGTCTGACCGAACTGCAGGGCGGTTCGATCGGTGTCGCCAGCGAATCTGGAAGAGGTAGCACGTTCTCCTTCTACATCAAATCACGTAGAGCCAGACCAGTGATGGCGCGGAAAGGCAGTTTACCCCATGTTTTCCCTGAAGATATCAAACACAGACAGCCAATACCGCTCGTAAGCCTGGCACGCCCGTCTCCTCCTGTGTGCAAACCCACAAGCGAGACTGGTTCACGATCTGACTCTGCGAGCCCAAAAGCACGACGCCGATCGATACAGTCAAGATCATCGCAGACTGAACACTCTCATGTTCGCCCCGAAGCTCTTGGGCTACCAGAAGGTCCTAACTTACAAGAATTGAAGCGCACAAAAAGTATACCAGATACGCTACACGTTCTTGTAGTAGAAGACAATCTCATCAATCAGCGTGTTCTCGCCAAACAACTGCGCAATCTAGGATGCATTGTCAGCGTCGCCAACCATGGTCAGGAAGCCCTTGACTTCCTGCCAAAGACCACACTTTGGAACAACGATCACCCCATGTCGGATTCGATTGCACTAAAGGAAATATACCACATCCCATCCACAGAGCCTATACCTAGTGGTCACAACGATGCCTTACCTGCCGAACTGAACCTTATCCTCATGGATTGGGAGATGCCTATCATGAACGGGCTGACGGCTGTTGCGGAGATACGAAAACTTGAGGAACAAGGTTTGTTGAGGGAGAGGGTACCTATCATCGGGGTCACAGCGAATGTGCGCCAACAACAGATCGAGCAGGCCATGGCTACAGGCATGGACGATGTTGTTGGTAAACCCTTCAGGGTTGCTGAATTGCTAGTGCGGATGAGGGGGATTGTTGCAGGGATGGGGCCCGAAGGCCCAAATGGCAACGCACATATGACGGAGGGGTATGCGAGCTTCGGGTGAAGCAAGAGCGACCTGATCTCAATTCACAAAAGACGAAGTAGTGTTGACTAGCTGCGGATTAGGGGCTCAGCCACCACTCTACCTGCATTGATCCCAAGGGGTCTTCGACTACCTTGATGGCTTATCATGATACCGGACCACTAGAGCCACCTAAAATCGCTCTAATCGCCCGTAACAACTTTAGCCAGCTGTCTTCATTACTCAGACAGAACCGCAAAACAAGAATCCGATATCCCACACGTACAGTTCAACAACTACAGTTTGTCGAAGCCACCGTGGATAAAGACGGACCTCTGCCTATCCAGTTCAAAAGATTTATCGCTACTAGCAACTCGGAAGTTATAATAGTACATTTGCGTTTGCAGATGCCATCAGAGGAGTTAGTGGTGTGGCTATGGTATGGTCAACAGATTGACTGTTGCATGTAAACCAAGGCAGTGTTCATATCTTGTTCCAAACAATGCCAGAATAGTGCAAGCTGGTGGCGGAGTCATAGTCACCTGAGTTGCGGCGATGGTAGTGGGTATTACAAGAGAAAGTGTAGAAAGATACATAGTGGTTACGCGACAAAACTTTAAAAGACTGTGCCACATATCAAACACTAAGATTAATGCGAGAGGAAGAAGCGACTTCATTAGCTTGATTTCTAGCTTAGCTGGTTCGTGTTGCACTACAAGCTGACCGGATTGGCTTGGACGAGTCTTAAGCTGGAACGTACATGCTGGCCGAATAAGATAAGTCGGCGTTCTACGAACCTGGTTCTCATTACTGTCATCCGAAGTGTATTATGACTTCCCTTCCAGACTGATCCCACCACCCCTGCACCTTCTGCACATCTTATCGAGGGGTGGATTTTGTATATGACGGTGTGCGGACAATCACCACCGAGCCGCACCTCAAAGTACCGAATGCTATCTTACAATGTTCGGCATCTGTAGAATAGTTGCATTAGCGCATCCATCGCGTCGAAAGGCTTGCATACACATATACAGGCACCGAACCGAACTGCCCAGGACGAGGGGGTGCGAGCAGTGTGCCCCTCCTTCTCTTTCGAATTCAACCGGCACTCTTCCAAGCTCAAACCGCAGCTGCTTGTCGCAGCACGACTCAACATCCCCAAACATGGTCCTTTTCTTGATCCTCAGCGTTTGGAATGCAATTACCGTCGTTTGCGTCATTGTTGGCTACTATGTTAGTTGGGTGATCTATTCGCGCACACTGCATCCACTTGCAAAAGTCCCTGGACCTGTCTGGCCAGCAGTATCGCGGACATGGCTTATGTACCGGATGTACCAAGGCGACTTGGAGACACATATGCGCGCAATACACAATAGGTTCGTATTGTGTTGTTGTGAGCACTGGAGTAGCGCTGACTAGCTTTCAGTGGGTATTTCCATTGTCGTGGAGACTGCGTCGCTCTGCGAAGGAGGCTTGCTTGAAAGTAGTAGAACGATCTGATCATCCGAGATATGCTAATAGTTTTCTGGTGTATAGAATACGGCTCGATAGTGCGTACAGCTCCAGACGAAGTTCATGTGAGCGACCCAAAGGCCATTCCCATCATCTATCCTACCCAGCAACCTCTCAAGAAAACGGACTGGTACCTGACATATAGACCGGTTACTCTTGGTCCTGGTCCAGATCTATTTACCGATGATGATGAGAAGCACCACGCAGCTCACCGGCGAATCGTGGGTCCAGTATATACGCTAAGCAGCATGTTGAAAAATGAGCGCGCTTTGGACGACTTGGTGAAGCTGTTTGGGGACAAGCTTGGCGGCTTTGCGGATTGTCAAGATGCATTTGACTTTGGGCTATGGCTGGAAATGTGAGCCCGAAAACTATTGGGCTCATGGTGTACAAAGTCGTGCTAACATGTATAGGTTCTCGTTCGACGTTGTAGGTGCTGTATTCTTCGGCTCACCGTTTGGCTTTCTAGAAACTAGTTCTGACTACGGTAACTACATCGCCGCGGTACACACCGCCTTGCCACTAAACTCTGTCGTCGCTATGGCGCCCTTGTGGATTCGCAGATATCTACTCCAGGTAGGCGTTATGATCCCAAAGGTTCTCAAAGCGATTATTGCAACAGACGGCGTCCGAAAAACTGCTGTCCGAGAGACAGGTGTTGCGCAAGAACGAACATCGAATGCGAACGCAAACCGCACTGACGTTCTCTCTCAATTACTGTCTATCATGCGAGAGAAGAACGACTGCCTCACCATTAAAGAGATCCATGTGGAGATGTGGGCTGCTGTGTAAGGGAGTGCAGAACGGTCTATCAATCTCCGCTCACACACAACAGTATCGCTGGTTCGGACAGTACCTCCGGTGCGCTTCGTGCGATCTTCTACTTCCTCATGAAGCACCCTGATAAATTAGCAAAACTGGTCCAACAGATTGACACTGCTTACCTAGACGGCACAATCACCCATCCTGTGCAATACAACCAGGCTACTAAGATGCCATACCTCAGAGCTGTGATACAGGAGTCACTAAGGCTGTGTCCACCTTTTGCTGTGCCTATGGCACGTTACGTGCCAGTCGGTGGCTTGCAGCTCTTAGGTCATCATATTCCTGCTGCCTTTAAGGTCCGTGATCGCTTGTACTTCTTGTACCACAAGATTGCTAATGTAGGCCAAGGTCGGTATGAATGCAATGGTCACGCAGTTTGATGAAACTGTCTTCGGCAAAGACGCGCGAGAGTTCCGTCCAGAACGATGGCTTGAGGGCGAGGAGCGATTTAGGCTCATGGAAAAAGCGATGCTTGTATTTGGCGCAGGCACCAGAACCTGCATCGGCAGGCATGTGAGTGTCGCAAACCATATTTCAATGCAGTATCGCATTGACTGATTGTGTTCCAGCTCTCAAATGCTGAGATGTATAAGTTGGTACCACACATACTTCATCATTTTACTGTAGAGATGGCACACGATGGGCCGTGGAAGACGCATAATGCGACGTTCTTGCTTCAGAGCAACGTGATTTGCAAGGTCAAACGGAGATCAGTTGAGAACAGACCTTTGTAGAACACAAGTCCGGGGTGGTACATATCATACTTGACATCGCATCCGTCGCTGAGAAGGATGGGCGATGGTCGCAACGACGGAACAGTGCCACGTCACAGATTGTGTCTGTTTCAAGGTTTCGTTTCGCGACGCCGTGGTTTTCCACATCTAGTCATGATTTGGTATATGTGCGTTCTTTGTCAACGCTCTGTAAGAGTCTTATGTACGCATCTACTGGAAAACCGCTAGGCGTTGAAGCTACGAGCGACATAAACCCTGCGATGCACTTGTGGAAAGATAATTCATGAACTTTCGTGCAATACCACACATAGCGCTCCTGGAAGGATAGTTCGATGACAAGGGAGCCAGAAATATAATCCAGTCATAGTACATAATCTGCTGCTACAATGATGTCGTTGATAATCATTTTCATTAACATGTATATGTATCCTTGTACATAGAACGAGAGTAGAAGAAGTGGTATATCGCTAAGTATTACAAAGATTTCTCAATTGAACCAACGGAACTCTAGCTGGAGTGGCTGCACTTGGGATTGGTAGGAGGCGAGCTTCCGCCGAAGTACACCTTGTTGTACACGTTGTCGCCAGTCCATTCATCGGATGGAACCTTCGGGGGATTGGCCGGCCCACCCTCTTGCTGAGAGTTGGGGTAGAGGAAGTTGGGCGAGATGACGCTGTCAGGGCAGCCCAGCGCTGTTTTACTAAGGATGGGATCAAGAACGGAAAGAGCCCATGAGACGCCCTTGGAGATGTTCTCTTCAGTACCACCGAGTACAAGTGGAGTAATAGAGTTGATACCCTGGTATACGTCGCAGAGTAGGGTCTGGACGGACAATTTACCTGTACCGACCTGTGCGGCACCAGGAACGATGATGTTACGGGGATAGATCTGAAGGAAACCGTCGGCGATGGCCTGTACCGCGCCGTAAGGAGTATCACGACGGTACCAGTTCTCGGGCCAGCGCTCAGGGACGTACTTGAACTCCTTGGCATTCGCATCATACTCTGCGCCAATGATGCTCATAATGCTCTTGTAGTTGGGCACACCGCCTGCACCGTAGGTGCCGTTGGAGAAGAATTGTGGGTAGAAGGCGAAGGCACCCAGAGAGACAATCTGAGGGAACGGAAAGTAGTAGATGAAAGGGTTGTTATCCTTGGTGAAACCAGCCGATTTTGCGTAGTGTTTGGCCAAGACGTCCATAGAGAACTCCTTCTTGGGGTCCTGGGCAGCATACCCGACCATCTGCTTCACGAGACGGGAAGAGAGGTGATGGTTATCACCGCATCCAAGGTAATAATCTATTACAACGTTAGTGGTTGCTGTCTGCCTTTTTGATGTTGCAATCGCATACCTTCGCGGTTGGGCGAGACATCAGCCTCCACAACCGAATGGCGGTTGAGACCACCGATTCCGTTTTTGCCTGAGCCAAGATAGAAAGACAGTCCATCGAGATCTCCACTTCCCAAGACAGCGAAGGTGGCTAGGACCGTTGCAAGGTCTGTACCCATGTTGAAACCACGCGCAGTGGCTTCGAGAACCTGCCCGTAATTGACATAACCATCGCGTGGGAGGTATCCGTAGTTGGCGAGCAAGTTGAGACCTGGGCAAGGACCACGGGAGTCGTTGGGACCGGGGGCTTTGAACTCGTAGCCAGGCTCGGGGCGCTTGTTATCTTGCTTGACAATAGCTTGGCCAACTGAGGAGAGGAGTCCGTCGACAATATCGCCAAGCGACTCCAAGAGGTTGCCGACTGGGCTGAGAAGGCCACCTAGCTGAGCTTCAGCGGCACGGTTTGCAAGTTGTTCGCGTTGCATCTCCGCGCGAAGGTACTGCTCCATCTCTGCGCGGGAGCTAGCACCCATCATGCCAGGGTAGGCGGCAGTGATGGCTGGCAATGCCAGAGTGATTGCTTGAGTGAACCTCATGATTCTGGCAACACAGATTCGTGTATCTGAAGAGAGGGAAGGAGAAGAAACCAAAGATGATCCTGGCTGAAGAGCTGGAGTTGTCTGCACAGTGAGGTGGATTTATACACTTTCCGTTCGCGCAGCTACTCCAAAGTGTACCCATCAGCTTGGTAGGCTCAACACGGGTAGTGTCTGTTGAGGTTTTCCACTTCGAGCATGATCTTCATAGACAGTCGCCGAGGAATTGAGTTACGCTACCGTTTTGGACGGTTGTCATCATGATCAGCAACTAGAACTGGGGAAAACCTAGTCAAAACGAGATGTCTGTACAGATCCACAGATAGGTGCGGGAGGACACGGCGATCCAATCATACTCCATCTAATTACTCTGCTCCATCATAGCCTCGTGGCTTTCTCAGCCAAGTGAGTAAATGCGAGTCAGGCTCATCGCATTCTGGTATTCGGCATAGCCTGAATGATCCACATGTACCCACACCGTAGGCCAGCAACTCGCTTAGACCCAACACCAAAACCCCGGAGCTAAGGTGAAGAATCGCGATGAGAAAGGAGGTTTTTCGATCGGTAAATACGGCTAGTATTCAGGCGGTCTGGTCAAGCCACAAAGGCAAATGAGTTCTGCTGTGACCAGAAGAGGACCATGGTGAGATGAGCTGCTGAGAAAGTTCATGAGAACTGTATGGAGTATAACTACAAATCCAGACATTTTCATAGTATATGCCTGAAAAGTAAGTGTCTACGACGAGACTGTCTCCTACGAATGGGAAAATGTCTGGGTAATGATATCGGACAATTTCGTCTGACTGACGCAGCATATCTTGGTGCACTATGCAGTAGCTTGCAGCATCGGCAGGTGGAATCATAGCGTCGGCTTTGATGTAGGACGGAGAATTTGTGCTAGTCCTCGCCGAACGCGGATGATGAACAGGGGCTGATCTGAGGCTCGTCGACATCAGACCCAGCTGCCGGCTGACTTCATTGCAGCGTGCCAAGTTTGCACAGTATTCTGATTGTTCTAGCGACACCTATGTCATCATGTTGTAGATAGAATTCGGTGAACTCGCCGATTGCGCTATGATGTTGACTAGGATTAGGTCTGGAAATCGGCATGTTGTCGATACTGCATATGCCTATGGAACGAGTCGGGTAGATTCATGCGTCGATCCGGCTGATTGAGATCGACGGCGCTGCGTCCCGCATTCAGATCGAGTTTGCCTAAAAGATGATGCGAAAGTTGGAAACCCGCGTTCTGGCTGCATGGCGTTAGTCGCTCTGTTTTTGGTGTGCCTGACTGCGGAAAGGGAAAGGTTTTAACTGGCAACGTCATTACGCTACCGCGGAGCCTCCTAGCCGATGCTGATCATCAACGCTAGCTTCAACCTTAACCCGAAAGCGAGACGACGTGGCGCTTTCACTCCTGACAGCGCAGAATATGGGACACAGCCATTATGCCCAGGGGTGTTTTGAGCAGAATACATGCCATGCAGTACCAGTCACAACGACTTGGCTTCCTAGCTAGGTAATCACCAATCACAATGTTGGGAGCAAGAACCTACGTAATAGTTTGAGCATAGAGAGCTGATTCTTCGTTCGGACAGTACAGCCCACCGGCAGAATTTGCTCAAGCACACACTGCACGCGATTTCTCTTCGTATTCCACTTATGGGGCTAGACATCCAGGCTTTTCTTCTCAGGAACTATTTCATCGGGAGCCTTTCATTACTAGCTTGAGAGTCGCTCAAAGACCGCAAGGTTAGCGACGACAATCCCTTTTAGAGATCATTCTCTTTTTGAAAAAGTATTCGAAGAGGTATGTTGGATATTAGCACAATAGGTCTCTCTGATTGATGAACTGTGAAAGAAGCAAGAGGTTATTGCACAAGACTACAGTGAGTACAGATACAATCCGTTGATCTGATGCTCACCTTCGCTCTTCAATGCACAGTCATGGTAGCTGCATGCAAAGCGTCTTCGATACTAAGCAGAATGCCAAAAGTGTAGCATTACCAGAGCCTTGCAAGTGAGAGTGAGGGCACCTTCGAGACGTTTGCGCTGCTGGTGAAGAAAGGCCTTACGCAAACGCCTATACGTTTGACGAAGCGGTGCAACACAAGGTGAAAGAGAGACTTTTCTTACCACGCGACGCTCACTTGAGTCAGCTGCCTGTAAAGGGTTTTCTTTTGCTTAACCCAATCTTGAGCTTAGTTAGAAGGCTCACTCGCCCTAACACTCCAGTTGACGAAGGGCTAGATTCTCCAAGAACCTGGCGGAGATGGAAACGGTAGCTGTTACCCCGGCACTCTTACCCATGACTCGTCTAGAGACATGTCTCCGTCCTTTACGGGGATATTTCGAGGCGACAACCAGTGTTCTGAGTTCTTACTGCGACTTGCTCGACTCATATCTATCATACCAGGCCACCACTTCTGATGCATCACGCTTGATCATCAGGCTGTCAGCAACGAAAGAATGGGCAGAATTGCAGCCCAGGTTGCTGGGGCTACCCACGGGAACGGTCAAGGTAGTCTTGCCAGATTTTGAAGCAATTTGGGCTGAAGTAGTGGCAATTCTTGACGCTGTCCTGCTTCAAGATCCAACCAAATGCAGTCTGGAGTTCTGGAATCAGCAAGTCAACTACCGCGGTCTGAGAGTACAGCCCGTCGTCATATTAGTATGCGACACGCTCATGGATCTATCACCCGACTTCAAGGATTGGGTCATGCATATCATAAACTCTCAGCCGCGCTATCATGATGTTCAGGGTGATCTCCAAGCTCAGTTCAAGGCACGTGAGTTGCTGGGCGCCAACACTATCCCCGAGATGGCCCGGATAATCACCACAATTCCTCATGATTATGAGACGATCTGGGGTGGAGTTGCTGTATTTGCCAGATTGGTCCAGCATATGATTGATCACCACCAAGAAATGAGAACCTTCTCGAGCGGTAATCCTACTCTCAACCAGTACCTCAACGAACTAGTGGATCATCATCGCGCTCTGGTCTCCGACCCCTTCACAATAACGCCCTTAGCACTACGTCAGCAACTTGCATCGTGCGATGTCCGTGGTACAGCCAGGCTGCTAGTATGGGATGCTGCGACACTCTCAGACCAACCCTCTTATACTGGCCTTCCTTGGGACATGTTCAGGAACTTCGTCGACGGTCTCATGCACGTTGTCGGTGCGCTTGGACCAGTGTGTATCGGTCATGTACGAACAGCGCTCTTCGTGCTCCGATTAGATTGCTTCCTGGAACCCGACGCTGCGAAAGATGACACATGGATCTGGCTACCCGAGGAATGGGACGATGAGTACGAGTCTGACGGCGAGTTTGATCCAGATGATCTACCAGAAGTCTGCTTCGAACCTATCGGCCCCACTATCAGGACCGAACAGCACGCCTTCGCTGTCACCAATATTCTTGATCTCCCTGAAGAAGACTGTTCAATTTGCCGTGATACGCTCAACGTTCATGAGACTGTACGCGACGAAGTCCCGGTCAAGATAGACTGTGGCCACACTTTCCACTACGGCTGTCTGAGTACCCTGATCAACGGTATTTCCAAGTTTTCCAATTTATGTCCCAACTGCAGGCAAAGGGTGTGTCCCCGAAGACCCAAACGGCTGAAGGACGATAAAGAACTCCAGAGTGCGCGATTGCCGGGAGAACAAGATGAGGCAGAACCAGTGCGTTTTCTCCAGGACAGGTATGGTGATGTGGTTATGACGGACGAATGAGAATGCGGTTAGTACTACAATAGAGCATATTAAGAGCAATAAAGATATAGGTAGAACACCTGATAGACTACAATTCTACTTATATTTGTAAGTATCCTTGTTAGAATATAGTGTAGGATGTAAGGCAGGAACTGTTGTTTCTGTACCTTTCTAGTGCGGGATAGCGAAGCGGAAGACGGAATGGGTGTCACAAATCTCGACATAGAAGTAGCTTCGGCATCTGATTAGCGCCGGGTCGCTACCGCCTCAGTTCACTTTGCCAAAGAGAGAAACTAGATATCTGATTTTAGCAGAGTACTCCTTCCTACTACAACAAAGCGTATTAGAGCTATAAAGACATATATAGAGAATCTAGAAGTCTATGATAGCATTAATCTTCATCATCTCTCTTGTGAGGAACTAGTTTAAGCTGCAAACTAGAGCTTGTTATCTCTACATGTTCTGTTTTTCTCCTGTATGGGGAGATTGATATATCTCACGTTGTAGTGCTTAATTGCTCAATATTCACATGTACGGATCTTTCCTACACGTCAGTTCGTCCGTAAACTTCGATAAAAAAGCATATCCCCATTCCCCAGTCGCACAGCCAAAGTGATCACTCCAAGGATAAATCACATCCATGACAAGGCTCTGATGAGCATCACAACCCAAATACAGCCCAAGAAGCGCTTTTTGTTATCACAGTCATCACCGTGTGGAAA
>Ga0265797_10006262_pt1 | contig 16913 bp, 16 predicted proteins | sample P2T30metagenome_FD_192433 | JGI IMG/M metagenome (GOLD analysis project Ga0265797, IMG submission 192433) | Plant litter microbial communities from East Loma Ridge, Irvine, California - P2 T30 | ecosystem: Environmental > Terrestrial > Plant litter > Unclassified | place: USA: California...
CTCGGTGCCTGCTGAAGTAAAGAAGGATGATGGTATGCGTTCAAGGATGTGGTGTATGGATGGTTCGGGGTATGTGATGTGTTCGAGGAGGGGAAGGTCGGCGGATATGGCTTTGAGAAAGCGGTACCGATCCAGCAATTCAGCTGAGCTCTTCGTCCGCGATGCGATAGGGATATGATAGATGTCTTCTGTTCATGTTGTTAGTTGTGTGACTACTACACGCGCATACTTTATCGTACCTTGACAGCCGCGCTTCCTCCACAAGCAGTCATCCGCATGTCCTTCGGTGATGAGGTCCTTGTATCTGTCTACCAAAGCCTCGTCGATATCAAAGGCCAGGTCCTCGCTCATCTCGAGCTCCTTGCCGTTAGCATCTTTACGCTTTGGCCTCAACTTGACCGCAACACGATTTTCACATCCACCTTTGCAAGCCACCGTATTCCAGATATCGCAGCTCCAGCCCCGCTTTGCCCATTCAACCTCGTTGATGGCATCCGGCTTGGTAGTCCACTTCCGCACATCTGCAAACGTCTTCAGTCTCTCGAGGAAGTGGTCTTGGCTATATGGCTGGAAGTTTGGTGCTTTGCGCGGCGTAGAGGCTTTCGGGGTTGAGGTTTTTGGCGTTACCAAGGTCTTGCCCACAACTTTGATGGTGCCTTCTCTTCGTGGTGTCATAAGCTGTTCCTTTAGCTGTCGGATGCGCTCTTGGCCTTCGGATATACCCCTCTGACGCTCCATGCTCAGATTTGCGCTGCGCGGGCGCTTGCTCGGGTGTTCAGAGCTGCCAGTCTCGGAAAGCGCCGAGAGCGAAGCAGTAGAAGCATTCGACTCTTGCAAAGTGCTCGCGAGGGAAGTAGTCGAATTGCTTGCCGTGAGGTTGTCGAGGAGCTTGTGGAACTTGCGCTTTGTGGTCGCAAGCGCGGGCTGCTCTGCCGAAGCCATTCTGTCGGAGTGAGAATAGTGCGCTGTGATGCGGATCTATGGGCGGAATAATCCGAGTTTGATTCTGAGATGCGCGCGTCGGTGAGGATGTCTTTGTGTCGATCTTTGTTTACTATCGCGTAAGTCGGATGCACAGCTCGGTTATCCGCTCAACTTCGGATGGATGTGTCGAAAACGATACAACAAGACTTCTGCTTCGTGAGACAAGACAGCGGTCTCGAATGTCTGTGCATCAAGACGAGTCGAAAGCCGTTGGTGTTGTTGCTATGGCGTCCAGGCCAGGACGAAAGCAGTAACCTCCGCCCGCAGCGCACAGACCAGCCCTCTATGGATGATGGGTTGCGTCAATCCACCCGGCTGCAGAACCCCACCAAAGAAACGAGGGGCTGAAGATTGTTAGTGTTAGCCCATGCCCGCCCAAATTGCGCCATCAAGATTCTTCTTGCTAGCATTCGTCATCCTGGCTATCTCCATCTTCAATCCATCGTTGCTTTCTCGTAGTGTTGCTCGTCTCTCTCAACTGAAACACCACATCTACCCGTCGACCGCACTTCATCCATCACAACATTTGTATACGAATTCGAATCGAAGCATACACACAATGGCCTACGAGAAGGAATTGGAGATCGCTCTCCTGGCTGTTCAGCGAGCATCCATTCTCACAAAGTCGGTTTACTCGAGCCATTCCAAGGGCACGCTGTCCAAGAGCGATTCCTCCCCTGTCACAATCGGCGACTTCGGCGCGCAAGCCCTGATCATCGCATCGATAAAGCATGCTTTCCCAGAGGACGAAGTTGTTGGCGAGGAGGACGCCAACGACCTGCGCAAGAACGACTCGCTCCGTGACCTTGTCTGGGATCTGGTACAAGCAGCGAAGCTAGAGGACAGCTCTGCCGAGGAGAAGATTGGTGGACCCATCAAGAGCGCAGATGCTATGCTGTCAGCGCTTGACCAGGGAAACAGTGAGGGCGGCAGGAAGGGCAGGATCTGGGCACTTGACCCCATCGACGGCACAAAGGGATTCTTGCGTGGTGGACAATACGCTGTCTGCCTGGGTCTGCTCGTAGATGGTGTACCTACCGTAGGTGTCATCGGCTGCCCCAACCTCCCAGTCGACGACCAGGCTCCCCTCACCACGACTACTGGACAAGACGCAGACGACAAGGAGGGCAAGGGCGTGCTATTCGGTGCCGTAAAGGGACAGGGTGCTACAAGCCGACCGCTGAGCAAGGGTGCTCTCACAGAAGCAAAGGCCATCAAGATGAAGCCCCTCTCAGACGTCACCCAAGCCACATTCTGCGAATCCGTAGAAGCAGGCCACTCATCACAAGGCGACAACGCTGCCATCGCATCAAAGCTCGGCATCACCAAGCCTTCAGTTCGCATGGATTCGCAAGCCAAGTACTGCTCCATTGCCCGTGGAGCCGGTGACTTGTACCTCAGACTGCCAGTCAGCAAGACATACCAGGAAAAGATCTGGGACCACGCTGCCGGTGTGGTCCTCGTTCAGGAGGCAGGTGGTGAGGTCAGCGATGCGTACGGCAAACCTCTTGACTTTGGTCTCGGAAGGACACTCAGGGAGAACAAGGGTGTGGTAGCTGCGCCAAAGGATGCGTTTGCAGAGGTTATCAAGGTTGTCAAGGAGGTTTTGAGCGCTAAGGAATAGATAATGTGATAGTCTGAGCAATGATACACATGTCTTGACACCAGATCATGCAGCTACCTCATGCAAGGAAATGAGACAAGCATTCGTCAGAGCAGTCAACAGAGGGCTGACTGAAGGAGAAAGATTGACTATAATACAGACAAGTTCAAACGATTGAATTGAATCAAGACCAAATTCTAGAGTGAACAGCAAGGATGAACGCCAAAATGCGTAACGTAAAAGAGTACAAGTTTCCCATGTCCGCCTACTCCTACTCCAATATTCCCGTATGCCCACCAAGCCGTAGCTATTTCCCGTTTCACCGTATTTCCCTTGGGTATCGCCTGCTTTAGATCCCGCCTCCTTAGAGACTGTAGATCCCTAACCTTACTCCTTAAAGTCAATTTAATGTTTCTTTGTAGGACTTGCATCCAAAGAGATTTTCATGCTGTGTTGTTGAAATGAGCAGTAATTGCGTCGCGTCTGCGTGGTCTAGTCTCATGCCGTGATTGTGGTTGTGGGTGTAAGAATACCTCCAACCAGAGTATCATCACCGGACTCGTCAACAAAGGTACTTTCAGCGCCCGCGTCAAGGTCGTCGGTATCTATGTCCGCCTCGGCACCGGTGTCGTTGACCTCGTCAGACTCTTCTCCGTTGTCATCGTGTATGTGTTCAGGCTCGACTTCTACCGGCACATGTAGTATGTGAGCACTCATGCCGGGCACAGGAGTTAGGTGCATCTGAGCTAGCCCCTGCTGAAGTGCTTCGACATCCTCATTGACGTCTTCAGTCATCTCGACGTTATTCTCTTCATCGTCGGAATGGTCATAAGCGGCGTGGTAGGGTGAAGGTCCGGATGCACTAATCGTCGTCAAGTTCGCAGGCTCTTCCATGACACCGAATTCTGTTGTTACAGTAATAGAGTCTGGGCTCGGAATGGGTAGGTCGTGCGTGAACGATGCGGAGGAGCCGTCCATGGTCGGGTTGCCGGTGCTTTCATCGTATACTGTTGTGAAAAACTCGAACATTGCTCCAGCCAACTCATCTGCCATTCCGCGCTCTTCCTTGTCTTTCCTCTGCTTAGCTATCGCACGGAGCTGTTCCTCTTTCTTCTGTTTGATCTCTGCTTCAAGCCGGCACTTCGCGCGAACATTGGGTTTGTGTGTGCACGTTGGACAGTGATAGTTGACAGTGCAGAACGTGCATGTGCAAGCTGGGTTCGAGGATGCACATTGCTGAAAGGTGTGTTAGTGAACAGATAAGAAGAGATGTTGGGAATAGACTTACATCACAGACAAGAACTGCACACTCCGAGCATTCCTTCAGAATTCCCGGACACTGTGGTCGGTTGTCTCCTGCAGGCCTTGGGTATTGACAGAAATACGCACCACAACCACTCCACTGCACGGGATGCCGTGGATTGCAGGGCAATGGAAGCGGGTTCATGATTGCATGGTTAACCGGGACACGTTGAGAATTCGGCGACCAAGCACTAGTGGGTCGGCCGCGAACGCCAGATACACTGAAAGAGCGTGGACGTCCGGTGCTGATAGGAACAAAAGAGAGCGAGGTTGCAAGTTGGAAAGGTTCGGGGTTTGAGATGGAATTGAAGGACGTTGTGGCCGACATATCGACTGACGAGTGCTGAGGAGCAACCATGATCTGCGACTGAGACATGGGTGTCTCGGAAGATTCAGATTCATTGTCACCAGTGGAGTAGAAATCAAGATGGGATGACGATGCTGTAGGTGTGCGTTCGGGATCCGGTGTGCTGGCCCTGTTTGGATTGAACTCTGGTATAACAAGACGCTGTGGCGGCTCGTTGTGCGATCGTACGTGCTCTCTCTCGGTATGCAAATCCCGATAGCCACACTTGCGAACCTTTAGCGCTCTGAAATCATGCTCTTTGCAAATGGGGTTCTTGCATGCCCGACATGACACTTTCCAGCGGAAGCTTCGGTAACAGTCGTTGCATAGACCTCTCGGACATGTTTGCTGTTGCAAATCAAGCGAGTCCTGCTTCAAGTACGACAGGATATCAACATCCTCCCCAAGCACGTACTCATACAGGCCGTTGTTCTTCAACTCGCGGACGTAGTCGACAGGCCGAAGCGTGTTGCTGAAGTCCGGATCTTCAAACTCCTTCGTCCGCGGTAATGGTGCTGCGCGTATCTTATCAGCGCCTCTGCCGCCTAATCCGGTGCCTAGCACAGCAATGCCGCCACCACCAGAAAAGATAGGCTCCAGGCAACACCAATGCATGTTTAGTTTTGGTGGCTCTCGATTCGCTGGAGGTACTGGCATTCCGTTGTTCCCGCCGTCTTCGGAATCAGATGAGTCGTCGTCCTGTGCGCTTTCATTCATGAGATTTGGTGATCGGGTGGCACCAGGGGCCCACCAGAAGCGATTCTGATCAGCCTTCTCCTCTTGATTCCTGTCCTCCAATGGTGCAGAAGACCCTGATGCGTGTCCGAGTGTGCCGCCCAATGTGCTGCTGTTGCCGAAAGCCAGGTTCGCGAAATGCCGTGTCTTCACGCGTTTCCTCGGTATCGGTCTGTTGAAAGCGCAACTTGCACAAAGCGTCTTCCGGCAACCCATGCAGTGCATGCGGACACTGCACGACTCGCATCGCTCCAGAATAGTGTCATTACATTGCGCACATTTGACCTCTTCAACAAACGCAGTGTGGCTCCTTCGCTCGTGTACCGGGACATGCTTGCCTTCTCCTGCGGAGTTCCCACCCTCTGGGCCGAGGGGCTCGCCGTCCTCTCCTGTCTCAGCAATCTCCCATAGTCTGCCATCGTGTTCGCCCAACTTTGCCGTGCCTTCCACAGGACCGATGCGGTTGCTTGATCGCCATAATCTATCAAAGGGTACCCAGACTTCCATGTTCTGCGGTCCTGCTCTTCCTGCGTGGTAGTCCTTCCTCCGGTTGCACCTGCCGCCTGGTGTCGGACACCATGCTGTATCTGTCCAAATTCCTAATTGGTGGCAGATCTCGATGAGCTGGTGTGTGGGGTCGGAATCGGAGTCTCTCCGAATAAGGGAGGAGGGGAGATAGGGCCGTCGGCGGTGGTGACGACAACGGTAGGTGTATAGGCTCTTCAGAGCGAGGTCTCTCTGCATCCATGGCGCGTCCTTTAATGTGTATGGCTCCAGGAAGGGGACAATGTGGTACTTGATGGAGACATTCTTGCAGCCTCGTACGGACAGATGCTGGAGGGTGTCGATCCGCGGGGCAAGGACGCTCCCGACCAGCGCAATTCCTGTCACGGCCGTGTTGCAGAGGTCCAGGCTGGTCAATCGTGTGCCATTTGGCGATATGATCTGCTTCAGCAGTGCGTCGAACGAGTAGGCCTTGGACTGGCGTTCCCTGTTCTCGGGCGTCTCATTGCCTGGCGAGCCCACTGCAACGGCGGGCTGAGGCAATCGAAAGGACAGCGTCTTCCACGCGAGCGGATACCTTTGCAGGAACTGGCGCAAATGACGTGATGTGTGGTAGAGTTCGAGGAGGGTGACGGTGGAGATCTGGGCGAGGAAGGATTCAAGGACAGGCGGGTAGGAGGTGATGATTGATTCGAACAGACTGAGGGCGGCTCCCGAATTTACGGCGTCGTTCCGCGTTGTCGTCTCGGTGTGCGTCGTCGGCGGGTTGGGGGCATCGCGGGTGGTGCAGGCCCAGAAGTCGCCCTGGCTGCCGTGGTGTTGCGTGCTCATGCTTCGCGGATTGCTGGCGAGAGTGAAGGTGTCTGCACAATCACGGCCGGGGAGGAGAGAGGAGCGACATGCACGGGTGGAGCGCGTTGAGTCGTGTCGCGCAAGCGAAGGTGGTCGTGTGAGATGGCTTGGCCAGCCGTCAGTCGCAAGTCAGGGTTCTTGGGCTTGGGCCAAGGATGAAGGCGATCCGTTGGCCGTCTCCGGGCGATCTTTCTGGCCTCACCGATAGCCAGGCGCGACTAGAACTCCCACTTCACTCTGATATTCGGCTTACGCTGCCGATACTCTCATCACAGACGCGAAACTTGACATGCCAAGCTGAGACTTTGATAGATACGCATTCGGCCCTCCTCATGCTGGTACCGGCGCCAATCAGCCTATCAGCCAGCGGCACATTGCAGTCCCTCCCTCAGCCTTGCCGCCGCAACCCTCTGCCAACTCAACACGGTGCATCACCTGGCGACACTAGTGCGCTTTGCTTTTGCTTGTTGGTAGACTTGATCTTTCAATTCGATTCGCCTGTGCGCGATACTAATCACACCATCCGCGCTTGTTGTGCGACTGCTACTGAAACGCCTTTACCCCGCTGTCCAGCCTGTGCCCATTCGCCACCCCTAGGGATATCATTGTTGAAGGAAACAAACGCAGAAACCGACAATATTACATAGGATACGCTAAAGGTGAATCAACCAGTGCGCCGGAGACAACTTTAAACAAAATCATTGGCCCATTTAACCGTGCATCCAATGTTCTCCAACAAAAAGAAAGGGTCGCAGGGACCTTGTGCGCTACTGAATGCACACGCAGGGCGGTATCCGGAGCCCTGGGATGAGAGTGGTTTATATCCGGATTAAACAATACCTCAAGCGAAATGAACACCATCCTAGAACACCCAGTTGCCCTGGGTATCGCGGTCTTCAAGACCGTCAAATAGGACAATATCCCATTGATCTGACTCGTCGTCAGCCGGCGGCCACAAAGAGTTGTCGATGAACGAAAACACTGGAAGATGTTGCCCCGTAGCAGTGGCGTTCAACAGCTTGCCTGCATCAGAGTCGATGTCGAATACTGGCCGTATGGGCAGCTTCATAAACTCCAACTCCACTGTTCCGAAGAACGGTATTGTATGGCGTACTTTGCCAACGGGCTGTTTGCTCGGGTCTAGGGACGAGAGGATCTTCTTAAGCACCACAGCACTGCGCGCCGCGATCCTTTCGCGTGGGCTTGCGCTGGCCAGCTTTTCCATCTCGCCGATAAGACGGCAGATCATAGCAAAATCTGTTCCTTTGGTCTTCTTCACCTCGCTCTTCTCCTTTGTGCCCAGCTCGATGACGATGTCGAGTGTGAGAGTGACGGCGGCAATGAACACTCCGATCTCGGCGAAACGACAGCAGGCTTGTGTGATATTTGAGTTGCGAAGGGCAAACCATCTCATCAAGACGTTTCGGCAGGCCTGTAACGCGGTGACCTTGGAGTAATCATATCGGTTGTCCAGATGTGCTCTGAGTAGATAAGGCAAATGGATGAATATCTTCATCTCAAAGTGCCAGACTTGCACCATCAGTCGTTCCAAAGCAGCAAATGACTCTGGTGATCTTGCCGTAGACGGGATGTTTGGCACCTCCCAAAAGTCCTTGGGCATCTCCTTCATGCATAACTCCAGCTGTTCGTCCAGTGCCAGCGCCGCTGAGTATGCTTGGGGTGAGACATCGCGATCAAGCTCTGCCACTTGTCTCGTCATGTAATTGAGTTTCGAACGATGGATTAGATGTGCATCGGCATCTGTCGCAATTGGATAGTCATCCGCGCCGAACGGCAGGCGGAGATGTAGTCCCAGATACCGATCAAGGTCGACGAAGGAGCGCCAGATCGATTTTGCATTCGTGACCGCCGGGATTGCCGGGTTAAGATCCTCTTGCGCGATAATGCGTTGGAACCCCATCAGGTGGGCCAGGCTAAGACCGCGGCGCACAACGAGCCATGACTGCCGCAGTGAAGCACTGTTCATGTGAAAAAGAGCCAAGAGCAACAGCGTCTCGAGTCCATGCAGAGTCATCATCTGTTCATCTGAGGAAGTTACAAGTGATGTTACCGTTGAAACATAGTTTTGCATCGTTGCGTCTAAGTTCCACATGCTCGAGAGTCGCGAACAGTCGAACTCTGGTGGGAGAGAGTTGATACAAATCGCCAAATGTAAAAGCGTGCGCGCCACGATAATGGTTCGCTCTTGTGCAACGGCTTGCATGTCCAGAGCATACGACTGCAAGTCCTTGTGGACATAGATTTCCTTGGAAGCCCGGTAGATGCCTTCTAGGATCATCCACCCATTAGACGATTCGAAGATGATGTCTGCATCATGTTGTGAGGGTAGTAGGGCTGCCAGTGTTCGATGGTTTCTGTCATAGCCTGCAGGCTGCCCTTTGGTCCCCGGTTTGTCGACCAAGGTACGGATAGAAGGCGCTGACGTCCATGTATATGCTCCGAGCTGGCAACATTAGTGCAAGCGATATGCGGGAACAATGCTGCTTACAATACCGTCGCCCAGTGAGGAGATGCTGTACGCGTCACTTCGGTATCCGGACATATCCGGTTTGCTTTCTTTCTCACTAGAGCCCGAGGCAGTGAGGGTAGGACTGCGCGGCGCAGTATTGACTGCGGCTGTGGTGGCATTTTTACGACACACGAATCTCTCAAATAACTGCTCGAGTTTGCACAGCCTTTCTTGGATGTGTTTCGAGCATGGGTTTACTTCGTCTACCCGATCCGGTCCTGGGTTGTCCATACTTGTGCGAGGGCTGATTGTCGCTGGGCTAACATCGACTTGAACCTTGGGTTTTTTGCCTGTAGTATGTTTAGCATTTATAATTGAGCGTACATGAATGGGTTGTGATCTCACATTCCCAGCATGCCCGGCGAAGACTCTTGGAGGGTCTCTTCTTGGAAGTGTTACTCGCGTTGCTTAATGAATCCATGTTACTCTTAACGACACCAAATAATAGACGCGATGTAGTTGACGGAGACCCGAATTCCTGTCACGGAACCATACCAAATAAGGGCGGCCATGTTACTTTCATAGTGGGGTGAAGGTGTTGCGATGGCAATTGCTGATGTGGAGCTGACTCCTCGGGGCGGCGGCCGGGATTCGTCCGTAACGGAGGCCGAGCATTACTCTAGTTTACTAAGTCATATAGTTCCGGGAATGTGCAACGGCTTCTTCGGCTCGTACAAAAGCATGGCCACCTCAGTAAGCGCGGTTTTTCTTAATGTCTAGAAATCCCTCGTTGTTGAGAGTCTCGAGGTGTTCTGATCTCCTTTCGTTGTTCTGAAGGCTCGTCCGGCGATGGAGTTAGGGAATTGGAATTACTGAGACACCACCGGCAGGAAAGATGCCCCGGCGGAGGTAATCCACAGGGCGACCAGTGCTTATGCGGCCAATCTCCGCGGTGTAGGAGGTCACATAAACAAAGCCACCCGCGATGTTGACAAACCTCTCGGACACGGATACTTTGTCACCAACATGTCCTTCAAGATCGTAATTTCTGGTGTCACTGGTCGCATCGGTGCGCATGTATTGCATCACGCGCTACGAAATCCACTCGTATCGACGGTTATCGCATTGTCACGACGGCCCCCACCCGGGATCGAGACGCACGCTAAGCTCGAGGTAGTGCTGCTTGAGGACTTTACAAAATACCCCGATGATGTGCTTGCGAAGCTGTCCGGAGCAGACGGGTGCATCTGGTACCCAGCCACTCGCGTCTTTTCGCGCCATAGTTACTAATGTTGTCAAGGTGTATGACAACGACTGCTGGTAATCCTGTGTTAGAATTAGAGTATCCCAAGGCGTTCGCTGAGGCGTTTGCATCGACAATGCCAGTCGGCGCAAAGCCCTTTCGGTATTTACACTTGTCAGGTGGCATGGTTGAACGCGATCAAGACAGGTCATTATGGATGAAAGGCTCCATGCGCAAGACCAAAGTAGGCGATTCTTTTCGTTCTATAGACCACGCGCGTATATTGCAGATAGAATGATCCGAAACAAGCTGCCAAAGTGCTGACTTTGCAAAGGGCCGGGGCGAAGTTCAGATGGTCGACTTTGCAAAGACCCACGAGAACTGGATCACGATCGTAGCTCGACCAGGCATGGTCGTACAGAGAGGTAGTATTATTGGTGAAGCTTCGATGATGGTTGCAGGCTCCTCTGGCTCTTTCATTCGATATGACGAGCTTGCGCTTGCACTCATCAATGCGGTCATGCATGGCAGTGAGGAGCTCTTACTCCCTGCGGCGCTCGTGCAGCAAGGCCAGCAGTTGGTGCAGGGGGGTCGGTAAAGAACCCACTCGGTCAAGGACCCATTTGGTCAAGATGGAGGGCAGGCATGGTGGGGAAGATATGTCAGATTCCATTCGATCCACGAGCTGGCGGCGAAGGCGTGGCGCCAAACCATTGCCCAGTGCTGAGCCTCTAGATATGTTTCGCAATAAGTCTCAATATCCGGTACGATCCGTTTATGCGCCTGATCGATGATGGTCCATCCATGCTCATCCGCTAGATGTTGGTATACCCTAATTCCGATGCTTTGTGATGGCGCCAAAGCGTAACATTCTCAGGCGTACATATCATCATAGTCTTCTTCTTCATCGTCCACAGGCGGCGGTGGCGGTTGCTTCTTCTTCAAAAGTTCTTTGCGATCCAGAGGGCATGTTGAGTTCAGCTTAAGCCAAGGACCTATGCAGTCCAGATCGAAGCGATGATCCTCGTGGCACGGCAGCTGGACAACGAGGGGATATTTGTCTATGCATGTACCAATTAGCCGAGCTCCTCGTTCGCTTCACTGAGGCACGCGACTTACCTTCAAGGAATGGGTTCACACAGATGGGACATGTATCGGAAGGCTTCAGCGCTTTCTTCGGTACCCGCTCCAGTTCATCCAAGAAGCTGTTGGGCACACCCTTCAACTCTGTGGGCGGATCGTCGGCATTGGCGCGGAGTACCTCAATCATGTTTGCCAACAGATCCCCATGTTCGTTGCTCTCGTCCGCTGGTCGTCCGCGCATAGTCTCAAAAGCGTTGGCAAGCAAGCGGAATGCCGCCGTCATGTTTTCGGGCTGCGGTAGAGCATTGGCATTTGTGTGAGCGTGGGGATCCGACGTGTCAACCAGTTCAAGCTGAGAAAAGAACGTCGACAGGTCTGGTCGACGTGAGGGTTGTCGCGACTTGTCGTCCTCTGTGGAGATGTTGTGTTCGACTGTCTGCGTCAGTCTTTGCACGGCGCCTGTGTTTACCCGCAATTACCTTCGTAGCCAGACATGGTGGCGATTTGTCAGTGTTAGGTTGGGATTTGCGTGTCGGCCGCTGTCGTTGCCAGCTGAATTTATGAAGCTACGCGGAGTAAACGCGTCACAGCAGCCTACAGCCCAACGACACGGAGAGGGCGACTGACCCCTCAGTTGTGGCGCAGGTGGCGTTGGGCCGCATTCGCCTTAGCCCTCACTAGCCACACCTCCACCCGACGGCCATCTGAACCCAGAACCAAACACCTCGCCTTGGTATTGTCATGCCATAGTCTTTTCCCTGGATGGGCCGCTGCCCTGTTCTCGTTGCATCGACGTGTGGCGCAGTACTATCCGCCACCCCCTCGCACCCTCGCAGACCTCGAAGAAAACTTGGCACCAGGAAAGCTTATCCATGCTGTAGGGATTTTCTGTGCACCTACGCGTTCACTCATAGTAGATGGGAAGGTCAAGCGGCCGGTGTCAGTCGCCGAAAGCAACTGCGCAAGATTGCCATGTCAGTGTGCGCCTCCCCTGTCGAGTGACGCTACCTGGGAACAGCCCTGGAGACAGGTCGTCGCTCGAGTAACACTTGACTCTGTGCGTATCTTTTTTATATCCGGGGAAACAAGCAAGTCAAGGCCAGGTACAAGTCTCGGCAAGACGCGACTCCATTGGAAACCACTGGCGCGCACTCGAAGCAGATAATTGGGGCGTTGTGGAGCCGGTGATCCAGATCATGCACAGCCTCCTAGTGCCCGCAAGTCGTCACGCACACATTTCACTGACATACCTCACAACACAACCAAAGGGGCGCAGCCGTAGCGGCAACACTGCTACAGGAGTCGGACACAAAAGGCGAGGCAGCCTCTGTGACACTTGAGGTCTGACGCTTCACACTGCCAGTAGGAGACTTACAGCGCACTCTACCACAGCTTTGACCGACGCCGACACTTATTACTTCTCTACAACACAATTCCCTCCATGTCGCTGCTCGTCATGTCCACAGATCCACCTTCCGCTTTAGATCGGTTATCGCCTTCCTGGATACGACGCCCAATGTCTCGACGATCGACGTCGCCCCAGAAAGAGTCACGGCCAACAACAGCAAACGGCCTACTTTCACCAGAGCCAGCACAAGCATCTAACAACAGCGATGGCTCACGATCACCGCGCTCAAGTTCATCTGGTCGACGTGGTTCCGTTATGGAGTTGGTCAACAGGTTGCGCTCATCATCAAATGCCAGCCTATCAAGCAACAAATCACAAGACGCGGACTTTAGTGAAATCGAAAATTGGTTCTTTGGATTTCGAAAGTACAACCAACTAGTCAGCAACACCATAACGCCAAACCAGGCCTATCCATCGAAGGAATTTTCGAAAGCCTCTAAAGCGTTGACGAAAAACTGCGGAGGCAACTTTCTTCACAGCCTGCCAGAGGCAGTATTCGATTTCTCTCTACTTTGGTGTCCTGCAGGGCAGATGATTAAGAAGGATGTCAACGAACCGTCCTGGAGCTGGACTGCATATGAGGGTCCGGTTAATTTTCCATTCGACCCTACGACCTGCCCAGATATTTACAAAATTCCACGGAGCGAGGGCGAATGGTTCCAGTCAGAGGTGGTAAACTTTCACATCGGGCCCGAGTCGGCGCAATATACAGTCCGACGCGAAAAGGGCAACTCCCTGCGCATCCGGTACCCGCCATATTTCCACGCACCACGCGGATCAGATCACAGCAACGAGTCGAATACGCTTCGTTTTACAGCACAAACCATCTCTGCGGACGCCTTCATTGCAGAACAAATACAGCATGAAGAGAAGGATATTCCATGCTCACACCTCATCAACGTTGAGAAGAATTCGCACTGCGGTGTCATAATGGATTACGAATCAGCGATATCTGAGCCATCATCCACAGGTCCCTTTGAGTTTGTTCTGCTGTCTCGCAGCCTATGGCGCGAGCCCTCACCCGACAGCCGGAAACCTGGCTTGAACACCATGCACCCCCCAGGTACACCCATCTGGAACGGAGAGCGATTCCTTTGGGACTCGCGCGTCCACGACCATGACGAGCAATTTGCGACCGGACCCTGGAAGATGCTGAATGTCATGCTGATTAAGTGGGTCGGTGAGCATGCGGAGCGAGTGGCGATTGCGCGGATACACGAAGACGAGTGGCTACAACATAACCCTACGAGGGCGGACATTGTACTTCGTTGAATTTCTTTTGTTTGGTGACGCGCGTTTACGAAGGGCGTGATCGTGTCGGTTTCAACATGCTTGCGCACTACATGACGCGGCCTGTTTCTTTCTGGAGTGATGAGGCGGATAGTGTAGAAAGATACCATTTGATAGTGCTCTACAAGCACGGGAGGTAGCACATTCTGCTACACGTTTGTTTTGTATCAATACAAGGGGATAGTATGACTCGCTCTCGATTCGGAGAGTGTTCTCATTTACCAGACGATACCAGATCAACTAGCTGTTCTCTTACTTAAACTCTTGCATCTATGGAAAGTCTTATTAGTTCCATAACGAGCTCCTCGACAACGGTCGCTCTGGCGGAAGTGCAGCCACACAATGTCTCTGCGTTGCAATTGCCAGTGATGTTGAGACTAATGTAAACAAACACAGCCTCTTGTCCTGGGTGTAGAGACTTCACGGTGAAGGTGAACCCGAAACGTCTGCCTTTAGTTGTCCGCCCTGCCTTGGCAAGACCTTGTTTTGATCTCAGTCCCTGGCACCTTCCTCCATGGACGTCTCGCCACTCGAATTGCACAAGTTTCGTATCTGGATTCCTTTGACCGCCACGTACACGTTACTCTTCGGGATATCTGCGATGACGGCACGAAAAGAACGGGCAGCGCAGGAAGCTGTGATACAGAACTTGCGCGCAGAAGGTCAGGCACTGCAGAAGAGGTTGGCGGTAACATCCTCTATTTTGTGCGTATTGGTGTTCAACGGCTGACCTGCTGCTAGACCGTGGTCTCAGAATACGGTCAATACTTGAAGAAGTCCAACGGCGCGAGCGAGCTTGTTCGCAGCGAAGTAATGAAATCACAAAACACGACTACAGTCACTATCCCTAGGACTGCAAGTAAGAATGTCATGAAAATCCCAACTAACAATGCCATGGATGCAGTCATACTGGTTCTCATCGATGGCATGAGCCACATGGTACACCGTTCATCGGAGTTTTTTGTCTTGTATTAACGTTCTGGCAGGTTCATGACAAGTTGTACAGCAACGATGGAGGTGCGGAAACCGCGATGCGTCTTCGCGCTGTTGTGCGCGAGAAGCTTGCAGCAGTACTCCCCGCCATCGCGCGGAGCGGGCGGTATCAAATCGTTATCAAGATCTTTGCTTGTTTGAAGAGACTTTCAAACCATGTCATCGGTGGAAAGAGACCTTTGGCAGTCCACTTTGCCGAATTTACGAAAGTTAGTCCGTTCTTTGACTTTGTGGACACGGGTGATGAGAACCAGGTGTCGATAAGAATCAGTGGTAATACTTGCATCTTTTTGTCTTTGAATAGTGGGCTGACATACTGGGTTTCAGAAAACCTTAAATTACACATGGCGAGTGGACAGTGTAAGCACATATTCTTCTGTGCGGGTGGATCACCAAGATACTATGACACATTGAATCGCCATCTTGCACAGAAGGAGAAAGTGACAATAGTCACCGGCTTGGTTGTTGATGAGAACATCCGTAGGCTTGGCTTGCGTACAGTATCGTTCGCCAACGTCTTCAAAGCAAGCCGGCTGAACTATGGAGTTATCGACACTACGACCAAGCCAACTTCTACCAAGGCTCCAGCGGAATTGATTACGCCCAAGGTCTGTCATTCACACTGTCTAAAGATGTCCCACTAACAATGATCTTAGCTTGCGAATACCTCCGTTACTGTTGTACCGACTAAAGGTCTCACCAATGTCAGCTTAGTTACCAAAGAAGTAGATGCGCCTCCTCTTCCGTCACCCCTACCCACACAAGCTCGCTACGGTCTTGTTCCTATCAATCTAACAAGGCAACGACTCGATTTTCGGCTGCAAATTCCAACTCCTGCAGAGCTTCAGGCCTACAAAGAACGTACCAGGGTCCTGGAGCTCTGTATCGATTTCCACTTACACGGAAACTGTATCGCAAGCGATTGTATGCTATCCCATGGCAACCCTCTGAGTCCAGACGTCTGGAACGTTCTAGAATACAAAGCACTCGGAACACCATGTTCCAAAGGACATGAATGTCGAAGCTTGGATTGCATCAACGCGCATGTTTGCCAGAAAGAGGAGTGCGCTCGCGCGGGCGGGAGGGCAGCCTTGTGCGGGCTGACAGATGCTATGCATTGTGTGGATCCGCACGTCGCTGAGTGGGTTGTAGGATATGATGACGCTGTGCAGAGCGACTCACCGGTTCAGGGTGATGTTATCTCTATTGCTGGACCCCGGGTAGATGGTGGTGGCTCAGCGGCGTCTTGGACTACGCGTCTGGACGAGCTTTTATCCTGAACAATTTCTGCATCGAACCTGGGCGACGAAAGACTATGAAAGAACCTCTGTTGATGTATATATTTAGTCTCTATTCGAGTCTCCGACCAGGGTGCTTCATTGTGGGTGGGGGTCATCGACCATGTCTCGATGACAAGCACATCGGAACAGATGGGCTGGCATTAATGTACGTCAGCATCGGACTGCAAACTCATAGCGTCGCAGCTTAATGATATAAAAGTTCTTGGTGCATTGAAATGACGTCTGAGTAGCGCAGGTGGCCAGATTTACCGAGCTTTCGTCACCGGGGTCCAACTTTCGCGTCTCTGGACCCTGCATCGCGAACAAAACGCGTCCAGCCACCCCATTTTCCAGAGTGCTATCCCAATGGCCACTGCGCAATTTCTCGAACCTCTGTCCTGGGGGAGGTATTTTGAACATGGGTGCACAAGATAACGTACGTTATTTAAGAAAGAACTACTGATTGTGCAAAGTGCTGTAACGCTACCAAGGGAAAACGACACTCAAATAGCGTAGTATACCGTTCGACTCGATCTTCCTGAGCAATTGACCATCACCAGCGCTACTGTTGTGCTAGTAGGTACGCCAAAGCACTGCCGACTCTCCACGAAATTTCTCATTTCGCCAGCGTGCCCGGATACTTGTCTTCGCGATTACCATGCTTATACGCCCAGGACGAGGCATCCATACCGCTATGTGTTGCCGTCATATATTTCCGGAACGCTGAAGACATCGAAACAACCTGCTTGAGGTGGGCTTCTGTCACTTCCGGAACTTTGCCGCTTGCTTTGTACTTGGCATCAAACACAGCCAACGCCAC